>Ga0265313_10002151_pt1 | contig 17525 bp, 15 predicted proteins | sample 4123metaG_FD_203122 | JGI IMG/M metagenome (GOLD analysis project Ga0265313, IMG submission 203122) | Rhizosphere microbial communities from Carex aquatilis grown in University of Washington, Seatle, WA, United States - 4-1-23 metaG | ecosystem: Host-associated > Plants > Roots > Rhizosphere >...
TTCTGCGGCGACGGTCCGGTCCGCGTCGGTAACGGCGCCGCCCGTCACATTCAGAACGACGTCTTCGGCGAGATGGTGTTGGCGCTCACGCCCATCTTTCTCGACGAGCGCTTTGCGTCCGAACGCTCGCCGGCGGTGCTGCAATTGCTCGAACGGCTAGCGCGCAAGGCGACCAGCGTGGTCGGCATGCCCGACGCAGGCATTTGGGAATATCGCACCGAATGGAAGCCGCAGACGTTTTCCAGCCTAATGTGCTGGGCGGCGACCGATCGCATGGCGCGGGTGGCGGCGCGTTTTCGGCGCGAAGACGAGCCCGAGTTCCGTGCGACCGCGGATCGCATTCGGGACCAAATCATTGCCAAGGCGTGGAATCCGACGCTGGGCAGTTTCGCGAGCACGTGGGGTGGCGAAGAGCTGGACGCTTCCTTGCTGCAGATCGCGGCGTTGCGCTTCCTGCCGCCTGACGATTCTCGGATTCGCGCCACGGTCGATGCCATTCGCGGCGGCCTGGCGCAAGACGGCTGGCTGTACCGCTACCGGAACGACGACGGCTTCGGCCGGCCGCAGGTGGCGTTCGTGCTTTGCACTTTCTGGCTGGTGGAAGCGCTGGCCGCAACCGGACGGCTGGCCGAAGCGCGCCAGGTGCTCGAACGGGTGTGCAAGACGCTGTCGCCCCTCGGCCTGATATCCGAGGACTACGACACCTCGACCGGCGTTCTGTGGGGCAATTTCCCGCAGGCGTATTCCCACGTCGGTCTGATTCACGCCGCTTTCGCCGCCGCGCCGGCGTGGGCCGATGTGCTTTAGGAGCTGGATTTTTCTTCCGCGATCGGGCATTCCAAGACAGCCATGAGCAAAACACGTGAACGCTACGATGCCCTGCGTGCCCTCGGCCTGAAGCTGGACCTCACTCGCGGCCAGCCCGGCGACGACAATTTCGACGTCTCGAACGCCATGCTGACCATTGTCGACGACAAGGCGCTGGTGACGCCCAGCGGAGTGGCGTTGCGCAATTACCCCGGCGGTATCGCGGGCATCAAGGAAGCGCGCGAGCTGTTTGCGCCGATGCTCGGTGTTCAGCCGGACGAAATTCTCGTCGGCAACAACGCCAGCTTGGAAATCGAGGGCAAGGTGCTCATGTGGGCCATGCTCAGGGGCGTGCCGAGGAGCCCGGCGCCGTGGTGCAAGGGCGAGGTGAAGTTCATCGTCACCGTGCCCGGCTACGACCGGCACTTCTTGATGCTCGAGCGGCTGGGCATTGGCATGGTGACGGTGCCCATGACGGCGCAGGGGCCGGACATCGACGCCATCGAGAAGATCGTCGCCAGCGATCCGACGGTGAAGGGCCTGCTTTACGTGCCGACTTACAGCAACCCGACGGGAGATACCACGTCGCAAGCGGTAGCCGATCGCTTGGCCACCATGAAGACTGCTGCGCCCGATTTTACGATCTTGGCGGACGACGCGTACGCCGTGCATCACCTGGACGATAGTCCGCCGGCGCATCCGGATCTGCTGGGTGCTGCCAAGAAGGCTGGAAACCCGACTCGCGTGGTCCTGTTTGGATCGACATCGAAGATCACGTTCGCCAGCGCTGGGATCAGCTTCGTGGCCGGCAGCAAAGAAATGATGGCGTGGCTAGGCGAGCTGATGGGCACGCAGATGATCTCGCCCAACAAGATCGAGCAGTACCGGCACGTGCTCTTCTTGAGCAAGTTTCCAGGCGGGATCGCGGGCATCATGAAAGAGCACCGAAGGTTGCTGGCGCCGAAGTTTGCGGCGGTCGAAGAGGTGCTCTCGCGCGAGCTGGGCGGTAAGGGTGTGGCGCGCTGGACGAAGCCCAAGGGCGGCTACTTCGTCAGCTTGGATACGGAGAAGCCGGTGGCCAGCAAGGTCGTGCAGCTGGCGAAGGAAGCCGGCGTGGCGCTGACGCCGGCGGGGGCGACGTATCCGTTCGGGAGGGATCCGGGAAATCGAAATATTCGGATTTCGCCGACGCGGCCGCCGGTCGAGCAGGTGCGGAAGGCCATGGAAGTCGTGGCGGTGTGTGTGCAGCTGGCCTCGGAGGAGGCGTAAGAGCGGCAATCGGAGTAGGCGGGCGCTCGGCGCTTCGCCGCGGGCTTTTCCGGGAGTGATTTGGCCGGGAACGCTCCTCAACGGCCGCGCTGACGCGCGTCCATGAGGAGCTCGGTCGTCGCTTGGCATCCGGCCGCAGACGGCCGGAGCAGCTCCTCACGTCCCGGCCAAATGCACTCCCGGCGCCCGCGCGCGCCGAGCTTGCGCCGGTGGGATCGATAGTGCGGTCTGGTGCGGGCGGAAGGGCTGCGTCGGGAATTGGGGGAGGGCGATCGGAGGAGGCCGCCGAGGGGCTTCGCCCCGGCGGGAGGAGGATAGTGCTTGGGGGGCTAGATTCCTTCGAAGAGGATCGTCGACAGATAACGTTCGCCGGAGTCGGGGAGGACAACGACGATGGTCTTGCCGGCGAACTCGTCGAGGTTGGCGAGGCGAACGGCGGCGGCGGCGGCGGCGCCACAGGAAATGCCAGACAAGATGCCTTCTTCGCGGGCGAGACGGCGGGCCATTTCGATCGATTCCTCGTCGGTGACCTGTTCGACGCGATCGACGAACGAAAGGTCGAGAGTGTCGGGAATGAAGCCGGCGCCAAGTCCTTGGATTTTGTGCGGCCCCGGCTTGAGCGGCTGGCCTTCACGAGATTGCGTGATGACGGGGCTCTTGGTGGGCTCGACGGCGACGGAGAGCAGGGGCCGGTTCTTTCCCTTTTCGAAGAAACGCGAAATGCCGGTGATCGTGCCGCCCGTGCCGACGCCGGAGACCAGGACGTCCACTTTGCCGCCTGTCGCTTCCCAGATTTCTGGGCCGGTGGTTTCTTCGTGGATGCGCGGGTTGGCGGGGTTCTTGAACTGCTGGGGCAAGTAGTAGCGGCCGGGCTCGGCGGTGACCATGGCTTCGGCGCGACGAATGGCACCGGGCATGCCTTCCGGGCCGGGCGTGAGCACGAGCGTGGCGCCGAAGGCGGCGAGCACGCGGCGTCGTTCCATGCTCATGGTTTCGGGCATGGTCAGAGTCAGCTTGTAGCCGCGGGCGGCGCAAACGTACGCCAAAGCGATGCCGGTGTTGCCGCTCGTCGGCTCGACGACTTCGACACCGGGCTTCAGGATGCCTCGTTGCTCGGCGTCCTGAATCATGGCGGCACCGATGCGATCCTTCACCGAATAGGCAGGATTGCGGCCTTCAATTTTGGCCAGAACGGTTGCTTTGGCTCCATTGGTGATATGCCCGAGCTTCACCAGCGGCGTACCGCCAATCGAAAATGAATTGTCGTTGAACACCATGATCGAACCCCCGTAAGACGATAGGTTTATCGTGGAGCCGAAAGCGGGCTTGTCAAGTCTGCTTTCCGCTCGCCGGCCCGGCAAATTTTGATCAGTCGCCTTCGGCTTGAGCGCCCGTCTCGGCGGCGCCACAAAAATTCCACTTCTTCACCATGGGCGGCGGACTCTGGCGTTCGCGCTTCACTCGGGCGCGCAATTTGGCGAACGTGCGATCGCGGTGCTCCGGCGTCTTTTCCAGGGTCGCCATGAGCGCGTTCCACGCGCCGAGAGCGGGCGGCTCCTTCGGGTCGTCGGTCATCGCGAGAAGGCCGAGCACGTCGTCGACCGGCACGGAGTCGACCTTGGGGCTCGACAGGGCGGCGTTGAGGGTGGGGACGAGAACGTGGTCACGGAAGAGATCGAGGTCGTCCTTGTCGGCCTGACACCACAAGAGGCGCGTGTGCAGCTTGCCCAACGCCGGGCCGGATTCGGTGCGTGGCAGGAGCAAGAGACGCCGAACGGCTTCGTCGTAATCGCCGTCGGATTCGCCGTACATGCTCAGCATCACGTCGAGCAATTTGCCCCGACACTCGGGATCGCAGGTGGGGCCGAGCATGAAGTCGCCCAGCCACTTGCGCCGCTGGGCGTGGAATTTCTCGAGATCCTCCGACTCGGCCTTGCCCATCATTTCGCCCGTGCGCGCGGTCGCCAGCACGATGGCGGCGACCAGCTTGGCGCCGGGTGACACCGATTCGAAGCGCGCGATCTCCTTCCACTGGCGCTTTTCGTAGAGATCCTGCAAGTACGGCTCGAACAGCCAGGCTAGCTTGCCAACGTTGGTTTCGACCTCGCGCTCGTTGCGCAAGAGCGAAAAAGGACCGACGGAGGTCGGTTTTGTCTCGGCCTGAACCTTTTCGCCTTCGGCGGGCGGCTGGGCAGGCGCCGCGGTTTGCTCGTCGAGCTCGTCGTGAATCACCTCGGCGATGGCGTCGGAGCGCTCGGCCAGCTTGTCGGCCTTGCAGACTTCGGCGTCGCGGCTCACGCCGTAGCGCTGCACGCACGTGAGCTTGAAGGCCTGGGCCAGCTGCTCGTAGTTCTTGTGCTCCGTAGCCGTCAAGACGTCGCTCATGTAGCTGGCGTTGTCTTTGCCCAGCTCCAGTGCATACGAGACCGCCAATTCGGGATCGAGAATGGCCCCACGGGTGAGCGACAAGAGCACGCCGAAGCGCTGATCTGCGCTGCTGGGCCCTTGCATGGAAAGGACGTTCAAGTTCTTGGCCAGGATTTCGGCGCGCGCAATTCGCCATTCGTTCTCGGCCTTGGTGGCAGCGATCTTCTGCTCGGACTCGGCTTGACGAAGGGCGGTCTGCGATTGGCGGTATTGCCAAATGGATGTAGCGACGAGGCCGGCCACCCCGATGACGAAGCTCGAGAGAAAGCTCGAGTAGGTCTGGATGAATCGGCCGACGCGCGAGGTGTCCTCGTGTTTTCCTGGTTCTTCGGACGAGCTCATGAGCGCAGCATAGCTCGCCGAGCGAGTATGTGCAGTCAGCTTGCGATGAGCTGCATGGCGCACGGGCTGTTGTCGCAGCGGAATCGCAACTTGAAGCGACGGCCCTCGTCGTCGACGAGAAACCAGGGTTCGGCCGGCAAAGGTTCGGTTGTCGATTCTGGGGCGCGCGGTTCGCGCGGGCAGGCGCCCAGCTCGTACTTCAGGCAATAGCGCGTGGTCATGAGCGGCCGACCGGTGAGCGCAATGCCGCTTTCCGCGGCGGGTTCGATCCCGCGCACGCCATGGCGGCGATAAAACGCGACGGCCTTCTGGTTGAGCACGTTGGCGAGGAACGAGAGCTTCTCCGCAGGGAAAGGCACGTCGTTCGGAACGACCGTCGATGTGGTGTGCGGAAAGCTGGCCTTCCGCGCCGCCGCGAGGTTTGCCGCGAGCTCTCGTCGCAGCCCGTTGAGCTGACTTGCGGGCAGATGCAGGGGCCTTTCCCAATGAAGATCGATCGCGCGCGCGACGAACTCGCTCTCGCCAAGCTTGGCGAGTTGCTGTTTCGTGCGCGCGTTGGTTTTGTCCGCATCGGTCGCGACAACTTTTTCGCACGCGAGCTCCGCCTCGGCGGTCACGCCGTTCTCGTCGATGCCGCGCACAAGAATTCCCGTCGCTGTCTCATGCAGGCTGAGCGCGACGGCAATGCGGCGCTCGGGGCGGCTTTGGGCGATCAGTTTGGCGAAAGCATGGTCGTGATTGCGAAAGACGCGCGCTCCGGCCGCCAGCCCGTCGAGCTTTTGCAGAAAGACGGTTCGGCCCTCCACGCGATTGACCAGCGAACCGCCGAGCTGGCGATCGCGGCCGAAGAACGTTACGCCGTCGCCACTGTGCAGCGGCACCGATTGGTCGAGGGTGAAAGAATCGCGCTGGACGGAGGTTACGCTGCCGACCGGCTCGCCCACGTGCTTGGGCGAACCGGGCGACGCCACGTCGGCGCCTCGACCGCCAAGAAAATACGTGGTGTAGCCGCGGTTGAAGGTCTTGTCGGGATCGGGCGAAAACCCGAGCTCGACGCTGCCGGAGGACGCGCGCCGGCCGCCACGCGCTTCGAGCAGATGGTCGAGCTCGCGTCGATAGTGCCCGACGACGTTCATGACGTACGCCTTGTTCTTCAGGCGGCCTTCGATCTTGAACGACGAGATACCGGCGTCGATCAGGTCGGCCAGGTGCGCGCTGAGATTGAGGTCGCGCAAGGACAGCAGGTGACGATTGCCGACAAGGCTTTCACCGACGGTTTCACCGCGACCGTCGACCAGCGCGTATTCGCGCCGGCACGGCTGCGCGCACTGCCCGCGGTTGCCGCTGCGCCCGCCGATAGCGTAGCTGAGCGCGCACTGGCCGCTCATGCAAACGCACAGGGCACCATGCACGAAGAACTCCAGCGCGATGGTGGTGGCGGCGCGAATGGCGCGGATTTGTTCGAGGTCCAGCTCGCGCGCCAAAATGGCGCGGGAAAAGCCGACCTTCTCCAGAAACGCTACGCGCTCGGGGGTGTGGTTGTGCATTTGCGTGCTGGCGATGATCGGCAACGGCGGCAAGTCGCATTCGAGCAAGCCGACGTCCTGCAGAATCAGCCCGTCGACGCCGGCGCGATGCACGTCGTGGCACAGGCGAACGGCTTCGTCGAGCTCGTCGTCGCGCAGGATGGTATTGACGACCGCGTACACCTTGGCCCAGTAGCGATGGGCGTAGGAGACCAGGCCTTCGATGTCCGCGAGCGAATTGGCGGCTGCTTCACGAGCGCCGAATTTGGAGGCGCCGACGTACACGGCATCGGCGCCGCAGTTGATGGCGGCGATGCCGGTCTCTAAGTCTTTGGCGGGCGCGAGCAGCTCGATGGCGGGCACGGCCTCGTGATACCTGGCCCACGCCAAAACGCAAGCCGGTGTACTTCCTACGCTCTAGCCGCGGTGACCACGGCCAGATCCAGCAGCTTGCTGGCGTAGCCCCATTCGTTGTCGTACCAGGCGATGAGCTTGACGAACGTCGGATCGAGCTGCATGCCGGCCTTGGCGTCGAAAACCGAGGTGCACGCTTCGCCGCGCAGGTCGGACGAGACGACATCCTCGTCGGTGTAGCCCAGGATGCCTTTGAGTGAGCCCTCGGAGGCCGTCTTCATCGCCGTGCAAATGTCGGCGTAGGTCGTCGGCCGTTCGAGCTCGCAGGTCAGGTCGACGACCGACACATCGGCGACCGGGACACGAAACGCCATGCCGGTCAGCTTGCCGGCCAGCGCGGGCAGCACCTTGGTCACGGCTTTCGCGGCGCCGGTGGAAGCTGGAATGATGTTGTCCAAGATGCTGCGGCCGAAGCGCCAATCTTTTCCTGAAATGCCGTCGACGGTCTTCTGCGAGGCCGTGGTGGCATGAACGGTGGTCATGAGGCCGCGCTTGATACCGGCGTGCTCACTCAGGACCTTGGCGATGGGGGCGAGGCAATTGGTCGTGCACGACGCGGCCGAGATGATGGGCTCGCCAGCGTATCTGTCGCTGTTGACGCCGTAAACGAAGAGTGGCGTGTCGTCTTTGGCGGGCGCCGAGAGGATCACGCGCTTGGCGCCGGCGCGCAGATGCGCCTGAGCCTTTTCTTTGGTCAGAAATATTCCTGTCGATTCAATCACCACGTCGACACCGGCATCGCGCCACGCCGACTCGGCGGGATCCTTGACGGCGGTCACGCGGATCGGTCGGCCATCGATGTCGCCGTTGCCGCCGATGACGAGGAACGAGTCTTTGACAGTGACGGGGCGGCCGAGCTTGCCGTGGACCGAATCGTAGGTGAGCAAATACGCAAGCTGTCTCAGATCGAGCAAATCGTTGACGGCGACAATTTCCACATCGTCGCGCTCAAGTGCTGCCCGGAACGCTGTCCGGCCGATTCGTCCGAAGCCGTTGATGCCAATCTTGGTCATGGTGGAATAGCCTCCTTGCATCTCAAGCTAGCGCCTTCGAGCGATGGCCTAAAGGACAATATAATTGCATTTTAGGCCAAGGGGCACAGAATGAGATCATGCGAACGTCCCAGCGAAACGTGTGGTTCCTGGTCGTGCCTCGCACCGGCATCCTCAATATCGCGGGTCCCTGGGAGGTGCTTGGCCACGCCAACGATGTGCTCGGGCGCGAGGTGTACCGGCTCGAGGCGATTGGCGTCGGCGGATCGGAGGCGCGAACGCGCTACGGATTACTTCTCGGCGATTTACGACCTTTGCCGGCCCGATGCGATCGTTTGCCGGATATCGCGATTGTGGCGGGCATGCCGGTGCGCGATCCGTCGCCGTCCGGCGACGCGCTGGTGGTGTGGCTGCGGCGCCATCACACGCGCATCCCAACACTTGTGTCGATCTGCACGGGCGCCTTCGCGCTTGGCGCGGCCGGAATTCTCGACGGCCGCCGCGCGACCACGCACTGGCTGCACGTGGAGGAGTTGCGCGCCCGCTTCCCCGCGGCGCAGGTCATCGACGAGGGCATTTATGTGAAGGACCGTGGCGTGTGGACGTCCGCAGGAGTGACCGCGGGCATCGATTTGGCATTGGCGCTCGTCGAGGAACATCACGGGCACGCGGTGGCCATGCAGGTTGCCAAGCGCATGGTGCTGTTCTTGCGGCGGTCGGGGAATCAGGCGCAATTCAGTCCCGCGCTTCGCCGTCAGGAAAAGGCGCCCGCGAAGCTGGGCGACATTTCGACCTTCGTGCTCGACCACATCGACGAGTCGTTGCCGGTGGAACGGATTGCGGCCGGCGTCGGCATGAGCCCGCGCACGCTCAGTCGCTGGTGCCGCGAGCACCTCGACGAATCCCCTGCCGAGCTGGTGCGCCGATTGCGAGTCGACGAGGCAAAGCGCTTGCTCGAAGAGACGTCCTTGCCCGTGAAAGACATCACTACGCGCACCGGCCTCGGCGACGCGAGCACCCTGTGGCGGGCGTTCACACAAGATCTGGGAGTCACGCCGGCAGAATATCGGCAACGTTTCGCCGCGACGGAAGAGACCCCAGCGCGACAGTAGTGCGGCCGATGCCGATTTGGGGCATGGTTAGGCGTGCGTTTCGCACTGGTTTTGCTTTTCGGTCTCGGCGCGGTGTTTCCGGCAGTTCACGCCGAGGACGGTCGCGGACTGTACGTCGTCGCCATTAATGGCGGCGGCGACAAGCAGGACAATTTCGCGTCGCACTTGGGGCACTTGCAGCAGCTCATGCGCCTGCTGGCGACGTCGGGAATTCCGCGCGATCACATCACGGTCCTGGCTAGCGATGGCTCGGCGCCGACTCCCGATTTGGCGACGCGCGAGCCGGAGGCGGAAAATGCCTGGCTTTTGCAGGGCACGCGGCTCGATCCGGTGCTGCGCGACCTGACGACGTTCGAGAATTCCCAGCTGCCCGGGGTCGACTTGCGCCCGGCCACGGTGGCGAGCTTGACGAAGACGATAACTGAGCTGCGGGGCCGTTTGCAGGCGGGCGACACGCTGCTCGTGTACGTCACCGATCACGGCAGCCAAAGCCGTCGCGACCCCATCGAGAATCGCATCACGCTGTGGGGCGAATCGATTTCGGTGCGCAAGTTGGGCGCGCTGCTCGCTCGCTTGCCGCCGTCGGTGCGCGTGGTCTCGCTGATGTCGCAATGTTTTTCCGGCGGCTTCGCCTACCTGCACGAGGCACGCGAGCGGAAAACCACGCCGAACGGCACGACATGCGGCTATTTCTCGTCGACGCCCGACCGTCCGGCCTACGGCTGCTACCCCGAATTGCGCGGACAAAAAGCCGTCGGTCACTCCTTTGCGTTTCTTTCGGCGCTTGCGGCTCGGGGACATTTCCCCGCGGCTCAGGCGGACATCCTGGTCAGCGACGAGACGCCCGACATTCCGCTGCGCAGCTCGGATGTCTATTTGGCGGAGCAGTTGGCGCACGCAGCGGGCTCGCCCGAGCGCGAGGCGGCGTTCGCGGATCCCTTCGTGCGCCAGGCGTTCGCCGGTCGCGAGTTTTCCGGCGAGAGCCGTTTGCTCGATCGGATTGCCTCGGTGTACGCGTTGCCACGCCCATCGTCGGTGACCGAGATCGACAAGCAAGTCGATGATTTTTTCGACGTTCTCGACCAGCTGGATGCGGACGCGAAGGCCTGGGAAGGCGCGCTCGGCGATTTCAATCAGGCGAATCTGGATGCCTTCCTTGCGGCCAAGCCGGCGTGGCGGTCGCGTCTCGACGAGCCAGCGATGCGCGCGCTGGACACGGCAGGCAGACGAAAGCTGGCGGCAGAGCTGCTGGCCGAGCTCGGGCCGTTCGTGGTGGCCGAGCCGGCGCGCTCGGCAGAGGCGAATCGACTGATGGAGGGTCTGGCTGTCACCGACGAGATCAACTACCGGACAGAAGTGCGCGTCGCTGCGCTCCTGCGCATGCGCTTCGTGCTGACCTCGGTGGCGGGACGGCAGTGGAGCAAGAGCGATCCTCGCCAGAGTCAAGCCGTGAGCGCCTTGCTGAAGTGCGAAGATCTAACGCTTCCCGTGGCGGCGCCGCCGCGCATGACGGAAGCTAGCGACGCGGCGAAGTTGCCGTCGTTCGACGAGGACAAGCGGGCGATGGCGACGGCCCGTCCCGGATGGCTGGGTGTCGTCTACGTGCCGGTCGGCCGAGGCCGTCGCAAACACCTGGGCGTGCCCGACGGAGCTGCCCAGATCACCTCGGTGGTGCCACGTTCACCTGCGGCGCTTGCGGGCCTGCGTCCCGGCGATATCGTCATCGCGGCTGGCGGCCGACCGCTGACCGATGGGCGGGCCCTGCGGCCACTCATCGCGGCGTCGACGCCGAACGCGGCGTTGCCCGTCGAAGTGTTGCGCGGCAAAGGTCGTATGACTTTGGCCCCTGTGGTTGGGCAAGCGCCGCTCCCGAAGTCGAGAAATTAGCTGTCACACACTCCTGACAGGACGTTGTCAGGAGCACCCTTGTACGGTTCGTGCACACCTTCCAAGGAGGAAACCATGAACCTGAAGAAACTGTACGCCCTCGTGACCGTGGAATCGTTCGTTCACGTCAAAGAGTTTTATTGCGAGCACTTCGGCTTTTCCGTTTCGATGGAGTCGCCGGGCTACTTGCACTTGTCCGGCGAAGGGCACGCCGAGCTCGCCTTCATGATTCAGGACCAAGACGCGCACGAAGCCTTCCGCGGCAAGGGCCTGACCGTTTGCCTGGAAGTTGCCGACGTGGATGCCGAGGCGGCACGACTGACGAAAGCGAAAGTACCGGTCGTCGTGCCGTTGCGGGATAATCCGTGGGGCGACCGCAGTATCATTCTGCGGGATCCCGTTGGCGTTCATGTCTACGTCTATCAATGCAAATCCAAGTAACCTCTTAGGTTGCCCATGAGGCGGGCGGATCGGCTGTTTCGTCTCGTGGGCGTGCTGCAGCGCCGTCGCACCGTGACCGCGGCGGCGCTGGCCGAAAGGCTGGAAGTTTCGGAACGCACGGTCTACCGAGACGTCGCCGATCTGATTGGCTCGGGCGTGCCGATTGCCGGCGAGGCGGGCGTCGGCTATCGCCTCGAGCGTGGATTCGATCTGCCACCTCTGATGTTCAGCGAAGCGGAAATCGAAGCGATTGTTCTCGGCGCTCGCATGGTGCAGGCGTTCGCCGATCCGGCGCTGGCCCAGGCGGCCGACGACGTGCTCGGCAAGATTCGTCGCGTGCTCCCCGACAAGCTGGCACGGTCGCTGGATTTGACGCCGCTTTACGGCTACCACTTCCGCCGGGAGAAGCGCGTCGGCGACTACCTGGCGCGGGCGCGCGAGGCGATGCGCCTGGTGCGCAAGATGCGGCTTGGCTATGCGGACGGCAAGAAGGACGAGAGCACGCGGGTCATTCGTCCGCTGGCGCTGTCCTTTGTCGGGCACGCGTGGATTTTGACGGCGTGGTGCGAGCTGCGCGTGGCGTTCCGCAATTTTCGCCTGGACCGGGTGGCGGAGCTGGTGATGCTGGACGAGCGCTTCGTGCCGGAGCCGGGTAAGCGCTACGAAGACTTCATCGCTCTCATGGAACGCGAGTCAGCAGCACGAGGCGAAGGCCAAGGCAGCCCGATTCCTTGAACCAACGGGTCGTCGGCGAACATCCGAGTACGTAGGAGACAAACTCGGGATGGCACAGACGACGATTGGTTTTGGTATTGCGCTGATTCTGTTGGGGCTTGGCGGCTACTTCGGCACGGGCGCAGAGCATCCGACGGCGCTGATTCCAGCGGCTGCGGGAATTCTCCTGATTGTCTTCGGCCTGCTGGCGCGCAACCCGAAGCTGCGGATGCACGCCATGCACGGCGCGGCCTTGATCGGATTGCTCGGCTTCTTCGGCTCGCTCAGCGGCATCCCGCAGCTGACCAAGTTGATCGCTGGAGATACGCTTGCCCGGCCAGCAGCCGCCGTCTCGCGCTCGATCATGGCGGTGCTCTGCTTGGCCTTCGTCGTTCTGACCGTCCGCTCGTTCGTGGCGGCGCGAATCGCACGCAAGAGGCCGACGGCGCCGCAGGCCCCCGAAGTGACCTAAGATCGATTTCTCCGAAAAAACTGTCCGATGCGCTCAGGTCTTGCGCTGCTGCGCGCCCAGGATCTTCGGCAGGTTGTTTTCGATCCAGTCGGTCAGCGCTTCGACGTGGTTGCCGATGCCTTCGCCGAGTGTGGTCAACGTGTAATCCACGTGGGGTGGTATCACGGGGTGGACGGTGCGATCGACGAACCCGTCGCGCTCGAGGCATTGAAGGGTCTGCGCCAGCATTTTTTCGCTGACCCCTCCGACCTTGCGGCGTAGGTCGCTGAATCGCAAGGTTCCTTCGCGCAAGGCAACCAGCACGAGCACGCCCCAGCGGCTGGTCACATGTTTTAAGATGGTGCGCGACGGACATTGAACCGCGAAGATTTCACCCCGCCGGAGGCGCGCCGACAACGTTCCCGTGCTTGCTTTGGCCATGACACTTACCTTTTAGTGTGTACTAACAAAAAGTAATTTAAATGGATATCCTTTTGTTGAGCCGCTCATCCAAGAGCAAACCCCCAAAGGAGATCCACATGGTCGTCGTAACGGTGCCGGCCGCCAGCGTGGTCGCCGCCGTTCGGAACGTGGAGAAGGCGAAGGACATCGCTGCGCTGGGTGTGCAAGTGCGCCAGGCGGACTACAACAATCCGGAGAGCTGGGATGCTGCCTTGAAGGGCGCCGACCGGGTTCTACTTATTTCTTCGAACGAGATTGGCCAGCGGGCCAAGCAGCACCGGGTCGTCGTCGACGCGGCCAAACGTGCGGGTGTAAAGCTGCTGGCGTATACCAGCGTCCTGCGCGCGGACACCTCGGTTCTCGGCTTGGCGGCCGAGCACAAGGCGACGGAAGAAGCCATTCGCGCGTCGGGCGTTCCCTTCGTCTTCCTTCGCAACGGCTGGTACACCGAAAACTACGATTCGGTGGTCAAGAGCGCCCCGCAGGTGGGCGCGGTTTACGGCTGCGCGGGTGACGGTCGCATCTCGGCGGCAGCACGCGCTGACTACGCCGACGCGGCGGCTGTGGTGCTGAGTGCCGACGGCCACGCGGGCAAGATCTACGAGCTCGGCGGCGATACGGCGTTCACGCTTGCGGAGCTGGCCGCCGAGATCGGTCGCCAGGTCGGCAAGACTATCGGCTACGTCAACCTGGGCGAGCCCGAGTACAAGAACGTGCTGCTTGGCGTGGGCCTGCCGGAGCCCTATGCGGCGCTGCTGGCCGACTCTGACACCGGCATTTCCAAGGGCGCGCTCTACGACGAAAGCCACCAGCTAAGCAAGCTCATCGGTCGGAAGACCACGCCTGTGTCGGTCGCGGTGAAAGCAGCGCTGTAGCGTAATGCAAAAACGGCGTCGGCCTTGCAGTCGACGCCGTCGCCAGGTTCAGTCGTAGAGGCGTAGTGGCTAGAACACGTAGCCGGCTGCTCCGCCGAGGAAGAAGGCGTCGAAGAAGCCGCCTTCCAGGCGGAACTCCAAACCCTTGGCATCCGGAATCGGGAAATCCAGACCGAAGAGCAAGTTGATGATGGGGATGGCGCCGGGAACGGAGGTTTCCTGGAAGCGGTGGGGATCATTCCATTGATCGCCCGGCCCCTGCGTGGCTGCCAACTGCTGATCGTTGCAAGTGGCGCTATTGTTGCAGATTATTGTGCCGTCCGGCCTTTGGACGATGAAACCGCCTTTGCCGTCGGGTCGCGCCGACGTACGCAGGATCTTTCCGCGCACCACCGCCAGGCCGAGGCCGGCGCCGTAGTGGATGCCGAAGTAGCGGCTGAAGTACTGGCGTGAGACGAAAGCCGCGTCCATGGTGATGAGGCCAAAATTCTTCGCCTGCACCAGGTCCGTGTCGACGTTGGGATCCTTGCCCTTCCCCAGCCAGTAGCCGTCGGGCATGCTCATGTCCTGAAAGCCGACGCCGACCGAGAGCTCCCAGGTGCGATTGGGATCGTCGCGGTCGACCTTGCGGCGATAGCCTTCGAGCCCGACGCTGTAGCTGGAAAGGGGAACGTTCTTCTGCGTGAAGAGGCCAAGGAACCAGCTGGGCACCGAAATCCAGCGCGCGCGGAAGGCCACGCCGTACTTGGCGGCGCTCGGGTCGCTGGCAGCCGCCGGTGCGGCGACGGTACCGGCCTCGGGGGCGACCTCTGCTGGCGCGGCGCCTGGCTCGCCCGTCGCTGCAGCCGTCGGGTCAGGCATCTCCTGCGCAGAGGCGAGAGAAGAAAGCGCGAGCATGGAAATCACAGAAAGCGATTGGAACGTGCGTTTGCAGCGGTGCATGAATCCCTCCGAACCGGTTGCCGCGACTATAGCTCAACTGTTCGATTTGAAGGCGGTCGCAAACGTTCGTGCTAGCGTCGGAGCGTGCCCGTGACGCTTGCCATTACCTTTCTCCTCGCTGCCCTTCACTCTGCCACGCCCGCAGCCGCGCCATCCGCCGACCCTGGCCGCGCAGCCACCGAACGTTCGCGATTCGAGGCGTATCTCGGCGATCACGACGTGCCCAGCGCGGCCGAGCTGCGCGCGCTCGGCAAAACGCCCGACAAATCTCTGATGGCGCTCTCCTCCGACACGCACGCCGAGGCGCTCGTTCGCGCGCGTGCCACCGCCGGGCTGCGCTTTTTCCCGACGCCCGAGGTGACGATTTTTCTGGGCAAGCTCATCCAGAAGAATGCCAAGGCAACGGATGCCACGGATCGCCTGATCGTGCGCCGGGCCGCGCTGGCGCTCGGGTGGATGGTCGGCGCAAGTGCGCCCGATACCCTGGCCTTGCTCTTCGACAACGATGACGTCGAGGTGCGAGTCGACGCGGCCATCGGCCTTGGCCTCACCCGCGCCGAGGCGGCTGTCGGCTATTTGCGCCGCCGACTCGCCGTCGAGAGCGCGCCGCGCGTACGCGAACAGATCGAACGCCAGTTGCGCGCCATGGGCCAGCCGACCAACGAGCCTGAAAAGCTGCCGCCGCCCAAGAAAGAAACACCGATGCGCAGCGGTTGGTGACACTGCCAGAACTTCTGGCGGGCATGTGCTAACTTCCCGCCGCGACCGAAACACGGCGAAGGAGAAGTAGCAGTGCCCAAAGAGAAACTCGGCATTCTGGTCGGCGGTGGCCCCGCGCCCGGCATCAACAGCGTCATCAGCGCGGCGACGATTCGCGCGCTTCTGCAGGGCGTGGAAGTTCTGGGAATCCGCGACGGCTTCGACCGCCTGATGAAGGGCCGGCTGGAAGACATCCGGCCGCTGCAGCTCGGTGACGTCAGCCGCATTCACTTCAGCGGCGGTTCGGTTTTGGGCAGCTCGCGGGCCAACCCGACGGCCAAGGACGAAGATCTGGTCATGGTGGTCGAGTCGCTGCATCGCCTTGGCGTCACCCAGCTCATCACCATCGGCGGCGACGAGACCGCATTTTCGGCGATGAAGGTTTCCGAAAAGGCGGCGGGCAAGCTACGCGTCGTCCACGTGCCCAAGACCATCGATAACGACTTGGACCTGGATCCGTCGGTGGATTCGTTCGGCTACAACACGGCCCGCAGCCTCGGCTGCGATCTGGTGAAGAACTTGATGGTCGACGCCAAGACAACGTCGCGCTGGTACTTCGTCGTGGCCATCGGCCGCAAGGCCGGGCACCTGGCGCTCGGTATCGGCAAGGCGGCGGGTGCCACGCTGACCGTCATTCCCGAGGAGTTTCCGCGCCACAAGCCGACCTTGCGCATTTTGGTCGACATTCTTGCCGGCGCCATCATCAAGCGTTTGGCCGAAGGGCGGCGCTATGGCGTTGCGGTTTTGGCCGAAGGCTTGGCCGAGGCGTTGCCTGACGAGGACATCAAGCGCTTGGGCAACATCGAGCGCGACGAGCACGGCCACATTCGCGTCTCGGAGCTGAACCTAGGCGACGGGCTGAAGAAAGCCGTGAACGCGCGCTTGCGCGACCTTGGCGTTCCGAAGATCACCCTCGTGTCGAAAGACATCGGCTACGAATTGCGCTGCGCCGATCCCGTGCCCTACGACATGGAATACACACGCGACCTCGGCTATTGCGCGGCGAAGTTTTTGTTTTCGGGAGGCAACGCGGCCATGGTGTCGCTGGAAGCCGGAAACTTCGTGCCCATCCCCTTCGCGCAACTTCTGGATCCGCAGACCGGACGCGCGCGCGTGCGCATGGTCGACATCAAGTCGACCCGTTACGCCATCGCCCGTCGCTACATGATTCGTCTGCGCCGCGACGATTTCGAAGAACCGGCGGTCTTGGCCCTGTTCGGCTCGGTCTGCAATCCCAAGCGATCCGCCGAAGAGTTCAAGCGCGAATTCGGCTATGTGGTCGAAAGTGAAGCGCCGCCGCTGGATCTGCTGCACTCGCGGGATCAGAATCCGCGCTAGACGTGAGTTCACCCCTTCTCCTGCGCAACCTCGATTGGCCCGCCATGCGGCAGACGCTGGACGGGCTGGGTATCGGCGAGCGCGCCGCTCGCAAGGTGTTTGCGCACGTGCACGCGCGCTGGGCCGCCAGCCTGGACGATTTGGATCTGCTTTCCGCCGAGACGCGGCGGCAGATTGCCGAGATCGCGACGTTTCCCGATCTGGAGATCGTCGAACGTCGCCGCGCGAACGACGGTTTCGTGAAATACCTGTTTCGCCTCGCCGACGGCGGGCAGATCGAGGCCGTACGCATTCCGCTTCCGGATCCGGAGGTCGCGCGGGCTCTCAAAGAAAGGCGCAAACGCGGCGAAGTAGACGGGCTCGTCGCGCTGCCCACGGCGAAGTACACCGTGTGCATCAGCTCCCAGGTCGGCTGCGCCCTCGGTTGCGCCTTCTGCGCTACCGGCAAGCTGGGCTTTTCGCGCAATCTTTCCACGTGGGAAATGGTGGCGCAGGTGCAGGCCATCGCGCGCGAGGCCGACCATGCGATTCGCGGCGTACTTTTCCTCGGCATGGGCGAGCCGTTGCTCAATTACGACAACGTTCTGCGCACGGCGCGCATCTTGTGCCACCCCGCGGGGCTCGCCATTTCCGCCGATGCGATTTCCATTTCCACCGCCGGCATCGTGCCGGCCATTCGGCGCCTGGCCGCCGAGAACGAACGCTTTCGCCTGATCGTTTCGCTGGCGGCGCCAACGACCGAGGCGCGCTTGGCGCTGATGCCCGTC
>Ga0265313_10002152_pt1 | contig 17519 bp, 10 predicted proteins | sample 4123metaG_FD_203122 | JGI IMG/M metagenome (GOLD analysis project Ga0265313, IMG submission 203122) | Rhizosphere microbial communities from Carex aquatilis grown in University of Washington, Seatle, WA, United States - 4-1-23 metaG | ecosystem: Host-associated > Plants > Roots > Rhizosphere >...
AGGGGGGAGCGGCCGAGCCGTGCAAGACTCCGGGTGGGGGGTTTTCGGGGGGAGCGGCCGCGCTCCCCCCGGGGCGCGAGTGTGAGAAATCGCGTTCAGCCGGAGCGGAGCCCCGAAGTGATTGAACCACAGGCCACGCCGGAGGGGCGGAGCGGAGGTTGCACACGACTACGGCTGGGGGGTTTTCGGGGGGAGCGGCCGCGCTCCCCCCGGGGCGCGAGTGTTAGAAATCGCGTCAGCCGGAGCGGAGCCCCGAAGTGATTGAACCACAGGCCACGCCGGAGGGGCGGAGCGGAGGCTGCACAAGACACGCGGAGCGGAGGCTGCACAAGACATACAAAACGCCTCACTCAAAAATACAAATGTTCTCGCTTCGTGGGGGTCGCCTCGCGACACCGTTCGAGCTTTCGGTAGAGCGTACGCCGATCGAACCCGAGCACTTGGGCGGCGAACGTCTTGTTGCCCCCGACAGCTTCGAGCACCCGCAGTATGTAGCGTCGCTCGACCTCCTCCATTGGCAAGAGCTCCGTGGGGTCGCTGCTCTCGACGGCGATTCGAGAACTTTTGAATTCGCGCACGCGCTCGGGCAGGTCGTCGAGGCCCAGCTGATCGTATTGCGCGAGAGTGACTGCGCGCTCGATGCAGTTCTGGAGCTCGCGGACGTTGCCCGGCCATGGGTACGCAAGGAGCTTCTCCGCCGCCGCGCTCTTGATCCCGAGCACGCTCGGCGACGCGGTAGACTTGTATCGCTGGAGGAAGTGCTGGGCGACGAGCAGAATGTCACTCCCGCGAGCGCGGAGCGGCGGGACATGGACGCGTACGACGTTGATGCGGTAAAAGAGATCTTCGCGAAATCGCTTTTCCTCGACCTCCGTTTCGAGATCGCGGTTGGTGGCGGCGATGATTCGCGCGTCGAACGGCTGCTCTTGATCACCCCCGACGGGGCGCACCGTGCGCTCCTGGAGGGCGCGCAGCAGCTTCGCCTGCATCCCTGCGGGCATCTCTCCAATCTCGTCGAGCAGCAGCGTACCTCTGCTGGCTTTGATGAACAGCCCCAGGCGAGCGCTGCGCGCATCTGTGAAGGCTCCTCTCGTGTGCCCAAAGAGTTCGCTCTCGAGGAGCGATTCGGGCATCGCGGCGCAATTGATCGCAACGAAGGGCCCGTCCTTGCGGGCGCTCTTCGCGTGCAGCGCTTTGGCGACGAGCTCTTTTCCCGTGCCGCTTTCGCCGGTAATCATCACGGTCGTTTCGGTCTCCGCGACTCGGGCGACGAGGTCGTACATCTTCTTCATCGCCGGACTCGTACCGAGAATATCGTCGAACTTCTGCTGGTCGACGACCACGCGCCGCAGTCGCTTGACCTCCTCACGAAGAGCGCGATGCTTGACGGCACGATCCATCGTCAGAATCAGACCGTCCATCTCGAAAGGCTTCGTCACGAAGTCGTACGCGCCAGCCCGAATCGCGGCAATCGCCGTCTCCATGCTGCCGTAGGCGGTCATCACGACGACTGGTAAGTCCTCCCGACTCTCGACGATCTGTCGGCACAAGTCGACGCCGCTCATTCCATTCATGTTGATGTCCGTCAGCGCAAGACTGAAGTCGTCTTCCGCAAGCTGGCGCTGCGCCTCTTCGGGGGATGTCGTCGCGACCGCTTCGAATCCACGCTTTTTGAGCTCGGCTTCGAGGACATCGCACATGTTGCGATCGTCGTCGACGATGAGAATCCGCCGTTCTTCCACCCTATCGCTTGTGTCAGGCATGTCGTCCCGCCCCTTCGCCAAGGCCTGCAGAGCGCATGCCGGATGGGCTGGGGCACCGTGCGAATCCGAAACTCGTTCATCGCATGTCTCGCTCTCCGGTCGACTTCGGCAAAAGTGCCACGGCCGTAGCGACTTGGAACGAATGGGGATGCGTCGGAGTCGGTGTTGCGGTCGTCTCGAGCGAGCGACGAGCGAACCTGGCATACGGGTCGCAGCGAACGTACCGAACGATGTGCGCAGACGAGCGGGTCGAACGATTGTTCGGGGGAGAAGAGTCGCCACGGGTCCGCCAGGAGCCGGGGGAGCCGGGACAGACGACTGGCGACGCGTGCGAGTCTGGGCCTTTGCACCATTCCGGGCGTCCGCGCCTGTCTCGGCATCCCGGTATCCTTCCAAGCGCTCCGTTCGCGCGAGTGGGAGAGCTTTCGCGCGCGCTTACGCGGCGGATTCGCCGCCAGCCAATGGCGTCGCTGGCCCTCGCGCTTGGCGCGGGCTTCGTGGTGGGTGGAGCCTTCTGTTTTCGAGCGGGGCGAATCGCGCTCGCCGCGGCCGCCCGTCACATTGCCCGTGAACTGCTCAAGTAACTGTCGTGACCACAGGAAATCGACCCACGGAGAAGAGTCATGCCAATGAAGAAGCGGATCGGATACGACATCGACGACATCCTCAGCCTGGTCCGACTGCAGCGACGCCGCCCGCTCGCTCGGTTCGCCATTCCCGCAGCGGGCCTATTGGTTCTGGGGGTCGTCATCGGCGGCGGGGCCGGCCTGATGTTGGCCCCCTTGTCAGGACGCCGCCTGCGTCAAGAAGTGGTCGGCCGAATGGACCGGATTCGCGAGCGAATGATGAAATCGGACCACCGAAAAGAAGCCATGAACGTTTCTTGACGCACTCGTCTTCGAGCGCGACTCGGGACGTGCACCGCCCGCTCCCATCGGGCTTCTCCTACGACGAGCGGTGGCCTTTCGGCGCTTCGTCGGCTCCGGGAAGGCGATGATCGGCGCCGCCGGTGGTCCGATGCTCGCGGTGGCCGCCGGGGTCACGTACTCGCTCGAGTTTCCGGTACAGCGTGCGCCGGTCGAACCCGAGAACCTGTGCCGCCAGCGTCTTGTTGCCTCCAACCGACTCGAGCACTTTCAGGATATAACGCCGCTCCACTTCCTCCATCGGCAGTAGCTCGGAAGGGTCGTTCGACTCGATGCTGATGCGCGCTGTCTTGTAGTCTTTGATCTTCTCGGGAAGGTCGTCGACGCCGATTTGATCGAACTGTGCCAGGGCGACAGCGCGCTCGATGCAGTTCTGCAATTCCCGAACGTTGCCGGGCCATGGATAGCTGAGGAGCTTGTCCGCGGTGGCGCTCGTCATGCCTACTACCGTTCGGCGGCTCTGCGCGGCGTATCGCTCGAGGAAGTACTGGGCCAAGAGAAGGATGTCACTGCCGCGCGCTCGAAGCGGTGGAACGTGGACCCGCACGACGTTGATTCGGTAAAATAGGTCCTCGCGAAAGCGCTTTTCTTCGACCTCGGTTTCGAGGTCGCGGTTGGTGGCGGCGATCATGCGAGCGTCGAACGGTTGCTCCTGATCGCCGCCGACCGGTCGTACAGTACGCTCCTGCAGGGCGCGAAGCAGCTTGGCTTGCATCCCCGCTGGCATCTCGCCGATCTCGTCGAGAAACAACGTGCCCCTGCTCGCCCTGACGAAGAGACCCGGGCGCGCGTTTCGCGCATCCGTGAAGGCGCCTTTCGTGTGGCCGAAAAGCTCGCTCTCGAGCAGCGGCTCGGGCATTGCCGCGCAGTTGATGGCGACGAATGGGCCGTCTTTGCGACCACTCTTCGCATGGAGCGCCTTGGCGACGAGCTCCTTTCCGGTTCCGCTCTCACCGGTGATGAGCACCGTCGTTTCGGTGTCCGCCACCCGCGTGATGAGCTCGCACATCTTGAGCATGGCCGCGCTCGTGCCGAGAATCTCGTCGAAGCGCTGCGTGACCTCGACCGCCTTGCGGAGGCGTTTGACCTCCTCCCGGAGAGCGCGATGTTTGAGGGCGCGCTCGATCGTGAGCGCGAGCTCGTCCATGTCGAACGGCTTGGTCACGAAGTCGTAAGCCCCCGCTCGAATGGCGGCAATCGCCGTCTCCATGTTTGCGTACGCGGTGATGACGATGACCGGCATGTCCTCGCGGCGACGGACGAGCTGATGACAGAGCTCGACGCCGCTCATGTCGGCCATATTCATGTCGGTGATGACCAGACCGAAATCCTCCCGCTCGAAGCGGGCCAGAGCTTCATGAGGCGACGTCACCGACGTGACGTCGAACTCTCGCCGGCGAAGCTCGAGTTCGAGGACCTCGCACATACTGCGATCGTCGTCGATGATGAGGATTCGTCGCTCCATGGCTCCGTGGGGGTGGGGAAGGACTGTATGGCGAGCGCTTCGCGCGCGCCAGGTCTCTCCTCAAGAGAGAGGTCCAGTGTTCGGCAAGGCGATCCCGGCGGCATCGTCCCCCGACAGAACCCTCACTCGCGTTTGATCGTGGCTTGCTTATCTCGAACACAATGCAAGATTCAGCTCCACGTCCGAGCGCGCCGTCCGTCCGAAGCGGCGCGGCAGGGGCGGACGGAATAGAGTCGGAGATGACCACCCTTTTTCTCGCAGCTTTGCGTCAAGCGCGGGCGACAATCGAGGCGGCGCGCGCGCATCCGTCAACCGCCGAGCCGGGGGAGGCATCCGTGGCACGAAGGCTCCTGAACGAGCTCGACGACGCCATCGCTCACCTCGATGGCAGCGAGCCGGAAAAGGATCTCCTTTCCATCGTTTGCCACGATTTGAAGGACCCGCTCGCGTCGATCGTGATGGGCGCGGGTTTTCTGCGAAAGACGATCCCCGCCGAGGACGGGGCGGCCCGGCGCGTCGTCGACGCGATCTCGAGATCCGCCGACCGAATGAGTCAGTTGATCGGCGACTTTCACGATCTTGCGAGGCTACAGGCGGGTGCGCTTTCCTTCGACCCGCGGCCGTGCGAAATCGTCCCCATCCTGAATGGCGCGATTCGGTCGTTCGAGGCCCGGGCCCGAGAGCGGAGCCTAGCGGTTACGCTCACCGCCGAAGGCGAAGGTCTTGCCGTGATGGGTGATCCCCTTCGGTTGACGCAGCTCGCGTCCAAGCTCATCGCGAACGCCGTGAAATTCACCGCGCCGGGCGGCCGCGTCCTCGTTCAAGCGGCGGAAGTGAACGGGCGCGTGCGAATGGCGGTGAACGATACGGGCCGCGGAATACCCGCGGAGCGATTGGCCCGGCTCTTCGACTATGGCGCCAACGCGCGACGCACGCCGCGTGACGGCCCCGGCCTCGGCCTCGCGATCGCCCGCGGGCTGGTCGATCTCCACGGCGGCGAGATCACGGTCGAGAGCCGGGTCGGCGAGGGAAGCACCTTCGCCGTCGTTCTGCCGCGGGCGAGCGTCAAAGCGACCCCGAGTACCCCCTAGCGCGGAGGTGGTACGCTCCGCCGCGATGAAAAGCTCACGCACCGAATCGGACAGCATGGGTCAGGTCGAGGTACCGGCGGACCGGTACTGGGGGGCGCAAACGCAGCGTAGCCTGCAGAACTTCAAGATCGGTGGCCAGCGCTTCGGGCGTCCCGTCATCCGCGCGTTCGGGATCGTGAAGAAGGCGGCGGCGCTCACGAACGAAAGCCTCGGCAAGCTCGACGCGGCAAAGTGCGCGCTCATCGTCCGCGCTGCCGACGAAGTCATCGAGGGAAAGCTGGACGACCACTTTCCCCTCGTCGTCTGGCAGACGGGGAGCGGGACGCAGTCGAACATGAACGCCAACGAAGTTATCGCCAACCGGGCCATCGAGATTGCGGGCGGGGCGATGGGCTCGAAGAAGCCCGTGCACCCGAACGACGACGTCAACCGGTCGCAGTCGTCGAACGACGTGTTTCCCACGGTGATGCACGTGGCCGCCGCGCTCGAGATTCGGGAGCGTCTCCTCCCGGCGGTTTCCGAGCTGCGAGCGACCATCGAGCGCAAGGCTCAGGCCTTCGGCGACATCGTGAAAGTCGGGCGAACGCACCTCATGGACGCGACGCCTCTCACGCTCGGGCAGGAGTTCAGCGGGTGGGCGGCGCAGCTCGCCTTCTGCGAACGGGGCCTCGTGCATGCGCTCGAAGGACTTTACGAGCTTGCGCTCGGCGGAACGGCCGTGGGGACGGGGCTCAACACCCACCCGAAATGGGCCGAACTCGTCGCGGCGAAGATCAACGAGCTCGCCGGCGCGCCGTTCCGCACCGCCTCGAACAAGTTCGCCGCGCTCGCTGGGCACGAGGCCCTCGTCGCGGCCAGCGGCGCGATGCGAACCCTCGCTGTCGCGTGCTTCAAAGTCGCGAGCGACGTTCGCCTTCTCGGCAGTGGCCCGCGCTGTGGAATCGGTGAACTCGCGCTGCCCGAGAACGAGCCGGGGAGCAGCATCATGCCCGGGAAGGTGAACCCGACGCAGTGCGAAGCGATGACCATGGTGTGCGCCCACGTCATGGGAAGTGACGCCGGGGTGGGTTTCGCAGCGTCCAATGGGCACCTCGAGCTCAATGTGTTCAAGCCCGTCATCATCCACAACGTGCTGGAGAGCTGCGCGCTGCTCTCCGATGCCTGCGATAGCTTCCGCGCCAACTGTGTCGTTGGCATCGAACCGAATCGCGAAGCCATCGCGCGTCACTTGGAGAGCACCCTCATGCTGGTGACGGCGCTCAACGAGGTCATCGGGTACGACAATGCTGCCAAAGTCGCCAAGCTCGCCCACGCGAAAAACGTGACGCTTCGACAGGCGGCTGGGGAGCTTGGCCTGGTCAAGCCCGAGGACTTCGACAAATACGTACGTCCGGAAAAAATGGTGCTTCCCGGTTAGGTCGCCCCACACGGTAATCCGGTATGGTCGCTTCCTGACTGTGCCGCGACAAAGGCCTTTACTCGCGGCCGTCCTTGGCCGTCCACTCTTAATGGATGGACGGGATCGACGCATTTCTCGCCCACGCAATCGTCGACCCAACGGCTGCGGCGGCAGGAGGCAGCTCCGAAGCGCGCGCGGCAAAGGCGCTGGGCCTTCAAATCCTGGGTCTCGTCGGCGAGCGCCCTTCGACGCGCACGTGGCGCGCCCGAAAGCAGGACGGCAAGCTGGTCGGCCTTGTCGTCCTCGCCGACACTGCGACGGATGCCGAGCGTGAGCGGTTCGCGGCTGTCGCGGACCGCTTGCACGCCGCGGGCGCGGTCCCCGGGGTGGTCCGCGTGCACGCCGTCTCCCCCTCGCACGACGCGCTCGTCGTCGACCTGTGGACGACCGGGTGCGCGACGGACTTGCCTACGCTCAACTGGCCGCCGCGGCGCAGGCTCGAGTTCGTACGCCGAGTCACCCAAGGGCTCGATGCGCTTCATCGCGCCGGCGTCGTGCACGGCTGCTTGTGCGCGGACAACGTGCTCCTCGACGACGACCTACAGCCCGTCCTCGCCGAGGCAGGTATCGTGTCGGTCCGTGCGCTCCTGGAGCGCCGGGCAGACGCCGCGAGGTACGTGGCCTTTGCGGCGCCGGAGGTGAAGAACGGCGCCGAGCCCGATCCGCGCAGCGACATATGGTCAGCCGGATGTCTGCTCGAGCTTCTCGTCGGCGAACGGGACCTGCCGCAGGTGGCGGAAATCGTCCGGCGGTGCATGGCCCCGACGCCGCACGTTCGATATGGGAGCGCGGCCGAACTCGCCGCGGCTATCGACGCCGTCGTCGCTACCCTGCCGACCGGCGATCGAGTCAGTCGCGTTGGGGTCGGCCCGGACTCTGTCCGTGAACGGTCCTCGATCGCGCGGTCGCAACCCGGCAGAAGGCCGGCGGCCGGGGCGACACCTGCTCGCCCCGCGCGTATTCCGGCGATCGCCGGCGCACTCGCGCTTGTCGTGTTGGCGCTCGGTGGCCTCTTGGTGGGTCCTCCGAGCGCGCTGGCGCACGGGCTCTTCGGGTTGATGGCGTTGACCGGCGCGGCGGTCGCGACATGGGGATTGCGGCGCCCGAAGCCGTCGCGCCTTCTGCAGCGTCGCGGACCTGCGGCACGAGAGTCGGCCAAAGATGCTCGGCGGGGCCCGTCATCCGCCGATCGCCGCGGGCCTTCGGACAAGGGCCCGCGGGGGTGAGCCAGCGCGAGGCGCGGGTCTCGGCACGGCCTTGGCTTCAAGCGCACCCGAATGGCCCAGGTCGCGCCGGGCGCCCGATTCTTGAGCGACGTCCCCGTTCGGCTCGATCGACTGCCGTGGTCGCGATGGCATACCCGCGTCCTCGTCGCGCTCGGTGTCACCTGGATGCTCGACGGACTCGAAGTGACTCTGGTCGGAGCCGTCGCTCCCCTCCTCGCAGCGCCGGACGCGCTGGGCCTGTCCGAGGCGCAAATCGGGGGCACCGCGACCGCCTATCTCGCCGGGGCCGTGGCGGGAGCTCTGTTCTTCGGCCGTCTTTCGGACATGTTCGGGCGCAAGCGCCTGTTCTTCGTCACTCTGTCGCTCTACGTCGGCGCGACCGCGATGACCGCGGCTGCTTGGAGTTTCGCTTCCTTTGCCGCGTTTCGCGCGCTTACCGGGGCCGGAATCGGCGGCGAGAGCGCCGCTGTCAACTCTGCGATCGACGAGCTCGTCCCGGCGCGGGTGCGCGGGCGCGCGGATCTCGCAATCAACAGCACGTACTGGCTCGGCACCATTTTGGGGGCCTCCCTTACGCTCGCGCTCCTCCACGCCCCCCTGCCGTCGAAGACCCCGGTGTGGCGCCTGGCCTTCCTGATCGGCGCCATCCTGGGGTCCGCGATTCTCTTCTTGCGAAATCACCTGCCCGAAAGTCCCAGGTGGCTCCTCTTGCACGGCCGAGTCGACGAAGCGTCCGCCGTCGTGACCAGCATCGAGAGGCACGTCGCGAAGTCTCGGGCCCGATCTGGTCGTTCGACTCCGCCGGCCATCCCGGCGAGGCAGCAATGGCTCGAGGCCAAGGGTAGCGTCACGTTCGGAGTCATCGTGCGGGAGTTCGCGCGGCGTCACCCGAGGCGCACCCTTTTGGGCTTGGCACTCATGGTCGCCCAAGCCTTTGCCTACAACGGCGTCTTCTTTACATACGCCCTCGTCCTTGGTCGCTTCTACGGCGTTTCGACCGACGATGTCGGCCTTTACTTGATTCCATTCGCGGTCGGAAACCTTCTCGGCCCTGTTCTCTTGGGCCGACTGTTCGATACCGTCGGCCGTCGCCCGATGATTGCCACGACCTATACCCTTGCGGGGCTCCTCATCGCCGCCGCCGGCTACGGAATGCTCCGAGGCTGGCTTACGGCGGAGACGCAGACGGCCGCGTGGTGCGTCGCCTTCTTTGTCGCGTCGGCGGCCGCGAGTTCGGCGTACCTCACAGTGAGCGAGCTCTTTCCCGTCGAGCTCCGAGGGATGGCGATTGCCCTCTTCTACGCCGTGGGAACCTCGGTTGGGGGGCTCGTGGCCCCGGCGCTCTTCGCGGCGCTCGTCCAGACCGGAGATCGCCCGAGCGTCTTCGCCGCATATGCGGTCGCCGCCTCGTTGATGATCGCGGGCGGCGTCGCCGCCGCCGTGTGGGGAGTGCCCGCGGAGGGCAAGTCGCTGGAGCAGATCGCTGAAATGTGACTCCGTCGTACCGTGCCGTTGGACGCACGCCGCCCCCTTCCTCGTCGCTTTCGTCTAATGGGAGTTCGCCCAGAGCCGTTCAAGGGAGAAGGGGGCGAGGACATCGCTCCCTTTCGGAACTGGCCCTCCAATGCACGATCGCGAGACCTGCGTCGACTGCGGCATCCGTTCGCCCGCGATGGACGAGGACCACACGCTCACGAGCTCGATGGGCTGGCGTCTGACCCGGGAGCGCACGCCGGACGGCCGCGTCCGTGCGGTGTGGCGTTGCGGGGACTGCTGGGAGAAACACAAGGCAATCGCGAGTGCGGGGAAAGCGCAAACCCTTTCCCGCGCGCCCTCGAGGCGCTCCGGGTGAGCGGGCTTGCCGTCGCTCCCCCCGCGGAGTACCCCTGTCTCCTACCATGCGCGACACATTCGCTGCCAAATCCAGGCTCGCGGTCGGCCCGAACTCGTACACGTTTTTCCGCCTCGCCGCCGTATACGCGAAGTTTCCTCAGGCCGAGCGACTGCCCTTCTCGCTCAAGATCCTCCTCGAGTGCCTTCTTCGGACCGAAGACGACGTCTCCGTTCGCGCCGAAGACATCGAAGCGCTGGCGACCGTCGACCTCACGGCTCCCCCGTCCCAGGAGATAGCGTTCACCCCGGCGCGGGTGCTCCTGCAAGACTTCACCGGAGTCCCCGCGGTCGTCGACCTCGGTGCGATGCGGGACGCGATGAAGCTCCTCGGCGGCGATCCGAAGAAGATCGAGCCCCTCCAGCCTGTCGAACTCGTCATTGACCATTCCGTGCAAGTCGACGCATTCGGGTCGAGCGATGCCCTGAAAATCAACGCGCAACTCGAGTTCTCGCGCAACAAAGAGCGCTATCAGTTCCTCAAGTGGGGACAGAGCGCCTTCCGTAAGTTCAAAGTGGTGCCGCCCGATCAGGGGATCGTGCATCAAGTGAACCTCGAGTACCTGGCGCGGGTCGTGATGAAAAGCGACGACGGCTCGACTGTATACCCCGATACGCTCGTGGGCACCGACTCGCACACGACCATGATCAATGGGCTCGGCGTACTCGGTTGGGGCGTCGGCGGCATCGAGGCCGAAGCCGCGATGCTCGGACAGCCGGTGAGCATGCTCATTCCCCAAGTCGTCGGCGTGAAGCTCACGGGTGTCCTCCCCGAGGGTGCCACGGCGACGGACTTGGTCCTCACCGTGACGGAGATGCTCCGAAAGAAGGGCGTAGTCGGGAAATTCGTCGAGTTCTTCGGAGACGGACTCGCACAGCTGTCGCTCGCCGACCGTGCGACGATTGCCAACATGGCGCCGGAGTACGGCGCGACCTGCGGCATCTTCCCGGTCGACGCAGAGACTCTGCGGTACCTCCGATTCACCGGCAGAGACGAAGGCCTCGTCGCGCTCGTCGAGAGCTATTGCAAAGAGCAGGGGATCTTCCACACGGCTGGCGCGGCCGAGGCGCGCTACGCGGACGTCGCGCCGCTCGATCTCGGGACAATCGTTCCGAGCCTGGCGGGCCCGACGCGACCGCAAGATCGAGTCAAACTAACGGAGGCGAAAGCCGGTTTTCGATCGTCCCTCGCCAAGATGCTCGGCAAGTCGGTCGCGAGCCCTGCCGGGGCGGCCCCTCCCGATCTGGCCGCCAAGGCCACCGCGACGCTCGACGGCGGAGATGTCTCGCTTTCGCACGGGTCTGTCGTCATCGCCGCGATCACGAGCTGCACCAACACGTCGAATCCGAGCGTGCTCATTGCGGCGGGGCTTCTCGCGAAGAAGGCCGTCGAAAAGGGGCTTTCGCAGAAGAGTTGGGTGAAGACAAGCCTCGCTCCCGGGTCGAAGGTCGTGACCGAATATCTGGCGAAAGCGGGCCTCACGCCGTACCTGGACAAGCTCGGCTTCCAGACCGTCGGGTATGGCTGTACGACCTGCATCGGCAATAGCGGACCGTTGCCCGAGCCGGTGTCGAAGGCGATTGAGCAGGGGTCGCTCGTTGCGGCCGCCGTGTTGAGCGGGAATCGGAACTTCGAGGGGCGCGTGCACGCCGAGGTGCGCGCCAACTATCTCGCGTCGCCTCCGCTCGTGGTCGCCTACGCCCTAGCCGGCACGGTCGATTTCGATCCGTTCTCCGAGCCGCTGGGGATCGGGAGCAACGGCAAGCCCGTGTTTCTCAAAGACGTGTGGCCGACGCGAGCCGAGATACAGAGCGCGATCGACAAATGCATCGATCGCGCGATGTTCGAGCAGGTCTACGGGCACGTCTTCGATGGCGACGAGGAATGGAAGAAGCTCCGCGTCCCGAGCGGGGACCTCTACGAGTGGGACCCGAAGTCGACGTACGTCAAGAACCCGCCCTACTTCGAAGGGATGTCGCGCGAACCAGGGCCGGTCATCGACATACGCAACGCGCGGGTGCTCGCGGTCTTGGGCGACAGCATCACGACCGATCACATTTCACCCGCTGGCTCAATCAAAAAGAGCAGCCCCGCGGGGGCGTATCTCATTGCTCACGGGGTGGACGTGAAGGATTTCAATTCCTACGGGTCCCGACGCGGCAATCACGAAGTCATGGTGCGCGGCACGTTCGCCAACGTGCGGTTGCGCAACCTGCTAGCCCCCGGTACCGAGGGCGGCTTCACCCGGTATCTCCCTGCGGCCGGCGAGGGAGGCGGAGAGACCATGAGCATCTTCGACGCCGCGATGCGCTACGAGAAGGCTGGCATCCCGCTCGTCGTGCTCGCCGGCAAGGAGTATGGCTCGGGCTCGTCTCGCGATTGGGCCGCCAAGGGTCCGAAATTGCTCGGGGTGCGCGCCGTCCTCGCCGAGAGCTACGAGCGCATTCACCGATCGAACCTCGTCGGAATGGGGATTTTGCCGCTGGAGTACGAGCCCGGCGAAAGTGCGACCACGCTCGGTCTGACGGGCGAAGAAACGTTTTCGATCGAGGGTCTGACCGAGGCGATCCCCAAGCGCCGCGCGGTCGTCCGCGCGCGCCTCGCAGACGGGACCGTGCGCGAGTTCGTGGCGACGGTACGAATCGATACTCCGCAGGAGCGCGAGTACTATCGGCACGGCGGCATTCTGCCGTACGTTCTGAGACAGCTACTTCTCGCCGCGCGCTAGTTCTCGTCGTCGCGCGTCGCGCTGGTCGAAACTCGCGGCAAATCCTCGGTCCGCCAAACCGTTCGGTGCTCCAGAGCTGGCTGAGCTCGACCTTTGGGGCATCACGGGGCCTCGGCTCGGAGGCACGCCGGCTGCACCGGCGTCTGCCCATGCGCTTGGGCCGGCGGACGGTCGCGGTCGCACGTTTTGGCGTGCGCGTCGTGGGCGCGCTGCTTGTGGCCATCCTCGTCGCGGTCGCCTCGCTCTGGCTCCTCGCGGGCACACGCTTGGGACGACAGATGCTGGCCGACCAGATCGAGCGCATGCTGGCTCGAGACGGGATCCGTGCAACTTTTCGAGCGCGATGGGAGCTGCCGCTGCGCCTGGTGCTGGAAGACGTGCGGGTCGCGTCGCCCGACGGCGGCCCGCCGACGTTCGAGGCGCCTCGCGTGGTCGTCGCCCTGCGGTTGGCGTGCTCTCGTCTCGAAGCGTCGTCGATCGAGTACGACGCGCCCACCCTGCGCGTCGTCCACTCATCGTCGGAGCAGGCGCCCTCACAAGACGCATGGACCCGAGCCCGGAACGTTCTGACCGGCAACTGGCGCGTGCGAGGGCTGATCGTTCGAGACGGGCGCGTGGATATCGCGTCGGGACTCGTGCACGCGACCGCCGGAGGAATTCAGATCGAAGCGCATGCCCGGGGGGACAGCGGCGGGTCCCTGCGCATCGCCATTGCGGATGGGCGCGTCCAAGATTCCCTGGGCGACGGCACCCCGCACGAGGATGCGTTTTGCGCGCTTTCCGCCGTGGGGAGCGCTGGCGCGCACGGCTTCCAGGTCGATCGTCTCGAAGCGCGAGCGGTCCCAGACGTCGAGAACGTAAGGACCGCGTGTGCGCTCCTCGACGCGAGGGCGGGCGCCGTCGTTCTGCGAGCGGACCGCGCCTCCGTCGAGATCGAGCCGAACGGGAACTTTTCGGTGGCGCGCGGCCACGTGCGAGCGGACGGGCCCCTCTCGGTTCTCGAGCGCGCTGCGCAGCTCACCCACGTGCGAGGATGGGCGAGCGTCGACGGCGACGTGCAGTTCGCCGCGGGCGACCGCTTGCCAGATGCCCGCGGCACCGCCGAGGCGCATGAGGTGAGCGTCGACGAATTCCGTGTCGCGCGAGCGATCGAAGCTCACGTGACACTGGACCGCGGGGTCGTCCGTATCCCGTCGGCGGAAGTCGACACCACGTCGGGGAACCTGCGCCTCTCCGAAATCGAAATCCGGCCGCTGGCACCCGGTATGCCGGCGCGAGGACGGGTCTTCGGCCGGGGACTTCGCTTCGAAGAGTTCTTGCGCGCGATCAAGGTCGCCCGCCACCCCCACGTGAGCTGGGCGATCGAGGCGCTCGGGTGGGACGCCGTCGAGGGCACGCTCTCGCCCTTGTCTCTCGCGGGCGACCTCTCCGCCCGGACAGGGAGCTTTGGCGTTTTCGACGGCGCCTGTGACATCGAGCAATGCGGGCGTATTTGGGGCTTTGCACATTCCGCGATCGCTGCGCGCGCGTCTCTGAGCTCGCAGGGTTTCGCGATGGATGACGTGCGCGCCACGCTCACCGGCGGCAATGCGCAGGCTGCCCACGTGCTCATCGGCTTTCACGATCAGCTGAGCGTCGAAAGCGGTCGAGCGCGGCTCGATCTCGGCCGAACCTCGCCGCTCGCATCGCTATCCATTGCCGGCCGAATGGACTCGAGCGCGCGCGTGTTCGGGCGATTGGGTGACCCCGTCGTCGACTTCAGCGGCTCGGTCGACGGCTTCGTGCTCGGCGGCGATCCGCTGGGCGACGTCGCGTCGGTTCGCGGGCGCTATCATCAAGACACCCTTCGCTTCGACGCGATTTCGGCGCACACGGGGGCCAGCCCGTACCAGGTCCCGTCTCTCCGCATCGACTTCGGCCACGACGGTCAGCTGGACGTCGACGCGATCGTTCGTGCGCGCGAGCTGGCCGTGCGCGACCTTCTTGCTGTCTTCCATCTCGAAGATCGGTTTTCGATGCTCGGCGGAAGCCTGAGCGACGCGCGTGCACGCATTCGCTTCGTCCAACGCGGTCCTGAAGACGAACTCGGGCGTGGGACGCTCTTCGTCAGCGCAGACGGGGGGCTGCTCCGTCCGAGCGCGTTCGGCGCGCACTTCGACGACGGCACCCTCGGTGTGGACGTGCGCTGGTGGAATCGCGACGCCGGTCTTGCGGGCGTCGACATCGATCTGCGGACCCTCGAGGTGAGGGATCAGGGTCCGGTCCGGTCCGTGCAGAATGGCGGCTCGCTCGTCGCGAGTGGGCAACTGACCGGGGGAACCATACGAGCAACGGCCGTGGCGGCGGCCCTTCCCCTGTCGCGCGTCTTGGTGACTCCGCCACTCGCCGCGTCGATCCAGGGGCGGGTGTCGGGGGTCGCGCAAGCGGCTGGTACGATCGCGGCACTGGGGGCTTCGGCCGACGTGGAGGTCAGTCCGCTGCGCGTCGCAAACGTCCCATTCGGCCCGTCCTCCATTCACGTCGAAGCATCGATGGCAGCGCTGGTCCCGATACGTTTGTCCGCGAGTGGAAGTCTCCTCGGCGGGCAGGTGAGCGTCTCCGAGCTCGCGGCGAGCGGCCGCCAATTCCGCGGCTCCGCCTCGCTGCGGGCGCTACGCATCGATCCATGGGTGCGGGCCGCCCGAGCCGTGTCGAGCGGCCCACAGGGCGACCGATCGGGGGCCCCGGGGGCCGTGGAAGCATTTGTGTCCGGAGACCTGACGGTCGACGCGTTCGACCCCATCGACATCTCTCATGCTCGAGCGCGCTTCGTCCCCACGGCGTTTCACGCTTCGCTCGGGGCGGAGAGCGTCGTGCTTCGTTCGACCGGGTCGGCCATCGTGCTCGCGGACGACGCGGTCACCGTGCCGCCCATGCGAATCGAGATCGAGCTCCCCGAGCGGCGGGTCGTTCCGGTTCCGACCGAAGCGTCGATGTCCGGTGTCGTCCCCCGGCGGCCCGCTCCGCCGCACGAACGAGTCGTCGGCGCGACGCTCGGGGGCACGGTCGGCGCGCTCTCGCAGCATCCTCCGCAGATCGACCTCGCGGTCGACCTTCCCCCCGCCGATCTCGCTCTTCTCGTCGGAGTCGTGCCGGACCTCGCCAACGCGGAGGGGACACTCGAGGGCGTGCTCACGGCCAAGGGGCCCCTCGACGAGCCGATGCTGAAGGGGGCGTTTCGGGCCCACGCCGACGTCGCGAGCTTCACGTGGATCCCGAGCGAGCTTCGCGACGTGAATGTCGACGTCGCCGTCGACCGGCGGGAGATTCGCGTCCTTCGCGCGTCGGCGCGGCTCGGCGACGGAGTGGTGGACGCTACGGGCGAAAGCACGATCACCGGGCTGCTCCCCGGGGTGGCGCGTCTGGCCGTTCGCGCGCGGGGCGTGCACCTCGCTATCGCACCGGGTATCGACGCGGCGTTCGACTCCGACGCCAGCGTGCTCGCAGACGTCCGCCGACTCCTTCGCGGCGACCCGCACGCGGTCGTCGTCACCGGCGACGCAGCGCTCGACGGTCTGGTCTACCGGCGCCCGCTCGACATCGTCGGCGCGGCGTCCGGCGACAAAGGTAAAGACTTCGACCCGTCGCGAGAGCTCGTCGATCTTGCCTTGCGCCTGCGCCTGCGCGCGCCTGCGCAGCTCGAGGACGACGTGGCGACCGTGCGTTTTGGAGCGGCGGGCGAGTTCTGGCTTCGCGGCACCAACCAGCGTCCCTCGCTCGACGGTCGGCTGGTCGCGCTGGGTGGCGGAAAGCTCCACGTCCGAGGCATCTCCTTCGATGTATCGCGCGCCACCATCGACTTCGACGACCCTCTCGCGGTTACTCCTCGAGTCGACCTCGTGGCCACTACGGAATATCGCCGCGAGAGCGCCTTCGAACCCCCCGCGTCATTCACTTCGTACGGAGCGCGCGGCGCTCGGGACTGGCGGATCCAGCTCCGGGCTCTGGGCGGCCAGGGCGACCTCCGGGTCGAGCTGGCGAGCGATCCGCCCTTGAGCCAGACCGACATCGTTCTCTTGTTGACGCTCGGCATGACCCGTCCGGAGCTCGACGCGATGCAGGCCACGGCGCAGCTTCAAGCAAGCGCCGGACTCGAAGTCATTGCCGGACTCGGCGGCGCGCAGCGCTTCGTTCGCGACGTCGTGCCGATCGACGAAGTACGTTTCGGAGGGACGTACTCGCCGCTGAGCTTGGTGATCGTTCCCGACGTGACCGTAGTAAAGCGCATTGGCGAGCGCCTTGCCGCCACAGTGACGAGCAGTCTCGCCTATCAGCGGATCGTGGGCGGAACGGTTTCCTGGTGGCTGGGGAGCAATGTCTGGTTCGAAACCTTATGGGAGAATGTTGCCCCCGTTCCGGTCTACCCCGTGGGGAATTTCGGGGTCGGCGTGCGCTGGCGCTTGGAGCTCTGAGAGGTGGTCTTGTGCTTCGGATCGGCCTGGCTTTGGGGGGCTTGCGCCCAGGAGTGCGCCGGCTATTATTTTCTTGCTCACGGACGTTTCCCCCGGCAAGGACGCTCTCTCGACACATGGGATCGCGGATCGCAGTCGAAGGTTACGCAACGTGGGGAAGCGGCGGATTCCGCCGTCGCGCCCTGACTCCTGATTCCGCGGCTGTTTGGATGGCAGGCACTTGGTGAAGGCGCTCCGGTGGAGCGCGCGTTCGTAGCCGCTACGAGAGAGAGAAGAGATACTCATGGGGACGCGTCTTTATGTCGGCAACTTGTCGTTCTCGTCTACCGTTGAGACGGTGCGGGAAGCGTTTGCGCGCATCGGCGAGGTCACCGATGTCCACATTGTCACCGACCGTGCTTCGGGTCAGTCCCGCGGCTTCGGCTTCGTGACGATGGGTTCGCCCGCGGAAGCTCAGAAAGCGATCGAGTCCATGAACGGTGCGTCGCTCGACGGGCGCGCCCTTCGCGTCAACGAGGC
>Ga0265313_10002154_pt1 | contig 17480 bp, 12 predicted proteins | sample 4123metaG_FD_203122 | JGI IMG/M metagenome (GOLD analysis project Ga0265313, IMG submission 203122) | Rhizosphere microbial communities from Carex aquatilis grown in University of Washington, Seatle, WA, United States - 4-1-23 metaG | ecosystem: Host-associated > Plants > Roots > Rhizosphere >...
GCTGTTCGGCATTTTCACGACGCTGGCCTTCGCTGCCTGGCCGCTAGCGCGCGCCGCCGAAGTTCCTGCCGCGATGTTGTTCCGCGATATCGTCGCGCCGATCCGCGCGCGGATGCGTCCGGCCATCGCAGCATTCATCGCATTGAACGGCGTCGCCTTGGCGGCACTCGCCATCGCGGGGGCGGCCGATATTCGCCTTGCCGCCGGCTTCGTGGTGGGTGCGTTGATCGCGCTGATCGTGTTCACCGGAGCCGGCCGCCTGGTCATGCGCATGGCGCGCGCTCTGGCGAAACATACGGGGACCGGACGGACAGCGCTCCCGCTGCGACTCGCGCTATCCAGCCTGCATCGGCCCGGCGCGCCGACCGCGGGCGTAATGCTCTCGCTCGGCCTAGGGCTTACCGTGCTGGTGGCGGTGGCGCTGGTCCAGGCCGATCTCGCCCACGAGCTCGATGAGCGCCTGCCGCAGGCCGCGCCAACTTTCTTCTTCATCGATATTCCGGCCGGGCAGGGCGCAGGGTTCGATGCCGCGGTGGCCGGCGCTGGTGGATCGGTGGCGCGGCGCGCGCCGATGGTGCGCGGCCGAATCGTGCGGATCAATGGCGTGCCGGTCGAACGCGCCGCCATCGCACCCGATGCGCAATGGGCGGTGCGCGGCGATCGCGGCCTCACGACATCGGCAACCAAGCCCGAGGACGCTCGCATCGTCGCCGGCGACTGGTGGCCGGCCGACTACCAGGGTCCGCCGCTCGTCTCCCTCGACGCCAACATCGCCAAGGGATTCGGCATCGGCGTTGGCGATACGGTCGGCGTCAGTGTGCTGGGCCGCGAGATCACCGCACGGATCGCCAATCTGCGCGAGATCGACTGGTCGACCCTGTCGATGAATTTCACTTTCGTGATGACGCCCAGCGCGCTGGCCGGCGCTCCCTATGCCGATCTCGCTTCGGTTCTGGCCCCGCCGGGAACCGAGTTCGCAGTCGAGCGCGCGGTGGCGGTCGCCGCCCCCTCGGCTTCGGCGATTCGGGTCAAGGAGGCGCTAGCCGAAGTGAAGGGCGTGATGGCGGGAGCTGGCACTGCCATTCGCATCGCTGCGGCGGTGACGCTGCTGGCCGGCGCGCTCGTATTGGCGGGCGCCATCGCTTCGGGGCGTCAGCGCCGCATGCGCGAGACGGTGATCCTCAAAGTGCTGGGGGCGCGGCGCGCCGATCTGCTGGCGGCGCTGGCGATCGAATATCTGCTACTCGGCATCGCAGCCGCCGCGGTGGCGGCTTTATTGGGCAGCGTGGCGGCACGGGAACTCGTGCTCACCTTGCTGCGCACCCAATGGACTTTCCTGCCAGGTCCGGTGGCGGCCATGTCCCTGGGGGCGATCGCCGCGGTTCTGGCGCTCGGCCTGGCCTTGACCGCGCGAACCCTGGCGGTGCGGGCCGGAACCGAACTCCGCCACGAGTAACCTCACCGTTCAGCGGGCTTGATTCAGGCCCGAATCAAGCCATATTTGTCGCGCAAGGTCCTGTCGACCGAAGCGAGGGAACACATATGGCGCTTGAAACCGAACGTAGCCGGGCTTGGGGCGGCTCCCAGGCCGATGCCGCGCAGATCGATGTCGGTCTGCGGCAGTACATGCTTAGCGTGTACAATTATATGGCGTCGGGCCTGCTTCTCACCGGGATCGTCGCCTGGGTCGTCGCGAACACCGCCTCGATCCAGGAAGTGTTTTTCCAGCAGACGGCACGCGGAATGGCGCCAACGGGTCTGGGCTGGGTCGCGATCATCGCGCCGATTGGGCTAGTGCTGGCGATGAGCTTCGGCATCAACCGTATGCGCGCATCGACGGCCCAAGCCCTGTTTTGGGGCTATGCGGCTCTGATGGGTATCTCGCTCTCGACGCTGTTGCTGGTCTATACCAACGCCAGCGTTGCGCGCGCCTTCTTTGCTACCGCCGCATCCTTCGCCGCGCTTAGCCTTTATGGCTACACGACCAAGCGCGACCTCACTGGTGTCGGGCGGTTTCTGTTCATGGGGCTGGTCGGCATCGTCATCGCCAGTCTCATCAATATGTTCTGGCCGAGCCCAGGGCTGACTTTCGTCGTCTCCATCGTCGGCGTGCTGGTGTTCGCCGGCCTCACCGCCTACGACACCCAAAAGATCAAAGAGATGTACTTCGCCGGCGACGACAGCGAGGTGATGACCAAGAAGGCGGTGAACGGCGCGTTGCGCCTCTACCTCGACTTCATCAATCTGTTCGTAATGCTGATGCGTTTGATGGGTGATCGTCGCTAATCGATGCACCGCTATTCCTGAATGTAAATACCGGGGGCCCCTTGTGGCCCCCGGTTCGGTTTTGGGGCTAGGCGATCGCAGCGCTTTGAATAAGTGCGATGCCGGCCGCCGCGTATTGTTTGTCGGCCTCGGCATGCGAGCCGAGCAGATCGACCGAACGGCAGGCATCGGCGATCACGGTGCAATCGAACCCGGCCGCTTTGCCGTCGAGCGCCGAATAGAGTACGCAGAAATCATAGGCCAGTCCCGCCAGGAACAGGCGCTTGAGCCCGCGCTCGCGCAGATATGAGGCGAGGCCGGTTTGCGTCCTGTGGTCGTTCTCGGAGAAAGCCGAATAGGAATCGACCTCGGTTCGGAATCCCTTGCGCAGAATCAACTCGGCGTGGGGCACGGACAGATCTTCGTGAAACATGGCGCCCGATGTTCCCTGTACGCAATGATCGGGCCACAATACCTGCGAGCCATAAGCGACCGCCATGGTTTCGAAGGGTTGCTTGCCCACGTGGCGCGAGGCAAAGGAACCATGTCGGCGCGGATGCCAATCCTGGGTCAGGATCACGTGGCGAAACGCTTGGGCCAGGCGATTGATGATCGGCACCACCGCGTCGCCATCGGCGATGGCGAGCGCGCCGCCGGGGCAGAAGTCGTTTTGCACGTCGATGACGAGGAGTGCGTCGGAATCGGCGGGGGTAATAGTGGGCATGACGTCCGACAGTGGGTTCGGATAAACTGACGCCATCATGACAGAACCCGCGCCCCTCAACTATCCCGACGCCAAACTGATCCGCATCCTCGGATCGGTGAAAACCATCGCCATGGTTGGCGTCTCCGCCAATTGGAACCGGCCCAGCTACTTCGTGATGAAGTACCTGCAGTCGAAAGGCTATCGCGTCATCCCGGTCAATCCGGGCTTGGTCGGCCAGGAGCTGATGGGGGAAAAGGCCTATGCCTCGCTGCGCGATATCCCCGAAAAGATCGACATGGTGGATATATTTCGCGCCTGGGACTCGGTGCCGCCGATCGTCGATGACGCCATTGCCATCGGCGCCAAGGTGGTGTGGATGCAACTCGGCGTGCGCAACGATGTCGCCGCGGCCAAGGCCGAGGCCGCCGGCATCGAAGTGGTGATGAACCGCTGCCCCAAAATCGAGTTCGGGCGACTGGGCGGCGAACTCTCCTGGAGCGGCGTCAATTCCGGCATCATCCGCAACAAGCCGGCCGTGGTGCCGACCGAATCGGCCAAGTCCGCGCGGCCCCAGCCGCAGATCAATCCGACCTACGGTTTCGAGACCAAGTCGGTCCACGCCGGGGCCGCGCCCGATCCCACCACCGGCGCGCGCATCACGCCGATTTTCCAAACGACATCCTATGTATTCGATGATGTGGACCATGCCGCCTCGCTCTTCAACCTGCACGATTTCGGCTATGTCTATACGCGGCTCGGCAATCCCACGGTATCGGTGCTGGAAGAACGCGTCGCGGCGCTCGAAGGCGGTCGTGCGGCCGTGGCGGCCTCGTCGGGTCATGCCGCGCAATTCCTCGCCTTCTTCACGCTGATGGAACCGGGCGACGAGTTCGTGGCCTCGCGCAATCTCTATGGCGGCTCGCTCACCCAGTTCGGCCTCTCGTTCAAGAAACTCGGCTGGACCTGCCATTTCGTCGACCCCAGCGATCCCGAGAACTTCCGGCGCGCGATCACGCCGCGCTGCAAGGCCGTGTTCATCGAAAACCTCGCCAATCCCGGCGGCGTGGTCGTGGACATCGAGGCGGTGGCGAAGGTCGCACATGAAGCCGGCCTACCGCTGATCGTCGACAACACGCTGGCCACGCCCTATCTCTGCCGACCCTTTGAATGGGGCGCCGATCTCGTGGTCCATTCCACTACCAAGTTCCTCGCAGGTCATGGCAACTCGCTGGGTGGTGTGATCGTCGAGTCCGGCAAGTTCGATTGGAGCCAAGGCGGCAAGTTCCCGTCGATGACCGAGCCCGAGCCGGCCTATCACGGGCTGCGCTTCTACGAGAATTTCGGCGACTTCGCCTTCACCACCAAGGCGCGCGCCGTGGCCCTGCGCGATTTCGGTCCGGCCATGGCGCCGCTCAACGCCTTTCTCACCATCACCGGCATCGAGACTCTGCCCGTGCGCATGGACCGCCATGTCGTCAACGCCGGCAAGGTTGCCGCATTTCTGGAAACCCATCCCAAGGTGGCCTGGGTGTCCTATGCGGGGCTGGCCTCGAGCCCGCATAACAAACTCGCCAAGAAATATCTGCCCAGAGGGGCCGGCGCGGTGTTCACCTTCGGCGTCAAAGGCGGCTTCGCGGCTGGGATCAAAGTGGTGGAAAGCGTGCGGCTATTCTCGCATCTCGCCAATGTCGGTGATACCAGAAGCCTGATCTTGCACCCGGCGTCCACCACTCATCGCCAATTGACCGACGAACAGCGCGCAGCGGCGGGCGCGGGGCCCGATGTGATTCGCCTATCCGTGGGGATCGAAACCGCCGACGACATTGTCGCCGATCTCGACCAGGCGCTGGCCGCCATCGGGTAGGCTTACAAAACGGCCTTGACAGAAATAAACAGATCCATTAATTAACAATATGGTTAATCAATGGATCTGAAGCCAATGACCCTTCCGCTTCCCGCAACGCTCGATACCCTGTTCGGCGCCCTGGCCGATCCGACCCGGCGCGCAATCGTCGAGCGGCTGTTGGCCAAAGGCGAGTTGACGGTCGGCGACATCGCCTCGCCTTTCGCCATGAGCACGCCGGCCATCTCGCGCCACCTGAAGGTGCTGGAAGAAGCCGGTGTGATCGAGCGGCGGATCGAAAAGCAATGGCGCTACATCCGCGTCAGACCCAAGGCATTGAGGCCAGTGGAATCCTGGGTCGAACGGCAGCGTCAGTTCTGGAATTCGGCCCTCGATCGACTCGAGGCTTTGGCCGCAGCCGACACGCCGAAAGGGAGAAAGTCATGAACATCGCCGTCGCGAATACGAAAGCGGTCCAACATGGTCTTCGCGTCGAGCGCCAGGCTCGCGAGCCCGCGCGAGGATAAGTCGATGATTGGGCTCGGCGTAGCAAAAGGGTTCGGTGGGACGTGGCGCCTCGACGAATCGCCAAGCCCGAAAGAGTCTTGGGCCGAACGGCAGCGCCGCCTGTGGGAAGAGGCGCTCGCCAAGCTCGATGCGGCATTGGCCAAGCAGAAGTCGAAAAGGACAAAACGATGAGCGATACGAAAACGACCTCGGACACCGAACTGCGAGTGGAGCGTCTGATAGCCGCGCCCGTCGAACAAGTCTTTTCTTACTGGACCGATCCTAATCTGCTGGTCAAATGGTGGGGGCCGGAAGGCTGCGACATTCCAACCAGCAAGTTCGATCTGCGGTCCGGCGGCCATTGGACCACCACGATGAGCTGGCCGAGTGGAAACAAAGCCACAGTCAGCGGCGTTTACCGTAAGATCGATCCGCCGCGCGGCCTGGAATTCACCTGGGCCTGGGATGACCAAAACGGCCAACGCGGGCACGAGACGATCGTCACCATCACCTGCGATCCCGCGCCGGGCGGCACGCGCCTTGTGCTGTTCCAGCGCGAATTCCTGACGAGGGAACGCCGCGACCAGCACGGCGCCGGCTGGTCCTCGTCCTTCAACAAGATGACCAATCTGCCGGCTTAAGCACGAGTCGGAGTCGCGTCGCTGAAACGAAAACGGCCGGCATCGCGGGCGCGACGCCGGCCGATCATGTCGTCGTGGTCTGGCGAGGGTTACTCGGCCGCCATCTTGCGTCCCCAGAGCGTCTCGCTTGCGATCTTGGCGCCATCGCGCAAGGCCGCCAGCTTCGCCCACACGATGTCTTCGCCGATGAACTCATAGCTGGCGAAGGTGCCGAAGCCGCAGTCGGTGCCGGCAAGCACGCGCTCGCGGTCGCCGACCACTTTGACCGCTTCGATCAGCCGGTTGGCGACCAGCTGGGGATGCTCGAGATAGTTGGTGGTTACGTCGATGACGCCGGGGATCAGCACCATGTCCTTGGGCAACGCCTTGAAGGCCCCGGTTTCATGCTCGTGCCGCGGATTGCCCAGCGGGATCGACAGCCCGCCGACCTTGGCCTTGAGCAGGATCGGAAGCAGCGTCTCGACCGGCACGTCGTCCTGGTGGGGGCCGTTCCAGTTGCCCCAACACACATGCAGTCGCACTTTCTCGGGGGGGATGTCGGCGCAGGCGATGTTGATCGCTTCGATATGCAGTTCGACCCGCTCTAGGAAGGTCTTGAGTGGCTTGTCGCCGAAATGAATCACCCGCTCCATGGCGAGGTCGGGCGCGTCGAGTTGCAGGATATAACCCTGCGAGACGACGTACTCGTATTCCTTCTTCATCTCGCGGGCCAGGGCCAACACATACTCGCGGTCGTTCCTATAGGCCTTGTTCTTCGGCGACCGCAGCATGGTCAGCGACATGATGCCGGGCGTGGCCGCGCTCATGAAGGTCTCGACGAATTTGACCTTGGTGCGCTTGAGCGCCGCTTGAAACGCCGCCGATTCGTATTTGGCGTCGGTCAATTCGGGGTCGTACAGGATCTCGCCGATCGCCTGGGGCGCGTTCCACACGCGCGCGAGTTCGGTCGATTGGCCGATCTGGCGACGGAAGAAATCGGCATATTTCGGAAACTTGATCATGTCGAGAGCCGGCTTGCGCTGCGACGCGCCGCCGAATCCCTTGGGGAAACGCTCCATCGTGTAGGTGGAGAAGCCGACACGCGGCGTTTCGCCGTCGTTGCCGACATCGACTCCGTATTTGGCCTGAAGCTTGATGGTGGAATCGAGGCCTTTTTTGATTTCGGCCTTGAGCGCTGCCGGATCGTATTTCTTGCGGTTATCCCGCTTCACCAACAGCGTCGACAGCGTCTTCGAGCGCGGCAGGCTGCCGGTATGGGTGGTCAGGATGCGGTCGGTGCTGAGTTTCACGATCTTCCTCCCCTGGTTGGTCGTGTGGTCGATGATTTTTCTGTCGCCACAATAGCGGCAAGGGACCGCGCCACGCAATGCGCGCGGAGTCGGTTCAACCTGCGAGAATCGTCGTTGGGAGTTGGCCCACCCGTGGCCGGGCGGCCTAGATCGTGAAGTACTTGGCCTGGGGGTGCAGGATGACGATGGCCGAGGTGCTCTGCTCGGGATCGAGCTGCCATTCGTCGGTTAGTGACAGGCCGATCCGCTCGGCGCCCAGCAAACGCAGCAGCGCTTCCTGGTCTTCGAGCTTGGGGCAGGCGGGGTAACCGAAGGAATAGCGCGAGCCGCGATAATTCTGCTTCAATAGTTTCGCTATGTCGCGATTGTCCTCGGCGCCGAAGCCGAGCTCGTTGCGGATTCTGGCGTGGACATATTCCGCCAGCGCCTCGGCCATCTCAACCGACAGGCCATGGAGATAGAGATAGTCGCGGTAGCGGTTCTCGGCGAACCATTGCCGCGCCACGTCGCTGGCCCGGCTGCCGACGGTCACCACCTGCAATCCCATCACGTCGCGCTCATTGGAGGCGACATCGCGCACGAAATCGGCGATGCATAGTCCGTCCTGCGATCCCTGGCGCGGAAAGGCGAAGCGCGCGACTTCGGTGGCGCCGTCCTCGGCGAACAGGATGATCGAATCGCCCTCGCTGGCGCATTTCCAATAGCCATAGGCCGCTTGCGGGCGAAGGATGTCTTCGACCGCGCACCGCTTGAGCAGGTCGACGGCGATCGGACGCAACTCCTTGTGCGCCCATTCCCGCCATTCTTCGATCCGCTTGCCTTGCTTGCGATAGCCCCAGTGGAACTGGAACAGCATGGTCTCGTTGAGATAGGCGGTCAGATTCTGCAGCGGCACCTTCTCGATGATGCGCGGACCCCAGAACGGCGGCGTCGGCACCTGATATTGTTTCGCCAACTCGTTCCGGCGCAGCGTGATCTCCTCGGCCTCGACCGGGCGGGACGGCGTGCGCGTCGCGCCGGCGCGCGGCCCGCGCTTTTCGGTTGTCGGATGGGCGAGGCGGCGGGCGCGGATCCCTTCGAGATGTTGATCGAATTTGCCATCGACCACCCGGCTCATCAGATCGAGTCCGTCGAATGCGTCGCGCGCATAGGCCACGCGACCCGGTCCATAGGCGGCGACACAGTCCTCCTCGACATAGGCCCGCGTCAGCGCGGCGCCGCCGAGCAGCACCGGCACATCGATCCCCTCGCGGGTCATCTCTTCTAGATTCTCGCGCATGACGACGGTCGATTTCACCAGGAGCCCGGACATGCCGACCGCATCGGCCTTGTGCTCCTTGGCCGCGGCCATGATCGCCGTAATCGGCTGCTTGATACCGAGATTGATCACGCGATAGCCGTTGTTGGTCAGGATGATATCGACCAGGTTCTTGCCGATATCGTGCACGTCGCCCTTCACCGTGGCCAACACGATGGTGCCCTTGGCTTGGCCGTCGATCCGCTCCATATGCGGTTCGAGATGCGCCACCGCAGCCTTCATTGTCTCGGCCGACTGCAGCACGAAGGGTAATTGCATCTGTCCCGACCCGAACAATTCGCCCACCGTCTTCATGCCGTCAAGCAGTAGCGTGTTGATGATGTCGAGCGGCTTATAGGTCTTGAGCGCTTCGTCGAGATCGACGTCGAGCCCATTGCGGTCGCCATCGACGATGCGCAGCTTGAGCCGCTCCTCGATGGTGGTTGGCAGCGCGCGTACCGTCTTCGCGACGCCCTCGCGGCCCTCGAACAAAGCGATATAGGCATGCAAGGGGTCATAGCCCTCGCGGCGGCGATCGAAGATCAGGTCTTCGGCGGTCTGCGCCTCCTCGGGCGCGATCTTGTGCAAGGGCACGATCTTGGCGACATGGACGATCGCTGCGGTCATGCCGCGTTTCACCGCATGGTCGAGGAACACCGAATTCAGCACCGCGCGCGCCGCCGGCTTCAATCCGAACGAGACGTTCGATACTCCCAGCGCGATCTGGCATTCCGGCAATTCGCGCGCGATGCGTTCGATCGCCACCAAGGTCTCGACCGCCAGTTTGCGATCGTCCTCGTTGCCGGTGCAGACGGTGAAGGTGAGGGGGTCGAAGATCAGGTCGGTCGCCGGCAATCCATGTTGATTGACCGCGAAATCATACAGCCGATGCGCCAGCTTCACCTTGCCGTCGGCATCCTTGGCCATGCCGACTTCGTCGATGGTCAGGGCGATCACGGCAGCGCCGAATTTCTTGGCAAGTTCGAGCCGCTTGGCCGCGGGTTCCTCGCCATTCTCGAAATTGATCGAGTTGATCAGCGCCTTGCCGCCGTATAGCGCTAGCGCCGCCTCGATAACAGGCAGTTCGGTCGAATCGATCACCAGGGGCGCGGTCACCGCGCCGCGCATGCGGGTCAGCAACTCCGTCATGTCGCGCACTTCATTGCGGCCGACGAAGGCGGTGCAGACATCGAGCGCGTTGCTGCCTTCCTTGACCTGTTCGCGGCCGATCCCGACCGCGCCTTCCCAATCCTCGCGCTCCTGAAACTCGCGGAATTTCTTGGATCCGTTGGCGTTGCAGCGCTCGCCGATCGAAAAGAACGCATTCTCCTGGCGTAGCGGCACTTGGGCGTAGAGCGAAGCCACCGAGCCGACCCAATGCACATCACGCCGCACCGGCGCGGGCCGATAGCGATCGCCGCCCAACCGGCGCAACATGGCGTCGACGGCGCGAGTATGGTCGGGCGTGGTGCCGCAGCAGCCCCCGACCAGGTTGACATGGTCCTCGGTGACGAAGCGCTCCTGCCAAAGCGCGAGCTCGGCCGGGCGCAGGGGATAATGGGTATGTCCCTCCACCAGCTCCGGCAGGCCGGCATTGGGCTGCACCGAGATCAGTCCCGGCCAGTTGCCCGACAGCCAGCGCAGATGTTCGCTCATCTCGTGCGGGCCGGTCGCGCAATTCAGCCCGATCATCGGCACGTCGAGCGCCTTGATGATAGTGGCGGCGGCGGCGATGTCGGTGCCTACGAGGAGCGTGCCGGTGGTTTCCACCGTCACCTGCACGAACACCGGCGTGTTGGTGCCGGCCTCGGCGCGGGCGAGCTTGACCGCGTTGACGGCGGCCTTGATCTGCAGCGGGTCCTGGCAGGTCTCGATCAGGATCGCATCGACCCCGCCGGCGATCAGACCCTGCACCTGCACCAACAGCGAGGCTTCCAACGCGTCATAACCGACATGGCCCAGCGTCGGCAGCTTGGTACCCGGTCCGATCGAGCCCAGCACGAAACGCTTTCGTCCATCGCCCTTGAACAGCTCAGCCGCCTCGCGCGCGATTTCGCCGGCGCGGCGGTTGATCTCATAGGCTTGCGGACCGATGCCGAACTCGCCCAGCGTGATCGGACTGGCGCCGAATGTGTTGGTCTCGACCATGTCGGCGCCAGCGGCGAAGAATTCCGTATGGGCATCGCGCACCAGATCGGGGCGGGTCAGGCAGATTACATCGGTGCAGTTTTCGTGGCCGTGATAATCCTCCTCGACGCGCAGGCCGAGGCTTTGGACGCGCGTTCCCATGCCGCCATCGCATAGCAGCACACGATGCGCGAGATGATCGAGGATATCGTCACTCATGATTTGATTGACGCACTCAGGTCCTTCGGCCGAAGGCCGAGCAAATGGCAGATGGCGAACACCAGGTCAGCTTGGTTCAACGTATAGAAATGGAGGTCGGGCGCGCCACCCGCAACCAGCGCGCGGCACTGCCACCCGGCCACGGTGGCCGACACCAGCCGTCGCGTCTCCGGCTCGCCGTCGAGCCCCTCGAACATATGGCCCATCCAGGCCGGCACCGAGGCGCCGCACGCGGCGGCGAATTTCTTCACGCGGGCGAAGTTGGTGATCGGAAGAATGCCCGGCACCAGCGGCACGACGATACCCGCCTTGGTGGCGCGGTCGCGGAAGCGGAAGAAGGTATCGACATCGAAGAAGAATTGGGTGATCGCGCGCGAGGCGCCGGCGTCGATCTTGCGCTTGAGATTGTCGAGATCGGCGGCCGGGCTCGGCGCTTCGGGATGAGTCTCGGCATAGGCGGCGACGCTGATTTCGAAATTGCCGACGCGTTTGAGCCCGGCCACGAGATCGGCGGCATAGGCATAGCCCTTGGGGTGCGGTGCGTAGGGGCCTTGACCCTCTACAACGTCGCCGCGCAGCGCGACGATGTGGCGGATTCCGGCAGCCCAATAGCGCGTCGCCACGGCATCGACCTCTTCGCGGCTGGCGCCGACGCAGGTCAAATGCGCGGCCGGAACCAGCGCGGTTTCCCCGGCGATGCGCGCCACCGTGTCGTGGGTCCGCTCGCGGGTGGAGCCGCCGGCTCCATAGGTTACCGACACGAAACGTGGCGCCAAGGGCTCAAGCCTGCGGATGCAGGCCCAGAGCTGTTCACCCATCGCCTCGGTCTTGGGCGGAAAGAATTCGAAGGATATGCCGGGCGGTTTGGCTGGCGACGCCATGGCCAGCACCGGTTCGGCACGGGAATCAAGGTTCACGCACGCTCTCCAACGGCGGCAACATGACCCGAATGCCGCAATCGGGCGGTAAAGTGGGCTGCCGCCCATCGCGATGCAATATAGTTCTTTGCGGCAAGGTTTAAACTACATCAGATGTGCGGGAATTCGGGTGAAACATCCAAATCGCCCCGGCATCCGTATAATGGAATTGAAGGGCAGCCCGGCGACCTTTTGAAAATATCGCCAAGCCGCCTACGGATATATGGGATGCCAGCCGGTTCAGGGGATACCGCGCCCGATCTGTTCGACCTGATGCGCCATGTTGCGCGCCGGGACCATGGGGCGTTTCGCGAACTCTATCGCCGCACGGCGCCGCAACTATTCGCCGTCGCCGTGCGAATCCTCAGGCAGAAGGAATTCGCCGAGGATGTGTTGCAGGAGGCCTTCGTGTCGATCTGGGAACGGGCGCCCGATTATGATGCGGTGCGCGGCTCGCCGATGAGCTGGCTCGCCACCATCGTGCGTCACCGCGCGATCGACGCGTTGCGCCGCCTCGGCGCGCGCCCCGAGGGCACCGCGGCGGGCGACGAGGCTTTGGCCTTCCTGGTGGCCGGCTCGGATACAAGCAGCGATCGCGGCGTGATGCTTGGCGCGCTCAGCCGGTGCCTCGACCAGCTCGAGCCGCAGCCCCGCGACGCCGTGGTGTTCGCCTACGCCTACGGCTATACGCATGAAGAGTTGGCGGCCCAATTCAAGGCGCCGCTGGGAACAGTGAAGAGCTGGATCCGGCGCAGCCTCGAACGCCTCAAACTGTGTCTCGACGGATGAACTACGACGATCCCAAGCTACGCTCGATCCTGGCCGGGGAATATGTCCTCGGCACCATGCCGCCGCGTACCCGCGCCCGGTTCGAGCAATTGATGCGCTACGACGCCGGTTTGGCCCGCCTGGTCGGCGACTGGGCTGAGCGGTTCGGCTCGATCGACGCGGGCGCACCGCCAGTCGAGCCGCCGCCGCGAGTCTGGACGGCGATTGAGGCGCGCACTTTGCCGGGCGCGATGCGAAGCAAGCCGATTCGTTTCCCGTTCTGGCGTGGCTTGGCATTGGCATCGTCGGCGGTGGCCATCGCCCTGTTGATCTTTGTCGCTACAAAGACCGACATGCCGGCGCCGCAACCCCATGTCGTCGCCGTCGTCACTGACGAAGACAACCGGCCCTGTTGGCTCGTCACCGAGGACAAGGGGCGCGGCACGCTTTCCGTCGCCGCGGTGTGGTCGCCGACGCGCGACGCCAAACATGAATTCGAACTCTGGGCCGTCGCCGACAGCAAGCCTGTCCCAATCGGGCTCATTCCCGTGGTGCGGGACCAAATTGCAACGTTCCGCGCCAGCGCCTTGCCCAAGGGCGGGGTCACGCTGGCGGTCAGCCTAGAGCCGACCGGCGGTTCGCCGACGGGATCGCCGACCGGGCCGATTCTCTATCACGGCGTGGTCCTGACCGACTGATCGACCAACCGGTTCGGCGTATGTCGGCCGATCAGTTCCAACCGTGGTTTCGCCAAGGATTCCGGTCTAGACTCATGGCCGGGAGATCAAAACCGGGCCATGCCTGTCGCCGAAGTTTCGCTTGCCGACAAATTTACGCTCAGTTCGGGCCGCGTCTATCTGACCGCGGTCCAGGCGTTGGTGCGCCTGCCGCTCGAGCAGATCCGGCGCGATCGCGCGGCCGGCCATAATACCGGCGGATTCATCTCGGGTTATCGCGGCTCGCCGCTTGGCGGCTACGACGAAGCGCTGTGGCGGGCCGAAAAGCTTCTCACCGAGCACAACATCCATTTCCAGCCCGGCCTGAATGAGGAGATCGCCGCCACCTCGGTGTGGGGCGCGCAGCAGGTCGGCCTATTCCCCGGCGCCACCGTCGATGGCGTATTCGGCATCTGGTACGGCAAAGGACCCGGCGTCGACCGTTCGATCGACGCGCTTAAGCACGCCAACCTGGCGGGCACGTCGGCGTTGGGCGGCGCGCTGGCCTTGGCAGGCGACGATCACGGCTGCGTCTCCTCCACACTGCCGCATCAAAGCGAATATGAGCTGATCGGCGCGATGCTGCCGGTGCTGGCGCCGGCCACGGTGCAGGATTATCTCGAAATGGGCTTGGCCGGCTTCGCGATGTCGCGCTATTCCGGCTGCTGGGTGGCGATCAAGGCAACCAGCGAGACCGCCGAGGCCTCGGCCTCGATCGCGGTCGGTCCTGATCGCCCCGCCATCGTCATCCCCACCGATTTCGAAGCGCCGCCCGGCGGGTTGTCGATCCGCTGGCCCGATCCGCCCTTGGAACAAGAGCGGCGGTTGCATGGGCCGCGTATGGATGCCGTCGCCGCTTTCGCCCGCGCCAATCGATTCGACCGTTTTGAATGGGACGATCATCCCGCCCGGCTCGGGATCATGGCGCCGGGCAAGGCTTGGCTCGACCTACGCCAGGCCTTGGCGGATTTGAAGATCGATCGGCGCGAGGCCGCCCGGCTTGGCATCCGTTTGATGAAGGTGGGCATGGTGTGGCCGCTCGAAGCCGCCACCACGCGCCGCTTCGCTGAGGGGCTCACCGACCTATTGGTGATCGAGGAGAAGCGCCCGCTAGTCGAAGAGCAGGTTGCGCGCGTTCTTTACAATCTTCCTGCCGATCGCCGTCCGACACTCGTGGGCAAGAAAGACGAGACCGGCGCGACGCTGTTCGCCAGCCATGGCGAAATCGGCCCGGTATCGGTAGCTCGCGCTATCGTCACGCGGCTCGACCGGCTCGGCGCCGATGTCACCGAGTTACGTCGCCGTCTCACGCTGCTCGAATCCTTCGAGCGTTCCGCTGGGGGCCTGGCGCCGAAGGAGCAGCGCGCCGCTTATTTCTGCTCGGGCTGCCCACATAACACTTCGACCAACATTCCCGAGGGTAGCCGCGCCATCGGCAGTATCGGTTGCCACACGCTCGCCGTGTACATGAATCGCCGCAACGCCACCTACACTCAGATGGGCGGCGAGGGCGCGCCCTGGATCGGCCAGGCGCATTTCACCACCGAGAAGCACGTCTTCCAGAATCTCGGCGACGGCACCTATTCGCATAGTGGCCTGTTGGGAATCCGGGCGGCGGCGGCGGCCGGCGTCAACATCACTTACAAGATCCTGTTCAACGATGCGGTGGCGATGACAGGCGGCCAGCCGGTCGAGGGCGGGTTGACGGTCGACGAGGTCGCGCGCCAGGTGGCCGCCGAGGGCGCCAGGCGCATTGTGGTGGTGAGCGACGAGCCCGACAAATATCCGATCGGCACCGATTTTCCCGCGGGCACGACGTTCCATCATCGCCGCGATCTCGAAGCCGTGCAGCGCGAGATGCGCGAGATTCCGGGCCTGTCGGTGATGGTCTACGACCAGACCTGCGCCGCGGAAAAGCGCCGCCGCCGCAAGCGCGGCACCTATCCCGATCCCGCCATTCGCGCCTTCATCAACGACGCGGTGTGCGAGGGTTGCGGCGATTGCTCGCGCACCTCGAATTGCATCTCGGTGCTGCCGCTCGAAACCGAATTCGGCCGCAAGCGGACCATCGACCAGTCCTCCTGCAACAAAGATATGTCCTGCGTCGAAGGCTTCTGCCCGAGCTTCGTCACTGTCCATGGCGGCCTCCTGCGCAAAGCCGCGCCGGTCGCGGTGCTGGGCGAAACGCTGACCGATCCAGCGGCGGATTTGCCCGAACCGACGCTGCCCGCGGCCGACGCCTCTTGCGCGATTCTCGTCACCGGCATCGGCGGCACCGGCGTGGTGACGATCGGCGCTCTGCTGGGCATGGCCGCGCATCTCGAGGGCAGGGCCTGCACAGTGCACGACAATACCGGCCTGTCGCAGAAGAACGGCGCGGTCACCAGCCATGTCCGTATCGCCGGCGCGGCTGACGATCTCGCCACCACCCATATCGGCCCCGGCGGCGCCACGCTACTATTGGCCTGCGACATGGTGGTGGCGGCCAGCCCGTCATCGATGTCGCGGTTGGCACCCGGCGTCACCCGCGCCGTGGTCAACGGCCACCTGCAGCCCACCGCCGCCTTCGTTCAGAACAGCGAAGCGCGCCAGGACGGCGAGGCGATGACGACGAGCCTGAAAATCGCCCTGGGCGGACAAGGATTAGAGACGATCGAGGCGACGCGCATCGCCACTTCGCTGATGGGCGATTCGATCGCCGCCAACCCGATCATGCTGGGCTTCGCCTGGCAGAAGGGGCTGATCCCGCTGTCGCGCGAGGCCATCCTGCGCGCCATCGAACTCAACGCCGTTTCGGTCGAGGCCAATAAGCGCGCTTTCGCCTGGGGCCGGCGCGCGGCGCACGATCCACAGGGCGTAATGGCGCTGGTGGCGCCGAAGCGTGTCGAAGCGATGCCGGTCGCCCAGACGCTTCCGGAGATCGTCGAGCGTCGCGTCGCGTTCCTGACGAAATATCAGAACGCCGCTTACGCGCGTCGCTATCGCGATCAGGTCGCGCGCGTGACCGAGGTCGAACGTGCGCTCGTCGGCGGCGACGTGCTGGCCCGCGTGGTGGCGCAAAACCTGTTCAAGCTAATGGCCTATAAGGATGAGTATGAGGTGGCGCGCCTCTACACTGACGGCGCCTTCGCCACCAAGCTCGCAGACCGCTTCGAAGGTAATGTGCGGGTGAAAATCCATCTCGCGCCGCCGCTGTTCGCGCGCCGCGATCCGGTGACCGGGCATCTTACCAAGCGCGCTTACGGGTCGTGGGTGCTGACAGCGTTTAAGCTGCTCGCATCATTGCGCGGGCTGCGCGGCACGTCATTCGATCCGTTCGGGCATACCAAAGAACGGATGATGGAGCGGCAACTCATCGAAGACTATATGCGGTCTATGGCCGAGCTGACGGCGACGCTCTCGCCGGCCAATCACGAGATCGCCGTGGCGATCGCGCGCCTGCCCGAGCGCATCAAGGGCTTCGGCCATATCAAGGACGCGAACATCGCCACCGTGAAGACCGACGAAACGGCGATGCTGGCTGCCTTCCGCGATCCGTCCCGCGCAAAGGTAGCCGCGGAATAACGCAGTCAGCCCGCCGCGCAGGCGTTGGCGGGAACCAGCTGGCCGTCCTTCACCTGGGTCACGGCCACGCCGTTGCGCACCGCGGTGATCTCGGCCATCAGCGAAATCGCGATTTCGGCTGGCGTGCGGCTGCCGATATGCAGCCCGATCGGCCCATGCAACTTGCCGATTTCTTCGGTCGTTAGGTCGAAATCCGCTAGGCGCACGCGGCGTTTGGCGTTATTGGCGCGTGAGCCCAAGGCGCCGACATAGAAGGCCTCGGAGCGCAGCGCTTCGATCAGCGCCATATCGTCGAGCTTGGGATCGTGGGTCAGCGCCACCACGGCGGTATGGGCATCGACGCCGATCTCATTCACCACATCGTCGGGCATGCCCTTGAGCAGCTTGGCGCCGGCGAAATTCCACACCGTGGTGTATTCCTCGCGCGGATCGCAAACCACGATCTCGTAACCCAGCGGAATCGCGAACTCGGCCACCAGTTGCGACACCTGGCTCGCGCCGATGATCAGCAGCCGCCAGCGCGGCCCGAAGGGCTGCACCAGTACCGTGCCGTCGAAACTCACTTCGCTCTCGCGTGTCGCCGGACCCAGGGTTACGCGACCGGTTTCGAGGCTCAGGGTG
>Ga0265313_10002155_pt1 | contig 17475 bp, 17 predicted proteins | sample 4123metaG_FD_203122 | JGI IMG/M metagenome (GOLD analysis project Ga0265313, IMG submission 203122) | Rhizosphere microbial communities from Carex aquatilis grown in University of Washington, Seatle, WA, United States - 4-1-23 metaG | ecosystem: Host-associated > Plants > Roots > Rhizosphere >...
GTTGCCGTGAGGAGGGGTCATCGGTGTTGCGCAGCGTGATCGCCAGCTTGAGGCCGGATCGTTCGTAGACCGCGCAGATCCGGCAGGGCGCGCCGATTTCCCAATGCCGTACCGCGATGGTCGGCGGCCGGAACCAGGACACGCCGAGGCCCCGCGCGCGCGCCAACACGAGATCGAAATCCTCGCCCGGATTGGGAAACATCATCACGCCATAGCCATTGTTGCCCGGCGCGGCGCGGCCAACGAGCGGCACGGTCAGCAGGACCAGCGACAGCAGCGATGCAAGAAGGCGGAACCGCGCCATTCATTGCTCTCCGACTCAGCGAGGGACGGGGTCGCGCATCATGGGCGGAGGGGGCGGCGGGAGCAAGGGACGGTTATTTTTGACACAGACTCAGTTCGAATTTGGGGTAGGTGCCGCGCTTCCGCGCGCCAGTTCCGCTTCCAGTGTTGCATTGATCTGATCGAAGCGAGCTGACGCATCCGCCAATATCTTCATCGGGGCATCAACGGGCACCTTCATTTCCGCCGACGCTTCAGTGAGAATCCTATATCGCTTCTGCAATTCGCGATTCGTTAGAACCAGTTTCGACATTAGGCCGCGCTGAAGAACGAGGAGTAACTCAACACCCAATTCGGTTGGATCGCGTTCGTATAGCTTCCGCTCCATTGTCCACTCCCACGCCGAGTCCAACCCAGCTATAATGCACCTGTGTTCAAGGGACCAAAAGTCGAGCGCAGGCCGGCCGACGTGATCGGTAATGCTGTCCACGCTAAACTTCATGCTGAATATGTCTAAATACTACGGTCTAGATAAATTTCAGGCAGGGGATTCCGTTCGGATTGTTGATCGGAATGTCCTCGACGATTTTGTCCAATCGTGGAAATTCCATCATCCGGTTCAGCCGGACCAATTGCCTTACGCTGGGCAAACCGCAAAGGTGTCCGAGTCCGCCATGTATCACGGCGGCGACATCCTCTATGTATTGGTCGGCATACCGGGGATGTGGCATCAGCGGTTGCTGATGACCGTGCCGGATTCAAATTAGGGACACCCTCACTTCGGCTTGTCCCAGATGCCGCCATAGCCGTCGCCTTCGACGAACAATCCGCCGCGATAGCCCTGGCCCAGCGTCAGGCGATAATGGTCGGCGACCCGTCCGCCCCAGAGCAGCGTGACTTCCGCCAGCGGCGTCAGATGCTCGAAATAGGAATCGTAATTGTGGGTGTCGCCTTCCCTCGAATTGCTCACCAGGATTCCGTCATGGCCTAGCAACTGGGCCACGTCCTCGGCGCCATAGAACGACGGCCGCATCGGACCGCCGACGATGAACACATCGGGGTGATCGGCCAGGCGGAACGACAGGATGCCCGAGACCTCGTGCTTGGCGACGAACAGGAAGGCGCCGGGATGCGCGTCGCGCGCCTGTTGCGTGGCGGCGGCGAGGGTGTCCCAGCCCGCCAGGCGCTTGGTCGGGTCGGTGATCGTTGGCACCGGCAGCAGCGCCGTGGCGGCCTGGAAGAACACGACGAGGGTCATCGCCAAACCGAGCGCGGGTGCGGCAACCAGAAACCAGCGCCAGCCGCGCCGCGTCAGGCCCATGGCCGGGATTCCCGCCGCGGCGATGGCCCCGCCGATATAGGCCGGGCCGGGCCAATGGGCCTGGACCACATTCTCCAACGCATGCGCGGCGAAGAAGACGATGATCGGCAGCGAGAGCGCGCCGAGCAGGAACCAATCGGCCCGCCGGCGCATCCATCCCGCCGCCAGCGCCCATCCCGAGCCCCAGAGCACGAGCAGGAACAGCAGCGGCGTGATCAGCCCGGCTTGGGCGACCACGAATCTGACAAAGTCGGTCAGGGGATGGGTGACGCCGCTGGAGAAGGCGTGATCGAACTGCTTGTGGATCGAGGCCCAGCCGTTGGCGCGATTCCACAGCATGACCGGCGCGGTGCAGCAGAGCCCGAGCACCAGCGCCAGCCAGAAATGGATACTGCCCAGCCAGCGCCGCAGATTGGGGAAGATCAGGAAGGTCGCCACCGCGCCCGGCACGATCAGGCCCATCGTGTATTTGCTGATCGCGCCCAGGCCGCAGGCGATGGCCGCGACATAGAGCCAGCGCGCGCGGCCGTCATCGACGAGATGGACGATCGCCCAGACCGCAACGGACCAGAACAGCAGCAGCGGCGCATCCGGTGTCATCAGCACGCCCGAGGCATTGAACAGGATGGTGGCGTTGAGCCAGATCGCGGCGCGCGCGCCCGCTTCGCGCGATCCCCAGGCGACCTGGCCGCTATTCCAAACCAGCGCCGAGGTCAGCAGCGCCGACAGCACTGCCGGGATCCGCACGCCGAGTGCCGTATCGCCGAGCAGATGGACGCCGGCCCAAATCCACCAGCCCACCATGCCGGGGTGATCGAGATAGGAGAGCTGAACCGGCCGCGTCCACAGCCAGTAATAAGATTCGTCTGGCGAGAGCGGCACCACCGCCGCCATGACCAGCCGCAGCCCCGCCATCGCCACAACGATGGGCAGGCCCCAACGTTCGAAACGCGGGAATAAGATGGCGGGTGAGGTGGTCTTTGATTCGAGCATGGTGCGTGGGGCGAAGGGGCCCATTTGCCATGGTCGGGCCGTCCGCTGTCAATGCCAGGCGCGCGCCAGGAGTGTTTCAGTTTGCCTCATTGCCTTCGAGACACTCTTTCGCCTCATCCTGAGGAGACCGCCGCCCTATCTCGGCGGTCGTCTCGAAGGAGAGGCGAAAGAGCCCTCAGGATGAGGCAAACTGAAGGTTCAGGAGCCGGAGCGCGGGGCCATACTTGGCAATGGGGCCGCGCGGACCTAAATTGGTGAAGCGAGGGGGCGGTAGCAAATGGGAGTCCCTGATGAAGTCGATTGTTCGCCTCGTCTCTTTTGCGTCATGCGTCGGATTGGCGGCGTGCGCCGGCACCCCGACCACATACAGCTCCAGCGATCCCCGCACCAAGATCGACGCCTTCTATGACAACGGCGCCGGCGGCCGCGATCTTAAATTGGTCGTGTTCGGCGATCCGTTCCCGGTTCCGAAGGACGTTTTCGCGCGCAAGGTGGAAGCCGATCTTCGCGACGTGCCGACCTTCCGCCAACCGACCAATGTGCTGCTGACCCCCGGACCGTCGGCCAACCCGATCTATCGGCTGGTCTATATATTCGGTCCGATGACCGGGCAATTCGGCAACGCCATCTGCCGTCACGGTCTGAAGGCCGAGGCCAACGACGATTTCCCGCCGGCATCGACGATGGTGCCGGCGCAACCGGGCGAAGTGGTGGCGACCGCGGCCTTCTGCGTCGAATACCGCGCCGTCACGGAAATCAGCGGCACGACGGCCGCGACCGGCCCCGACGATGTGCGCGTGGCCCAGATGACACGCTCGATGATGGCCGAACTGTTCCGCCGCGACGTGAACTGGGATACCGGCGCGATGCATATGCGCGGGGTGCCCTGAGTTAGGGCGGGATCAGCCTGGTTTGCGGCCGGCATAGACGGCGAAGCGGCCGTCTTTGAAGCGGCAATCGATCTCGGCGAAGCCGGCATCGCGCAGCCAGGCGAGTTGCGCGTCGAGCGGCGCGCAGCGATCCTCCAACATGCGACCTTGGGCCGCCGCGATCTCGTTCTCGGCGGCGCCGGCGGCGCGGACATCGGCCAGCCAGGCGCTGGCATAGTAGGCTTCGATCTCAGGGGTTGGCCCGGCGACCTGCTCGGCATTGACGAAAATGCCGCCCGGCCGCAAGGCGGCGAAGATGCGACCGAACAGATCGCGCTTGGCCGCATCGTCGCAGTGATGGATCGACAGCGCCGAGACGATGGCATCATAGGGACCACCCAACGCCTCGCGCGCATAATCGCCGACAATGATGCGCGGTGGGGTGGCCGCACCCCCCAGCCGGGTTCGGGCGCGTTCGAGCATCGCAGCGGCGATATCGACCAGGGTCAGGCCTGCGCGCGGGAAGGAGTCGAGAATCCAGGCCGACAGCAATCCCGTGCCGGCGCCGAGATCGAGCACCTCGATCGCGGCGTCCCGAGGGAATGGCATCACCGCGATCGCCGAGGCGTAGAAGCGGGCATAGCAGGGAATCAGCCGGGCGCGCGCGGCGTCGTAGGTCGGCGCGGCCGCGTCGAATCCGGCGGCGATGGTCTCGGCGCGATCGGTCATCCCCATAGCTCGGGTTCCGCGGGGTGGATCATCGCGCCATCGTAGCGCAGGCCGGGGGTGCGGTCGCGGGCCAGCAGCAGGGGACCGTCGAGATCGACATAACTGGCACCCTGGGCCAGCAGCAAAGCGGGCGCCATGGCCAGCGAACTCGCCACCATGCAACCGATCATCACATCGAATCCGTCGCGTTCGGCGCGCGCCTTCATGTCGAGCGCCGCGGTCAGCCCGCCCGTCTTGTCGAGCTTGATATTGACCACGCGATAGATGGCGCGGAGCGGCGTGAGATCGTCCGCGCCATGCACGGATTCATCGGCGCCGAACGGGATCGGGAAATCGAGTCCGATCAGTTGCTTGTCCGATCCCGCTGGCACGGGTTGTTCGATCAGCTCGACGCCCATGGCGGCCAGTTCCGGCCCCACCGCGCGCAATTCGTCGAGATCGGCGCCTTCGTTGAAGTCGATTATCAGCCGGGCCTCGGGCGCGGCCGATCGCACGGCGCGCATCCGCTCCAGAATACGGTCGCCGCCGAGCTTGACCTTGAGCAGGGGGCGATCTTGCGCCGCGCGCGCGGCCTCGCCCATGACAGCGGGTTCGTCGATGCCGATGGTGAACAGCGTCGCAATGGGTTGCGGTGGCTGGGCCAGTCCGGCTAATCGCCAGGCCGGCGTGTTCGTTATCTTGGCCTCAAGGTCCCACAGCGCGCAGTCGAGCGCATTACGCGCCGCGCCGGCGGGCATCAGTGCGATCAGTTGGGTCCGATCCAGCCCGTCGGCCACCGCGTCGCCAACGTTTTCGAGCTGCTCGACCACGCTATCGACCGTCTCGCCGTAACGCGCATAGGGCACGCACTCGCCGCGCCCGATGAATTTCCCGTCGCGCAACTCGGCCGCCACCACCAGCGCTTCGGTCTTGGCGCCGCGCGAAATGCGGAAGCTGCCGCGAATCGGAAAACTCTCGCGGTGAATCCGGAGCGTTCGCGTCATCCAGCCGCGCTCACGCCAGCAGCCGGTCGGCCAGCTTGGCGACTCCCGTGCGCACCGGGTCGACCGCGGGCAGTCCGAATTCATCCTCGGTCGCTTTCAGCCAGCGCTCCGCCGCTGCATTGTCCATGCCCGAAGTGTTGGCGGCGAAGCCGATCACCCGCGCGGCCGGATTGGTGAGATGGGCGCAAGATTCGTTGAGCGCGATGCAGTCGCGCAGACCCGGCAGTTTCGTTTGCGGCAGGCCGCGCATATGCGGGCGGTTGGGCTCCGTGCACATGACCAGCGCATGCGCCTGCGCGCCGTGCAGCAGGCCCAGCGACACGCCGGCATAGGAGGCGTGGAACAACGAGCCCTGGCCCTCGATCAGATCCCAATGATCCGCTGTGTTGGCCGGCGCCAGGAATTCGGTGGCGCCGGAAATGAAATCCGCGACCACCGCATCGACCGAGACGCCCGAACCGGCGATTAGGATGCCGGTTTGCCCGGTGGCGCGGAAATCGGCCTTCACGCCGCGGCTCTTGAGTTCCTTTTCGAGCGCCAGGGTCGTGTACATCTTGCCGACCGAGCAATCCGTCCCGACGGCCAACAAACGCTTCCCGGAGCGCGGCTGTCCGCTGCCCACCGCGAAGTCGCGATCGGGCTGACGGACGTCGAACAGGTTCCGTCCGTTCGTCCTCGCGCGCTCGGCCAAGGCGGGAACGTCGATCAGGCGATTGTGCAGCCCGGCGGCGAGGTCGTATCCGAGATCGAGAGCGCGCAGCAGCGTGTCCTGCCAAGCCGCCGAGATCACCCCGCCGCGATTGGCGACGCCGATCACCAGCGTCTTGGCGCCCGCCGCTTTGCCTTCGTCGAGTGTAAGATCTTTGAGACGCAGATCGGCCTTGCAGCCGGGCAAACGAAGTTGCCCGACGCAGGTCTCCCGGCGCCAATAGGCGATTCCGTCCGCGGTCTTGGCGGCCAGCTGGTCGGCGGCGTCGCCCAGAAAAAGCAGATAGGGCGTGGCGATGTTCATGGCGGCAGGCTCCGATGCGATGCCCAATGGCGGCGGAAATTGTTCCCTCGAACTATAGACCGAAGCCTCCGGACGCCGAAAGCCAGCCGACCCAGCTTTCCACCTATGTCGGCGACGCATGACGAGACCGGTCCATCGTGCTAGTAAGTTGATCGGGGGTCACTGCCAAGGGATCATTGCATGCGATCGCGTTTCCTCCTGCCGCTGTTCATCGCGCTTATCGCGCTCGCGGGCTGTTCGCACAGCATCTCATCGGGAACCGCCGGAGCCCAAGGAACCGCGGGAACGCCGACCTTCGGCCAATTCACCGACATCCCGATTCCCGACGGCGCGCGCATGGACGCCGATCGCACCCTTCTGGTCGGTCCGGGCGACAGTTGGGTCGGCCGCCTGGTGTTCGGCGTGCGCTGGACGAACGCGCCCGAGATATTCGACTTCTACAAAGCGAAGATGCCGACCTATCAATGGCAGGAGATTTCGTCGGTCAGGGCCGATATCAGCGTCATGACCTGGCAGCGTGGCGACCGCATCGCCACCATCCAGATCGAGGAGACGACGCTGGGCGCGGCGGTCACTCTGACCATGGGGCCGGTCGCGGGGGGCGGATCGGCTCAGCCCGCCGCAGGTCAGCCGCCGTCGCCGGTTGCGGCTCCCCCCGCGCCCACGGTGACCGAGCAACCCTTGAAGTGAGTTCCGCCGCGGTTAATTCCGGTCAAGAATGGCCCGGCCAGGTGTGGCGCACCGATACCTATGTCGCCAACGCCGCTTTCGTCGCCGAGCTCGGCGCGCCGGTCCTGGAACTGCTGGCACCCAAGCCGGGTCAGCTGATTCTCGATCTCGGCTGCGGCGATGGGCGGCTGACCGAACGGATCGCGGCCACTGGCGCGCAGGTAATCGGCGCGGATGCCTCGCCCGATCTTCTTGCTTCGGCCAAGTCCCGTGGTCTCTCGGTAACGCTGGTCGACGGCCACGCGCTGTCGTTCGATCCCGTCTTCGACGCGGTGTTCTCGAACGCGGCGCTGCATTGGATGACGCGGCCGGCTGAGGTGATCGCGGGTGTGCGTCGCGCGCTCAAGCCGGGCGGGCGCTTCGTCGGCGAGTTCGGCGGGCATGGTAATGTCGCGGCGATCGCGACGGCTTTGCTCGCGGTGCTGGAGCGGCGCGGCATCGACGGCCGGGCGCGCTATCCCTGGTTCTTCCCGACCACCGATGAGTATGCCGCGCTGTTGACCTCGGGCGGATTCACGGTGCGCGAGATCGCCCTCATCCCTAGGCCCACGGCATTGCCGACCGGCATGGAAGGCTGGCTCGCCACTTTCGCCGATCCGTTTCTCCTGCACTTTTCCCAGGCCGAACGCGCCGCCGTCGTCGCCGAAGCCGTCGCGCTGCTCGCACCCTCATTGCGCGATGCCGGAGGCCGGTGGACGGCCGACTATGTTCGCCTGAGGTTCGCCGCTGTGGCCGTCTGACGGTCATTCCTGATGAAATCGACGAAGGCGCGGAGCGGCGCGGGCAAATGGCGGCGGCCGGGATAGTAGAGGAACGGCCCCGAGAAGCTCTGCCACCATTCCGTCAGCACCGGCTCCAACGCGCCGCTGTCGAGATGGGGGCGCAGCCATTCTTCGAATAGATGGATGATGCCGAGCCCGGCAATGGCGGCGCCGACCGCCAGGTCCATCGCCGCGCCGGGCTGGACCACCAATGGCCCGCCGGGGTCGACGCGGACCACCTTGCGCTTGCGCTCGAACTCCCAGAGCGGGCTGGCGCCGCTGGCGAACTGGCCGCGCAGGCAGGCGTGGTTGAGCAGGTCGCGCGGGTGTTCCGGCCGGCCATGCGCCTCGATATACTCGGGTGACGCCGCCGTGGCGAAGCGTTGGACCCGTGGGCCGATCGGGACCGCGATCATGTCCTGCTCCAGCCGCTCCTCGTAACGAATGCCCGCGTCGCACCCCGCGGCGAGCACGTCGACAAAGTCGTCATCGACGACGATCTGCATTCGGATGTCGGGATAGGCCTTCATGAATGGCGCGACGATCGGCGGCAAGACGAGGCGGGCGACGGTGGCGGGTACGTTGAGCCTCAAGGTTCCGGTCGGCCGGTCGCGGAATGCATTCACAACGTCCAGCGCCATCTCGACCTCGCCCAGCGCCGGCGCCAACCGCTCGAGCAAGCGCGCGCCCGCCTCGGTGGGGGCGATGCTGCGGGTGGTGCGGTTGAGCAGCCGCACGCCCAGTTTCGCCTCCAGGCGCCGCACCGCCTCGCTCAGGCTCGATGGCGAGGCGCCGGTCGCCCGCGCCCCATCGCGAAATCCACCGGCTTTGGCTACGGCGATGAAGGCAGATAGGTCGTTCAGGTCCGTGGCCATTGTTCGCCAATCCGCACAGTCTGTACAGATTATATCGGATTATCGCGCGGCGAGAAACCAATCATGGTGTGCCCTACCCGATAGGAGAGATGACATGACAAACGCCGCCAAGACGATCGACATCGCCGCCGCCGGCACCTTCGCGATCGGCAACCGCACCGTGAAGCGCATGGGCTACGGCGCCATGCAACTTGCCGGGCCCCATGTGTTCGGTCCGCCCAAGGACCGCGACGCCGCGCTTTCCGTGCTGCGCGAGGCGCTGGCAAGCGGGGTCGACCATATCGACACCAGCGATTTCTACGGCCCGCATGTCACCAACCAACTGATTCGCGAGGCGCTGCACCCCTATCCCAAGAACTTGACGATCGTTACGAAAGTTGGAGCGGTGCGCGGCGCCGACGCCTCTTGGCTTCCCGCTCTCACCCCCGCCGACTTGACGCGAGGGGTTCACGACAATCTGCGCAACCTCGCGGTCGATGCGCTCGATGTGGTGAATTTGCGCGTCGGCGGCCTCGCCGGGCCGGCCGATGGCTCGATCGAAGAACAGTTCACCACGCTGGCCGATCTCCAGCGCAAGGGCCTGATCCGGCAACTCGGCCTCAGCAACGTGACCTCCGGTCAGATCAAGCAGGCACGAAAAATCGCCCCGGTCGTATGCGTGCAGAATCTCTACAACCTGGCCCATCGCGCCGACGACGCCTTGATCGAGGAACTCGCGGCCGCGGGCACCGCCTATGTCCCGTTCTTTCCGCTCGGCGGGTTCACGCCGCTTCAGTCCTCGACGCTTTCGGATGTGGCGGCTCGGCTCGGCGCATCGCCGATGCAGGTGGCGCTCGCCTGGCTGCTGCACCGCTCGCCCAACATACTTCTGATCCCGGGAACCTCGTCGGTCGGGCATCTGCGCGAGAATCTCGGCGCCGCCAACCTGGTCCTCTCGGACGCCATCGTCGCCGAACTCGATGCGGTCGGTCGAGGCAGCGTGCGGTAAAAGCAGCCGACAGCAAAGAACGTGCAGCAGGTTGCCTCCCGACCTGCTGCACGGCCGAGGAAGAGGACATGCTGGGCACCTCGGCTCCGCACCGCGCGTGCGTCCGGAGTTGCGTCACCGACGCGCAACTTGCCCTCGCGGCTGCGGCGGGGTAAGACGACTCGGGGCGGCTCGGGCAGGGAGACCCACAATCGTGTCAGACTCAATTCAAGTGGGCGAGTTGCGTGTCGCGTCGCAGCTTCATCGTTTCATCAACGAGGAGGCCTTGCCGGGCACCGGTGTTATGCCGGATCGTTTCTGGGCCGGCTTCGAAGCGATCCTGCGCGATCTGACGCCGACGAATCGCTGGCTGCTCGAACAACGCGATGCGATGCAGGCCAAGATCGACGCCTGGTTCCATGCCTGTCGCGGCAAGCCGTTCGACGTGAAGGCGCATCGCGCCTTCCTGGTCGAGATCGGCTATCTGTTGCCCGAGGGCGAGCCGTTTTCCATCGGCACGAGCAATGTCGACCCCGAGATCGCCACCATCGCCGGGCCGCAGCTGGTGGTCCCTGTGATGAACGCGCGCTATGCGCTCAACGCAGCGAATGCGCGCTGGGGCAGCCTGTACGATGCGCTCTACGGCACCGATGCGATTCCGAGCGACGGCGACGCGGCCGCAGGCGGCGGCTACGATCCGCATCGCGGCGCGCGGGTCATCGCCTATGCGCGCGCTTTCCTCGACGAAGCCGCGCCGCTGGACGGTGCTTCTCACGCCGACGCCACTGGCTATGCCATCGTCGACGACAAGCTCGCGGTGACGCTAAAGAGCGGCGGCACCGCGCGCCTCGCCAAGCCGAAAAAGCTCGCGGGATGGCAAGGCGAGGCGGCGCATCCCACCGTGGTGCTGCTGGTCAATCACGGCCTGCATATCGAAATCAAAATCGACCGCAACAATCCCATCGGCGCCACCGACGCAGCCGGCGTCGCCGACCTGGTGATCGAATCGGCCATCACGACGATCATGGATCTCGAGGATTCGATCGCGGCGGTCGATGCCGAAGACAAAGTGGTCGCCTATCGCAATTGGCTGGGGCTGATGAAGGGCGATCTGTCCGCCGATCTCGACAAGGGCGGGAAGACCGTCACCCGGCGCCTGCATGCCGATCGCAATTACACGACGCGCGACAGCGGAACGCTGACCCTGCCGGGCCGCTCGCTGATGCTGATCCGCAATGTCGGCCACCATATGATGACCGACGCCGTGACCTTCGCCGATGGTGCACCAATCGGCGAGGGGATGCTCGACGCCATGGTCACGGGTGCCATCGCCCTTCACGATCTGAAGAACCGGACGCGCGCGGGCAACAGCCGCGCCGGCTCGATGTATATCGTCAAGCCGAAGATGCACGGACCGGCCGAGGTCGGATTCACCGGCACGCTTTTCGCTAGGGTCGAGGATGCGTTGGGCATGACGCGCAACACGCTCAAGGTCGGCATCATGGACGAGGAGCGGCGCACCACCGTCAACCTCAAGGAATGCATCCGCGCGGCGCGCGACCGCCTCGTGTTCATCAACACCGGATTCCTGGATCGCACCGGCGACGAAATCCACACCGCGATGGAAGGCGGCGCGATGGTCCGCAAGGGCGACATGCGCGGCTTGCCCTGGATCAAGGCCTATGAGGACTGGAACGTCGATATCGGTCTGGCTTGCGGGCTCAAAGGCCGCGCCCAGATCGGCAAGGGCATGTGGGCGATGCCCGATCGCATGGCCGAGATGCTCAAGACCAAGATCGCGCATCCGCAGGCCGGCGCCAACACCGCCTGGGTGCCGTCGCCCACCGCGGCGACGCTCCATGCGCTGCACTATCACAAGGTCGATGTGGCGGATCGTCAGGAGGAATTGAAGTCGCGCAAGCGCGCCAGCCTCGACGATATTCTCACGGTCCCGGTGGCCGATCGTCCCAATTGGGACTCGCGCGATGTGCAGCAGGAACTCGACAACAATGCCCAGGGCATTCTCGGCTATGTCGTGCGCTGGATCGATCAGGGCGTGGGCTGCTCGAAGGTTCCCGACATCCACAATGTTGGGTTGATGGAGGATCGCGCTACGCTGCGCATTTCCAGCCAGCACATCGCCAATTGGCTGCACGCCGGATTGGTCAGCGCCGATTCCGTCATACAGACGATGCGGCGGATGGCCGAAGTGGTCGATCTCCAGAACGCCGGCGATCCGCTCTATCGGCCGATGGCGCCGAATTTCGATTCGTCGATCGCCTTTCAGGCGGCCTGCGACCTCGTGTTCAAGGGACGTGAGCAGCCCAACGGCTATACCGAGTTCATCCTCCACGCGCGCCGTGTCGAAGCGAAGCGCGCCCACGGCGGCTAGCGCGGACCGAAACCTGATATGAGCGCGCCGCCGCTGGCCGGCGGCGTACTGAATGCCTGGGTTCTGCTCGTCGAAATCCTTCGCTAGACGCTCGCGCCGCGTTCGCCAAGCCGCTGGCGGATCATGGTTAATCCCGGCCGCGCCGGGTCGGGCCCGCGCTATCCGTTGTTAAACCGGCTGATCCGTGCCATAGTGGTTCACCGACTTCAGATTGGTCGGCCTCGTCATGCGTTCCCTTCGGGGAGCACCGACTCGGTCTCATCCAAGCTAAATTGGCCCGCCGTGCGACGTGCACGGTGGTATCTGCTATCCAAAGGAACGACAATGCCTATCGGAACAGTCAAGTGGTTCAACGCCCAAAAGGGTTACGGCTTCATCCAACCGGAAGACGCGGGCAAGGACGTGTTCGTCCATATCTCCGCCGTCGAACGGTCGGGAATCGGCAACCTCGGCGAAGGCCAGCGGGTTAGCTACGACATCGAGACGGAAAAAGGCAAGACGTCGGCCGCCAACCTCAAGGCGCTCTGACATTCTTCGATGGGGCGGCTTCGGCCGCCCCATTCATTTTTGCGCCGTCCTATTCTCTCGAAGCGAGGTTACCGATCATGGTAAAGCCGGGTGGCGCGGCTTGGACGGAAGAGGCTCGCCGCAAGGCGCAGGCTCAATTCGCCAAGACTAAAAAAGACGAAGCCGATATCTGGCGCGAGCGCGAGAAGCTCCATCAGGCCGACTTCGAAAAGACCGCGCGACTGAAAGCCCTACGCCTCGCCAAGGAGGCCGCTGACAAGGAAGCCGCCGACGCGGCTCCGAAAGTCGTCGCCCTTCCCAAGAAGAAGCGTGCGCCCAAAGTGGTCGAGCCGGTCGGCGAAGACCTATAAGGCTTCCGGCGGCCCCACAATCAGCCCATAGCTAAGGCAAAAGCCCGCCGCCGGTTCTCCGTTCAGGATTCGAAATAGCTGGGCCGGTCGAGATCGGGAATCAGCCCGGGCTGTTTCGGCCGCCATCCCAGCCATTCCTGGGTTTGCGCGCTTGAAGTCGGGCAGTCGACCGCCGCGAAATGCGCGAACCAGCCGAAATGGTCCGCGGCTTCCTCGGGAGTCTTGCTGACGACCGGCAGGTTCAGGCGGCGACCGATCACGCCGGCAATTTCGCGGAAGGGCACGCCCTCTTCGGCGGTCCCGTGATACCGGGTTCCGGCGGAGCCCTTCTCAAGCACGAGCCTGAAGAGATGAGCGGCATCGAACCGATGCACCGCGGGCCAGCGGTTGAGCCCATCGCCCACATAGGCGGAAACGCCCTTCTCACGCGCGATGCCGATCAGGATCGGAACGAATCCGTGATCGCCGTCGCCATGAACCGACGGCGGAAGGCGCACCGCCGACGCGCGGACGCCACGCGACGTCATGGCAAGGGCCGTCTGTTCGGAGACACGGGGAATCGGGGAGCCTGTCGGGGGAACGGTGTCTTCGGTCGCAAGACGGCCTGGCGTGAGGAGCGCGGTTCCCGACGTGACGATCAAGGGACGGTCGGAGCCGGCAAGCGCCGCGCCGAGCGCATCGATGGCGCGCCGATCGATCTCGCAATTCGCAGCGAACTTCGAGAAGTCGTGGATGAAGGCCGTATGGATCACGCCATCGGTGGTGGCGGCGCCGCTGCGCAAACTTTCCAAGTCTTCGAGATCGCCGCGATGCACCTCGGCACCGGCGGCGATGAGAGATTTGGTGGCCGCATCCGAGCGAGCCAGGCCGAGAACCTTATGCCCGGCGGCGGTCAGTTCTTTAACAATGGCCGAGCCGATAAATCCACTCGCGCCGGTAACGAAGACCCGCATCAGGAAATCCTCCAGGTTCACACGAGGGCCATTGTCGGCTCGTAGTCTATTAGGGTAAAGTAGTGGTGTTATACGGGTATAATGACTAATAGGGCGGGCATGCCGGTCGCGGATGACAAGCTGTTTGGAACCTATCTCAGGGATCGCCGCGCGAAACTCGATCCCACGGCATTCGGCTTTCCATCGACGCGCAGGCGAACGCCCGGCCTGCGGCGCGAGGAAGTGGCTCAGCGCGCCAATCTCAGCGCCACTTGGTACACATGGCTCGAACAGGGGCGGGGCGGCGCTCCCTCGGCCGATGTGCTCGATCGAATCGCGCGCGCCCTGATGCTGACGGAGGTCGAGCGCGAGCACATCTTCCTGCTCGCTCTGGGCCGACCGCCCGAGGTACGTTATCAGGCGGCCGAGGGCATTTCGCCGCGACTGCAACGCGTACTCGACGCGCTGGTATTCAGCCCCGCCTATGTCAAAAACTCCACTTGGGACGTCGTTGCCTGGAACCGCGCCGCAGCGGCGGTGCTGGGCGACTATGAAGCGCTTGTGCCCGAGCAACGCAATATTCTGCGTCTCATCTTCTGCGATCCTCGCGTGCGCGCCGCGAACCCAAACTGGAAAAGCGTCGCACGGTTCGCGGTGGCGGCCTTCCGTGCCGACGCGGCACGAGCCGGGGCCACGACGAGAGTTAAGGCACTAGTCGATGAACTCTGCCGGCTCAGCCCTGAATTCGAAGCGATCTGGCGCGAGAATGACGTCCGCAGCTCATACAGCGATGTCGCCAAACAGCTGCGGCATCCGCTTGCCGGGCTGATCACGCTGGAATATTCGACCTTTGCCATCGGCGGCCGGCCCGATCTTGACCTGGTGATCTACAATCCGGCAACGCCGGAGGACGCCGACCGGATTCGTTCGCTGATCGGATCCGGGCCGAAGGCATCGCGGTGATCTGTGCGCGACAGTAGCTTCCAAACTCGCGGTCTCGGAACCACTCAAAGCCGAAATTCAAACCGAGACACCCCAACCCGTTCAACGCGTTGTAATACCGCCGGTCAAACCGGTACAATGGCGCGCCCCGGCCGATTGACGGGGCGCCGCGTGGGGGGCTTTGCCGCGACCGGGAGATACGCTATCTCTGGCTGGTCTGGCGCGGTGGGGTTCGTCTCCGATCGCGGAAGTCGACCACAGAGTCGATCTCGGGAGACTGTCGGATGAAGCTCAACGTAAATGGCAAGTCGGTCGACGTCACCGCAAGCGACGACACCCCGCTGCTTTGGGTCCTGCGCGACGAACTCGGCCTGACCGCCACCAAATACGGCTGCGGGATCGCCCAATGCGGCAACTGCACCGTGCAGCTCGATCGCATCGCGGTGCGCTCCTGCATCACGCCGCTGGCCGATGTGGGCGACCGCAAGATCCTGACGACCGAGGGACTCGAAGGCACGGTCGCCGACGAGGTTCGCGCCGCCTGGATCGCCCACAATGTCGTGCAGTGCGGATACTGCCAGCCGGCCCAGATCATGGTCGCGACCAGCCTGCTCAATCAGGTCAAGGCGCCGACCGACGACGATATCGAGCAGGCGATGGCGGGCGTTGCCTGCCGGTGCGGCACCTATCCCCGCATCAAGGCGGCCATCCATACCGCCGCCAAGAAAATCTACGCGACCTGACGGGGAGCTGGACCGAGATGCGCATTTCGCTTGATCGGCGTGAGTTCCTGAAATCGGCGGGCGCGGCCGGCGCCGTGCTCACTTTGGCCATCGGCGCTCCGAAACTCGCGCGCGCCGCCGCCGCGAATGGCCCCGTGTCGCCGTCGGCATTCCTGCGTATCGACGAGGACGGCACGGTCACCGTCATCAGCAACAAGGCCGAGATGGGGCAGGGGATCTTCACCGCGCATGCGATGCTGATCGCCGAGGAACTCGACCTCGACTGGACCAAGATCAGGGTCGAATCCTGCGGCGTCGATCCGGTCTACAATCATGCCGGCGTCGATTTTCAATATACCGGCGGCAGCGACAGCCTCCGCAGCACCTACGAGCAATACCGCACCGTCGCCGCGACGGCGCGCACGATGCTGATCGCGGCGGCGGCGATGCAATGGAAGGTTCCGCATTCCGCCTGCACGACCGAAGCTGGCTATGTCTTCGGGCCGCGCAAGGAGCATTCGACCTCCTATGGCGCGCTCACCAAAATGGCGGCGGCGCTGCCGATTCCGTCCGACGTGGCGCTGAAGGAGGCCAAGAACTTCAAACTGATCGGCAAGGATCATCTGCGCATCGACGCGCTCGACAAGATCATGGGCACCGCGACCTTTGCGATCGACGTCAAGCAACCGGGCCTGCTGACGGCGCTGGTGCTGCACCCTCCGGTGCTTGGGGGCAAGCCGACCACCGTCGACATGGACAAGGCCAAGGCCGCGCCGGGGGTGAAGGCGATCGTCACGATCAGCACCGGCGTCGCCGTGATCGCCGACGGCTATTGGCATGCCAAGAAGGCGCGCGAGCTGCTCAAGGTGCAGTGGGATTTGGGTCCCAATGCCAGCCTGTCGAGCAAAGACCTCGAAACCAGCTTCGCCGAAATCTCCAGGACGGCCGGCACGGTGGTGCGCCAGCATGGCGACGCGGCCGAGGCGATGTATGACGCAGCGCAGGTGGTGACCGCCGATTTCGTGCAGCCCTATCTCGCGGCCGCGACCATGGAGCCGCTGGCCTGCGTGGTTCTGCTCAAGGCGGGCTCGTGCGAAGTGTGGACCGGCACCCAGTCGCCGACCCTCGACCGCGCGATGGCCGCGGCCATGACCGGGCTGAAGCCCGAGCAGGTGAAGCTGCACACCACCATGGCCGGCGGTGCGTTCGGCCGGCGAATGGTGCTGACCGGATCGGATTGGCTGAAGGAGGCGATCGAGATCGCCAAGGCGGCCAATCTTGGCGTGCCGATCAAGCTGATCTGGTCGCGCGAGGACGACCTCACCAGCGGCTATTACCGGCCGCTATGGGTCGATCACGTCACAGCCGGGCTCGACGCGCAGGGCAAGCCGGTCGCCTGGATGCAGACCTCGGTCGGCCAATCGATCGTCGACGGAACGCCCTTCGCAGCCGCGCTGATGAAGGACGGGATCGATCCCTTCTCGGTCGAGGGCATGGCGGATATGCCCTATGGCATTCCCAATCTGCGGATGGACCTTCATTCCCCCACCGTGCCGTTCCCGGTGGGATGGTTCCGGTCGGTCGGGCATTCGCACAACGCCTTCGTGATCGAAACCTTCATCGACGAGTTGGCCACGGCCGCCGGCAAGGATCCGGTGGATTACCGCCGCATGTTGTTGGCGCGCCGGCCGGTCGAACTGGCCGTCCTCGAATTGGCGGCGGAAAAAGCCGATTGGAGCAAGCCGTTGCCGTCGGGAACGTTCCGTGGCGTAGCGATGCACAGTTCGTACAACACGCATGTCGCTCAGATCGTCGAGATCACCTTGAACGACAAGAAAGCGATGAAGATTCTGCGCGTCGTCTGCGCGGTGGATTGCGGCATCGCGGTCAACCCCGATCAGGTGATCGCGCAGATGGAAGGCGGCATCATCTTCGGGCTGGCCACCGCCATCTTCAACGAAATGCCGATCAAGGACGGCAAGGTGGGCGCGAACAACTTCACCGGCTATAAATTGCTGCGCATGCATCAGGCACCGGCCGCGATCCAGGTGCATCTGGTGGACAGCGACCGGGCGCCGGGCGGGGCCG
>Ga0265313_10002156_pt1 | contig 17472 bp, 13 predicted proteins | sample 4123metaG_FD_203122 | JGI IMG/M metagenome (GOLD analysis project Ga0265313, IMG submission 203122) | Rhizosphere microbial communities from Carex aquatilis grown in University of Washington, Seatle, WA, United States - 4-1-23 metaG | ecosystem: Host-associated > Plants > Roots > Rhizosphere >...
CATCAACAACCAGCTCACAAGCCTCGTAAACAGCGAGCAGAGCCTCACCTCGCAGATCGCGGAAATCATCCGGCTCGACCCTTCCCTCTCGTCCCGAATCCTGCGCATGGTCAATTCGGTGTACTTCGGCCTTTCCGCAAACATCACCGACATCGAGGAGGCGGTCTTCTTCCTGGGCCTTCGCCAGATCCGCGAACTTTCCAGGGCGACACCCGTGATCGAGGAGCTGACGCGCATTCAAAACGCGCAGTTCGGGCCCGAACTTTGGAAGTGCCTTTGGTCCCATAGCATCGGGACTGCCATTCTCACGCGCGAGATTCTCTCGTCGGCGTCGGCAAGGGCCGAGGACGAGACGAATTACCTCGTCGGGCTTCTCCATAACCTCGGGAAGATCATCATGGCGTATGCCTTTCCCGAAGAGCTCATGGCCGTCGCCTCCACGCCGCTGCACACGCCCGGCGAGGTGTGCGCGCTCGAACGGGAGCACATCGGCTGGGACCACGCCTGGATCGGAGCCTACTATCTCGAGCGGCATCATCTTTCGAAGGAGATCGTTTGCGCCGTGCGCTACCATAACGAGCCCGACAAGGCGCCGGATTATCCCCAATACCCGGCGGCGGTCCAGGTCGCCGACTACCTTGTCCGCCACGTCGGCGTCGCCAGCGGGTTTGAACAGGTCGAACCCGTGGCGGAAGATGCATGGACCCAGCTTCCCGGGTGGCAGATTCTGTTCGGAGCCAATGAGACGGAAGCGAAGATCGCCCGCGCTTCGCTGGCCAACACGCTTCAGCGGCTGCCCGAGATACTGAGCGGCCTGATTTGAAACCCGTGGCGGCAGCCAATTCAAGACGGCGATGAACGACTGGGCGACTTCCACAGTGGCGCAGACGGCGGACTCCCTGGAGGGGCTGCTCGGCGAATGGGTCGGCAGTCGCATGGCGGTCTATTGCCGGGACCGCAGCGGACGGCTGCTCGCGGCAAACGCGGCCTTCGTTCGCCGGTTCGGCCGGTCGGCCGACGAACCGGCCGGGCTGGTCGTTTCGGAACTGGTCCACCCCGAGGAATTGGCGGAATTCAATTCGGCCGTCGCCCGGCCCCCGTCGGAACACGAGGCCGCCCGAACCCACCGGTGGCTGACCAAGCAGGGATGGCGGTGGTACACGTGGGAGGAGACGCCGGTCGGGACGGATGGGGGCGTCATCCGGGCCGTCGGACGGGATATCACCCGCCAGCGCCTCGCCGAGGAACTCTACCTGAAGCTGTCCCGGGCCGTGGACCAGTCGCCCGTGTCCATGGTCATCACGGACGCGGACGGCCGCGTTCAATACGTCAACCCAAAGTATGTCCAGGTGTCCGGTCATTCCCTCGAGGACATACTGGATCGGGACCTGCCCGTTCTTCGCGAGGGCCATGAAACCGAGGAATCCTACCGCCAATTCTGGAATACCGTTCGGTCGGGCAGGGAATGGCGGGGCGAGCTCGCCCATCAGAAGCCCGACGGCACCCTGATGTGGGAATCGATCCAGGTGTCCTGCCTCCGAAACGCAGCCGGGGAAACGACCAATCTCCTTTGCATGCGGGAGGACATCACCGAGCGCCGGCGGCTCCAGGAGGAGCTCCGCCAGGCCCAGAAGATGGAAAGCCTGGGAACCCTCGCGGGCGGCATAGCCCACGATTTCAACAATATCCTGGCGGTCATGAATGGGTACGCCGAGATAAGCCTTATGCACACGGGCGACGCGGCCCTTGTCCAGAAGAGCCTGCGCGAGATCAAGCGGGCCGTGCAGCGCGCGAGCGGTCTTGTGCGCCAGATCCTGACTTTCAGCCGCAAGGCCGATGTGCATTTCGCCCCCCTGGACCTGAACCAGCTCGTCCGGGACCTCGTGACGCTGCTCGCGGAGACTTTCCCGAGGACCGTCAATTTCGGCCTCGAGCTTCGGGACGGCCTTCCTCCCCTCCTGGCCGACCAGAACCAGATCCAGCAGATCGTCCTCAATCTCTGCGTAAACGCCCGGGATGCCATGCCCGAGGGCGGCACGATCACGGTCAGGACGAACATCTGCCCCGGTGCCGGGCTTCCGAATGCCGAAGCCGCCCGTGACCTGAACTACGCCTGCCTTCAGGTGATCGACACCGGAACCGGCATGACACCCGAGGTGCGCGCGCGAATCTTCGAACCGTTCTTCACAACAAAGGAGGGCAATCGCGGAACCGGCCTCGGCCTGGCGGTTGTCTATGGCATCGTGGCCAGCCACCGCGGAACGATTGACGTCCAGAGCGCCCCGGGCGCCGGGAGCACGTTTGCCATCTACCTGCCGGTCGCCGAAACCGCCGTCGTCGCGCCCGTCGCGCCGGCCTCATCCGAGTTCGCGGGGGGGACCGAGTCCATCCTCATCGTCGACGACGAGGACGGCCTGCGCAAGCTGCTCGAAACCGCGTTTGCCCGGAAGGGCTACCGGACGATCTGCGCCTGCGACGGCCTCGAGGCTCTCGATTTCATTTCCAATCCGCAGTGCGCCATCGACGCCGCGCTTCTCGACCTCAACATGCCGGGGGCCTCGGGTCTCGCCGTCATGAAGGTGATCAAGGCCTGCCGTCCCCGCCTCAAGGTCCTGGTTGTCAGCGGGCATTTGAGCCCGGAAGTGCGGGCCGAATTCGAGCGGCTCGGCCAGCGCGAGTTTCTTTCGAAACCCTACACCTTGCACGACCTGGGCGGAACACTGCGCAAGATGTTGGATATCAATAAAGAAAGCTGACGTTTTCCATGCCCCGATGCGGGCAGTGGGTCAGAAATAGCGGCACTATCGCCTCAAGAAAGGGCCGGGCCCGCCGATATACGGATTGGGCTCAATCAGAACGATCCGTTGCCATGGAACGAAGCACCTGCAATGAATCTACGTGTAACATCGCCGGTGTTGGCGAATACACGCGGGGAAAGACTGCTTGTTTCCCTGCTGTTGCCGGCGCTAGTAATAGAAGTTGCACAGATCACAGCACCGCCGCTGAAAGGCTACCAGGACTCGGCTTCACCCAATCCTTGGGCGGAATCGCGGCCTTACCTGCATGTCATCGGCGCTCCACCGCTTCGCTTTCAGGAGAGGGCTCCACCGCCGGACGTATCGTCGCGACCCCCAGGGGGCGCGCCGCCCGTCCCAAGCATGAAGGCGACAACGGACATCATACGGCTGCCCGTTTCGGAACAGTCGGCTGCGGCAATCGCTGCCGCGCCGCCGGCAGTTCCAGTGAGACCGCAAGACCAGCACGCCAATCCCCCGGCCGCCAACGCCGGGTCCGCCCCGCCGCCGCCGGCAATCCTGCCGGACGACGTGGGGCGCAAGATCCGTCCCGAGGATTTGCTGCCGTTCTTCCAGTTTCCAGGATCAGGCGCGGGGGCTGACGGCGGAAACGCCGCCGGGCCGCCTGCGCCCCCGTCACCGGGCACGCTGCCACCTAGTTCAGCAACCTATAAACAACAATGAGTAACCGCCTGCTGGTTCGCCGCCTCGACGGAGGCGCGCTCGGTGCGCTTGTCGCACTCGCGCTCGTTTCCGCCCGGGCGGCGCCGGCAGACGCGGGATTGAAGCCATCCGCCGGCGCCACCCCCCCCGCCGCTTCCGCCCCCCCCGCCGCCCAGGCGGAAAAACCGGCGGCAGCGCCAGCCGCGCCGTCCAAGGGCACTCCTGGCGAGGCGGCCGTCCCGGCCCCGGCTCCCGCGAAAAAGGGCCCGGTCGTGGAGCATCAGACGCCCGCCCAGGTCGCCGAGGAAATCCAGGGGCTGCTTCGCCTCGGCGCAAAGCTGTCCGATCGCGGAGACTTCGACACCGCCGAGATCGCCTACTGGCAGATCCTCAACCGGCCGCTCCTGACGGTCGCCGACGAGAAGAGCGCCCTCCTAGCCCTGGCCCACATGCTCCGGAAGAAGGGAGACGCGCCATCGCTCACCAAGGCCACCGCCATCTACGAAAAGTTCGTGAAGGAGTTCGCCGACGACGAGCAGGTCCCCCAGGCGCTGCTCGAACTGGGCCGCACGCTCCGGGACATGGGGGTGTACGCCCTGGCGATCAACCGCTTTTACAGCGTCATCAATTCGACCCTCAAGTTCTCCCCGCAGGACTTCCACCAGTATGAGCTCGTGGCCAAGACGGCCCAGTTTGAGATCGCGCAGACCTACTTCGAGTCCGGCGACTACGCCGAGGCCGGCAAGTTCTTCGGGCGGGTCCGCCTCCTGGAACTCGCCCCGCAGGATCGCGCCCGCGCGCAGTTCATGGCGGCATGCTCGGAGCAGCTCGCCGGCAACCTGAGCTCGGCCGCGACGATCCTCAAGACCTACCTCGCCCAGTCGCCGGACGATCCCAGTGTGCCCGAGGCCCGGTTTCTCCTCGCGACCACCCTTCGGCAGCTCAAGCGTCCCCAGGAGGCTCTGGCAGTGACGCTGGAACTGCTGCGCGACGAGCGCAGCCGGAATGGAACGGACCCAAAAAGCTGGCTTTACTGGCAGCGACGCACCGGCAACCAGCTCGCCAACGACTTCTTCCAGAACGGCGACACCCTGAACGCCCTGGTGATCTACAAGGGGCTGCGCGAACTGGCCCCCGACCCCGGCTGGCGCATGTCGGTCACCTACCAGATCGCCCTTTGCTATGAGCGGCTGTTCCAGCTCGACGAGGCCCGTTCCACCTACCAGGCGATCATCGACGCCGCGACGGGGCGCGCCGGGACGCCGCCGCCGACCGAGGAGATGAAGGAACTGGGGCGCATGTCCTCATGGCGGCTTGCGCACATGGAATGGCGTGATAAGGTCCAGCACGAGTTCAGCACCTTTTTCACGACCGCTGGAAATGCGGCTCCGTCCCAGCCGGCGGTCGCCTCCGGTTCCAAATAATCCTCCATGACGCCCCAGGAAGCTCTTCAGCAGCACGCACGGATCTGCGACGAACTTTACGCCCTGGCGCTCGAGGAAAACCGTTTCCTGCATCAGAACCAGCGCCCGCCCGACGCCCCCCTGCTCGATCGAAAGCGCGCGCTCCTGGCACGCGTCGACGAGGCTCTCTCCGCCCTCCGTTCCGCGCCGCGCGGCGGCGCGCGGGAGCCCGCCCTTCGCGCTGCCCTCGACAAGACCCGTTCCAAGATACTCCAGATCCTGCAGCTCGACAGGGAGAACGAGCAGTTGCTGACGCGCTTCAGCCTGAGCCGGGGACCCGCGCAGGCCGCCCCGGCCGTCCCCGCCTGCATGCTGCAGAAGATCTACGCCCGCCACACGACGGAATAGGGCCCCCGGGCCCTCGCGCACCTTGACCCGGAGGGCGGTACGCCTAGCGTGGCTTGCGCCCACGCCCATGAAACACGCCGAAATCAAGGCCGCGCTGCTTGCCTCCTACGACCTGGACGGGGGCATCAATCACGTGGACGGCGTGAATCTTCCCTCGCAGGAGTCGATCAAGGAACTCGCCCGCGACTGCATGCAGCTGCTGTTTCCGGGGTACTTCGAGGACTCTCGCCTGGTCAAGAAGGACGTGCCCGCGCATGTGGACCGGCTCCTTGAGAAGTTCGAGCGACGCCTCGCCGCCGAGATCGCAAAAAGCCTGCGGTTTGCCGGAGAATCGGAGCCGGCGGAGCGGGCCGGGCACGTCGCATCCGAGACGCTCGCCTGCCTCCCGGCCCTGCGGAGGCTCATTCAAACGGACGTGGCCGCCGCCTACGAGGGCGATCCCGCCGCGCGAAGCATCGAGGAGATCATCGTCGCCTACCCGTGCGTCCTCGCCATCTCCCTCCAGCGCTTCGCTCACGTGCTCTACGGGTTCGGGGTCCCGCTGGTCCCCCGGATGCTGACCGAATACGCGCATGAGCGGACCGGATGCGACATCCACCCGGGCGCGCGAATCGGCACCCATTTCTTCATAGACCACGGCACGGGCGTCGTGATCGGCGAAACCGCCTCAATTGGCGACCACGTCAAGCTGTACCAGGGCGTGACCCTGGGCGCCAAGTCGTTCGAGCTCGACCCCCAGGGCCACCCGGTCAAGGGCGTCAAGCGCCATCCAGGCGTGGGCGAGCACGTGACGATCTACGCCCATGCCACGATCCTCGGGGGCGACACCCTGATCGGCGCGCACTCGATCGTCGGGGGCAACGTCTGGCTCATCGAATCCATGCCGCCGAACAGCATAGCGTACTTCAAGGGCGAAAATCTCGTCATCCGGCCCCGCGAACGGAAGGAAGCCCTCGTCGAGCAGGTGTCCGACTGGGTCATTTGAAGGCGGGTCGGGGCGGGGAAACCGGCCCAACCCTTGCAAGAGCCGGGGACGTGAATCGATCCTCCAGCCTATGGCCTCTGGCGGTCCGCGAGGGCGCGGGCGACGTCGCGCGCGAAGAGCGGACCCCGGTAGATGAGCCCGGTGTAGAGCTGCACGAGGGTCGCCCCCGCATCCAGCTTCTCGCCCGCGCCCTGGAGGTCGCAGATTCCGCCGACCCCGATGATCGGCAGGCGTCCCCCGGTCGAACGGGCGATGTAGCGGATGATCTCGGTCGAGCGGGCGCGCAGCGGGGCTCCGCTCAGTCCGCCCGCCTCGGCGACGCCCCTGAAGAACCCCGGCCTAGCCAAGGTCGTATTCGTAGCAATGATACCATCGACACCGAAGTCGGCGGCGGCGCCCAGGACGGCGTCGATCCCGCGGAAGGAAAGGTCGGGCGCGATCTTGACGAGCACGGGCACGCGGCCCCTCCCCGGCCGGGCCGCGCGGGCCCGGTTCGCGGCGGCGATGGCGCCCAGCAGTTCGCGCAGGCGCTCGCCGCCCTGAAGATCGCGCAGGCCGGGCGTGTTGGGGCTGGAGACATTCAGCGCCACGTAGTCGGCGAAATCCGCGAGCAGCCCGAAGCTGTCGAGATAGTCCCCGGTCGCCCGCTCAAGGTCCACGGCCCTTGACTTGCCGATGTTGATGCCGAGGGGGATGCGCCGGCGCCCCGGCAGGGGCTGCCCCGCTAGGCGGGACGCCAGGGCGGCCGCCCCGGCGTTGTTGAATCCCATCCGGTTGATGACCGCCTCCTCGGAGGGGTACCGGAACACCCGCGGCCTCGGATTGCCGGGCTGCCCGAGCGCCGTCACGGTGCCAATTTCGACGTGGCCGAAGCCCAGCGCCGCGGCCCCCGGCCAGGCGCGGCCGTCCTTGTCGAATCCGGCGGCCAGCCCGACCGCGTTCGGAAAACTCACCCCGAATGCCTCGACGGGCCGCAGGGCGCGCCCCGGCTGTGAAAGGCAGGCCCCGAGGGCCCGGCCAAGCGCGGGAACCGCACCCAGCACGGCAAGGGAGCCGACGGCCCACTCGTGGGCTTTTTCGGGATCCAGACGAAAAAGCGCGGGCCTGACCCACCGTTCGTAGTAGAAGCCCATTGTGCGCAGATGAAGCATCCCCATTGCAGAGATACAAGTTCTTTTATTCTTGCATGTTACACAGAACACTTTTTGAGCTTGTTTTTTCGATACCCCCTCGCACTCTGCGCCTCAAATTTGTCCTGATCACATGGCGAAACCGACATCGACTCTCGAATGGTGCATTGTGCGCCTCGGCGAAGACCACAACTGGTGGGTTGCCGAAACAAGCGATCCCGTCCGCTGGGACGTGGATGGCCTAAGCATCATCGATCCCCGGCAGCTTTCTCACCTGATCGAGCTGGTGGAGCCGCTGCGCGACTACGGTTTCGACCAGGACAGCTTTGAGGCCGCATTCATCTCATTCCGCATCGAACGCGATCTCGGCAGCGGGAAGGTGCGGCTGAAGCGCGTCAAGGAGTCCCTGTTCGAGTCCGACGAGAAGCTGTTCGTCCTTCCCGACATTCTCGACGAGGAGAACGGCCCTTACGCGGACCTTCTCGACCACCTGACCCGATGCCGGGTGAAGATGCTCAACGATTTGTTCAATTTTGAGGCGAAACTCTCGGTGGATGAGGTCGAGGACGAGATCCGCGAGGACCAGAACGCGCATTTCATCGAGGGCAAGGCCGTCCACACCTTTGAGGAGCTGAGCGCGATACTCGACTACATGCCCGCCGGCCACGACACGGACGAGGAGCAGCCCGCGAAAGACGCCGTCGAGGAGGACGAGGACGACGATCTTCCGGAGCTCGACGAGGAGGAGGAGGAAAAGCTCAAGAATGACGAGTCCCTCAAGTGGGACGAGGACGAGGAGAAGGCCGATGGCGACGAGGACAAGGCCGACGGCGACAAGGACAAGGACAAGGACAAAGACGAGGACGAGGAGGAGGACGGTGATGAGAAAGACGAAGACGAGGACGACGATGCCGGGGAGAAGCCGCGCAAGCGCTCGCGCGGAAAACGGTAGCCCCTCCCCTGCGGCCTAGCCTGCATCCATCACAAAACCGATGAAGATTGCGCAAGATCGTCGAGCGAAAAGGGCCGAAGGCGACCGAGCTGTGCTAAAAGCACAGCGTAGGAAGCCAGAGGACCTTTACGCCGACGAGATTGGGCAAGATTCGTCGGAATTTGTGATGGATGCAGGCTAACGCGCCATCCCGGCGGCCATCTCCTTCGCAAAGTAGGTCAGGATCATGTCGGCGCCGGCGCGCTTGATCGCGAGCAGCGATTCGTGCCGGGTGCGCGCAAGGTCGAGCCAGCCGAGCCGGGCTGCGGCGTGGAGCTGCGCATATTCGCCGGAGACCTGGTAGGCGGCGACCGGCTTCAGCGTGGCGTCGCGCACCTCGCGGATGATGTCGAGGTAGGGCCCCGCGGGCTTGACCATCAGGATGTCGGCGCCCTCGGACTCGTCCAGGGAGATTTCGGCCAGCGCCTCGCGCCGGTTGCCCGGGTCGAGCTGATACGTGGATTTCCCGAGCAGGCGCGTTCCGGCCGCCTTCGAGCTTCCGACCGCGTCGCGGAAGGGGCCGTAATAGGCCGATGCGAACTTGGCCGAGTAGGCCATGATTCCCGTTCCGGGAAATCCCGCGGCGTCGAGCGCCTGGCGGACGGCCCGGATGCGGCCGTCCATCATGTCGCTTGGCGCCACAAGATCGACGCCCGCGCGGGCGTGGAGCGCCGCCATCCGGACGAGGATCCCAACCGTGCGGTCGTTGTCGACATCGTCGCCCGCGGCCGTGAGGACCCCGTCGTGGCCGTGCGTCGTGTAGGGGTCCAGGGCTATGTCCGTCACCACGGTGATCTCGGGCACCGATCGCTTGACCGCGCGAACGGCGCGGAGGATGAGTCCGTCCTCATCCAGGGCCTCCGTCCCCTCCTCGTCCTTCAGGCGTGCCGCCAGCTTCGGGAAGAGCGCCACCGCAGGAACGCCCAGACGGGCCAGGGCCCTGCATTCCTTGACCAGGTTAGCGATCGAATGGCGGAACACCCCGGGCATCGAGGGGATCGCCTCGGGGGCCCCCTTCCCTTCCACGACAAAAAGCGGCGCAATGAAATCGGCGGGGGCGAGCCTCGTCTCCGCCACGAGGCGCCTCAGGCTCTCCGTGCGGCGCAACCGGCGGGGGCGATGGATCAGGTCGAGCTTGAATTTTTCGGGCATGGGGAGGCACGTTAACCCCTAATTCCTGCTCTTCCACGCCAAATTTCGGCTGCCGGGGCGCCCTCCATGCGCAAATTTCGCTTCCGGCCGGGGCTCGGCCGCCTTTTACTGCCTTTCTTCATGGTTCCACGCCTGTACGATTCCCTCTCGCGCGAAGTGCGCGAACTGAAGCCTTCGCAGCCCGACGGGGTGTTTCGTTTCTACAATTGCGGACCGACCGTCTACGGCCCCGCCCACATAGGGAACTTCCGCACTTTCATCATAAACGACGTGCTGCGGAGGCTGCTGGAGCTGGAGTTCGGCCGCGACAAGGTCAGGCACGTCCGGAACATCACGGACGTGGACGACCGGACGATCTCGCAGGCGAAGAGCGAGGGACGGCCCCTGGCCGAAATCACCCGAAAATGGACGGACCTGTTTCATGCCGACTGCAAGGCGCTCAACTGCCTTCCGCCGAATGTGGAGCCGGCCGCCACCGGGCACATCCGCGAGCAGGTCGACATGATCGAGGTGTTGATGCGCAAGGGGAACGCCTACCGCACGCCGGACGGGTCGGTCTATTTCAGGATAGCCTCGTTCCCGGGCTACGGGGCGCTGTCGCGCATCAGGGAGCGAGAACTCAAGGTGACCAATTCGGCATTCGATGCCGATCACAAGGACGATCTGGGCGACTTCGCCCTCTGGAAGGCCCGCAAGCCTGAGGAGGACGGCGACGTCAAATGGCCTGGTCCGGCTGGCGCGTCGGAGGGCCGCCCGGGATGGCACATCGAGTGCAGCGCGATGAGCAAAAAGCACCTCGGGGACACGATCGACCTCCACACCGGCGGCGTTGACCTGCTTTTTCCCCATCACGAGAACGAGATCGCGCAGAGCGAGTGCTGCAATGGCGCCGTCCTCTCGCGCCACTGGTACCACAGCGAGCATCTGCTCGTGGACGGCAGGAAGATGAGCAAGAGTCTGGGCAACCTCTACACCCTGGCCGACCTCGCCGCCAAGGGCTTCTCGCCCATGGCAGTTCGCTACGCCCTGCTTTCGGGCCACCCGCGCAAGCAGCTCAATTTCACCCTTGATTCGCTGCACGCCGGAGAAAAGGCCCTCGGCCGCCTGACCGACTTCCATACGCAGCTGCGCACACGGATTCACGCGCAGATCGGCGGCATCCCGGAAACACCGGCCACCAAGGTCGATTGGTGGCGCTTTGAAACCGCATGGATGGCGCTGGCCGACGATCTCAACACACCCCTCGCCATGGGCGCACTGTTCAGCGTAATCAACGGTGTCGACTGCGCCGCACTTTCCCCCGCCGAGCTCGCGCCCGCCTACGTGGCTTTCCGCCAACTCATCAACCTGGCCCTGGGGTTTCCAAACGTCGTCCAGTTGTCGGCCCATGCCCGCGGCGAAGCAACGGTCGCGGCTGAAATGACGGAAAGCCCCAAGGCCGCCGCAACCGCTGTGCCCGATTCGGTCAAGTCCCTCGCTGAAAGGCGCTGGGCGGCGAAACAGGCGAAGGATTTTGCCTCCGCCGACGCGATCCGCAGGGAGATTTCCGCCGCCGGTTGGTCCATGCTGGACCGCAAGGACGGCTACAGCCTCGCACCGCTCAAGAAATGAGCGCAGACCATTCACCATGCCCATGACTCCGCTTGAAGAACTCCGCCACTCGGGCTCGCACGTCCTGGCGACCGCCATCCTGCGTCTCTTTCCGGACGCGAAGCTGGACATCGGTCCGCCGACCGACACGGGGTTCTACTACGACATCGACCTCGACCACAAGCTGACCGCCGAGGATCTCGCCCGGATCGAGGCCGAGATGAAGAAGGTCGCAGACGAAAACCAGCCGTTCATCCGGACGGAGGTCTCCCGCGAGGAGGCATTGGCCATCATCAAGGCCCGCGGCCAGGAGCGCTACAAGCAGGGCCGGCTTGCCGACATCCCCGAGGGCGAGAAGATCTCGTTCTACCAGAACGGCGAATTCATGGACCTTTGCGCGGGAACCCACGTGCGCTACACCTCGAAGTTGAAGGCCTTCAAGCTGCTTTCGATCGCCGGGGCGTACCACCGCGGCGACGAACACAACAAGCAGCTGCAGCGGATCTACGGGACCGCGTTTCCCACGAAGGAGGAGCTGGCGCAGCACCTCGAGCGCCTGGAGCAGGCGAAGCAGCGCGACCACCGCAAGCTGGGAAAGGACCTCAAGCTCTTCGTCATCGACGACGACGTCGGCCAGGGCCTGATCCTCTGGACGCCCGCCGGATCGGTCATCCGCCAGGAACTTCAGACCTTCATCAGCGAGGAACTGCGAAAGCAGGGCTACCAGCAGGTCTTCACCCCGCACATCGGCAAACTCGCCCTGTACAAGACTTCGGGCCACTTCCCCTATTACAAGGAGTCCCAGTTCACCCCGATCATCGAGAACGAGTCGCTTGCGAAGATCCTGCACGAGGGCTGCTCATGCGCCGAGATGTTCGCCCGGCTGGACGCGGTCTCAGGGCGCTTCCGCACCGAGATCAACCGGCGGACGGGCCGGGATGCCATAGGCGAGGACCGGGTGAAGCCGGACGACCTCCTGCTCGACGGCTTCCTGCTGAAGCCGATGAACTGCCCGCATCACATCAAGATCTTCGCCTCGCAGCCCCGGTCCTACCGCGACCTTCCTGTCCGCCTCGCCGAGTTCGGCACGGTCTACCGATGGGAGCAGTCCGGAGAGTTGAACGGCATGACCCGCGTCCGCGGCTTCACCCAGGACGATGCGCACCTTTTCTGCATGGAGGAGCAGGTGCCCGCCGAGCTGCTGGGGTGCCTGTCGCTTGTGAAGACGGTGCTGACGACCCTCGGCATGGCCGACTACCGCGTCCGGGTCGGCCTTCGCGATCCGGATTCGAACAAGTACATCGGCGATCCGGCCAACTGGGACAAGGCCGAGGCGGCTTGCCGCTCCGCGGCGCAGACCCTCGGGGTGTCCTTCGCCGAGGAGCCCGGCGAGGCCGCCTTCTACGGGCCCAAGATCGACTTCGTCGTGCGCGACGTGATCGGCCGCGAGTGGCAGCTCGGCACCGTGCAGGTGGACTACAACCTGCCCGTCCGCTTCGATCTCTCCTACGTCGGGGCCGACAACCAGCCGCACCGGCCCGTCATGATCCACCGCGCGCCATTCGGCTCGATGGAGCGGTTCTGCGGCGTGCTCATCGAGCACTTCGGGGGGGATTTCCCCGTCTGGCTGGCCCCGGAGCAGGTGCGCCTGGTGCCCGTGAGCGACAAGGCGGTCGACTACGGACGGAGCCTGCTCGCGCAGCTCAAGGCGGTCGGCGCCCGCGCCTCATTGGACGAGCACAGCGACAAGCTCGGCGCCAAGATCAGGCGGGCCGAGCTGGAAAAGATCCCCTACACGCTTGTCCTCGGCCCCAAGGAGGCGGAGAGCCAGTCGGTGAGCGTGCGTTCGCGCGCGCGCGGCGACGAGGGCTCGGCGCCCTTCGCCACATTCCTGGAAAAGCTGGCGACCGAGACCCGGACGCGGGCCCTGCCGCAGAAACGCTAAACACGACGTCTTTGGCTTCGAACGGAAAATCAAGCCGTCGCCCGAGCGGGCGCGGCTTATTTCCTGTTCAAGGATAAATGGCGTTGTGCATAGCCCGCTTTGGAAACGCAGGCGGAGATTCTCAGTCGATGTAGCCCTCTTCGCCGTGCTCGATCATGTCGAGGCCCTGCCTCTCGACATCAGCCGCCGGGCGGAGGCCGACAAACGCCTTCACGACAAAGGCGATCACCGTCGTGGCCGAGACCGCCAGGATCAGGGTCACGCAAATCGCCTTCACCTGGCCGACCCACAGCCCGTGGTTGGCGACCGCCGACGCGAGGCCGTTCAGCTTCGCGGCGGCGTTCGCGGCGGTGAGGTTGGGGTTTACGGCGCCGGTCGCCAGGAATCCCGTCAGGAGCGCCCCCAGCGTGCCGCCGACCGCGTGGACGCCGAATGTGTCCAGGGCATCGTCATACCCGAACCGGGCCTTCACCGTCGTCACAAAAAAGTAGGGGACGGCCGCGGCACAGATGCCGATGATGACCGCGCCGGTCGTGCTGACAAACCCGCAGGCCGGGGTGATCACGACCAGCCCGCCGACCGCGCCCGAGCAGAATCCCAGGATCGAGGCGTGGCCCCGGAGGGCCTTCTCCATCATTCCCCAGGTGAAGGCCGCGACCGCGGTCGCCAGCGTCGTCGTCGTGAAGGCGTTGGCTGCGATCCCGTCGGCGCCCAGCGCCGAGCCCGCGTTGAACCCGTACCAGCCGACCCAGAGCATCGCCGTGCCCACCATGCACAGGACCATGCTGTGCGGCGCCATCTTTTCCCGTCCGAACCCGATTCTCGGGCCAAGGATCAGGCAGAGGATAAGGGCGGACCATCCCGAGCTCATGTGCACGACGGTGCCGCCCGCAAAGTCGATCGCCGCGATCGCGGCCCGGGCGTTTCCGGGCCCGTTCATGAGCCCGGTCGCGCCCCAGACCATGTGGGCCAGGGGAAAGTAGACCGCGAACATCCAGAAGGTGACGAACAGGAGGACCGCGCTGAACTTGATGCGCTCGGCGATCGCCCCGACGATCAGGGCCGGCGTGATGATCGCGAACATCAGCTGGTACATGGCAAAGACGTTCTGGGAGACCCAGAATCCGTAGTCGGGATTCGGGGCCGAGGTCACCCCGCGCAGGAAGGCGTACTCGGTGCCGCCGTAGACCCCGCTCCCGAAGCTCCTGCCGAACACGAGGCTGTATCCGATTGCCCACCACAGGATCGTCACGAGGCCCGCGATTCCCAGGCACTGTCCGAGGACGGAAAGCACGTTCTTGCGGCGCACCAGGCCGCCGTAAAACAGCGCCAGGCCGGGCAGCGTCATGAAAAGGACGAGGGCGGCGCTCGTCATCATCCACCCGTTGTGCCCCGGCCCGGGGATGCCCGTGAGGGTCCGGCCCGGGTCGGTGTTCTTCACGTAGGCCTCGAGCGCCGTCAGGCGCTCCTCGGTCGTGGGCGCCGTCTGGGCGAGGGCGGAGGCCGTGGCGCCGAGGCCGGCGACAATTGCCAGTGCCGCCAGGATTGCGGCGCGTGCGCGCATCAGGTGCGTCGTTTTCATGGGTGCTTGGATGATGGGACCGGAAGCGGACGGGAAAAGGGGTTGCTCCGTGCCCTCCTTCGACATTCGGGGCTTCGGCGCGCCGTGACAATACCCGATTCGCGCCTGCGACATCGGAGCCGCTTCCCCCCAAGAGGGAGTGCGGAGCGGGTCAGATCGCGGACTCGCCGCGCTCGTCGGTCCGGATGCGGACCACCTCTTCCAGCGGAACGACAAACACCTTGCCGTCGCCGATCTTGCCCGTCTTGGCCGCCTTGACGATCGCATCGACCGCCTTTCCGGCCATGTCGTCGGAGAGCGCGATCTCGATCTTAACCTTGGGCAGAAAATCCACCGTATACTCGCTGCCACGGTAGATTTCCGTATGGCCCTTCTGGCGGCCAAACCCCTTCACCTCGGTTACGGTCATGCCCTCGATGCCGGACTCGGCCAGGGCTTCCTTTACCTCTTCCAGCTTGAAGGGCTTGATGACGGCAATGATCAGTTTCATGCGAAGATAATCAGGGATGTATCAGATGGACCGGGAGGCTAGCGACCTGCGGTTGATTAAGCAAGCATTGTGCCACGCGCGGAAACCCGCATCAGCTCGGCGTCACTGTGGCTATGTGCAGGTCCTTCAGCTGCCGCGCCGTCACCGGAGTCGGGCTGCCGGCCATGAGATCCTGCCCCTTCTGGGTCTTTGGAAAGGCGATCACGTCGCGGATGCTGGTCGTGCCGCAGAGAAGCGCCACGATGCGGTCCAGGCCGAAGGCGATTCCGCCGTGCGGCGGCGCGCCGAAGGTGAACGCCCGCAGCATGTAGCCGAACCGGGACTCGACGACGTCGCGGGGAATCTTGAGGACGTCCTCGAAGACCTTCTTCTGGAGCGACGGCTGGTGGATTCGGATGGATCCTCCGCCCAGCTCCGTCCCGTTCAGGACGACGTCATAGTGCTGTCCGCGGACCTTTTCCGGCGCCGAATCGAGGAGCGGCGCGTCCTCGGGCACGGGAGAGGTGAAGGGATGATGCGTCGAGAGGTAGCGCTGCTCGGCCTCATCGAAGGTCATCAGGGGAAAATCGACGACCCAAAGGAACTTCCAGTCATCCGGGCGGATTTCAAGCTTGCCCCGCTTCTGGAGGAGCGCGGCCGCCTCCAGCCGGAGGCGCCCGAGGATCGCGCACGCCTTCTCCCAGGGGGCGGCCGCGAAAAAGACGATGTCGCCCTCGGCGACCGCCAGCTTCTGCGCGAGGACCGCCTTTTCCGACTCGGAGAAGAATTTCATGATCGGCGACTTCCACTCGCCGCCCTCGACCTTGATGAAGGCCAGGCCCTTCGCGCCAAGCGATTTCGCAACATCCTCCAGATTCTTCAGCTCCCCTTGCGTCAGGTCGGCCAGCCCCCGGGCGTTGAGCGCCTTGACTGCGCCGCCCGGCGCGGCCGCAGCGGCCTGAAACACCCGGAACGAGGAGGACCTGAAGGCCTCGGTCAGGTCGACCAGCTCAAGGCCGAAGCGCATGTCGGGCTTGTCCACGCCGAAGCGGTTCATCGCGTCGACGAAGGCGATCCGCGGAAAGGGCGCCGGTATTTCGGCGCCGAGTATGTCCTTCCACACCTTCTTCAGCATGCCCTCGAAAAGCGCGTAAATGTCCTCGCGGCTGACGAAGGACGCCTCGACGTCCACCTGCGTGAACTCCATCTGGCGGTCGGCGCGCAGGTCCTCGTCGCGGAAGCAGCGCGCGATCTGGAAGTAGCGCTCAACGCCCGCGACCATCAGGATCTGCTTGAACTGCTGGGGGGATTGCGAGAGCGCATAGAACTGGCCCGGGTGCATGCGGGACGGCACGAGGTACTCGCGCGCGCCCTCGGGCGTGCTCTTGAAGAGGGCCGGCGTCTCCACCTCGATGAAGTCATTCGCGTCGAAGTAGTCGCGGATCGACTTCACGGTTCTGTGGCGGACGACGAGGTTCTTGCGCATCTTCGGGCGGCGCAGGTCGAGGTAGCGGTAGGTGAGGCGGAGGTCCTCGTTCACCTTGTCCCCGCCCGCGTCGTCCAGCGGGAATGGCGGAGTTTCCGAAACATTGAGAACCTCGAGCAGGGTCGCCTCGATCTCGACCTCGCCGGTCGGCAGTTCCAGGTTGTCCGTTCCGGCGGGCCGCCTTTCCACCTTGCCCGAAACGGCGATCACGGATTCCGGCTTGAGACGGGAGGCGCGCTCGACCAGGTCCGCCTGGACCCGGGGATCGAACTTGACCTGGGTGAGGCCGTGACGGTCGCGCAAATCGACAAAGATGATTCCACCCAGGTCGCGCACGGTGTCCACCCAGCCGGCGAGAGACGCGGTTGAGCCGAGATCGGCCTTGGTCAACTGGGCACAGTGGTGGGTACGCAACATGAAAGGGGGATAAAAGCCGGTTGAGCGCCCTTGGATCAAACAAAAAGGCAGCGCGTAGGGGCGGCGGACGCCTGCGAAACTGGCATTCTACGAAATGATCAGGCTCTCGCCGGTCATCTCCGGGGGTTTCGGGAGGTCCATCAGCTGGAGGAGGGTCGGGGCGATGTCGGCGAGGCGGCCTCCCGTGCGCAGCCGCGTCTTTCCGGCGGCGTAGTCGTCGCCGACCACGAAGACCTCAACCTGATTCAGCGTGTGCGAGGTGTGGGGTGCGTTGTGCACGGGGTCCCACATCTGTTCGCAGTTTCCGTGATCGGCGCAGATGACAGCCCGGCCCTTCCTCTGCCCGAGGGCTTCGAGCAGCTCGCCGACGCTGTGATCGGTGACCTCGACCGCCTTGATGGCGGCCGGAAGGGAGCCGGTATGGCCGACCATGTCCGGATTGGCGAAGTTCACGAC
>Ga0265313_10002158_pt1 | contig 17469 bp, 14 predicted proteins | sample 4123metaG_FD_203122 | JGI IMG/M metagenome (GOLD analysis project Ga0265313, IMG submission 203122) | Rhizosphere microbial communities from Carex aquatilis grown in University of Washington, Seatle, WA, United States - 4-1-23 metaG | ecosystem: Host-associated > Plants > Roots > Rhizosphere >...
GTCGCCGCGACTCCCGGCCCCGTTCACGTCTGGGAAAAACAGGAACTCACGTTCACCGCCGCGAACACCTGCAAAAATCCCTACCTCGACACGATCGTCTGGGTTGACCTCAGCGGGCCCGGTTTCAACAAGCGCATCTATGGTTTCTGGGACAGCGGCCAGACGTTTCATCTTCGCCTCGTCGCCACCGCGCCCGGCACGTGGACGTGGAAAAGCGGCTCGACGCCCGCCGACTCCGGCCTCTCCGGCAAGACCGGCTCGTTCACCGCCATCGCGTGGACCGACATCGAACTCGCCGAAAACCCGCTCCGCCGCGGCCTGCTCCGCGCCACGCCAAACGGCCACGCGCTCGAATACGCCGACGGCACGCCGTTCCTCGCGATCGGAGACACGTGGTATTCCGCCGGCACGAATCGCTTCAAGTGGTATGACGACGACACGCCGCGCCCGCTCGGCCCGACCGCCGGCTTCAAGGACTACGTCCGCCTCCGCCAGGCGCAGGGTTTCAACTGGGTCAACATCATCGCCGCGTTCCCGAATTGGAAAACCGACGACAAACCCTGGCGCCTGAAAATGCCCGACGGCACTACGATCCGCTCGGCGTGGCTCGAGTTCGGCACCGGCAGCGCGAAGAACATGGATAACGAGGGCGGCCGCCCGTTTTTCTTCCCCGGAAGGGTGCCGGGCTTCGCGGATTATTTCCCCGACATGGACCGGATCAACCCGGACTATTTCAAATACCTCGATCGCAAAATCGACTACCTCAACGCCCACGGCTTCGTCCCCTTCATCGAGGTCTCGCGCCGCGATTCCGGCCTCTGCTGGAACAAATACTACCGCTGGCCCGACACCTACGTCCGCTACATCGAATACGTCTGGTCGCGCTACCAGGCCAACAACACCGTGCTCAGCCCCGTCCACCTCGACATCATCGACGAGACCGTCAGCCCCGACGATTACTCGAACGCGATCCGCCTCGTGAAGGAAAAATTCGGACCGCCGCCCTTCGGCACGCTGCTCTCCGCCAACGCCAACCCCTCTACCCTCGAGAATTGGGGCGAGAATTCGTGGGTCACGTTTCACCAGATCGGCAACATGCGCGAGCATGACAACTACTGGTATCTCACCGAAATTTTTAACCTGAAGCACCCGATCCCCGCCATGAACGGCGAGCCCTATTATGCCGGATACAAGGACAACCGCGGCGTCGGCGCGACCAACTACCAGCTCGGCGCCGAGGGCGGCACCGAGCGCGACAACCAGCTCTGCCGCTCCGGCCTCTACGGCTGTTTCCTTTCCGGTGGACTCGCCGGCCACGTTTACGGCGCCGAGGGCATCTGGGGCGCCGACATCGAGCCGACCGCACCCACGAAAATGTGGGACGCCTTTCAGTGGCGCTCCGGCGCCGAGGTGCGGTATCTGCGCACCTTCGCCTTCTCGATCGGTCCGCGTTATCAGGAACTCGTCCCGCTCGCCGACCTCGTCTCACCCAACAAAACCCACGACACGCTCAGCTACGACGGCTGGGCCTACTGCGCGCGCACGCCCGACAAAAACATTTTCCTCGCCTACTTCGAGCACGGCTGCCCGCGCTCGCAGATTCGCGGCGCGCGCCTCAACAGCACCTACCGCGCGCAATGGTTCAACCCTCGCGACGGCACGTGGCTCGACGTCGCCGACGGTCGCGTCCGCGCGAGCAAGATCGGCGTCATCCAACTGCCCGAATCGCCCGCCGACACCGATTGGGGCCTGAAACTCGTTTACGAAGCCCCGCCGCCCGCCGCGCCGCGGTGAACCGAAATCGCGCTCTGCGCGTCAAACTCCACGAAACCAAATTCGCCCCATGCCACGATCCGTCCTGTCCGTCCTCCTCGTTTTTCTCATCGCCGCGTGTCGCCTCGCCGCGTCCGTCGAGCGCCCCGAACTGCCGCTCGGCTCGCCCCTGCCCGATTTCAAGCTGCCCGGCATCGATGGCCGCGACTACACGCCCGCGGATTTCGCGAAGGCCGAGGTGTTCGTGATCATTTTCACCTGCGACCACTGCCCGACCGCCCAAGCCTACGAAGAGCGGATCAAAAAACTCGTGACCGACTACCAGCCGCGCGGCGTGGCGTTTCTCGCAATCAACCCGAACCACGCCGAGGCCGTCCGCTTCGACGAGATGGGCTATACCGATCTCGGCGACACGTTCGACGAGATGAAGGAGCGCGCCGCCCACAGCCACTTCAATTTCCCCTACGTCGATGACGGCCCCACGCAGGCCGTCGCGGAAAAATTCGGCGCCGTCGCCACGCCCCACGTTTATATTTTCGACCGCAGCCGCCACCTGCGCTTCACCGGCCGCATCGACGACTCCGAGCGCGAGGACTACGCCAGGAACCACGACACCCACGACGCGCTCGAGGCGATCCTCGCCGGCCGCGAACCCGCCGTCACACACACGAAGGTCTTCGGCTGCTCGATCAAATGGCGCGAAAAAGCCGCCGACAACCAGCGCTGGCTCGCCAAGGTCGCGAAGGAGCCCGTCGCCCTCACGCAGGCCGATGCCGCCGTGCTGCGCGAACTCCGCGCCAACGCCGCCTCGGGAAAAATCCGCCTCATCAACGCTTGGGCCACGTGGTGCGGCCCGTGCGTTTCCGAGTTCGACGAACTCGTCGAGCAAAACCTCCGCTTCCGCCACCGCGATTTCGAACTCGTGACGCTCGCCGCGCAATTTCCCGACGAAGAGCCGAAGGTGCTCAAATTCCTCCAGGATCACCATGCCTCGACCCGCAACCTGATCTTCGGCACCACCGACAAATACGCCCTGATCGAGGCGCTCGATCCCGAGTGGAACGGCGCACTGCCGCACACGCTGCTGATCGGCCCCGACGGCCAAGTGCTCTACCGTGAAACCGGCTCGATCGACTTCCTCGCGCTGCGCCGCGCGATCGTGCCCGCGCTCAACGCGATCAAACCCTGGGGCGGCCTCAGCCCGATCAAGCCCGTCAAGGGCTGACCGCGCCCGCGCCCCACCGCCGCGCCGCCGCGGCTCCCAACGTCCGCTCGTTCATCTTATGTCGCTCCGTCGATTCATCCCGCGCGCGGTCGCCGCTGGCGCCTGCCTGCTCGGCCTTTCGCGCCTCGCCGCCCAAACGCCGCAAATCGTTCCGCTGCGCACGCCGCAACTCTGGCAGCGCGCCGAGTTCCGCATCACGAACGCGCCCTCGGCGGCGAACAACTTCGATCCCGACCTGATTCGCTGCGACGCCACGTTCACCGCGCCGTCAGGCGCAACGTTCGCGGTGCCGGCGTTCTGGTTTCAGGACTACACGCACGCGCTCGTTGACGGCGACGAAAAGCTCACGCCCGAAGGCGCGCCCGAGTGGCGGCTGCGCTTCACGCCCACCGAGGCCGGCGACTACACGCTCGCACTCACGATCACGTTGAACAACGGCGCTCCCTCCGCGCCCGTCTCGACGCGCTTCACGGTCGCGCCCGCCGCGCCGGCCGCGCAACACGGCTGGGTCCGCGTCGCCGCCGACCGCCGCTACTTCGAAACCACCGACGGCCGCGCGCTGCGCCTCATCGGCGAGAACGTCTGCTGGGCGCACGGCCACGGCACCTACGACTACGAAAGTTGGTTCGCCTCGATGCAGCAGTCCGGCCAGAACTTCGCGCGCCTCTGGATGGCGCCGTGGTGGGCCGGCCTCGAGCACTCGCCCGGCACGCTGACGAACTACAAGCTCGACGCCGCCTGGCAGCTCGACCGCGTCTTCGATCTCGCCGAGGCGCACGGCCTCTACCTGCTCTTCTGCTTCGACCATCACGGGATGTATATGGCCAACGACCCCGCGTGGGGCGGCAGCAATAATTTCTGGCTGCGCAGCAATCCCTACGCGCGCGAGAACGGCGGCCCGTGCGCCAACCCGGACGAATTCTTCACGCAGCCGCGCGCCCGCGAGATTTACCAAAAACGCCTCCGCTACCTCGTCGCCCGCTACGGCGCCAGCCCGCAGCTCCTCGCCTGGCAGTTTTTCAACGAAATCGACAACGCCTACATTCCGCGCAGCAACCTCGCCGGCGCCGACGTCGCCGCGTGGCATCGCGACATGGCCCGCTGGCTGCGCGCGCACGATCCCTACGGCCACCTGATCACCACGAGCCTCACCGGCGGCAGCGACCGCGCCGAGATGTGGTCGCTGCCCGAACTCGATTTTGCGATTTACCACTCCTACTCCGATCCCGCGCCCGGCCGAAAAATCGCCACGCTCTCCGCCGACTTTTTTCAACGTTACCAAAAGCCCGTCCTCGTCGGCGAATTCGGCGTCAGCGCCCGCGACTGGGCGCGACCGGCCGATCCGCACCTGCGCGGTTTTCGTCAGGCGCTCTGGAGCGGCGCGCTCGGCGGCTCCGCCGGCACCAGCATGTCGTGGTGGTGGGAAGACATCCACGCCGACGGCGCCTACTCGCTCTACGCGGCGCTGCACACGATCCTCGACCGCGCCGGCTGGCAGGACGGCGCGTGGACGCCCGCCAATGTTTCCGCGCCCGACCGGCCGCCTACCGATCTCGCCGGGCCCGTGCCGGGCGGCGAAATCTTCAGCGCCCCGCTCGCGCTGAATTCCTTCCGCCGCATCCTGCTCGCGAGCGAAGCCGCGATCGCCAACCCGCTCGCCGCCGAGCGTTCCTCCGAATTCCTCTCCGGTTTTCTTCGCGGCCATCGCAACGCCGACCAGCAGCGCCCGCTCCGCGCGGTCGCGTGGTTCGCCGACAACGCGAAGCTCGTCGTTCACGTCGATTCCGTCGCCAGCGAAGCCGAACTCGTCGTCCGTATCGACGGCACCGAGTCGCTCCGCGAAAAGCTCGGCGCTCCCGCGGCGCTCCCACCCGGCCAGAGCCACAAGATCGACCGCGAATTTTCCGTCGCCGTTCCCGCTGGCAAACACCGCGTCGAAATCGCCAACGCCGGCGCCGACTGGGCGAGTCTTGACGTCGTGCGGCTCGACCGCGTCCGCCCGAGCGAGTTCGCGGGCGGCTACCGCTATGCGCCCGAGGTCGTCGGCCTTCGCCGGCAAAACCGGGCCGCGCTTTATCTCTACTCGCCGTGGATCGCCTTCCCCGCCGGCCAGCACCGCTACGATGCGCCGCCGCTCACCGGTCAGGCGATCACGCTGCGCGACTGGCCCGCCGGCCGTTTCCGCGCCGAATGGTTCGACCCGCAAACTGGCCGCGCGCTCGCAACGACCGAGTGTGCGAACGAAAATGGCGCGCTGCGCGTGCCCGCACCGGATTTCTCGCAGGATCTCGCCGCGATCGTCACGCCCGCGACCGACTGATCGAACCGCCGTCGCTCACTGCCAGTAGCCCTGCACAAAAACGTAGCCTTCCGGACGGCTCTCCCAGTGCGCCGCGATATAGCTGCGCGCATCTGGCGGCGGAATTTCCCAGTGCCCGGCAGCCCACGTGTAGCGGCGGCCGTCGAAGGCCCAATAGCCCGGAATCCAAAGTGCATTCGGCGCCGGCGCGGTGCCGGGAATGTCGGTCGTCTGCGGCGCCGCCGGCGGAGGCGGTGGAGTTTGCTCCACCACCGCGTAAGTCACGGCGCGCTCACGCGGCACGCCATAGAGCGTGCCCTGTTGGTTATCGACGCTGTTGCCGATCGTGCCGCCCGCGATCGCACCCGCGGCCCCGCCGATGAGGGCGCCGCCGAGCGCGTCGCCCCCGCGGCTGTTATGCCCGATGATCGCACCCGCGATCGCGCCGAGCGCACCGCCGGTGACTGCGCCTTGCTGCGTGTTGGGCCCCGTGCCCACGCACCCGCTCAGGAGTGCGGTCAACGCCAGGGCGGAAATCAAAACTGTCTGCTTGTTCATGACTGAAGTTGGGACGAACGAACTACGGTGAATCAATGCCACCCATCACCAGCGGTGCCCGCCATGATGGAACCCGCCATGAAAGCCGCCGTGGAAATAGCCGTAGCCAAAACCCAGGCTGAGAGCCACCGGCGGATACCAGTAATAGCTCGGATAGTAGCCGTCGCTCGAATAGTAATACGGAGACGGATCGGAGTAATAGACCGCGCGTGGCGCGGTTTGATAAACCACGGTCGGCGCGGGGGTCGTTGGCGTAACCAGCGTCTGCGTCGGGGCGCCCGGCGTTTGAGTCGGTGCCGAAGCAGCCGCCGGCAGGAGTTGATAGGCGACGGCGTTTGTCTGCCCGTTCGGCAGTTTATAGACCACCGTGACCTGCGAGGCCGTCTGCTCGATCCGGTCGATCGCGACGCCCTGCTGGCCGGCCGCGGCATTGGCGAGTTCCTGCGCGCTCGGCAGACGCGGCACGTAAACGGTCTGGTTGGGTGCGGGCAGCGCCGCGCCCGCCGCCGGCATCGAGGCCGGCGTAGAATCGTCTGTCATCGCTGCCTTGGCGCCGACGCCCGACGCCAACGCAGCCGCAAGAACGAATGGAGTGAGGATATTCGTTTTCATGGTGTTGAGAGTGTTTTTGAATGCTTTGCCGACGGTGTGACCGCGAGATGCGGCGAAAGGTGCCATCGAACAATGAGTGCGACGTTCGCACGTCTTCGAAGTTACCGCGAAGCGACCCCTTCTGCAACCACGATGTGCCACCTGCTCACGGCTCCGTCCGCGGCGATCAGCGCAAGCGTCGCATTATTCGCGAGATCGATTTGCGAGGCCCCGTGCGCGCCAGCGCGACCATTCGCTTCGACTCGTGCGTCCGCCGGATAGAGCGTCCAGTTCGCGGTGACGATTGCCGCACGCACAGATGTGGACGGATAAACCGTGATCGTGCGCGTGAGCTGCTCGATTCGTGCCGGCTCGCGTTCACCGACGACGGCGAACGCGAGCACATACGGCGGCGGCACTTCGAGATTTTGGCCGGCCATGATGTTGCCCATATCGATCACGCGGAAGTGTTCCCGAATCATCGCCGGCGTGAAAACAGCTTCAAGATCCTCCGAGCGCAGCACGCCTTCCCATGCTCGCAACGCCGTGGGCGAGTTGTCCGCGTAGATCACGTTCGCGTCAGCGTAGTCGCCGCAAAACGCGCCGTATTCCTGCAGTGCCCGCGCGATCGTCTTGCCGGCAGCGGAAAGTCCCGAGTGTTCCACGTCCCACGCCGGGTCGAGCTGGATGCGTCCACCCATCGGGATGCCGCGGGAATTTATCGCCTCGTTGTGTCTGGCTTGAGCCGTGCTCGCCGGCGGAACGAAAAACTCCGCTCGACAATGGTCGTAGGCGAACACCAGCGCGTGCTCGATCCGGCCCGCCTTGATTTCGTCGGCACGAATCAGCCCCGCGATCAACGGAAACCCGCTCGCCCGCGCGCGGTGCGAATCGAGTTGCCGCTTCGACGCGAACCACGGCGGCGCAACGCCCGTGCCCGCGAGATCCGTGACCGCGCCGAGTCCCGTGAACCACCGGCCCGCCTTGTCCCGCCGCGCCGCCCACATGCCCCATTCGAGCCGGCGCTTTTTATCAACGATACACAAGTGATTGTCGCTGTCGTCGCCCACCGGTGGCGAGGCGATCGCGCCGTCCGGAACCGGGATGCGCCGCGGAAACTCGAAACCGGCGCCATAAATTCCCGGCCTTGAATCGCCGACATCGCGCTTCGGCGTCGTCTCCGCATCGACGAAATAAACCGGCACCGACCAGTCCTTGATGTTGACGTGCAGCGGCCCGCGCGCTGCGAAGTCCGAGATCAACGCCGCCGAATCCCGGTCGGCCGGCGCGTCCGCCGCGATGCGCTGGTTCCACGGACTGCCTTCGGAAAACGCCCGCCACACCGGCGGCATTGTTGCCGAAACTCCCGCAGTGGAAGCCGCCAGAGCAGCGATTACCAAACGACCCAATGAACAAGCTTCCATGGTGCTCCCATCTCGACGCAAACCGTCGCGCCGCTGCAAGCACTTCTGCCGCCAGTCGCCGGGAATGCGCGCACCCGCGCCCGCGGCTTGCCTTGTCCGCCGCGCGAAACACCATGCCGGCATGAAACTCGTTCGAGCCGCGCTCGGCGCCGGCGAGGGGCTCCTGGATCGCGCGCTGTGCGTCGTGGGCACGATCGTGTTCTCCCAAATCCCGGAGTTCATGCAGCAATACCTGCAGCGGCTCGGCGGCCACCTCGACGAGGCTCGCCGCCAGCTCGCGCAATTCCGCCACGCCGCCGAACAATCCGGCCTCACGCTCGACCGCCTCATCCACCAGACCGGCGCCAACGCCGACCCCGCCGTCGCGAAGCTCGGTGTCGTGATGACCGACGCCGTCGCCCGCGTGAACACGCTCGCGGCAGCGCATGCCGCGATTCAAAACGCGGCGATCTGGACGCGACCGTTCGTTTTTCTACGCCACGTCGATCTCGGAATCGCCGGCGCCACGTGGTCGGTTTTCAAGCCCGCCGTGCCCACGACCGTCGAAGGGCTCGCTTATGCCGCGCTCGGGATGGTCGTGTTGCTCGGCGTCTATCATCTCGGCGTGAAGCTTCCGATCGCGCGCGCCGTGCGTCTCCGCCGCGAACGCGCCGGTTCGATTCGCGCCGGCTAATCGTAAGGCTCGCGCACCAGCACCTTCGCCGCCTGCAATTTTCCGTCCGCCGCCCGCATCACGGTCACGCTCACCTTGTCGCCGACGGTGAGATCGGCGAGTTTGATCGTCGCCGCACCCTTTGTGATTGTCGTGTCGTCTGTCACCAGCACCGTTGTCGTCTGGCCCGCCTTGTTGACGACCGTGAAATCCGTCTCGGTCCGCGCCGACACCTCGCCGTTCAACAGGAATTGACTGCTCGTCATCATCGGAAGCGCCTTAGCCGGCAGTGGGCCCGACTCCTCCGTCTGCGATTGCACAAAAATCCCCGCGGACCCCGCAAGGACCGCGGCGATTGCAATCTTCTTCACCGAAGTTTTCGCCTTCATGATCTTCATTCTCGATCGACAGAGCTTGGTTGGCTGGCGCCGTTTTTTGTTCCCGCCGCCGACCGTCGAAAATCGCCGTAGTTTCGCCGCAGCAAGATTGACCCTTGTCGCAAACAGGTCGCCCCGGTTTAGTGCGCAGGTCAGAAACCAAACACCGATGCGCCGCCCCCCCCGCCTGATTTTCGCCGGACTTTTGGCCGCGCTTCTCAACGTCGCCGCCCTCGCCGAGTCCAGCCCGTTCGAAGGCATCTGGCTCGGCGAGATCGTCGCGCCCAACACCCGCACGACGCTCGGCCTCGCCTTCACCCGCACTGAAAAAGGCCTGCTCGTCAGCCTCTATCTGCCAGACATGTTTCTTTACAGCGTCAACTTCGGCCCGGCCGAAATCCGCGACGACACGTTCGCTCTCGAACCGCTCAACCTCACCGTTAAACGCACCGGCGACATGCTTACCGGCACGTTCGCGATCGCGAAACTTCCCGTCGAACTCCATCGCGGCGGCACGTTCGCGCCCGCGCCAGCCGCGCCCGAGTTTCCCGCGCCGCCCGCGCCGGCGTGGTCGCACGCGCTCGGAGCACCCGCGTGGGCGTCGCCAACCGCGCTCGACGGCATTGTCTATGTCGGCACGACCGACGGAAAATTTCACGCCATCCACGCCGCCGACGGCAGCGAACTCTGGACCTGGACCGGCCCGAACCCGCTGTGGGGCGAGGCGCTCGCGACCGATGACGCGATCTTCTTCATCGACGAACGCACCGACCTCGTCCGCCTCGACCGCGCCACCGGCGCCCTGAAATGGCGCGTGCCGCTGCACGACGAAAAACTCGCCGGCGGACCGCCGCCGAAAAACGAGACCTTCAACCACCGCGCAACCGCACCCGTCCTCGACGCGAAAAAATCCATCCTCTACGTCGGCTCGACCGACGGCGGCCTCTACGCGATCCGCGCCAGGTCCGGCAAAATCCTCTGGCGCCACGCCGCACCCGCAAAAATCTACGCGCCCGTCGCGCTGCACGGCGACGACGTGATCGCCGCCTGTTTCGACGGCACCGTGCTCGCCCTCGACCGCCGCACGCAAAAGGAAACGCTGCGCGCGAAACTCGGCGGTTCGCTCGTCTCCGCGCCCGTCGTCGCCGGCGACCGAATCGTGATCGGCTCGCGCGACTACCTGCTTTACGGCGTCGAACTGCCGAGCGGCGCGATCGCGTGGCGCGACTCGTATTGGTTTTCGTGGATCGAATCGACGCCGCGTCTCGTTGACGGCACGCTCTACATTGGCGGTTCCGATTTCCGCCGCGTGAGCGCACTCGATCCCGCGAACGGCCGCACGCTCTGGGCCACCGACGTTCGCGGCCTCACGTGGGGCTCGCCCGTCGTCACCGCCGACACCGTTTTCGCCGGCACCGCCGGCCAGAACATGGCCGGCACCGTGATCCAGCACACCAGCGGCATCATCGCGCTCGATCGCAAGACCGGGGCCGTGAAATGGCGCTACGCCCCGCCCGCCGTCGCGGGCGCCGATTTTAGTGGCTGCGCTGGCTCGCTGGTTTTCGCCGACGGAAAAATCATCGGTGCAAGCGTCGGCGGCACGTTGATCGCGTTTCCCGCTCTGTAACGTAACGCGAAAATCCCCCGGTGTCGCGCCGCGTGTGCCGTGCGGATGAATTGTGCACTGTGCCTCCCGCTCGCGCCCGCGCTGCGCTACCTTCGCGCCGCGCACACACCCATGAACCCGCTCCTCCTCGACTTCCGGACCGCGCTGCGGTTCTTCGCGCGGCGCCGCGCCGCGTTCGCCGTCGTCGTCACCACCATGGCGCTCGCCCTCGGCGCCAACACCGCCGTCTTCTCCGTCCTCAAGGCGTTTCTCTTCGGCAGCCTCGGCGTGCCCGAGTCCGACCGCGTCATGCTCGTCTGGACCACGAAAGTCCTGCCCGGCCGCGGCAGCGTCGATTTCAACGACGCTTATCCCAACTACCAGCTCCTGCGCGACACGACACACTTCTGGGAAAAAATCGCCTGCGTGCAGACCGCCGACGTCAACTGGGAGCAGGACGCCGACACGCGCCGCCTGTCGGGCGCGCGCGTCACGACGGATTTCTTCGCGCTCATGCGCGTGCCGCCCGTGCTCGGCCGCGTATTCACGGAAAAAGAGCAGGGCCCCAACGCCGCGCCCGTCGCCGTCATCAGCGATGCGTTGTGGCGCGGCGCGTTCGGCGCTTCGCCCGACGTCCTCGGCCGCACGCTGCGCCTCAACGGCGCGCCGCACACGATCGTCGGCGTGCTCGCGCCGGTCTTCGGCCAGCCGCAACAAACCGATGTGTGGCTGCCGTTCGACCTGCCCCCGGAGCTGTGGGCCGCGCGCAACGGCGGTCGCCAACTTTTCCTCTACGCGCGCCTCGCGCCCGGCCTCACCGTCAACGCCGCCAACCTCGAGTTGAAAAACTTCGCCGTCCGCGCCGTCGAAGCCGACGCCGCCAACAAGGACTGGGGCTGGCGCGTGCAACCGCTGCGCGAGGCGCTGCTCTCCGGCGCCGACACCACGCTGCTCCTCGTGCAGGCTGGCGCCGCCGTGCTGCTCGTCCTTGCGATCAGCAACCTCGCGTCGCTGCTCATGGCGTGGGCCGCCGAGCGCCAGCGCGAATCCGCCGTCCGCCTCGCGCTCGGCGCGGCCGGCTGGCAGCTCGTGCGCCAGTTTTTCGTGCAGAGCCTCACGCTCGTCGCCATCGGCGGCGCGCTCGGCGTCCTGCTCGCCTGGCTCGCGCTGCCGCTTCTGCAACAGCTCAACCCGGATCCCTCGCTCGCCGCCTTCGTCGCGCACGCCCGGCTCGACGGCGAAACGCTCGCGTTCGCCGCCGTGCTCGTCCTCGGCACCGGCCTGATCGCCGGCCCGCTCCCGGCGCTGCAATCCCGCAGCACATCGCTCGTCGAGGCGCTGCGCAGCGAATCGCGCGGCGCCAGCCTCAGCCCCGCCGCGCTCCGCTGGCAGCAATACATGGTCGTGCTGCAAGCTGCCGTATCCGTGCTCATCCTCGCCGGCGCCGCGCTGGCCGGGCTCGCTTTTTGGAAACTCAGCCGCGTGCACCTCGGCTTCGCCACGGAGCATCGCGTCGTCTTCCGCCTGCAGTTTCCCGAGCTGGCCTATGGCACACACGAGAAGCGCACCCAATTCGTCCGCGCGCTCGAAGAAAATCTCGCGTTGGAACCCGCGCTCCTCGACTACGGCGTGACGACGACCCTGCCCGTCGGCGACACCGCGTGGGGCGGCGGTTTTTTCCCGCAGTTGCCCAGCGGCGAATTCGCGCGCGACGTCGTCCTGTTCCACTTCCGTCGCGTTTCGCCGCACTACCTTTCGGCGATCGGCATTCCGCTGCTCGACGGCCGCCTGATCGACGAACGCGACCGCGCCGACTCGCCGCACATCGCCGTCGTGAGCAAGGCCCTCGCGGACAAATACTGGCCCGGCCGGAGCGCCATCGGCCGCAAGCTCCGCCGCCTCCCGCCGAACGACACGCTCGTCGAAATCGTCGGCGTCGTCGGCAACGTGCAGGACGCCGGCCTCGGCCTGGCGTCTGGCGAAACCGTTTACGTGCCGTTCGAACAAGTCTCGCTCCGCCGCTGCTCGGTCCTGCTTCACGGCCGCGGCTCGACCGAAGACACCCTCGCCGCCGGCCGCCGCGCGCTGCGGGCCACCTCGCCCGGCGTCGCCGCCTACGACATCGCCACGCTCGACGACCTCGCGTGGCAGGCCAACGCGCAGCCGCGCCTCCAAGTCTGGCTGCTCGGCGTATTCGCGACCATCGCCATCGGCATCACCGCCCTCGGCAGCTACGGCGTCATGAGCCAGCTTGTGGCAAATCGTCAAAAGGAAATGGCCATCCGCGCCGCGCTCGGCGCCGCGCAAACGACCGTCCTGCGCCTCGTCCTTTGGCAGAACGCCCGGCTCGCCGCCGTCGGCACCGCGCTCGGCCTCGTCGCGTCGTGGCTCGCGGGTCGCTGGCTGCAAGCGCAGCTCACCGGCTTCGACGCGTCGCCGCTCTGGCCCTACGCGCTCGTCGCCGCGCTCGTGCTCGGGTTGACGCAGCTCGCGAGTTTCATCCCCGCCCGCCGCGCCGCAAAAATCGACGTGACCGTCGCGCTGCACAGCGCGTGAATTTCCAACGCGCTCAGTCCAGCGATCGCAAATACGCCGTCAGCCGCGTGATCTCGTCGCGGTGAAGTTTCTTCGCGAACGAAGGCATCTCGCCCTTGATGCCGTGCGTGATCCTGTTCGCGATGTAGCGGTCGCTGACCTCCAGCCCGTGCAGGTCCGGTCCTTCGTCACCAGTCGCATCGATCCCGTGGCAATGCGCGCAATTGTTCAGGAACAGCGTGCGCCCCTCCTTCACCAGCACCGGCGAAGTCGGTGTCGGCGTCTCGAACCAAACTTCCGGCGTCGGCTGCTGGTGACTCGTCCGCAACGCCACGCGCCGCAGCACCCGCGCAGCGCCAAACGCCGACGTCAACGCCACCCCGCCTGCGAGCAGCGCGAGCGCGACCGCCCTCAGTTGAAACGAAATTTTCGACTTCACCGCGCGATCATCATTTCTCCGCCGTAATAGCCCGCGGCCGTCATCAACGCCGCCATCGTCGCGACGACGACCAGGTAGCCGCCGAGCATCGGCCGCGTCAGATTTCGCCCAACAACCGCTCGCCACGTGGCGAGCGCGATCAACAGCGCGAACGCCGGCCACACGAACAGGTGGTGCATCCTCAGCGCATCGTGTCCGAGCACGCCGCCCTTCGTCATCAACAATCCCGACGCCACCGCACCCACGCTGCCGCCCGCGCCGGACACCATCGTCCAAAATCCCGCCGCGTGCAGATCGCGCGCGACCGGCCGCCCCGCCGCCACGAAGCCCGCGCCGTCAAGCGCGAACGACACCAGCACGAGCGCGATCGGAAAATGCGTCGTCGCGCCATGCGCCTTCGCCCAGAGAGTCGAATCCATTCCAAAAATTTCGCCTTCGCGAAAATCCCCGCGCGCTCAGCCCGCCAGCGTCGAATCCACGATCGCCAGCGTCGGATGATTCTCGACGTAGCTCACGCTCGTCAGCCCGAGAAACGACCGCAGCTTCGGCGCCTCGACAAGCATCGGCCCCGGTTTCGGCGCCGTGCCCGCGACCGGCTGCGGAAACGCCGTCGACCGCGCCGTGTGAAACGTGATGTTACCCTCGACCTTCTGCACCACCTGGTGGATGTGGCCGTTCAGCACCGTCACCGAGCCGAATCGCTTGAGCAGCGCGAGCGCCTTCGCGCCGTCGTCCGTGCCCCAGCCCCATTTCGGATACACGATCCACAACGGCACGTGCGCGAACACCACCACCGGCGTGTCCGCCGACAGCGGCGCGAGATCCTTCGCCAGCCAGTCGAGCTGCTCCGCACCGATCACGCCGAGCCCGCCCTCGCTCACGCCCTGCACGTTCACGAGCCCGACGAAGTGCACGCCCTTCTGGTCGAAGCTGAACCAACCCGACCCTTTCGTGCCCTTGCCGAAACGCTCCCGATACTGCGCGCCATTGTCGTTCAAGATATCGTGCTCGCCCGGCACGTAGAACACCTGCTTCGTCCGGCAGTCCTTCACGAGCTGCTCCAGCGTGTCGAACTCCTCCGCCTCGGCGAGATGCGTGAGATCGCCCGTGTGCAAAATAAATTCCGGCGCGACCGGCAGCGCGTTGATCCGCGCCACCGTCTCGCGAAACGTCCCGCTCACGTCCGGGTTCGCCGGCTTCTTGAACCCGATGTGGCTGTCGCTGATCTGCACAAAATTCATCGTGCCCACGGGCGCCGCGATCGCGCCCGCGCCGCCCGCGGGCGTTTGGCCAAGCGCGCGCGAAGTCAGGACGCCGCCGTTCAGCGTCCAGAGGACGCCCGTGCCGGCCCACGCCATGCATTTCAAAAACCCGCGGCGGTCGATGCCGTCGTCGCTGTGATCGTGAATGATAAAATCGCTCATGTTGGGAATGTGATGGAGTTTCGAGTGTGCAGGCGCGCGGGAAACAGGCCCTTTGCCATTGAATACTCCGCCCGCCGCGCAATTATTCCCGGCCCGCGAAAAAATCCGCCGCGGGAATAAATCGGCCCCCGCAAACGTTAATTCTCGATGGAAGCTCCCGGACCCAACGTGCCGTCATCCTTCGAGCAAACCATGCTGCCTCACCTCGATGCCGCGTATAATCTCGCGCGCTGGCTCTTGCGCCACGACCACGACGCCGAAGACGCCGTGCAGGACGCCTGCGTGCGCGCCTATCGCGCCTTCGACCGCTTCCGCGGCGGCGACGGCCGCGCGTGGCTGCTCACGATCGTCCGCAACGTCTGCTACTCACGCCTTCGCCAAAACCGCCACGAGCCCTCGCCCGAAACGTTCGAGGACGAACTTCACAGTTCGCCGCTCGATCACAACGCCGAAGCCAACGCCGTCGCCTGGCGTGAAACGAAAGGCGAACTCCTCCAGCAAGCGCTCGAGCGCCTGCCTGCGGAGTTTCGCGAAGTGATCGTGCTCCACGAACTCGAAGGCCTCGCCTACCGCGAGATCGCCGCCGTCGCCGACATTCCGCTCGGCACCGTCATGTCACGCCTCGCCCGCGCCCGCCAGAAACTTTCCGCCGAACTGCTCACGCTCGCCGCCAGCGACTCCTCCCATGGACTGTAACGAAACCCGCCGCCTCCTCGAAGCCGACGCCGATGGCGAGCTCGACCTCGTTCGCCACCTCGAAATCGAGGCCCACCTCCGCACCTGCCCCGATTGCACGCGCCTCGCCGAAAATCTCCGCGCCCGCCGCGCCGCGCTTCGCACCTCGCTCCCCCGTTTCACCGCGCCGCCGCAACTCGCCGAAAAAATCCGCGCCGCGCTTCGCGCCGAAACTCCCTCGCCCGCCACACCTGCTCGCAGCCCTCGCGCGAAAATCATTTTCCCCGTTTGGCGCATTGCCGGCCTCACCGCCTCGATCGCCGTCGCGCTCGTCGCCGGCTACTCGTGGGGCGGCGCCCGCGCGCGCAGCGATCTTCTCCTCGACGAAGCTATCTCCGATCACGTCCGCTCGCTTCTCGTCAGCCACCTCACCGACGTCACCTCGACCGACCAGCACACCGTAAAACCGTGGTTCGCCGGCAAGCTCGATTTCTCGCCGACCGTCGTCGATCTCGCCGCCGAAGGCTTCCCGCTCGCCGGCGGCCGGCTCGAACACCTCGACGGCCGGCCGGCCGCCGCGCTCGTTTTTCACCGCCGCCAGCACGCGATCAACGTCTTCATCTGGCCCGCAGCCTCGTCCGCCGTTTCGCCACGCCGCGCCGAACGCGACGGCTACCACACCGAATCGTGGAAACAGTCCGACCTGAATTTCCTCGCCGTCTCGGAAATTCCGGCGAGCGAACTCGCCCGGTTCGCCGAGCTGTTTCGCACCGGCACGGATTTGCGCCCCCGGTCCGAGTGACCGTTTCGCCGCGGCGACCGTCACCAGGCCAGGCCCAGCGGCACGAGCGCCGCGCGCAACGCTACCGGATCGATGATGTCGATCCGGCCGTCGCGCCACAGGACTCCGAAGCGATGCCCGTCCGGCAGGAATCGTATCGCCACCGCCGGCCCCGACGCGCCGGGCGATTTCCAACCGACGAGACGCCGGCCGTCGCGCGCCGACACGAGCATGATCCCGTCGTCGCGCGCGATCGCGGCATACTTGCTGTCCGGCGACAGCGTGAAAGTCGTCGGATTGCCCGCGAGGTCGCCGTGCAGATCGGCGATCGGCCGCCATTTGGTCGCGTCCCAGAGAATGCTGCGGGCCACGCCGTTCGAGGTCATCACCGTGCGCCCGTCGGCGCTCCAGGAGACATCGCAGGAAACGGGCGCGGACAACTCGTGCAGCACCGTCCCGTCGTGCGCGCGATAAATGCGCAGCCGCTGTTGCTCCGCCCCCGGACCGACCCCGGCGAAGTTGAGCAACACCCTTTCGCCGTCGGGGCTGAAGCTGCCCGAATAAACGCCCGGAGCGGTCCAGCCGCTCAGCCTCCGCGCGCCGCTCGCGCCCAGTTCCACGACTTTCACGCGGCCGCCATTCATGTCGATCAGCAACAGCCGGCGCCGATCCTCCGAATGGGCGGCGAGGGTGAATTCGCGCTCGGCATCGAGCACCTCGGGCGCGCCGAGGAGACGCCCGCCCGCACCTGGTCGCAGCGTAAATCGCTGCAACCCCGCGTAGGGCGAGACCCGAATCAGGCTGGCGCCGTCCGCCGCGAAACTCACCCCGCAAAAATCGTCGGCCGGCGTTACACCCGCGTCGTATTCATCGACCAGCCGGCCCACGGCGACGTCGCGCACCGGCGTGTAGCGGGCGTGCGCCGACGCGACCCAGCGACCGTCCGGACTGAAATCGAAAGCGCCGCCGCCCGCGCCATAGGCGTAGCCGTCCACCCGCGGCGTTGGCACGACGCGAAACGCGAGCGGCGGCTCCACGTGCCAGCGCGTCGCCACGCCCTCGATCGAGGCCGTGTAGAAATCCTCGTCACCGCGCGCGGTGAAAAACATG
>Ga0265313_10002161_pt1 | contig 17461 bp, 14 predicted proteins | sample 4123metaG_FD_203122 | JGI IMG/M metagenome (GOLD analysis project Ga0265313, IMG submission 203122) | Rhizosphere microbial communities from Carex aquatilis grown in University of Washington, Seatle, WA, United States - 4-1-23 metaG | ecosystem: Host-associated > Plants > Roots > Rhizosphere >...
AAGCAAATGACCGCAGCGCAGGCACTTGAGGCTGTGCGTTCCGGTGATCGTGTCTGGATTCAGTCAGGTTGCGGTACACCTTCAGTATTGGTGGATCAGCTGGTCGCCCGCGCTCCCCATTTGCGCGATGTCGAGATCATCCACATGATGACTCTCGGCAACGCCCGCTACACGCGACCTGAGTTCGAAGGTCATTTTCGTCATCGCGGCCTGTTCCTCGGTCCCAACGTGCGGGACGCTGTCGCCGCCGGACGAGCCGATTACACGCCGATTTTCTTGAGCGAAATTGAGGGCCTATTCGAATCCGGTGCGCTCCCGCTCGATGTGGTGCTGATGCAGGTTTCGCCCCCGGACGCGCACGGTTTTGTTACGTTAGGCACCACTGTGGACTGCACCCTCACCACGGTTCGCCTGGCCCGCACCGTGATTGCGGAGGTCAACCCGCAGATGCCGCGTACGCATGGCGAGACGGCAATTCATATCAGCCATCTCACGGCGGTCGTCGAGTCTGATCGTCCACTGCTTGAGCTGCATACAGAACCATTCAATGAATTGCACATGCGCGTGGCGCGCAATGTGGCCTCGCTCATTCCTGACGGTGCCACGCTGCAGACCGGCATCGGCGGAATTTCCGAAGCGGTTCTTCACTGCCTTGATGACAAACGCAATCTGGGTATTCATACGGAGATGTGTCCGGACGGCGTTGTCGATCTGATGGAGTCTGGCGTGATGAACGGTGAAGGGAAATCGATTCACCGAGGCAAAGCCGTTGTGGCGTTCGTGCTTGGCACCAAGCGGCTATTCGATTTCATTCACGACAATCCCTGTTTTGAATTCCGCCCCATCAAATACACCAACGATCCATTTGTCGTTGCGCAAAACGAGCGCATGGTGGCAATCAACGGCGCGCTCCAGGTAGATCTGACCGGCCAGGTTTGTGCGGATTCTCTGGGTACACGGCCCTACAGCGGATTTGGCGGCCAGATCGATTTCATTCGCGGAGCGGCGCGTTCAAAAGGCGGAATACCGATCATCGCTCTACCCTCTACCGCAATGCACGGCGACGTTTCGCGCATTGTGCCAGTGCTTGAGCCCGGCGCCGGCGTGGTGACATCGCGCGGCGATGTGCACTACGTAGTTACCGAACACGGCATCGCCTATCTGCACGGAAAAACTCTGCGCGAAAGAGCACAGGCGTTGATCGCCATTGCCGATCCGCGCTTTCAACAGGAACTTGAAGACTTTGCAGTTCGTGCTCACTACCTTGAGCGCGAACGGACGGCAGCCGCGCTTGCATAAAGACGGTTCGCCAAACAGGAGCAATGGAATGACCGATGCTGTAAAACGCGATCGAGGCTTATTGAAGATCGACGATCAAGAGTGCAAGGGCTGCGGGTTGTGTGTTGAAGCATGCCCGCCAAGAGTAATCGCCCTTGGCGAACATTTAAATCATTATGGATATCGCACGGCAGTATATGCGGGTACGGGCTGCACGGGATGCGGAATCTGTTTTATGGCATGTCCGGAGCCCGGCGCAATCACTGTGATGCGTGCTGTGGCAAATCGCGCTGCGGCAGCTGCCATCATGAGCACCGGCCAGGAGGGATCTCCGTCATGCGCAAGCAACTGATGAAGGGGAACGAAGCCATCGTAAAAAGCGCAATACTGGCCGGATGCCGTGCTTTTTATGGCTATCCCATTACGCCGGCCAGCGAGATTGCCGAGGCCGCAGCAGAATACATGCCGCGTGCTGGCGGAGTTTTTCTGCAGGCCGAGAGCGAAGTTGCAGCCGTCAACATGTTGTATGGTGGCGCGTCTGCGGGCGTGCGCTGTATGACTGCGTCCAGCGGTCCTGGTATAAGCCTCATGCAGGAAGGCATCAGCTACATGGCCGGCGCAGAACTGCCCTGCGTCATCGCCGACATCACGCGCGGTGGCCCGGGCCTTGGCAATATTGCAGCGGAGCAAAGCGATTATCACCAGGTGGTCAAAGGTGGCGGCCATGGCAACTATCGCACCATTGTGCTGGCTCCGCATTCTGTGCAGGAGATGGCGGACTTAACGGCTCTTGCCTTCGAACTCGCAGACCGTTATCGCAACCCCGTTGTCCTTCTTGCCGACGGGTTCATCGGCCAGATGATGGAACCGGTTGAATTTCCCGAACAGGCTATCGAGGGTCAAACGCCCGATTGGGCTGTTACCGGCACTGCAGCATCGCGGCCCAATCTCATCACGTCGCTCTTCATGGATGTCGACGACCTTGAAGCGCACGTTCGCCACCTTGAGCAGAAGTATCGCTGCGCCGAACACCTTGAAGCGCGCGCTGAGGAGTGGCAAGCAGAAGGTGCCGAGGTTGTGCTGGTTGGATATGGGATCGTAGGCCGCATTCTCAAGGCGGTTACAGCTGAAGCTCGCGCCGAAGGCATCAATGTCGGCGTGTTGCGCCCCATCACGCTTTATCCGTTTCCGGTTTCGCATTTCAAGCACCTGGCTCTGCGCGCGCGTGTGTTCGTTGTAGTCGAAATGAGTAACGGTCAGATGCTCGAAGATGTTCGTCTGGCTTTGGATGGTACCCGGCCGGTGGAGTTTTTCAGCCGCACCGGCGGCAATGTCCCGTCGCACGAACAGGTTCTCGACTTGGTGCGTAACCTGGCAAAACGCTATTCGATAGCGCCGATCACAGAACCCGCAATCAACATCGATGAGGAGCGCATGGCCAATGTCTAGCGAACAGGTTTCTGAGTACACGGTAGTCCACGGCCGGGCAAAGTCCTTTTACGAGCGTTACGACAGAAAGCCCGAGCTTCAGCATCAGACGCACTTTTGTCCTGGCTGCGGACACGGAATCGTTCACAAGCTGCTGGCTCGCGCCATTGACGAACTCGGCATTCAGGACAGGACAATTCTCGTTGGTCCAGTCGGCTGTTCGGTTTTTACTTATTACTACTTCGACGTGGGCAATGTGCAGGCCGCGCACGGCCGCTGTCCCGCGGTCGCCACAGCCATGAAGCGCAGCCGGCCTGCGGGCATTGTCATCGGATATCAAGGCGACGGCGACTTGTCCGCAATCGGTTCCGCTGAAATTCTGCATGCTGCCAATCGCGGCGAGAACATCACAATAATTTTTGTCAACAATGCCATCTACAGCATGACCGGCGGACAGGCCGCGCCCACCACGCTCATCGGCCAAACCAGCACCACAACGCCCGAGGGCCGCAGCGCCACAACCGAGGGCTACCCGCTGCATGTGAGTGAATTGCTGGCCACGTTGCAGGGCCCTGTGTACATTGAGCGCGTGGGTCTTGGCGACAACAAACAGATCGCACAGGCCAATCGCGCCATTCATCGCGCCGTTGAAAATCAGGTCAAGGGATTAGGATTTTCGCTGATTGAAGTGCTTTCGCCGTGCCCAACCATCTGGAAAATGTCTGCTGTCGATTCTCAGCACTGGGTGCGCGACGTGATGGAAAAGACATATCCACTTGGCGTCTTTTGCGATCGAACAAAGGAGGCTCAGCCGCGCAGGCTTCCGCCGGAACCACCTTCACTCGAAGCGATCCCCGCCATCCTCGACATCGTCAACGATGATTCTGCCGAAGCGTCATCCGCCGCTAACAAAGCCACCAAGCCCATCGACTTGCACGTTCGCGTGGCAGGCTTCGGCGGACAAGGCGTGCTGCTGCTGGGTGAAGTACTGGCCGAGGCCGGACTCGAAGCTGGCCTTGAAGTTTCGTGGCTGCCGTCTTACGGACCTGAGATGCGCTCAGGCACTTCAAACTGCCATGTGCGCCTGTCGGACGAGACAATTGATTCGCCGTTGGTGACTGCGCCCAACATTCTTGTCGCCATGAACGAGCCATCACTGCGCAAGTTCGATAAAAGCGTTCGTCCCGGAGGCTGGATTATTTACAACGGCGATACGTTCCCGACCGATTGCGAACGTAACGACGTCCATGTCCTTGCACTCCCATTCACGCAGATTGCTCATGAACTGGGCAGTGCCCGCGCGGGCAATATGGTCATGCTGGGAGCGCTGCTTGAGGTTGCTAACGGTCTACCGCAGTCCAGCATCGACGCCGCGTTGCGGCGCCTGGTCAGGAACACAAAGTGGTTTGAGCTTGATGAGCTCGCCCTCTCGCGCGGCAGAGAACTGTTCAGAGAATCGTTTCAGGAGGTGTGACGTGAAAGCTGATACCGATCAGAATTCGATCGTATATTTTGGCGGCAAGTTCATGCCGCTGCGTGAGGCTCACGTAGGCATTCTCACCCATGCCCTGCATTACGGTACCGGCGTTTTTGAAGGCGTTCGCGCCCACTGGGACGATCTTTCTCAGGAGCTTTTTATACTTCGCGCGCTTGAGCACTACGAGCGCTGGAAGCAAAACTGCGGCATTCTGCGCATCAACGTCTCAGCGTCTCCGCAAGAGCTTTGCCGCATTACCGCAGAAATCCTGCGCCGCAACAACTTCCGAACGAACGTTTACATTCGCCCCATCGCCTTCAAGTCAGCCCAGCGGGTTGGCGTAGCAATGGACGATCAGGACGATTGGGCGATCATCGGTATGCCCTTCGGCGAATACATCCATGTCGACAAGGGAATCCATGCCGGCGTCAGCTCGTGGAGGCGTATTGAAGACAATGCCATTCCGGCACGCGCAAAAATCTGCGGAGCCTACGTGAACAGTGCGTTGGCCAGCGATGAGGTGCGGCAGAGCGGATTCGACGAGGCCATTTTCCTCAACGAAAACGGCCACGTTGCTGAAGGCGCCACCTGCAACCTCTTTATGGTGCGCAAGGGCAAATTGATCACGCCTCCCACGACAGACAACGTTCTGGAAGGCATTACGCGCGACACCATCATGGAACTTGCCCGGCGCGAACTGGGGCTGCAGGTTGTCGAGCGCTCCATCGATCGCAGCGAACTCTACATTTGCGACGAGCTTTTCCTCACCGGCACGGCGGTTGGCATTGCACCCGTTGTGCGCGTTGACCATCGCCCGGTGAAGGATGCGGCCATCGGTCCAATAGTGCGTCAGTTGCAGCGAAGTTACTTCGACGCGACGCACGGCCGCCTGGGAACTTACCGGAAGTGGCTGCTCCCGGTATACAAAACGCAGGATGCAGCGCAGACAACTCCCGATCTGCATGAAACGAGTGTCGCCTGACCCGCGGCCGAAACGTTGTTTGTTCCGAAACCCGGTTCAGGTAAGGAGGGAAATAGGATGCTTACAACAGTGACTGCAGGGAACGCCTACGATGTTGCCCTGGAAAATTTCGACACGGCAGCAAATGCATTAGGGCTCGATCAGGATACCCGGGAAATGATCAAGTATCCCGAGCGCATCCTGATGGTTACCGTGCCAGTCCGCATGGATGACGGGCACATTCATCGCTTTGAAGCCTATCGCGTGCAGCACAGCTCGGTGCGTGGTCCCGCCAAAGGCGGCATTCGCTATCACCCACAGGTCACGTTGGATGAGGTGAAGGCGCTGGCAACATGGATGACGTGGAAATGCGCGGTCGTGAACATCCCGTTCGGCGGAGCTAAAGGTGGAATCACCTGCGACCCGAAGCGCATGTCTCAGGGCGAACTTGAAAGGATGACGCGCCGCTACACCAGCGCCATTCTCCCCATCATTGGGCCCGAGCAGGACATTCCCGCGCCAGATGTGTACACCAATCCGCAAACCATGGCCTGGATCATGGACACCTACAGCATGACCAAGGGCTATGCCGTTCCTGGCGTTGTTACTGGCAAACCCATCTGCTTGGGAGGATCGCTTGGCCGCAACGAAGCAACCGGGCGCGGCGTCTTCTACACCATCGAATGCGCCTGCGAGCACATCCATATCCCGCTCAAAGGGGCGACCGTGGCCGTGCAGGGCTTTGGCAATGCCGGCTCCATTGCAGCGCAGTTGCTTCACGATGCTGGCGCGAAGGTCATTGCCGTCAGCGATTCAACCGGCTGCGTTTACAATCGCAACGGTCTAAACATTCCTGAACTGATTCACATGAAAGTCCTCTGCGGACATGTGGAAGGCTTCCCGGAAAGCGAGCCCATTTCCCCGGCTGAACTGTTGGCGATGGACTGTGACATCCTGGTGCCCGCGGCGCTCGAAAACACTGTTCGCGAAGACAATGCCGCCTCAGTGCGCGCGCGCATCATTGCTGAAGCTGCCAACGGGCCGCTCACTCCCGCAGCCGATCGCATCCTCGAAAGGAAAGGTGCGTTCGTGATTCCTGACATTCTGTGTAATGCCGGCGGAGTCACCGTCTCGTACTTCGAATGGGTCCAGGACGAGCAGCATTTGTTTTGGGAGGCGCAGGACATTTACAACCGCCTCGAGCGCGTTATGAAGACGTCATTCCGCGATGTACTCAAGATTCACCTCGATAGAAATGTGCCTATGCGCATCGCTGCCAATATGCTCGGCATCGGTCGCGTGTCTGAAGCGGTGAAGATTCGCGGCATCTATCCGTAACCTGGTTAAATCTCGGTGAAATTGAGTTTGCGCTCCCCGGCCTGCAACGGACCGGGGAGCGCAGCAAAAGGGGCGATCTTTCAGCACGATGTCACTGGACCGGCGTGATGCTCTGCATATTTGCGTTCATAACTTGCATGTACAATCCTCTCTTGAACAGGACCCGCGTTTGCGCTGCAGTTTCGAAGTGCACGTGATGTTTACATTGAGGAGAAGTTATGAATCGAAAGACTCCGCTTGCAGTTTTCGTCACCGCACTTTTTCTTATACCCATAGCAATTTCCTCGCAAACCATCGATTTGCCATCGAGCAAGCAGTTGATCGGGGAAATCCCAGGTCATCCCCAGCGGCTGAATAGCCTGCCAATTTCAATGGCCATCTCGCCCGATCATCGCTATGTGGTGACCGTCAATGCCGGCTATGGAACGTTCGAGTCGAATTACCAGCAGTCGCTTGCCGTTCTCGACACAAAAACCGGCACTCTTACTGATTTTCCTGACAGCCGCACCACGGCTAAAGTATCGAAGCAAACGCTCTACTCCGGCCTCGCGTTCAGCCGGGATGGCAAGCACATCTATGCCAGCATCGCGTCGCTTAGCAATCCGCTTGGCGGCGTCAAGAACGGCGTCGGCAGCGGCATTCTCGTGTATAGCTTTGCAGATGGCCACGTCGCACCTGAGCGGATCATCTCGCTGCCACTGCAGCAACTTCCCCCGGGGCGCAAGACATTGCTTATCGGGGAGAGAAAAGGCGACCAGGGGTTGCCTTATCCCGCGGCAATTGCGTTGGTCGGTACGCCCGGGTCTCAAATGTTGCTGGTGGCAGAGAATCTTTCTGATGACGTGATTCTGATCGATCCCACCACGGGCGCAATTAGAGAGCGCTTTGACCTCTCCGAGAGCGACGCGGTGCCGTCCACCTATCCAGTCGCGCTTGCCGTTCCTAAGAGCGGCTCGCGCGCTTTTGTTGCGCTGTGGAATTCATCTGAGATTGTCGAACTCGATCTCGCCAAGCAAACCATCGGTCGCAAACTCACACTTCTTAAGCCCACCAGTCCCGTCGCACCTGGTACGCATCCCAGCGCCTTCGCCTTCTCGCCCGACGAAAAGACTCTGTATGTGGCGCTCTCCAATCGCGACGCAGTGGCTGCGATTAGTGTTGGTCAGGGCCAATTCGCCGTCAAGGGCTACTTCGATACACGCTTGCCGGGTCAAAGTTATTTCGGCGCAGAGCCCGTAGCGCTCGCCGTTAATAGCGATGGATCGCGGCTATACGTTGCGAACATGGGCAGTGATGCGGTCGCCGTTATCGATACGCGCAAGCTCACGTCGAAAGCCTCCAAAGAGGGCATGGTCGAGCCTGACGGTTTTGTGCCCACAGAATGGATGCCCATTTCGATGTCAGCTTTCGGCGGCAAGCTCTACGTCGCAACAGACAAGGGGAAGGGAACCGGCCCAAACAATTTCCCTCAACATCCGGTAGAAACTGCACCGGCTTCGCGCGAAGCCGACCGCACCTACATCGCCACACTGCTTTATGGCTCGCTCGCCACGATCAGCGAATCGGAAATTACCAGCAAGCTTTCTCAGTGGACCTCGACCGTCGTTGCATCCAATCGCATGAAAGCTGCTGCCGAGACAATCACGTATGCGGGTGGCGCGCAGAACCGCATCAAGCACGTCATCTACATCATTAAAGAAAATCGCACCTACGATCAGATCCTCGGCGATTTGAGCCTCAACGGAATGCCCGTCGGCAAAGGCGATCCAGGTCTGACCATGTACGGCCAATCCACCACTCCCAACCTGCACAAGCTGGCGCTGCAGTTCGGCGTGCTCGACAACTTCTTTGATTCCGGCGAAGTCTCAGGCGATGGCCACGTCTGGTCCAATGCCGCCATCGGGACCGATTATCTTGAGAAGACCTGGCAGCAGAACTATCGCGGCAGTCAGCGCGGCTATGACTTTGAGGGCGTCGTCGCTGACGGCTACCCGCTGCTGCAAAAAATCCCAGACGTGAACGAGCCGCACAGTGGCTATCTCTGGGGCAATCTCTCCGCACACGGTAAGACTTACATCCATTTCGGCGAGTTCATCTCCACCAAGTTCTGCGACGCAAAAAGGACCGCCGACCCGCAGCAGGGCCCGGTGCTCGAGGGTTCAACATGCAATCATCCGGCGATCAAGCCCGGCGAGCCAATTCCCGCGGAGTGGGGCGGCGGCGTTAACAAATGGCCGTGGGCCATTCCGCTCATCGCCTCCAACACACCAACCAAGCCCGAGCTTGTCGGCCATTTCGCTCCCGAGTACCCCGACTTTAATCTTCTTGTTCCTGATCAGGTTAGGTTCGCAATCTTCGAGCGTCACTTGAAGGGCTGGATTGCCGAACGCGAACGCGGCCAGGACAACATGCCGAGCTTTATGCAGTTGCGCTTCGGCAACGACCACACCGCCGGAACAACTCCGGGCAGCCCGACACCAAAGGCCTCCGTCGCTGACAATGACCTGGCTGTTGGCCGTGCCATTGAGGCTATCTCCCACTCGCCCTATTGGGACGACACCGCCTTCTTCATCCTTGAAGACGACGCGCAGAACGGTGGCGACCACGTCGACGCGCACCGGAGCATTGCCTTTGTGGTCAGCAAGTATTCGCCGCGCGCCACCGATGGTGGCCCGTATGTCGACAGCCGCTTCTACTCCACGGTCAGCATGGTCCGCACCATGGAAGTTGCCCTCGGCCTGCCGCCAATGAACAACGACGACGCGTTCTGCTCGGTCATCTCCAGCCTGTTCACCGGCCCTGGCGACCAGGCGCCTTACTCGGCCGACTACTCCAACCGCGATAACGGACTGATCTACACGGCGAACACCAGAAACGCAGTTGGCGCCCGCGAAAGCTCGAAGATGGACTTTACCCACGAGGACAGCCAGCCCACTGAAAAACTCAACGTGATTCTTTGGAAGGACGCGATGGGGAAAAGGCCGGTTCCGGCGATGCTCTCCACGCGTCCCAAAAAGACGGTCAAGGACGACGACGACTAGGGGTTGCGTTCACCCCCCCCAAAAAAGTTGTCCAATATTGAGTGGCCTCCGAGTTACTGACGATACAAACAGATCCGCTGAATCGCACATGAGTGCAATATGGCTCAGTCAGCGGCTTGTGGATGCGTACACTTTGCCTATGGCAAAGAAGCCGGAGTTGACCATCATCCACGATATGGACGATTACCCCGCGACAGCGAGATGCTCAACCTGCGGAAAAGAAATGGCCCTACACCAGCGATGGATTACTTCTTCTAAAGAAAATCTCGTTTGGTTCGCCGATCAGTTCAGGCTCCATCTGGCAGAAGAGCACAAAAGATAGAAAGTTTCTGAGAGCCCCCGGCCAATCGGCACCTGGCCCGCCGCACAAAACGGCCGGAGCGGCAAATCTCCATTTATCCCAGCCTCAAGCCCCTGTAACCAGCCAACGGTTCATAGCGTGGGATGAACCGTTGGAAACCTCACTTGAACAGCGTTTGAAGGGGCCAACATCTTCGCCAAAACTACCCCAAAACTGGTACGTTAAAGGAGAAGGATTCCGTTTCTAAAATGGCATCAAATCCCTATTTTTCACTGGCGGTCTTATTTCTGGCGGCGCTGGGCTTTGGGCTGGCTCCTCTTGGAATGGCGTGGCTCTGGGCAAAGGTTTTCTCGCCCGCCAAACCGAATCCAATCAAGAATGCCATCTATGAGTGCGGCCTGGTTTCAAAGGGCGATGCTTGGGTACAGTTCCGGTCGGCCTACTACTTGTACGCCATTATTTTTCTCATTTTTGATGTTGAAGCCGTCTTCCTGCTGCCCTTCGCGGTAGCCTTTACCGGCTTGGGAGTAGCGGCTTGCGTATCCATGCTGATTTTTGTGTTGATGCTGATTGAAGGACTGGCGTGGGCCTGGGCCAAAGGTGTTCTTACCTGGGCATAATGGCAAAGTGATTTTTTCGAACTGGCATAGTAAATCAGGGCAGGAAGAACCCAAGGAGCAGTGTGACCGATGGCAGTTGATCAACAATTGAAGATCGAACTGGGCAAGCAGGGCGTCTTCGTCACGACCATCGAAGAGCTGTATAACTGGGGCCGCAAAAACTCGGTGTGGCCCATGCAGTTTGGCCTGGCCTGTTGCGCCATTGAAATGATCGCCACTACGATGGCGCGCTACGATTTGGCTCGCTTCGGCGCTGAAGTGTTTCGTCCTTCTCCGCGCCAGGCCGACCTGATGATTATCTCCGGCACGGTGACCAAGAAGATGGCTCCCCAGGTGGTCCGGCTGTACAACCAGATGGCCGAGCCCCGCTATGTAATCGCCATGGGTGCTTGCGCCATTTCCGGCGGACCATTCAAGCAGGGTTACAACGTTCTCAAGGGCATCGATCGCTACATTCCGGTCGACGTGCACATTCCTGGTTGCCCGCCGCGGCCTGAGGCGTTGATCCAGGCTTTCATGACGTTGCAGAAGAAGATTGACGGCCAGCCCCTCACTGGCGAGGAGCGTCCGCGCCACCTCAAACCTGAAGCGCAGGGCGAGTTTCCAGTTCCTGAGCAAGGCGCACACGATCTTGAACCAACATCCAATCCAGGCGTTTGGCCGATTCCGGTGGTAATCCGCTGATGAAGACCGTGGAAGAGATTAAGGCGGCGATTGAAGTGGCCGTGCCCGGCGCTGGAGTCGAGATCGTTTCAAATCCCAGTGTGAGCGGTCAGCACTCGCTGCTGATCGCTCACAGCCATGCGCTCCAGGTAGCGCAGTTTCTGCGCGACGACTCGGAACTGGCTCTCGATTATCTCTCCAACGTCACCGGCGTCGATTACCTCGACAAGGAAATCAGCGAAAAAGTAAAAGTAACGCGCACTGTTACCAAGACCGTCGACGGTGTCGAGCAGCAGGTTGAGGAAACGGTGGACGAGACGCGCAAGCGTGTCGAACCTGGCTATCTTGAGACGGTCTATCACCTTTTCTCGGTCGCCAAAAAGCATGGTCCAGTCATCATCATCCGCATGCGGACGGCAAACCGCACTGACCAGGTTGAGATGCCATCGCTCACGCCCATTTGGCGTGGCGCAGAATTACAAGAGCGCGAAGTTTTCGATCTGTACGGCGTGGTCTTTACCGGGCATCCCGATCTGCGCCGCCTGCTGATGTGGGACGAGTTCAAAGACCACCCAATGCGCAAAGACTACGTTGAGCCCGACGATTTCGAGTACGAGCCAACCGCGCATGATCAGGTACTTGAGCGCGCAAAACAGCATGCGGCTGCTGAGAAAGCCGCGATTCAGGAAGGAGCGGAAGCCCGATGACTCCTTCTATCGCACATCCAGATCGTGTTGAAGGTTGGAACCGCCCGCCCATCATTGAGCCCGACGGCGAAGGCGAATTGCTTGAAGTGGCCATGGGTCCCCATCATCCGTCTACGCACGGCGTGTTTCGCATGGACGTCGCTCTCGACGGTGAACGCGTAATTCGCTTGAAGCCCGTCTTCGGCTATCTGCATCGCAATCACGAAAAGATTGCCGAAGGCGCATCGTATCTGGCGTCGATGCCTTACACCGACCGGCTCGATTATTTTTGCTCGCTCACCAACAACTGGGCCTACGCGCTGGCGGTTGAAACGCTCGTCGGCCAGCAAGTCCCTGAACGCGCAGAGTACCTTCGCGTTATCCTTGCTGAACTTACACGCATTCAGAATCACGCTTCCACCATCGGCTTCCTCACTCAGGAGATGGGCGCCAGCGGCACTCCGCTGATGTACGCATTTCGTGAGCGCGAGAAAATCCTCGATCTTTTCGAGCAGCTAACCGGCTCGCGCATGATGTGCAACTACATGCGCTTTGGCGGCTGCCGTGTCGATATATCGGCGGCGTTGCTGGATGAAGCGCGCAAGATTGTCGCGGGTCTGCCGGGATTTATTGACGAGTTTGAAGCATTGCTCAGCACGAATGAAATTTTGATGGCCCGCTGCCAGGGCATCGGCAAGTTAAAGCCCGAACTAGCGATCAATGCCGGTATCAGCGGACCCATGCTGCGCGCGTCGGGTGTCGATTACGATATTCGCAAGGTCGACCATTACGGCATCTATGATCGCTTCAAATTCCGCGTGCCGCTTGGCGATCATGGCGATGTCTATGACCGCTACATGGTGCGCGTGCTTGAAATGCGCGAATCGGTCACCATCCTGGAACAAGCGCTCAAGGACATTCCTGCCGGACCGATTATGGATCCGAAGTCAAAGATTCGTGGCTTCCGTCCCAAGCCGGGCGAGGCTTACGGACGCATTGAAGCGCCGAAGGGCGAACTCGGTTTCTATCTCATCAGCGATGGCACGCCGAATCCTTATCGCTATCGTGTGCGGCCGCCAAGTTTGATTAACCTCACGGTCCTTGAAGACATGTGTCTGGGCGAAAGCGTCGCAGACGTAGTCGTGATCTTTGGAAGTGTGGATATTGTTCTGGGAGAAGTGGACAGATAGGTTTGAAGTTGAAATCTAATACCTAACAGCTGCTTTTCGGAGGATTTTGCATTGCTGGGTGAAGGAATACTGAAGGGCATGGCGGAGACGGCAAAGAATTTTGCCGGCAGCTTTGTCTCCAAAGAACGGCTTACGACCGTCGAGTATCCCGAAGAGCGGATTGCTCCAGCCGAGAATGCGCGCGTCTTTCCGTTCCTTGTCTATGACACTGAAAACTGGGAGGCTGGCCTTCGCTGCGTCGCATGCCAGATCTGTGAGAAGGAGTGCCCGCCCAAGTGCATTTACATCGACAAGAGCAAGGACAAGAAGCCTGACTATGTTGGCAAGCAGCAGTTTTACCCAACACGCTTCGATATCGATATTTCTGTTTGCATGAGCTGCCAGATCTGCGTTGAAGTCTGCCCGTTTGAAGCCATCAAGATGGATACGCAATTCGAATTGGCCACTGACGATCGTTTTGGCGGACTCCTTCTCGATCGTGAGCAACTGGCGAAATCAAACGAGTACTATCACGAAATTCATCCGACGGAAGCTTCAGAAGTGGATGCTCGTCTAGCCGAGGAAAAGGCCAAGGCAGATGCCAAGGCCAAAGCCGCTCAAGCTACCGCCGCCAAAGCTGCTGCCGATGCTGCCACAAAAACTGCTGCGCCTGCTTCTCCAACGCAAGCCAAACCCGAGGGAGGACAGGACTAGCCCATGATCGACAAAGCGGACCAGATCTTCGTTCTGCTTCAACACTGGCTTGTATCTTTTTTACCCCTCGCATTGCAGCAGCCGGCTGCAGTTCTTCTCGGCGTCATCGGCATCGTCTGCGTTTTTCCGGCAATCTTCGCGCTCACTACAGTTTTTGAGCGCAAAGGCCTCGGCCGCATTCAAAACCGCCTCGGCCCAAACCGCGTTGGCCCGTTCGGTTTCATGCAGCCAATCGCCGACGCCATCAAATCCCTTACCAAGGAAGATGTTGTCCCATCCACCGCCAATGGCCCGGTGCACTTTCTCGCTCCCGTCGGCTTGGTCGTTGCAGTCTTCATGGGCTTCGCAGTATTGCCCGTGGGTCGCAATATGGTGCTGGTCGATATGGATGCGGGCCTCTTGTTCTTCTTTGCCATGGGAGCTTCAACTGAAGTGTCAGTCTTCATGGCCGGCTGGTCCAGCCGCAACAAGTATTCGCTGCTGGGAGCCATGCGCGCCGTTGCCCAGATGATCAGCTACGAAGTAGTGTTGCTATTATCGAGCGTCGCCGTCGTTATGATTACCGGCTCGCTCTCGCTCACCAAGATTGTTGAAGCACAAAACCAGTACACCGGCATTTTTCCGCACTGGTACATCTTCACTCCGTGGGGACTGGCCGGATTTGTAATGTACGCCATTGCCGCAACGGCCGAAACCAATCGCTCGCCATTCGATCTCCCCGAAGGTGAATCAGAATTGGTTGCCGGCTATCACACCGAGTATTCCGGCTTTAAATTCGCTCTCTTCTTCCTCGGCGAATATCTCGCCATGCTCTCCATCTCCGGCCTCGGCACTACGCTCTTTCTCGGCGGTTGGTCTGCGCCGCTCTCGTTCCTTACCTTTATGCCTTCGTGGTTCTGGTTTTTCTCCAAGTTGATGATGTCGATCTTCGTTTTCATCTGGATGCGTGGAACCCTGCCTCGCCTCCGTCAAGACCAGTTGATGAACTTTGCATGGAAGTTTGTCTTGCCCTTCACGCTGCTTGATTTGTTCGTCACGGCGCTGTGGCGCTTTATGGGTGAGGGGTTGCTGCGCTGGATCGTATGTTCCGCCATCCTGCTTGCCGCGTACATCATCATGGGCCGCGTCGCGATGGTGCGCAAGCACTTCGGTCCCAGGAGCTACCGCTATGCTGAATAGGAGAATCCAATCATGACCGTGGTCTTCTATCTCATCGCTGCGATCACAGTGGCCGGCGGCCTGGCGGCTGTGTTGCTTAAGAATCTGGTCCACTGTGCCCTTGCGGTCACTATTGCGTTCGGCGGCATTGCTCTGCTCTTTCTTTCGCTTGATGCGCAGTTCGCCGGCTTTGTGCAGATTCTGGTTTACATCGGCGCGGTTGCCATCCTTATCGTGTTTGCCATTCTGCTCACACGCGGTTCTGACGTGCCCAAGGACGGAGTCTTCAGTCCGACCTGGCTCACTGGCGTCGCGATTGCTTCCGCGGTTTTCGCCGTCATGGGGTGGGCCGTCATCAACAGCGTGAACGCCATTCCGCAACTGGCTGCGGTTCCGCATGTGACTGTGCACGACATTGGCGTGGCCCTTGTCGGTTCCTACGTTCTGCCGCTTGAAATCGTTGCCCTCCTGCTTACCGCGGCGACCGTTGGCGCCGTCATCGTGGCGATGCATGAGAAAGGCGGTGCTGAATGACGCCTCTCGGCGGTTATCTTCTGGTCGCGGCACTCATGTTCGCCATCGGCCTTGCCGGCGCGCTGGTTCGCCGCAACGCCATTATGGTTCTCATCGGCATTGAGCTGATGCTGAACTCCGCGAACCTCAACTTCATCGCCTTCTGGCGCTATGGGACGCATCCTGAAGCACTGACGGGCATGATGTTCGCCATCTTCTCCATTGCCGTTGCCGCTGCTGAAGCCGCTGTGGGCCTGGGTCTTGTTATCGCCATTTATCGCCACACTCATACCACTGAACTCGACAAGATCAACAGGATGAAGGGGTGACCTTGATACAGGAAGTCAGTTCGTTCACTCCTCAGACTGCGGCCTCGGCCATCTCGGGAATTCTGTGGCTGATTCCCGCGCTGCCCATCGTGGCATCCGGTTGCATTGCGGTGCTCAAGCAGCCGCGCCGCCGCGCTGCGGCAACACTCTCTATCGGCTCGCTCGGCATTTCTCTACTGATCTCGATCGCAGCGTTCGCGCACGTGCTCTCTGGCTGGCTCGCAGGCAACGCAGTTCGTGAATCTGTGAACTTTACGTGGATACGCTTCGGCTCTTCCGCAGTTGATCTTGGCTGGGTACTCGATCCGCTCTCTGCGGTGATGCTGGTGATGGTCAGTTTCGTAGGTCTGCTGATATTTATCTACTCCACTGGTTACATGGCCCATGATGAGAATTTCACCCGCTTCTTCTGCTTCCTCTCTCTCTTTGCGGGAGCCATGCTCGGCGTCGTTATCTCCAACAGCATTCTGCTGCTGTTCATGTGCTGGGAACTGGTCGGACTCACTTCGTATCTGCTTATTGGCTTCTGGTATCACAAGCCCTCGGCCGCGGCAGCCGCAAAAAAAGCGTTCCTCACTACGCGCGTGGGCGACATTTTCTTCCTGCTTGGCATCGTCTGGCTTTTTGCTCAGACTGGCACGCTGCTTTTCTACAATCACGGCACAGGTTCGCTTGAGCCTCTTGCGCTCGCCAGCCTGCTCACTCAACATGCTGCTCTCGGACTTACCGCGGCTGGTGCGATCGGCTTGCTCATCTTTGCCGGAGCAGCTGGCAAAAGTGGTCAGCTTCCCCTGCATGTCTGGCTGCCGGATGCTATGGAAGGCCCAACGCCTGTCTCCGCGCTCATCCATGCGGCCACCATGGTTGCCGCCGGCGTGTATCTGATCGCGCGTGTTTATCCGCTCATGCAGGCCGGGGCACTTACTGGTGGTGTGACAACGTCTCTCACTGTGGTCACCTGGGTTGGAGCATCCACCGCGCTCTTTGCCGCACTCATTGCAGTCGCGCAGAATGACATCAAGCGCATCCTCGCCTACTCCACGGTTTCGCAACTCGGTTACATGATGGCCGGCCTCGGCATGGGTGGAGTAGCGGTGGGCATGTTCCACCTCATCACGCACGCATTTTTCAAGGCCCTCCTGTTCATGGGCGCGGGCTCCGTCATCCATGGTTGCCACGAGGAGCAGGACATTCGCCGCATGGGTGGACTGAAAACCTATATGCCGCTCACTTTTGCCACCTATGGCATCGGCATGCTGGCACTCTGCGGAGTACCAATCTTCTTCTCCGGTTTCTGGAGCAAGGATGCGATTCTGGAGTCGGCCCATGGCTGGTCGATTTCTCATACGCCTTATTACATGCTTGTCTTTGGTGCGGTGATTACGGCCTTCTACATGACGCGGCAGGTTAGCTACGTGTTCTTCGGTCAATGGCGCGGGCACGGACACGCACACGAAAGCCCGCGAGTGATGACGACACCTCTCGCGATTCTGGCTTTCTTCGCTGTCACGCTCGGCGCAATCGGCACGCCCGCATGGCCATGGTTCCGCGCGTTCCTCGACAACCGTGCTTCAGAAGTTGATCTGCATGCCTTTGCCGAACCGGCGTGGCTGATGCTCCTGCTCACATCATGCTTCATCGTTGTTGTGGGGATCGGCCTTGGCTGGGCGCTCTACGGCAACAAGTCACCTGAACCCGACGCATCCGATACCCTGCAGGCTGCAATGCCTCATGTCTGGACCGTTCTCCAAAATAAGTTCTACATCGATGAGTTCTACGGTGCGA
>Ga0265313_10002164_pt1 | contig 17440 bp, 22 predicted proteins | sample 4123metaG_FD_203122 | JGI IMG/M metagenome (GOLD analysis project Ga0265313, IMG submission 203122) | Rhizosphere microbial communities from Carex aquatilis grown in University of Washington, Seatle, WA, United States - 4-1-23 metaG | ecosystem: Host-associated > Plants > Roots > Rhizosphere >...
GAGGGGGAGCTTTTGCGGTCCAGTCGTTGGCGTGGCGCCGGCACCACGCTCTCCCGCTCTCCGCTTGCGGAGAGGGGGCCGGGGGTGAGGTTATTCCGGCGCTTTATATTCTTTAGAGCAAAGGGTGGGCCGCGCCGGGCGCACCGCGGTTGAAGGCCGGTTACTTATAAAGTTCGATATACGCGACGGCGACGTCGAACGGGGGCACCGGGGCTGTAATCTGGAAGTTCAGTTGATAAATCTTGCTGATGTCCGGCACCGCGGACGTCGACGAGCCCGAATACCCTTGCGGGTGCATCGAGCCGAAAGGGACGCGGATCTGCGTCCAGTCGGTGGGAAAGACGACGCGGGCCTGAAACCCGTCGCCGCACGCGCCGATGCCGGACGAGTTGCACGGATTGCAGCCACCGGCGTCGAACGCGAGGCCAAAGGGCTGTGTGGTCTCGTCGTGCACTTGCACGTAAACCGGCTGTGCGAAATCGGAGCGGAGCGACTTCGCCCAGAACTGGATGCCGGTCCATCCGGTCGCGTCGAAGGGTAGCGGGATGAACGAGTCTCCCGCGTCGGCGTAGACGTCGAAGATCGCCCCGGCGTCGCAGTCGTTGACTGGGACGTCGCCGCCATCCGGAGCGATATCGATGAGATCCATCCCGAAGCCGATTCCCCAGTACGACTCCCCCCCTCCCGAGACGCGCCCCGCAAGCGGAGAGGGGTGTCGCGGGTCTCGCGATACTGGCCTTAGCAAACAGCGAGCCGGTCGCGCGCTTCCGCTGAAAGGCCGGCGCGATGCCATTGCGCGATGCGCCGGCTCCCTGGCGGTGGACGGGCTGACGAACCGTCGTCATGACGACGACGATCCTACGTCAGGCTCCACGCCCCACTCCACCGAGAATCTCGACGAGCGTCCGACACTCCTCCGCGCAGTTCGCGCACAGACGCTCGTGCTCCACGACCTTCGCGAACGCACCGGAAATCGGTCGCTTCTCGGCGCACGCCTCGGCGTACTCCGCCATCGCGGCGTGGAACTCGTCGCAGTCGATCTCCTCGGCGTGCGTCTCCTTGCAGGCCTGAAGTAGCGAGCGGACGTGTCGGTCGTTGAGCGGCATGGCTACCTTCTCACTCGAATACCCAGAGCACGTCGCCCTCGGAGATCCCGGTCCGCTCCAGCCGAGCCTTCACCCGCTTGCGCGCGTCGTGGCTCAACTTGTAGAGCGCGTTGCGGCTCATCCCGAGCTGAAGGGCAATCTCGGCCTGAGGCATCCCATTGAGCTCCGCCACGAGCGCCGCCCGCTGCCTGTCGGTGAGCTCGTTCTCGAGGACGTCGCGCAGAGATGCGAGCACCCGCTCGCGCACGAGCCCCCTGTCCTGCGAAGCCTCCACGCGCGGCTCGAACACGAGGGGCCGCTTTGCGTCCGCGCTGACCGCGTCGAACGAGACGTCCTTCCATCGCTTGTGACGTAGCTCGTCGAACGCGATGCGCGTCGCGATCGAAAGCGCCCACGTGGTGAACCGGGCCTCGCCCCGGAACGCGCAAAGCCGCTCGCCAGGCGAGTGACCGGCGCCCCGGCGTCGGCGCGCTGAACGGGCTGCCGCGACGCAGCCGCGTCAGTAGCCCATGCGCAGGTGCAGCTCGGCGGAGACACCTGAAAAGGAGAACTTGGCCTTGTCGAAGCTGGGCGGCCCCATGAACCCTTTGGCCTGATTCGACGCGACCGTTCCTTCCTTGGGGATGCCAAAGAGGCCCGTGTCGAGCTTGCCGTTCTTGTTCTCGTCGTGGAAACACGCGAGCGCGTAGGTGCCCGCGGGGATCGGTTCGAACCTGCAAGTCGACGCCGCATTCTGGACGGGGCACCAGAGGCGCTGGAGCGCCGCCGACGCGTCGGTCGGGAACCCCTTCGCGGCGTTGTAGATCAGGCATCCGACCTGCCCGTCGCTGGACCGGAGCTGCGAGAGCTGCACCGTCAGCACCCCCCTCGGGGGCGGGTCCGCGACCGAAGCGGCGGCCGCCAGCAGCGTCGCCCCAAAGGCGAGCAAGACACCCGCCCGCTTCCCGGTCGCACGCAGAGATCGCCGCATACGCGACGCGTCCGCCGTGCGGCGCGATTCGGTTGGAGCGGGCGTCGAGCGTATCGTCGTCATCGGCTCACCTCGAGTGGCTTCGATGCTCCGGCGTGCAGGGGAGTGTCGCGCCGGAACGGTTGCGGGCGCCAGAGAGAGATCATATTGGTCACGTGGAGAAGCGCTCGTTCGCAGACGTGAAAGCCCACCTTTCGGAAGTGGTCGATCAGGCGGAGCACCACGGTAAGAAGATCCTGATCCTCCGTCACGGCAAGCCTGCGGCGGCCGTCGTTCCAGTCGGCGCCGCTCGCGGCCGGCGGCGTCGCGCCGGCATGACACCCGAGGACGCGGAGCGACGCCTCAAACGAGCTGACGGCACAGATGGCTGGCGACGAGAGCTTCTCCGCGGTGGATGACGTGCTTGAAGGGCGTCGGTGACGACGTACGTGCTCGATGCCTCGGTGGCCGTCGCCGCGGTGCGGCCGGGCGAGCGGTCTCACGCCGCGGCGCGTGCGCGACTGGCCAGATTGCTCGTAACGATCGGCCCGCGCTCGGCTCAGGCGATTTGCGGAGTCGTCGACAAGACCCAGCTCCGCGCGGCAGACGCCGCGTACGTCTGGGTGGCGATCACGCACGGGCTCCCCCTCGTTACGCTGGACCATGAAATCGGAAAAAAGGCGGCAGGACTTTGCCGCGTTGAACCTCCGTAGGGAAGGCCCGCTCCGCCGATGCAGACGCGGCCGCCATAGCCCCCCGATTGCCGCGAGACTTGCGACCCGAGATCGCAGATGATGCGCGGCGATGATTCGCTCCGACCGGAGGCTTGGACGCCTTGCACTCGCCTGTGCGATCGCGAACGCGGCGTGGGTCCTCCTGCCAGGCCCTGCGGCCGCCGATCCGCCGCCACCGCAGCCCGGAGTTCAAGCCGCACCCCCTCCGGCCGAGGCGACGTCTTCCACCCAAAGCGAGACGCCCGACGAACGCGCGGCGCGACGGCGGGGCCGGACGTGGGGTTGGATCGTGATGGGAGGCGTGGGCGCGCCCGCCGGGCTCGTCGCCATCGGCACCTCGATAGCCATGCTTGTCGACAACTCCACGCGAAACAGCAACTGCAGCGCGGCGAAAGTCTGCTCGGCGGCCGGCTTTACGGCCAACTCCGATCTGGCCACGCTCGGCGGATGGAACGCGGCTGCTTGGGGTGTCGCGGCGGTCGGCCTGGGTCTCGGCGCCTATCTGGTCCTCACCCATCACGCGGATCGCGCGACAGACACGCAGGTCGGCGTCGCACCGAACGGATCCGGCGCCAGCTTCACCCTCAGGACTTCGTTCTGATGCGCGCCGCGACCGTCGCGCTCCTCTTGAGTAACGCGCTCGCGAGCGGGTGCATCGTCTTCACGGGCGGCACCGACGGCTACACGGAGCCCGACTCCGGGACCTCCGAAAAGACATGCACTTCCGCGTCGGCGTGCGGAGACGCGGCGGTCTGCTGCCTGGTCACGACTTCCTCGACGGCGTCCACGCTCGGCACGTGCATGGCAACGTGCGCGGTAGAGTTCCCACAGCTATGTGCGTCGAGCGCGGAGTGCGGCGAGGCGGGAGCCTGCTCGATGCACACGTGCATGATCGACGCGGGTGGGGGCATCACGTTCCCGCTCCAGGCGTGCGGGGAGGTTCCAGACTGCGTCTCGTCGCCGTGAAGGCGAGCGGCTGAAGGCAAGCCGATCGCAGCCGTGAAGGCGAGCGGCTGAAGGCAAGCCGATCGCAGCCGTGAAGGCGAGCGGCTGAAGGCAAGCCGACAGCTCCGTCATCGGCCCTGCCCCCGCCCGGCCGCGATCGCCGCGCGCAGCTCCTTCACCTCCGCCCCGTCCTCGCCGGACGGATCGAGCTTCGCCGCGCGGTCCAGCGCCTTCTCGCACGCATCCCACTTTTTCTCTCCGCACGCGCCCGCCGCCAGTCGCCGCTGCTCTGCGGCAAGCTCGCGAGACGCATCGCTCGCCGGCACGTAAGTGGCCACTTCCGATCGGCGCCACGGCACGACGACCATCGCGATCGCGCCCGCCAGCAGCGCGGCGAACCCGCCTGCGACCCAGTAGCCCTTCGCTCCCAGCGCGGCGATCGCCTTCTCTCGGGACGCCTGCAGGCGCTTGCGCATCGCCGGCGCCGAAGCGTTGCGCTCGGCCGCGAGCTCGGCCTGCCGCAGGCCCGCGCCGACGTCGGACAAGGCTTCGATCTGCTCGTCTTTGAGTGCCAGCCGGATGGCCGAGAGCATGCGCTCCTGGTCGACCGGGTCGAGCGACGGCTGCGGCTCGTGAGCGTGCTCGTCGGCGTCCCCCGTCGGACCGAGGTTGCTCGCGCCCCTGCGGAACCGCTTTCGCGCTTCGTCGACGCTCCGTGCGCGCGCGATCGGCCGCGCCAGGGCGATGGCCTGCGCCACGTCCCCGGGGGGCCGGCCGCTCCGGCGGACGTACTCGATGCAGTCGAGGACGACCTCGCCGATGGCGTCCTCGAGGTCGTGCTCGGCGCGAATGCCGTTGGACACGAGAATCGCCCGAACCACCTTCAGGACGGCCGGATCGTAGAAGAGGGCGTCGGACATCGGCGGCCACTGGCGTACCGCGACGGCCGAAAGAAATCGAAAAATTCGTCCTTTTCCGGCGCGATCGAATCGCGTCCTTTCCGATTAAGGAGGTGGAGGGAGCGAAGCTCGGCCCTCCGGCGCTTTCTTCCTGCCGCCGTGCCTCTCGTTTCGAAACCAAGGACGCCTCCTCGACGAGCAGGGACGCTTTGCCAACGAGAAACGACGCTCTGCCGATTGGAAATTGCGCCCTGCCAACTAAGAAAGACGCTTTGCCAACGAGGAAAGGTGCTCTGCCGATTGGAAAAGACACTTTGCCAATCGAAACGGCCGCCCGGCCAACCGACAAAGACGCAGCCCCCATCGAACGAGAAGCTTCACCAACGAGAAAGGACACCGAACGAATCGAACGAGACGCTTTGCCAATGAGAAATGACGCCCTGCCAACCCAAAAGGAGGCTCGACTTTACGAAATAGACGCGACGCCGACCGAACAAGACGCTTAGTTTTTTAGAAATGCTGCTCAGCCAAATGAACATGACGCTTTATCGATAAGAAACGACGCTCTACCGATTGAACAAGCCGCTTTCGCCCACCAACCACAAACCACGACCGAACACCGAGGAGAATCCCCATGTCTGACACCACCAAATCCATCCGCCGCCCGACCGTCACCCTCCAACTGCCCAAGAGCGTGCCGTCGCTCATCGTCTACGCACAAGGCATCGTCAAGCGCATGACTGCAAACCCCTTCTTCGCCAACCCCTCGCCCGCCCTCGCCGCGGTCACCTCGGCCATCGACGACCTGCAGACCGCCGAGACCGCGGCGCTGGCGCGGACGAAGGGAACTACCGCAATCCGCAACGCAAAACGCACGGCGCTCGTCGCGCTGCTCCAGCAGCTCCGCACGTACATCCAGACCATGGCCGACGCGAATACAGCGACCGTGGCCGCGTCCATCATCGAGAGCTCGGGCGTCGCCGTGCGCAAGACCCCCACGGGTCGCGCGCGCGTCTTCGCCGCGACGCAGGGCAAGGTCTCCGGAACGGCGGCGGTCACCGCCAAGACGGCGGCCAAACGCGCCTCGTACGAATGGCAGTACAGCACCGACGGTGGCAAGACGTGGCTCACCGCGCCGGCCACCCTTCAATCCAAAACATCCATTGCCGGCCTCACGCCCGGAGCGACCGTGCAGTTCAAGTACCGGGCCGTGACCAAAGCCGGAGAGGGAGACTGGAGCCAGCCGCAGTCGCTCATCGTCCACTGAGCCGCGGCTTCCAACCGCATGAATGAGTAGCCCGCGGGGAGGGCCCCTTCCGCGAACACGGAAAGGGGCTCTCCCCGGCACGGCGATCTGTCCAGTGCTTGAGGCATCGCCTCGCCTCCGCGCAACGCGGAGTGGCGATTGACGTAAAGACACGCCGTCTTTACAGTTTCGGTCATGTCCCTCCTCAACGTTCGCCTGGGCCCAGAAGAGGAACGGATGGCGGCAGAGCTCCGAGACGCCGGTGTCGCCATTTCAGGCATCGTGAGGGAAGCTCTGCGGAGCGAATATGAGCGCCGCATTGGCCGAAAGCCCCGGCCCAAGGGCTCGGAGGTCGTCGCCGCAATCATCGAGAGCCTGCCCGATCCGCCTGGTCTGCTCGCACGGGACTTCTCCGCCGCGAACCGCAATGCCGTGCGCCGTCACGTGCGCGCCAAGCTCGCCCGACGGGCGAAGTGATTCTCGTCGATACGGCCCCGCTGGTGGCGCTCTCGGATCCGCGCGACTCCCTCCACGCGAAGGCCGTCCGTGACGTCGACTCTCTGGCCCGGCACCCGCTCGCCGCGTGCGCGCCCGTGCTGACCGAAGCTTGCTTTCTCTTGTCGCACCCGGTCCAGCGCGCGCGTCTTCACCGCTTGCTCGCCGAGCTACCGATCCGTCCGGTCCCGATCGCCGACGAGGCGGCGCTATGGAAGGACGCGTTCCTCTGGATGCAGCGCTACGCCGACCACGAGCCCGACTGGGCGGACGCGTATCTCGCAGTTCTCTCCGACCGCGACCGCCGCGCTCGCGTGTGGACCTACGACCGCGAGTTTCGAACGACATGGCGCAGACCCGACGGATCGAAGATTCCGATGGCCCTTCGGTCGGCGCCACGTCCCTAGACTCAGAGCCTGTCCCTAGAGTCCGCCCGCGCCTGTGTCCGGGACTAGAAGGGGGGCGATTCCCGTCGAGACCGAGCGAGGCCAAGGAGGCGAGCGAGGCGTACGACCGTCTAAGCATTCGTCACATCGTGTTGTGAACCGGCTGGTCCAGCTATTAAAACCTCACCCCCCGGCCCCCTCTCCGCAAGCGGAGAGGGGGAGCACCTCCGTTATCGCGAGACCCGAAGACACCCCTCTCCGCTTGCGGAGAGGGGGAGCACCTCCGTTATCGCGAGACCCGAAGACACCCCTCTCCGCTTGCGGAGAGGGGCCGGGGGTGAGGTTCTCTAGGGGCCGCGAGGCAAGGAGAGGGCGCCCTGGCGTGAGCCTTTTCTCGAAGGCCGAGCGGGATGTGACGAATGATGAGACGACCGTACGCCGCAGCGAGCCGACGCCGGCATCGCGAAGGTATCGGCGGGAATCGCCCCCCTTCTAGCGCCGCAGCGAGCCGACGCCGGCATCGCGAAGGTATCGGCGGGAAGCGCCCCCCTTCTACCGGCCGAGGGCGCCGCGGTAGACCCACCCTTCGCTCGCGAACCCGTCCCCGTATTGCACCGGGTACCACCCGTCCTTCACGGGACCCACGCGAAGCTGCGTCCCGCGCTGGAGCCGGGCCAAGACCTTCCCCGTCTTCGGCACGTCGCGCACGATCGCCACTTCCCACACGACCTGCACGGTACCGTCGGCGGAGTCGGGCGCCGGGCGCGCCGAGGCCGCGGGGCTTTCCGGTGCGCGGGCGCCTCCTCCGAAGGTGACGACGTACCCGACGCTGTATCGCGGATTGTCGTGCGAGAGACGCGAGAGATTGGCCCCCGCGAGGTCCGCTTTGGCGCACGCAAGCAGAGCGTCCGCAGAGGCGAGGCTCGCTCCGCGGCCGAGGTCGACCGAAAGCGCGCCGTGCGCGAAGTCGGCGCGGACGACGAGAGGGAGTCGGCCGGCGGCGTCGGCCGCCTCGGGGCAGTCTGCGAGCTTGCGGAGCCTCGGCAAGACCAGCCCGTCCAAACCCTGTACCCTCCCGCAATCGCCGGCTCCCTTGAGCACATCGCCGTCCGGCGTCTTGCACGACTGGACGGTGCCCGCCGTGATGCTGACCGCGGGGGCGGAAGGCGCCGCGGGTGCCGGAGGCGCGGGGCTCGGGGCAACCGCCAAGGCCGGCGCCGAGGCGACCGGCGCCGGCGCGGGGAGCACTGCGGGAGATGCAGGAGGCGCGGAGGCAGAGACAGCCGGTGGCGCCGAGGCGGAGGGGGCCTCCGGCAGGCTGGGGCCGACGCGGACGCCCGCCAGCCGAGGCCACGCCACGCCGACGATGAAGCCGACGCTGGCAATGATGGCGACGCTCTTCCACGGCGGCCGATCCTGCGCTGGCCCGGGCACCTGTACGGTTATCACGGCGGGTGCGGCCCTCAGTGAACCCTTTCGTTCAGCGGACCCAACGTCAGGCTGAGGTCGAACACCGTTCCCGCGCGGCGCACGCGCACCGTCGCCGAGCGTCCTACGCCGGCCGTGCTCGCGAGCCATTGGAGCTGGGTCGACCGCTCGATGGCCTGACCGTCGAACGCGATGATGATGTCGCCCGGCGCGAGGCCGGCGCGGTCGGCGGCGCCCCCCTTGACGACGTACTCGATCACCGCGCCAAAGACCTTCTCGCCTTGGGGGAGCTTCAGCGCCTGGCGCTCGTCGCTCGTCAGCTCGTGGACGTCGATGATGCGCACGCCGAGGGCGCTCCGCGTGACATGGCCGTCGCGGAGCAACATCGGCAAGAGCTGCTTGATCATGTTGATCGGGATCGCGAAGCCTATCCCCTGCGCGTCGCCGCGGATGGCCGAGTTCATCGCGACGACCTGGCCTTTGAGATTCAAGAGCGGACCGCCGGAGTTGCCGGGATTGATCGACGCGTCGGTCTGGATGAAATCGTATACGCCGGCGGGGTCGAGCTTCACGTCTTGGTTCGTTCGCCCCTTGGCGCTGATGATTCCAGCGCTCACGGTGTGCGAGAGACCGAACGGATTGCCGATGGCAACGACCCAATCGCCGACGTCCATCGCGTCCGAGTCGCCCAGCGGCAGGGCGCGGATGTCTTTCGCGTCGATGCGTACGACCGCAATGTCGGTCGGGGGGTCGGTGCCGACGACCTTGCCCGGAAACTCGCGATCGTCCGACAGCTTGACCTGAACGGTGGAGGCCCCCTCGACGACGTGGTTGTTCGTGAGGATGACGCCGGTCTTGTCGACGATGAACCCGGAGCCCAGCCCCCGCATCTGCGTCGACCGGCGCCGGTGCGTGAACGGCGATACTTCCACTTCCTCGGTCACCGTGTTGATGGTGACGACGCTCGGATCCGCGGCATGGACGATTGGTGCGAGGCTCACGGGCTCCGCCCGGACTATCGCCGCCGCGCTGCTCGCGGGCGCCGCAGGCAGGGCGGCGACGGTGGGGCCGCTCGCGAGCAGCGACGCGCCCGGCGGTAGGCCGGCGCCCCCATCGTCGAAGATTGCGGCGCGCGCGTGACATCCCGACGCGGCTAGGACGCACGCTCCCAAAAGCGCCGGCGCCCTCGACATCACGTGGTCTTGGAGAGTTCGACGTAGCGCATGCGCAGGTCGAAGAGGATCTGACCGATCAGTCGCTCTTCGTCGCCGGTGAGGTTGCCTTTCGTCTTTTCGTCGAGCATCGCGATGAGATCGATCGTCTGACGCGCGAGCGCCAAGTCCTTCTCGACGCCCCCGGTCTCGGGGTTCGGCGCCTCACCGAGATGCATCAGAGCCGAATGGCTCAACGACAGGACGAAGGTCGCGAAATCGACGCGCGGCAGCGATTCGGCGTGTTCGGGCGGTGGGTCTTTCGCGTTGGCGTCGTCCACGGGAGTCCGCCCTCAGTCGCCTCGCCCGCCGAGCGCGGGCTGGGCCAGGCTGATGGAGTCTGCCTGATCGGCGACGTCGGGCAGCTGCGCGAGGTGCTTTTCCACGTCTTTTTCGTCGAAGATGCCTTTTCGGATGTTGCGCTCGCGCACGCGAACGTCCCACTCCCACGGGTTGATGGTCTTCGTGGTGCTGCCGCTGGCCATTGGTCGTCTCGCTCCTGTGGGTTGGTCGTGTCGTTCGCAGTCTTCAGCTGGTGCGTTTGCCGCCCCCGAGCGCGATCGGCTCGTGGGTATGGTCGCAATCGGGGCCGTGGACGTGCTCGTGCGCTTCGTCGAGGTCGGAGGCGGCGCGTTCGATCTCGTCGTCGGTTGCGAGGCGCACTTCGCGCACTTTCACGTGGTAGCGGAGCGTCATCCCGGCGAGCGGGTGGTTGGCGTCGACGACGACGACGTCGTCGCGCACCTCGACCACATTCAGCGTGAACTCGTCGCCGTCGGGCGATTCGGCGACGAGCTCGTCGCCGACGACCACGGCCTTCGGGTCGGGGAGCTCGCCGCGGTCGACCTCGAGCACGAGGCTCTCGTCGTACTCGCCGTAGCCCGCCTCGGATGGGACGACGACGTCGCGTTCGTCGCCGATCTTGAGTCCGACGAGGGCAGCTTCGAGGCCAGGCACGAGCATGCCGTAGCCGTGGACGTAGCGGATGGGCTCTCCGTCTTCGCCTTCGCTCGCGTCGAGGAGGTCGCCGTCGTCGTCACGGAGCTCGTAGTCGAGCGTGACGTGCGCGTTCGGTTGAATGGTGAAGTCGCTCACGGTGGGACGCAAGGACTAGCGCGGGACGGGGCGTTTGTCACCCGGGGCGGCCCCCGATCAGGGGGGAGAGAACCGCGGGGGCGACGCGGACGCCGATGGACGACTTTACGGCCTTGATGCGTATCCGGGCGCCACGTGGACGTGGACGGCTAACGATTGGTCTCATGGGGTGCTGCGTCACTAACCCGGCGGCGTGAGCCGACGGGTTCAAATCCCTTCTCCCGCTCAACGATTCTAAGAAGCCAAGCGTTCTCCATACCTTCGCGACAAGCGGCCCTACGGCGTTTCCCCCCAATTGCCCGCCAGCAGCGCGATCGCCCGCACCTTGTCGTGCGACGTCGCGTGCAGGTAGCGCGCGGTGCTCGACAGGTCCGAGTGCCCCATCATCTCGCGCACCGCCTCGACCGAAGCGCCGCTCCGGGTCGCGTGCGTGCCGAAGGCATGCCGCAGGCTGTGAAACGACCAGGTCGGCGTGATGCCGAGCTTGCGCTGGAGCGCCACGAAGGCCCGGTAGATGCGCTGCCTGCTCGGCGTCCGCCCCGCTTCATCCGTCACCAGCCGGTCAGCGGGCTTCTTGCCCCTGGCCAACTGCTCCAGGATCACCCGGAGCGGCTCGGCGAGGGGCAGGGCGCGCTCGTCGCCCGACTTGGGGGAGACGACCGCGTCCGCGGAGAACGCCTTGCGGATGCTGACGACGAGCTCTTTGAAGTCGACGTCCATCACCCGGAGGGCCCGCACCTCTCCGTTGCGCTGGCTGCCGAAGACCGCCAGCGCAATCGCCCCCTGCAGCCACCCTCGGCTTGCCCCGAGCAGGTGCCGCACGACATCGAGCGGCGGCGCTGCGGGGAGCTTCTTGGCCTTCGGCGGCAGCGGCGGGAGCCGAGGCATCCTCGAGATCACCTCGAGCTCGAACGCCTCCCGCATCACGGTCCGCAAGAGCGCAAGCTGCGGTCGTGGGTCCGTGCCGCGTTCCAGGACGCGCGCCTGAAGCGCGCGCGACTCAGGTGCCCCGATCGCATCGAGGCGTACGCTCCCGAGAGCGCCCTGCAGGTCGGCTTCGAAGAGCCGCTTGTAGCGCTCGACGGTCGCCGGACGAAAGCGCGGCAGGACGAGCTCGGAGAACCTTCTTTCCCAGAACTCGCCGAGCGTCGGCGCCTCCACCTCGGGGGTGAGGGTTCCGTGCTCCGCCGCGTAGCGCATCAGCCGTTCGGCTTCAGCCCGGGCGCCCGCCGCCGTCTGGACACGAGCGTCCCGCCGGTAGCGCTCGGGTCGCCCGCGCTTGTCGCGAAATCGAAAGTCAATGATCCAGCGGACGTTGCCGTCCCGGGTTTCTTTTCGGTAGCCGTTGCCTACTGCACCCATCGGGGAACTCCCTCTGGGCGATCGCTTCACGCGCGACAGCGCGCATTCTAGCGCAACGCCGCGCGATGGAGAGCGACCGCCGGGCTAGGTCGCCTTGTCGATGCGCACGCGCCAGGTGTTCGCGCCGATCTTCAGGCCGACGAACCCAGGACCGAGCGGCGCGGTGATGCTCCCATCGCCCCCGGCCACCTGGGCGCGTCGCAGACGAACGCGGAGTGCGTCCGGGGTCGTGCGGAGCATCTCGGCAGCCTCGGGCACCGTGAGCAGTAGCGGCACGCCCGGTCGCTCGGCGTGGCGGTAGGGGTTCGGCTTGCGCGCACGCTGGCGCTTGATGGCATCCGGCGCGGGCGAGCCGGACGCCCCGTCGCTCGCTGTCGGGATCGTGCGCTCCCGGCTGCTATGGTCGACCTTCATCACGATGACTCCTTCGGGTGACCGAGGAGACGCACCCAGCTTGGCGCTCGGCCGGCTGGGTTTGCGGCTTCGACGGCACCTCCGTTCATCGATCACAGCACCGGGGTTGCTACGTGGAATCGACCGGCGACCGTGGGAATTTTGGGAGACCGCTCCGGCCTCCATCACTTTAATTGAGCAGGGCCGCGTGAATCGATGGCCACTTGTTCACGAAGAACGATGGCTCCGTTCCACGCGACCGCACCGTGGTTGCACGAATCCAGTCCCTCTGTCGCGCGGTGCGGTCCTCGGGCGAGGCGGCGCATCGTGAACGCGCACCCGACGAGGCGTGGCGCCTCGCCCTGCGGTCCGCTCTCCTGGAACGGTCGCGTTTTCCGATGGAGGATGCTGGTTTTGTTCACGAATGGTGATGGGAATGCCCGTCCATCGACGTTCTCGACCGGAAATGGCCTGTTTTCCATCGAATTCCGTGTCTGCGCTCATTAATAGTGGAAAATAGCGAGAATTTGCATGGCTCGGGGTAGAGGATGACCTGGCTTTGCATCTGGCCCGTGCGAAAGGGTCGTCGGCAAAATCAGGATGGTCCGTTTCCCGAATAGGGGGGCCATTCCCCCCGCGGGTGCGCCTCGGCGCGAGAGGGTCGAGTGTTGCCATATTTCGTTCGTCGAAATGTTTTTGAGACGCAGCCGGGCTCCCGCCCCGAGGGGATCGGATCTCACGGGCTCATTCTTCCTCCTCCCGCGGACGCGTGAACGAGCGAGCACGCCAGCGACCCCCGAGTGCCTGCAATTGGCAAGAGCTCGGTCTCTGGTGGCCGGTGTCCCTTTCCTCCTGACACACCCAGCGACGCGACGGGAGCCACGCCGACCCTGACTCGCACCGCGACTTCGACCAGCCGGCTGGGCGGCGAAAGAGCGGTCGTTCGTCGGCGAGATGGTGGAGGACGCAAAGGCACGGACAGGGAACCGCAAGGCGTACACTTGTGATCGCCTATTGGTTCCGACGATGCGCGCAGCCGAATCCACGCCGAACGAGGCCCAATGCCATCGGTCAAACCGTCGCCCGAGCCCAACTTGGGCCGCTAGTGTCCTGATCCCCTTTCTCGCTGGGTGCGCCCTCGTCGGTCTTTCGGAGCATGGGGCAGGCACCAATGCGCCGACGCTGGGGCTCGACGGCAGCGCCACCGCAGCCAGTCAGCCACCGCAGCAAGAGGCCGACCACGCGGTCCCGCCCACCGGCTCTCCTGACCGAGAAACGGTGTGGCAGTCGACGGCAGCGGATGCCGGACCGGACGGCGACGCAAAGATGCAAGGGCGGGAAGCGGACCTTCTGTCGGACGCTGCGATCCTGCGTGCTCCTCTGGCGACCGTCCGACCGGACGCGGGCGGCGGTGCACCCCTGCTGGGTGGTGCGGTCGCACTGGAGGCCGCACCCCAGCCGGTCCGCGGCAGACCGGCTGACGTCCACACGAAGCCCGGGAGGTATCCGGGATATGTTGTTTGGTTTGGTTGCCCCCAAAAGTCTGGGGACTCGTTGGTCATCCTCTGGGGGCTTGGAACCGTTCCCCTGCCTGATCTTGAGTCTGAGAAAGAAGAGTACTGGCGCGTCGCCAACGCGGCCCTCCGAGTGGCAGGCGTTCGCTCGGCCTATGGCACGGCCGGGAACGGGCCTTGCTTTGCCATGCCGAACAGGACGATTGCCCTACTGCTCGACGACTTTCGAGACGTCGACGCCGCTATTCGCAATCTTGGAGCGTGGCTCGCACGAGAGCGCTACGTGGGCCAAGTCGTACTCGAGCTCTGGCCGAGGCCGCGCCCAGGACAACACAAGCGACCAATTTGAGGGCCTCGTGGCAACCGATGACGCCCGTGCCGACCGCACGCCCGCGCGCCATTGCGTCGCGAGTAGGCAATCCTAGCGGTATGCCTATCAAAAGAGCGCCAGAGGCCGCTCGCGCGTAACGAGGGGGGCGGCTAGTCATCGATCGGATCTCCATTGGCGTGCGCCGCGGCCCATCCCTGCTCGAGGACGGGCAGCTTCTCGTAAGCGCGACCGAGCACGATCCAACCGGGCGGCCCGTTGCTGCGTAGGTGTCCTCCGAGCGCGGCGAGCGCCAGGTAGACCTCGAGGTTGGTAGGCGTCGCGCTCAGCGGCTTGCGGCCGCAGGCGCGGAGCAGCTGCAGCTGCCTTGCGGTCAGCGCCGAGCAAGCTTGCTCGGGCTCGGTCCGAGCCGCGTCGCGCAGAGCCAGCAGGCGCACGGCGATGGGTAGAAACAAGGCCAGCGCGATGCGAAGTGCCTCGTAGCTCTCCATCTGCCCTTTCTCGATCTGGCATCCTGTCTTCAGGGCCTTGAAGAGTTCCTCAATCACCCATCGGGCGCGGTACGCGTCCACCAGTTCGGCGACCTGCTCGGCGGTGTCGATCGGCTCGCTGGTCACCAGGTACCAGGCGATCGGTTCCTGCCCTTTGGGACAATCGCGTTCGAGTACCGTCACCACGTTGACCTTCAAGCTCGGCGGCGAGCCTGGGGCGAAGTTGCTCGAGCGCGACAGCGTCACCGCCATGGCCGAGACTTCGAGCGTCGCCTCGCGAGCCTCGCGAGGCGCGTGGTGGTCGCGCGGACGGCCGACGGCGCGCGGACTGACGTGCACCTCGCGCCGAAACAGGTTCGGAGCGCGACCGACGACCTCTCGGAGCTTATCGCGCTCGCCCACCAGGCGCCGGTCGTGCGACAGCCGGATGACGTAGCGGCTCTGCGCGGCCTCCAGCTCCGAGAGCAGGTCGTAGTTGTCGCCCTCGCGATCCATGACGTGAATGGCGCGGGTTGTCCCTTGCAGCCGCTGCTCACAGGCCCGCACTGCGCGTCCCCAACGCAGCGACTCCCGCTGTGGATCGGCGCGCAAGTGGCGCCGATTCAGGTCGCGCAGAGGCGGCTTGGTGCGCGCCCAGGTCTCGGCTCCGAGCACCCCCAGCGGCGTACGGGTCGGCGTCACTGCCAGACTCGCGTGAAGCCGGAACCCGCGCGCGGCGCCAGCGTCGTGGATGCGCCCCAGCCCTTCTCGATCGCCGTTGAACGTCAGCACCGTCGTGTCGTGCAGCACCAGGACCCGCTCGTGCCCCTGGCACCGCAACCGCGTCTGCTCGGCGTGTGGCGCGTGTACTGCCTCGAAGGTCACCTCGTCGTTATTCAAGAATCGGTATAGGCCCTCCAGCTGCCACTCGGTCCCCATCGCCTCGGGGAAGCTCAGACCTGGATTGCGCGCCAGATCCAGCCCGATCCGCTCCAGCCGCTCGCTGCGGCGTCGATCGCCTAGGACCGCACCTCGGTACTCCGACGCGATGTCTTCCAGCTCCATCGCCGAGCTTTGATCACATCTCCCGGCAAAAGGCGATCGAGATGTGTGGGATCCTTAGGGGGTCGGTGTGTTACGAGGCGCCGTCTCAATTGAGACCGAGCGCGCAGCCAAGTCCGTGAATCGCGATGCCGTTCGACGCTTGGCTCCTCGATGGGGGATTGCCATCGCCCGGGTCGCGTACACTGTTCACCCCATGAGCCTGTCGCTCCACTCGCTGGCGATCGAGACGTTCGTCCCCACGCTGCGCACGCTGTCCAAGCTCCTCGACATGGGAGCAGCTCACGCGGCCGAGAAGAAGTTCGATCCGACGGTCCTCGTTCAGGCCTGCCTGGCTCCGGACATGCTCCCGCTCGCGGCGCAGGTCAGGCTGGCCTGTCACCACGCGAGGGACGCGACCTCCCGCCTCGCGGGGAAGGGGGGGACAACGTACGGGGGCAACGACGTCACGATCGACGAGATGAAGGTGCGCATCGAGCAGACGATCGAGTTCATGCGGAGCACGCCGGTGGCCGCGTTCGAGGGGGCGGAGGATCGCGAGGTCGTGATCCCCGTGACCGGCTACGAGCGGGACTTTCACTTGAAGGGCTTCGAGCTGCTGCGCGACTGGTCGCTGCCTCACTTCTATTTTCACTACGTCACCGCCTACGACATCCTTTGCCACAACGGCGTCCTCATTGGAAAGCGGGACTACATGAGCCATATCAGTCAGTACATCCGGCCGCGTGCCGTCTGACGCCCTGGAGAAGGGCGTCGCGAGACGATGGAAACCACGACGCGGCCGATGGTCAGGGCCCATCGGTGCGGGAGAGGCTCTCGCTCAGCGACCGAGGTCTTTGTCGGGATCGGGACGGACGACGAGCCGTCCCTTGGTGTCACGCGCGACCGCAACGGACTGCCCCTGCGAGGCGAGCAGCGCGGGGGTCGATCGCAAGACAACGAAGCGCTCCCCGTCCGACACTATGGCGTAGGCGCTCGGTGGGCCGGCCCGGTCGGCCTGCTGGATGCGCCCCCGGAAATCTTCCGGCACGCGTGCGAGGAACGTCATGCCCGAGCGTGCGGCGATCTCGGCTCCGAGCTCGCGCCGCTCGACTTCACGCAGCTTCGCTACCCGGTCCGGATCGTCCGGCCCGATGCCGAGACGACGCAGCGCCTCGTGGCGGTCAGCAACGGCTTGCCGCACGTCGGCCCCCAGTCCCCAGCGGGCCAAGGTCTTGGTCTCGACTCCGTCGAGCCAGACCGGTCCCCGGTGGACGACCTGCTCGTTCAGCGACAGGGGCTCCTTGCGAACGACGAGCCGATAGCGAGGAGGCGCGGCGCGTGCCCGATCGGCGAGCCGGTCGAGGAGGTCGGGCGGCACCTTCCAACTCGCTGGGCCCTCGGCGGCCACGAGCCCCGCGCGTTCAAGGTCGCGTAGGCGCCGCGCGAGCCCTTGCGCGTCGCTGCCCGCGGAGGCATCGAGAGCGAAGACGCCGCCGCGGTCGCGGGCGGCCTCGGCGATCTGTCTGTCCGCGGGACGGACGGGCGTCTCCGGCGGCGTAGCGATCGAAACGAGATCCCCCACTCCCACCGTCTGCGCACTCCGCGCGTCGAGCGGGACGTGGTACGCGCGTCCCGCGGGCGTCTCGACCACCGCGTAGAACGTGCCCTTGAGCTCATCGGACAGACCCTTGCCGGCCACCCGGCCCGTGACGACCGCTGGCGCCATTCCAGGCTCGGACCGCAGCGCCTCTCCCGGCCGAACCGCGTCGTAGCGGGACGGGTCGCCTCGCACGGCTGCGTGGATCTGCTGGAGGATATCGCCGCGCGAGCCGTGA
>Ga0265313_10002165_pt1 | contig 17438 bp, 18 predicted proteins | sample 4123metaG_FD_203122 | JGI IMG/M metagenome (GOLD analysis project Ga0265313, IMG submission 203122) | Rhizosphere microbial communities from Carex aquatilis grown in University of Washington, Seatle, WA, United States - 4-1-23 metaG | ecosystem: Host-associated > Plants > Roots > Rhizosphere >...
AGATGCGTCGGAACGCGTGCTCAGTTCTGCTCCTCCGGCTGGGCTGCACGGCGCAGAGCGGCGGCGTTGCGCACCACGATTTCGTGGCGGCTGGGGATGTCGATCAGTCCGCTCTGCTTCAGCTTGGTAAGCGTGCGGCACACGGTTTCGATCGTCAGTCCGAGATAATCAGCGATGTCCTGGCGCGTCATGGGAATGTCGATGGACCGCTTATCGGCCTGCTTGCTGCGTCCCATAAGCTGGATGAGGAACGAGGCAACCCGCTCATTGGCGCTCTGGCGGCCAAGGATGACGAGATGGTTCTGCGCGGCCCACAGGTCGTGGCGAAGCGTCGAGAAGAGTTCGGCGCGGACCTCGCGGTTTTCGTCGCCCAGCCTCTCGAGACGGCCGCGGCCGTAGCAGATCAGCGTAACATCGGTGAGCGCCTCTGCGGTCAGAGCGTGATCTTCGAGCCAGTTGAGCCCGAAAAAATCGCCGGGCAGGGCAAATTCTGCGATCTGACGCCGGCCATCCGGCATCATCTTGGAGAGGCGGACGGCGCCCGTCATGACGCGATAGGAATATTCTGCGTCGTCGCCTTCGCTGAAGATCGTGTTGTTGCGGGAGTAGTGCGATACCGTTCCAAAGGCGCTGAGCGGCGACTTCGCGTCGGTCACCCTCAGCGATGCTGCGGCGGGGTGTTGCGCGGTGCGGATCTCATGGACTGCTACGGACATCGATCTCTCCCAGATCAGTTTCAGTACGGAGAGATTGACGCACAGCGGCCTGCGCGAATATTGCGAATTACCTCTACGTATCTGGCCACCACGGAACCAAAGACGTAGGGGTCACTACGTACGTAGTGCGACCGTGTGTTCCGATTTTCCCCCCATGGCGCTGCGTAAGGCGCCCAAAAGCGTGTCCGGAGCGATCGGTTTTCGCAACAGGTCGTCGACACCGACCTTTCGCATGCGACTCTCAAGCTGCGGATCGGACGCGGACGCGATCATGATGGCCGGTTTTGAGTAAGCGCGCAGCCGAAGCAACTCCAGCAATTCGAGCCCGCTCATTCCCGGGAGCTGAAAATCGAGCACAAGGCAGTTGAACCGGTCGATTTCCCTGGTGAGAAGAAAGTCATTGGGTGACGAGAAGGTCTGAACGGAATAGCCGTTGCGTTCAAGCATCAGGCGAAGGGAATCGCGCACGGCCGCATCGTCTTCCAAAATGCCGACAAGCGGTTTTTGCTGCATGACAGTCATTGATCTTAGGCGCGCCGAATTCGCGCCATCATCCAAATTGCGCAAGCACAGTAGTAGGATGAGATGAGTGTTTACGCTGATCCGGATCAATCATTACCCGTGGCGACTACGTACGCCGCCGCGACATAGAGTGCTTCACGAGGTCCGCGAGGTTTCGTGCGCCGAGCTTTTCCATCACCCGTGCTCGGTGCACCTCGACTGTGCGTGCGGAAATTCCGAGCTTGTGCGCGATCACCTTGTTTTGCTGACCTTCAATGAGCAGATCGAATACTTCCTTCTCACGTTCGGTCAGTACGCGTTCCGGGCGAACGTCGGAGCGAGACTTTGAAAATTCGGCGGCAACTTTGACGTGCTGAAACGCAGTCTCAATCGCTTCGAGCAGCGTCGCCTTCTCGAACGGTTTCTCCAAAAACTCGATGGCGCCGGCCTTCATTGCCTGAACGGCGAGCGGAACGTCGCCATGCCCGGTCATGACGATGACGGGAAGGCCGGGAATCGTTCGATTGATTTCCCGCTGCAGCGCAAGACCGTCCATCTCTGGCATGCGGATGTCGGCCAACACGCATGTACCTTCGGCCTTTATGCCGGCCTGCAGAAATGCGCGGGCGGATTCGAACGCGAGAATCCGATAGCCGGAACGGCCAAGCAGCATCTGCAAGGAGTCGCGCACGTCAGGATCGTCATCGACGATGCAAACGGTCTTGTCGCCACTCATGATTTCGCATCCTGTGCGACCGGAACGTTGAAGCGGAACACGGCGCCTCCGCCCGGATTTGCCTCCAGCCACAACCGACCGCCGTGAGCTTCGACGATACCGCGGCAGATACTCAGGCCCATACCCATTCCGGTGGCCTTGGTCGTGACGAAAGGCTGAAACAGCTTTTCTGCCATTTCATCGGAAATTCCAGGGCCGGTGTCGGCCACCGAGACCTGCAGCAGCTCGGGCGCGATCCGGCTGGTCGTGACGGTCAATTCGCGCCGTTCCTGTCCCTCCATGGCTTCGGCTGCATTCTTCATGAGGTTGATCAGAACCTGTTGAATCTGGACACGGTCAACCGAGACGGGCGGCAAGCCCTGCTCGAACAAAACGCGCAGCTTGATTCCGCGTTCGGCAGCGTTGATCTGGCCAAGGCGGATCGCCTCGTCGATCGTGCGCGTGATGTCTTCATCAGTTCGGTTCGGACCGCGCTTTTCGATGAATGCGCGCAGGCGGCGAATGATGTTACCCGCACGCGAAGCCTGTTCCGCGACCTTGGCGAACACCGACTTCAGTTCGTCGTCGCCACGCTCATCGGCAATGTCGAGGCCGGCGTTGGTGTAGTTGAGAATGGCAGTCAGGGGCTGATTGAGTTCATGGGCGAGGCCGGCCGCCACTTGCCCCATGTCGGTGAGGCGGCTGACGTGCAGCATTTCGGACTGCAGATCCAGAATGCGGCGCTCACGTTCTATGCGGTGGGAGATGTCGGTAATAATTCCGAGGAAGATGCGCTCACCGCGAATCACGCCTTCGCCGACGGACAGGTTCATTGGGAAAACGGATCCGTCTTTGCGGCGTCCCTGCACCTCGCGTCCGATGCCGATGATATGTTTCTCGCCAGTGGCGACATAGTGCTTGAGATACCCATCATGCTCGTCATGGTACGGAGCAGGCATCAGCATCTTGATGCTGTGGCCGATGACCTCGGCGGCCGTATAGCCGAAGAGCCGCTCGCAGGCCTGATTGTAGATTCGGACGCTGCCCTTCTCATCGATGACCATGATTCCGTCGACCGCCGTGGCGATCAGCGCGTCGAACAGCGAATTATCCTCCGCAACGCGTCCCGCAGATTGGCGTACGACCGGCATTTACATGGCCCTCAGAAGTCTTTCAGCCTATCATGCGGTTAAGTTCGTGCATGTGGGGCCAGACATGCTCCCAGTGCCGAATCTTGCTGCACGGCTTGATCTTCGTCAAACGCAGGTCGGCTGCAATATGCAGTATTTCGCAGCGGAGCGAGGCACATGCCCAGGCGCATTCTAGTCATAAATGGCCATCCCGATACGCGCGAAGAACGCTTCTGCTCCGGCCTTACAAAGGCCTACGTCGACGCCGCATCCGGGGCGGGGCATGAAGTTCGGCGCATTGATGTTGGCGCGCTCACATTCCCAATACTGGTCCGCTTCGAGGAGTTCCAGACGGCAATCGACAATGCGGATATCCGCAAGGCACAGGAGGATATTCTGTGGGCCGAACATCTGGTCTTCATCCATCCTCTCTGGCTTGGCACCATTCCAGCGATGCTGAAGGCTTTTGTGGAGCGGGTCGCCTGTGGCGGTTTTGCCTTTGACACGGGGACGGCCGGCAACCCCAAACGGGCGCTGACCGGAAAATCCGCTCGGCTCATCGTCACGATGGGCATGCCGGCCGTCGCGTTTCGCATCATTTTTGGCGGCTATGGTGAAAAGGCCTTCGAACGGGGGATCCTGCGCCTGTCGGGCGTATGGCCTGTGCGCAAAACCTATTTCGGCGCTATCGAATTGTCGGAACGGCACCGTGACAATTGCCTGGCGACCGTTCGACGGCTCGCGGCGGCCGGAAAATAGGAGGCGTGCATGAGATGGAATCTTTTTCGGGTCACTGCGTTTGCGATACTCACGGTAGGTAATTTCAGCGCGGCCCACGCCCGCCCTCCTGCGATCGCGGAAGGCCGTACGCTGGCGATCCAGGCGTGCTCGGCATGTCACCAGGTGACTGAAACACAGTCGCCGTCGAGGCCGGTGTTCAATCCCGACACGCTCGAACACGTCGCCGCACCAAGCTTTGTCGAGATTTCTCGCAAGTACGGCAAGAATACGGCTGCGCTTCGCGCCTTTATTCGCACGCCTGCACATCCGATGCGCGAGCAACAGTTTCTGCCGCGCGACCTCGACCTCATAGTCGTTTACATACGGTCCCTCGACCCGCGTCATTGAACGCTCCCGATTCTTGATTTGGCTCAATTTCAAGCCAGATCGGATTGGCCAAGGTCCCCCATGTCACTTGGGGAATTGCGTTCATGGAACATGCGTTCTTGATTCTGGTTATCGCCACATTTTCGGTTTTTGCACTCGCCCTGGCCTATGGCTCGTGGGTTGCCGGCGCCGACCAATAGCTCTCTTCAGCGCAACGCCGTCCACAGTACGGCGGCGCTTACTGCGCTTATGGCGGACGCGGCGGCGACGTAGAACGCGAACGCGCGCGATCCGAGCACTATCGCCAAAACGGTCTTGCATAGCTGATTTGCGGCCCCTGCGATGACTATGACGGTCGCCGCGAATGGCAGCGTCACGGCTTGGCCTGCGATTTTGGCCGTCGATAGCGTTATGGGGTCGACGTCCACCAGACCGGAAATCGCTGCCAGCGGGATCAATCCCAGCTGGTTTGTGCCTGATCCGGTTACCTTGGCGATGAAGGTCACGGCCGCGAGCAGAAGGCCGAATTTCAGCACTTCGCTCAATTCGAACGGGTTCGTCAGGATCAGTGGCGACCTTTCTTGTTCCACGGCTGCGCGTCGATAGAGCAAGAACGAGGCGCCCAGGAGCAGCAGGACCGGTACCGCCAGGACCGAGGCCAACGGCCAAAGGAGCCCCGGCGCCAGAGCGATGCCGATTGCGCTCATGCGCGTGAGCGAGACCGCCCATGATGTCGTCACGCCCGCGGCGAGTGGCATGCTGCTGTCGGGCTGCGCGCGTGCAAGACGCGCATATGTCCAGGTGACGGTGGTCGATGAGACGAATCCGCCTGCAGCAGCCGCATAGATCAGACCTGCGCGCTCTCCGGCCACGCGGACGCTTATGTAGCCTACGAAGGAAAGCGCGGCGATGATCACGATCATCAGCCAGAGCTGCCGCGGGTTGAGCGCCTGCCAGGGATCGATCGGGTGATCGGGCAGAAGCGGCAAGAGCACAAACGACATGACGAGCAAGAGAAGTCCCGCGCGCAGCTCGGTCCACTTCAGGTTTTCGACGAATGCGTGCAACGCCTTGCGCTCGGCGAGAATGAACGTCGCGGCGATGCCGCATACCCCCGCGACGACCATGTTGCCCACTGCCGCATAGGCGCCGATCGCAAAGGTGATAAGGCCGGCAATCATTCCCGTTGCGGAGGCGCTATCGAATACGTTGGCTTCGCGCCATTCGAACAAGGCAAGGCTGGCCGCAAATGCGACAAATGCGGCGCCCAGAAACAAACTGCCTGCGAAGGGGATCAGCAAAGCACAGACGCCGCCGAGCAAACCGATGAGTGCGTAGGTCCGCACACCTGCGGCGCGCGCGCCGTCCTTCATTTCGCGTTCCTGCCAGCCGCGTTCGACGCCGATCATGAATCCGATGGCGAGAGCCAGCAGCAGCCGTTCGAGCAGAGCATAGATGTCCATTTCACAATCCTAGACGCCGCTCGCCGGCAAAGCGACAGGCGATGCAGGCTGTCACGGCCGCATGAACATGTAATCGGTATCTGGGTCGCAGTTCTCGGCCACGAATTCGAGTTCTGCTCGAACGTCCTGGATCGGGCGATACTCCAGATACTTCCGCACGATCGCTCCAAGCATGTAACGCGCCGTGGCATCGAGGTCGAAGCCGCCGGCCTTGGCTTCTGCCAGGGCCTGATCGACATGTTGCTGTGCAATCTTGGCCGCGCTCATGAATTCTCCCGTAAATGAAGTGTGACGCGCACTTCGCTTATCACTCCAAATAGTATGGTGCCGCGCGGGTCGGACCTCCTTGCGTCAGATCAAGATGCGAGGGATTTCAAGCTGATACGGAATGAGCGTACAATTCCAACAGGCTTCAGAGCGAGATGCTTCTTCCATGATGGCCGGACATGTCATGACTGCGCTGCGGCTGGGCATCGAGACGCCGAGCGAAGCGCACATCTTCATGCACAAGGACTGCCACGTATGCCGGGCAGAGGGATTCGCCGCGCGCTCGCGCGTCGTGGTCTCGCACGGTACGAAGTCTGTCGTCGCGACGCTCTATCATGTCACGTCAGGTCTGGTCGGATTGAACGAAGCCGGACTTTCGGAATGGGCGTGGGGCGAACTTGGTCTCGGCATCGGCGCGAAGGTAAGCGTGAGCCACGCACCACCGCTGGAGTCTCTCAGTCCGATACGCGGCAAGGTTCGAGGCAATCGTCTCGACGCAACGGCGCTGCGCGACATCATCAATGACGTCCAGGCCGGACGTTATTCTTCGATTCATCTCTCGGCGTTTATCACCGCATGCGCCGCGCGTGCGTTGGACTATGACGAGATGCGGGACCTCACGCGCGCCATGATCGATGTCGGAGAGCGCATCGAATGGCCCAGTAAACCTATCGTTGACAAACACAGCATCGGCGGCTTGCCGGGAAACCGCACCACGCCCATCGTCGTTGCGATTGTGGCTGCGTGCGGACTGACAATTCCCAAGACGTCGTCGCGCGCGATCACGTCTCCGGCGGGCACGGCGGATACGATGGAGACTATGGCGCCTGTCGATCTCGATCTCGCGACGATGAGAAGGGTGGTCGACAAAGAAGGCGGCTGCATCGCGTGGGGCGGTGCGATGGGCCTCAGCCCGACCGATGACATCATGATCCGGGTGGAGCGTGTCCTTGACCTTGACGGCGAGGGCCAGTTGGTTGCCTCCATCCTGTCGAAAAAGGTTGCCGCCGGCGCAACGCATCTCGTGCTTGACCTGCCGGTCGGTCCGACAGCAAAAGTGCGCAGCTATGAGGCTGCACAAACGCTGTCCGACAGTCTCGTCGAAGTCGGGCGCGCATTCGGTCTCGTCGCAAAAGTCATCATCAGCGACGGCACGCAGCCTGTCGGCCGCGGGATCGGTCCCGCGCTCGAGGCGCGCGATGTGCTCGCCGTGCTACAAGGGCAAGCTATGGCTCCGTCGGATTTGCGTTCGCATGCACTTGCGCTCGCAGGCGCGCTGCTCGAGCTGGGCGGTGCGGCGCCGGAAGGTTCAGGAATGCGGCTCGCCGCTGAAACGCTTGCGAGCGGCAAAGCATGGCAAAAATTCCAGCGAATCTGCGATGCCCAGGGCGGCATGCGGACGCCTCCGGTCGCGCAGCATCACCACGTGGTGAAGGCGCGAACCAGCGGACTGGTCGAACGCATCGACAGCCGCAAGCTCTCGCGCGTAGCCAAACTCGCTGGCGCGCCGGATGCGAAGGCGGCGGGCGTCGAATTGCACTTGCGTCTGGGAGCTCCGGTCAGCCGCGGTGAGCCGGCCTATACCGTCTTTGCCGAGAGCCCAGGCGAACTTGAATACGCCATGTCCTATGTCGCGCTGAATCCGGACATCATCGGACTGGCGCGCACATGAACACGCCGATCATTGTGCCACTGCCGGGCAATGACGAGATGGCAGCGAGCCTCGCGCGCCGAATCGGCGGAGAGATGGTTCTTCCTGTCACGCGAGCGTTTCCGGACGGCGAGACATATTTCAAGTTGGACGTGAATCTGCGCGGCCGAGAAGTCGTGCTGGTGTGTACGCTCGACCGGCCCGACTCGAAATTTCTGCCACTGGTGTTTGCAGCCGAAACGGCACGCGATCTTGGTGCAGCGCGCGTGGGATTGGTGGCGCCCTATCTATCGTACATGCGCCAGGACCGACGCTTTCAGCCCGGCGAGGCTCTTTCGGCCAAGATTTTTGCATCGGAGCTTTCGCCGCACTTCGATTGGCTGGTGACGATCGATCCGCATCTTCACCGCGTGCACGCGCTGGGGGAGATCTTCACGATGCCGACGCGCGTGCTGCACGCTGCCCCGGCCGTGTCGGCATGGATCGTCGACAATGTGCAAGACCCGGTCATCATCGGCCCGGACTCCGAAAGCGCCCAGTGGGTGGCCGAGGTGGCGAAGGGCGCGCGAGCACCATTCGTCGTTCTCGCGAAAATCCGAAAGGGCGATCAAGACGTAGAAGTGTCGGTCCCCGAAAGCTCCAAATGGCGCGACTACGCCCCGGTCCTGGTCGACGACATCATCTCGACGGGCAGAACCATGATCGAAACGCTCGGCCATCTGCGGCACGCAAAGTTGAAACCGGCCGTCTGCATGGGCGTGCATGCGATTTTTGCGCCAGCGGCTTATGAGAGCCTTCTCGCCGCGCGTCCGGCGCGGATCGTCACCACCAACACGGTCAAACATCCCACCAACGGCATCGACATTTCCGCGCAACTCGCGGACGCGATTCGAGAGGTAGAATTGTGATGCGTGTTACATTCCTCGGAGCCGTTGGAACGGTCACAGGTTCGAAATATCTACTTGAAACGGACCATCACCGGATTCTGGTGGATTGCGGATTGTTTCAGGGCTTCAAACAACTTCGCCTGCGCAACTGGGCTCCGTTGCCGACGGACGTGCGTACGCTCGACGCTGTCGTTCTCACGCACGCTCATATCGATCACTCAGGATATATTCCCCTGCTTGTGAAACACGGCTTTCGGGGCCGGGTGTACTGCACGCCGGCGACGCTCGATCTGTGCGGTATCCTTCTCCCGGACGCCGGTCACCTCGAGGAGCGCGCTGCCGAGGATGCCAATCGCCACCGCTATTCAAAGCATCACCCTGCGCTGCCACTGTTCACCGAGAACGACGCACGGGATGCATTGTCGCGTCTGACGCCGGTCGAATTCCGCCGCGCACACGATTTCGGCAAGGGATTGTCGTTTTCGTTCCATTATGCCGGTCACATTCTCGGCGCTGCGATGGCGCAGTTCAGGTTCAACGGAAAGACGATCCTTTTTTCTGGCGATCTTGGACGTCCGAACGATCCGATCATGCGTGATCCGGAAACGATCGCGCAGGCCGACTATGTCGTCGTCGAATCGACGTATGGCAATCGCAAGCATCCGGCCACCAGCGCTCAGGATGAACTGGCCGCGATTATCACGTCGACCGCCAAGCGCGGTGGGTCAGTGGTGGTTCCGGCCTTTGCCGTCGGCCGCGCGCAGCTGCTGCTCTATCACCTCTACCGCCTCAAGCAGGAAAGACGAATTCCGGATCTTCCGATCTTTCTCGACAGTCCGATGGCGATCGACGCCAGCGATATCTTCCGCGCGCACGCCAAAGATCATCGTCTATCGCCTCTGGAAGCAAGAAACGTATGCGCCATCGCTCGCCAGACGCCGACCGGTGCGGAGTCGAAGGTGATTGATCAAAGCCGCGTACCCTCGGTTATCGTGTCGGCGAGCGGCATGGCATCCGGCGGCCGCGTATTGCATCACCTGAAGGTATTTGCTCCGGATCACCGCAACACGATCCTGTTCACCGGCTTTCAGGCCGGCGGCACGCGCGGCGCGGCGATGATCGCCGGTGCGCAGACGATCAAGATATTCGGTGACCACATCCCGGTGCGCGCCGAGGTGCGGACGCTCGACATGCTCTCCGCACATGCCGACGCCGACGAGATACTGGCCTGGCTTGGACACTTTGAAAAACCGCCGACGACCACCTTCATCACCCATGGCGAGCCCGATGCAGCCGATGCGCTGCGCAAGCGCATCGAGGACACGCTGAAATGGCCGGTCGTCGTGCCCGCCTACCGCGACTCGTTCGATCTGGTGCCCGAAGACGGTCAGTGACAGAGGAAAACAGGCAACGGCGCTTCGCGCATGACGTGCCTGGTAAAGCCTCCAAACATCAATTCGCGCGCACGGCTGTGTCCATATCCGCCCATGACGAGAAGCCCTGCGTGGAGTTTGTTCATGGCCGAATCCAGGATGGCTTCGCACGCGTCGCGCTTTTCCACCTTGATGTGACCTGCCTGCGGTTTCAGCCCGTGATACCGAAGATGCGCCGCAAGGCGTTCCGTGGAGTCGATGACCGTTTGGGGGTCGGTGCCATCCTCGACGGCACCCAGGATGACGATCTTCTCGGCCTTCGCCAGAAGCGGCATCGCAGCGGTGACGGCGCGTGCGGAAGCGGGCGAATCCTTCCAGGCGATGACGACCGTCGTGATCGGGTTCTCGCAAGTCTTCGTAGGCGCCAGCAACAGCGGACGGCCGCACCCGACGAGTACGTCACCGACGCCGATCGTCGAAAGTGTCGTGGGCGCTTCCGGACGGCTGAACACGACCAGATCGTTGTAATAGGCCTGATGGATGGTCTCTTCCAGTTCGTTGCCCGACACCTCATGCCAGGCGGCGGTCACTGCTCCGATGCTCGCGATTTTCTCCTTGGACGTGAAGTGGGCGAAGTCTTCGCGGGACAAAGCGGTGCGCGCCTTGTCGGCGCGTTCCAGTGCTTCCCAGATCTCGCCGGCAAAGACTCCTGACTCGACATCGAGCGAGGCCGTGTAGCGCGCCATCTCTGCCGCGTCGGGATGAACATGAAGTTGCTCGATATGGCCATCGAACAGGCGCGCAACCGTCAACGCCATGCCCATGGCTTTCGGCGTGGAGACCGAATTCAGTCCCGGTACGAGAATGGTCTTGAACATGTTGACCTCCTTGCACGTTCCCGGCGCAACAGCAGGCGCCTTTCGCGAATGAGATGCATGTAGACCCGTGAGGCCCGACGCATCTTGATCGGCGTCAAAGGCTGCGGGCGAAATTCGAAAACCCTGTATTTGTTGCCTTACCCGGTTATTTGGCGGGCCAATCAGGCAATCCTGCCCCTATATCAAGCCAGCAGAATGCGCTCGCCGTGTCGATGAGCATGGCCTTACCTTGAACAGGTTGAGCCATCACGGGCTCTTCGATCGGAATGACCAGACCGAGCAACAGGGATGGATTTCCTTCCGCATCCCGCAACGGGAACGCGGTCATTTCAAATTTCTGCGAGAATCCGCGCTCATAGTGGAAGGCCATGACTTGCCAAAGCCCGCAGGGATGCGACTGAAGAAGGCTCAGACTTTGGCGCGCGCCGTCACGATGGAGAGGCGACAAATATTCAAGGACATCGTGCCCGGTCACGTCTCGCTGAATGCGGAATTGAATGGCGCTGCCGGCGAGCCGGATTATCAGCGGTCCACCGATCTCATCGGGAGCCTTCAGCAGGATGAGATTCTTGAGGAAGCGGGTCGCACGCTCTGGCCGGAATTCCGAACGGCTCGGAACAAGGCCGGCCTTTGGCTGCGCATGCCAGAAGGCTTCGAACGCCAGACTCAGCTCCGAACGTTCAGAGATAGGCGAAGCCGATTCCTGGGGAACCAGAATGTTCATGGGCTGACCGGTTGATTTGCGGGCGGAACCTATGCCGCAAGGGCAACAGGAATTTGACATTTCGGGACATTTATTTGACATTCCGGGACATGCCGTTGACGCACCTCGCACGCAGCGCAGCGATTTCGGACTTTGCCGAGGTGGCAAGAGCGATTGGACTGGATCCCATCCGCATGGTTGACGAGGCGGGCATTCCGCGCGCCGCACTCAGCAATCCCGACCTGACGATTTCCGCAGGTGCCGTCGTGCGCCTGTTCGAGGCCGCCGCAGAACGCGCCGGAGTGGAAGATCTTGGCCTGCGTATCGCCAGCCGCCGCAAACTCTCAAACCTCGGGGCGTTCGGTTTGCTCGTCCGCGAGCAGCCGAATGTTCGCAAGGCAATCGATGCCGTCATAGAATATGGCTGGATCCAGAACGAAGGCGTGTCGCTGCGGATCGACGAGGCCGGAGGTCTTGTCATCCTCAACGCTACTGTCACCGCAGCTCTGCCGGCGGCTTCGCGCCAATCAACGGAGCTTATGCTCGCCATTCTGGTGCTGAGCCTGCGAACCCTGCTGGGCGAGAACTGGCGCCCGCAGCTCGTCTGCTTCAGCCACATCGCACCGGCGAACGGGCAGCCGCACGCCCGTCTGTTCAACTGCCCGGTGGAATTCGATCATGACTTTTCCGGCATCGTCCTGGCGCGGCGCGACCTGGAACTGCCTATTCCACGCAGCGATCCCTCGGCGGCGCGCCAGTTGGAGAAAATTATTGATAGCGCGGCAGGCCGGCGCCGCACATCGGCGGACGAGGCTGTCCGCCATCTCGTGCTTGAACTTTTGCCAACGGGACAGTGCACGGCAATGCAAGTGGCGCTGCGGCTCGGCATCGATCGCCGCACGCTGCATCGTCATCTCTCTGAGCACAAAACGAGCTTTTCAGACATTCTCGATGACGAGCGCGGCAGACTTGCGCAATCTCATATCGCGCAAGGCGGCCGGTCGCTGTCCAATGTTGCTGTGCTGCTCGGCTTCTCGTGTCTCAGTTCCTTTTCGCGCTGGTACGCGCGCAAATTCGGTCAGAGCGCTACATCGCTGCGGCGGCTCAGTCGGCCCGATAACTCACCTGAAGCCCGACCACGTTGACGTAGGCGTTGGTCGTTCCGTTCAGTTCGCCCCGCAGCGCGGCGCCGGGAACCGTTTGGCTTAGATCGACGTTCGACTGCAGGAAGAACAGATGGGACGCAGTGACGTTGAGATCGACAGTCTCACTCATGCGATAGCGCACACCTGCAGACAGCCAAATCCGATCTGCGTCAGGAATGCGCGGTTCGCGGTTCGCGTCGGTCGCGGGACTTTGGTCGTAACCCGCGCCGGCCTTGAACGTCCAAAGCGGACTGGCGCGGTACTCAGCGCCGAGTGACGCGAAGAACGTGTCCTTCCACTTGGTTGTCGTCACGTCATCGGGCTGTGCGGGATTGAGCGCATGAACGCTGATGTCGCGAAAGCGGCTCCAGTGCGTCCAGTCGACTTCGACAAGTCCCGTCCAGTCATCAGACAGATCAACGCGCGCACCGGACGTAATCATGTCCGGAGTGGTGAAGGGAGTTGTCTGCTTCGTATTCGTGAATATTCCGGTGAGCGAGCGAATCGTGGCGCCGATACCTGCACTGTCGAGCGTGAACGTCAGCGGCCCGCTCAAGTCATGCTGCAGCGAGGAACGATAGGCGATGCCGAGTGTCACGTCGCCGATGCGATCTGTGGCTCCGAGCGTGTAGCCATATGTCCAGCTCTTGCCGCTCAGGCGTGCAAAACTGTCCTGCGCGCCCGGGATCGAGCCTGGGACGTGACTTAGCGCACCGAGCGTTCCGGTGTCGATCACGCTGGTCAGCGTCCCGCGAGCGAATTCGATTTGCAGCCCGGCTCCGATCGAGAGGTCGGGTGTAATTTGATAGGACACCACAGGCGTTGCGTTGATCGTGAACAGAGACGATTGCTGCGCATAGTATCGGCCAGCCCACGTCATGGGATAGTTGGTGCGCAGTCCCCATGGCGCAGAGATTGAAAAGCCGACCGCCCAGCGGTCCGAAAGGCGCTGCCGAAGTCCAAACGCCGGCACCGTCGCGTCGGCAATGAAGTCTTTCGGAGTCGCCAGACCGCCGGTCGGATTGCCTGCCGACGTGGTCGCACTCGTGTAGTCGGCGCTTGTTCCGGCAAGGATTTGGATGGCGCTTACCGCGAAGTCGGTATCAGTCACCGACGCCAGAGACGACGGATTGTAGACGAGATAGGTCGCATCCGTACCGGTTGCTGCCGCGCCTGCGTATACCGCCGCCATCGCGTCTGTGCTGTGTTCCTTCAGGCCGAAACCCGCTGCAAATGCCGACGTTGAAAAGAGGGCTCCGGCGAGGAAACTGAGTAGACCAATCCGGCGCATTGTTCTTCCTGTTGGGCGGGAGATGTCGCCGGATGCAACCATACCGGGCCTTTTCTCAGAGGTGTTGTAAAAGGATAAACTTGGCAAAGCACAATTAACCTTCACCGCTATGCAATTCTTTACTTGGTGCATCGATGATGCCTTGGGGCGCTTAGAAGACCCCTGGCAACGCGGATGTCTTTGCAGTTCGACGATAGCCTGTCTACGCCTGACCAAGCGTACGGTCTCGACCGTTTGCGCCTGCGGTTTCGCGAACCGGCGATCGAACGACAATACCTGACCGAGAGCCTTAACGAATCGCGGACACTGATCCGAACCTATCTCATCGCTGCGGCCGTTCTGTATCTCACATTCGGCATCCTTGACTGGGTTGTCGGCGGTTCGATGGTCGGAACGCTCTGGTTCGTGCGCTATGCGCTGGTCTGCCCGATCCTTCTGAGCGCGGCCGCGATGACATACGTTCCAGCGTTCGACAAGTTCGCCCAGACGGCTCTCTCGATCGCCATGATCGCGCCCGGTATCGGCATCGTAATCATGACCGCGATCATGCCGCCACCCTTCAACAGCCTGTACTATGCCGGCCTGATCATGGTGGTGATCTATGGCAGCTCGCTCGTGCGGCTGCAGTTCATCAATTCCGTATTCATCTCGCTGCTGCTGGTTGCGCTCTATCAGATCGTTTCGACACTCATCAATCCGATCCCGTTCAAGGACTATCTCAACAACAACTTCTTCCTTGTGATGGCGACAGCCGTCGGGCTGTTTTCGGCCTACATCCAGGAAACCTACATCAGGCGCAGTTACAAATCGCAAAAGGTCATCGAGGCGAAGAACGAAGCGGCCAACCTGTTGCTTCTGGAAGCCGACAAAGCCAACAAGGCCAAGAGCGAGTTCCTCGCCAACATGAGCCATGAATTGCGCACGCCCCTCAATGCGATCATTGGCTTCTCCGACATTCTTCAGAAACAGCTTTTCGGCGAACTGGGAGATCCGCGCTACACCGAATACGTCAAGGACATCAACGACAGCGGCAACCATCTTCTGGCGATCATCAACGACATCCTTGACCTCGCCAAGGCCGAAGCCGGAAAGCTCACGCTTCAGGAAGAAGATATCGACATCGTCCGTTGCCTCGATGATGCGATGCGCATGTGCCGCGGCCGCGCGGTAACCGCCGGCGTCAGCCTGAATTTCGCCAACGCGTCGGAATCCATCTTCGCCCATGTCGATGAACGACTGATCCGCCAGATCGTTCTGAATCTCCTCACCAATGCCATCAAGTTCACGGGCGAGGGCGGCCAGGTGAATCTCGGTGTCGTTGCCGACCGCGAGCACGGCATCTTCATCCAGGTGCAGGATACCGGCATCGGCATCGCGCCGCAGGACATCGCGCGCGTCATTCGCCCGTTCGAACAGGTCGAGACCGTCCTGTCGCGCACTCATGGCGGAACCGGGCTCGGCCTGCCGTTGACCAGCAAGCTCACTGAATTGCACGGCGGAACATTCGACATCCAGAGCCAGGTCGGAAAGGGTACGACGGTCGTCGTCCGCCTTCCGGCAGACCGGTTGCGCGCCTCTCCTGTCAGGGCCATGCAGCAAGCGAGTTGATGCCAGGTCAGGGTTTGCGAACGAACAGCATGCGTACGCGGCCTGTGCGCTCCGTCTCGGTCCAAGCTGCTGCCGCATTCAGGTCGTTGGCCCAGTCCATCATGTCGGCATCGTTGCGATACTGCAGCGACCAGTCCGAGATGAATTCCATCGGCCAGAAATTGCTGAGCGAGCACTCGTTCATGTTGCCGATGACGAGCAGACCGCCCGGCGCGAGGAGCTCATAGAGCCGCTTCACGAGTGCCTTGGCGCGGTGCGCGGTCAGATAATCGAGCAGCCCCACGGAATAGACGAGGTCTTGCGGCGGCAATCCCGCCAGGCCCTGCGTTCCGCGCAAAATGTCCGTGAACGAGATGTTCAGGCCCTGAACTTTCACGCGGCCGTCCGAACTGAGCACGTAGGGATAGGTCGTCTCATGCGCGTACTGCAGCGCTTCCATTTCCTGGTCGATCAGGGAGAATTCCGCGCGGTGACCCGAACCGGTGTGGCTGGAGAGGAAGGCTTCCACTTCGCGCGCAGGCCCGCTGCCCAGACTGGTGATGCGGGCAGGACGGTCATGGCCGCGCGCGTGCACGACATCAGCGATATGCGATCGCACGACTTCCATGCGGGTGCGAATGCACTCGGCCACTTCGAGGCCAACCCGGTGCATGAGCATTTCGTAAGCGTTGTTGCCGAGCCGCTCCCAATCGTAAACCTGGTTCATGATCTCGAAGTCGCCGGGATAGCCCAGCGGCTTGGCATAAGAGCGGTCCCAGATGGCGCCGAGCCGCAATTCCGGCGTCAGCACCATCTCGGTGAACTCCTTGGTGGCTTCGCGCACTTCGCGGTCGTTGACCATGCCGTGGGTCAGTTCGTTGCCGGTGCGCCACAATTGCCGCCATTGCTGAAGAAGGCGCGGCTCGCAGCTCTCGAATGCCTCGATTTGATTGAGGCCGTGTTTGAATTCGTGCGCGACGCTGGAATTGGATTCCAGAACCGAACGGTACGCGCGCAGCAGCTTGAGGACGTCGGCGCAAAAGGCGCGATATTCCTGGGGTACGAGCTGGCTCGTCTCGCTGACGAAAAGCGGGCTGCGAGCGGCAATCTGGGCCTGCGTATTGCGAGTTAGAAGCTTGTCGAACTCGACGTAGCGGTCCACGAAGCTGAACGCCACTTTCGATCCGAAGACCGTGCTCTCCGTCCGGCAAACCCGGGCAGAGGATTCGAAAATCGGGAGGCCCGACTGCTGGATGCTGAGGTCGACGGTCTCGCCGACTTCGAGGTGACTATCGTGAGCCTGCTTGGAAAGCGCGGCCAGCCCGCCAAGGCTGATGTCATGCAGGCGATAGGCGTTGGAGCGCACGCTGACGCGCGGCGCCAGATGCGGGAAAAGCTGACGCGCATCGTAGCGTTGTGGCCGGAAGCGGATCTGCCGCCCGGTAGATCCCTTCAATTCTTCATACGCAAGCATGCTGGTACCCCATAGAGAACAGATTCAATTCCCTTCGAAGGCACCCCACCGGCGCCGTTTCTGTTCGGGCGCCCACCCCAAAACCCCTGCGCCAAACGTTGAGTCGTTGGTCGCTTTTCAAGAAGGTTAATGAAGTATTAATAGTCGAAAGAGTCTGACGAATCAAGGAGATGCGCCCCCCTCGTTTGAGGGGTCCGTTAACCTTTCGCGTTAACCTTCGTTAAGCGCGCGTGAAGACTCTGATCTGATTGTGATTTGAGTCACTTAGCGATGGCTTCGCGCAACGCTGCACAGCGTTCGGAATGCATAAAATGCAATGTAATCGCGAAGGCGGTGCTTAGTTTTTTTTCGTCATGCTTCGCCTGTTCCCGAATGGGAGCAGAACCGAAGGTCCGTCATGTTTGTGTATCGAGTGAAAGTCCACGAGCTGACAGAACAAATCCTGTCGATGCTCAAGCTCGACCTGAACCAGCGCGAAAACACGCTGCGCGAGCATTGTCCCATTCGTGAGATGAGCGTGGTGGCCGACGCCACCATGCCCAAGGGCGAA
>Ga0265313_10002166_pt1 | contig 17432 bp, 12 predicted proteins | sample 4123metaG_FD_203122 | JGI IMG/M metagenome (GOLD analysis project Ga0265313, IMG submission 203122) | Rhizosphere microbial communities from Carex aquatilis grown in University of Washington, Seatle, WA, United States - 4-1-23 metaG | ecosystem: Host-associated > Plants > Roots > Rhizosphere >...
GGCATTGGTCAAGGGCTCGCCGGTCGATTGCAGGATGAGGCTACCCTTCGTCTTCAGCTCGCCGTACGGCCGGCTCCCGCAGGACGGGTCGGCGCCCGATTCGCCAGATGGGGCGCCGCCGGGCGACTCCCACGCGACGACGATTGAACGCCGCTAAGCGGGAAACGACCTGCGCCGTCAGACCGAACCTCGTCGGCGTGTTGGAGCCGGTCCCGCTTGCAATTAGACGGGCCGCACCAACCTTTTCCATGAATCGGGCGCTTGAATCCCCAGGCGCCCCCGCCGCGCCGCTACGGGCTGGCCGCCGGGCCCGCGGCCCGCATTATCCCCACCCATGTCACTTACCTCCTGCCTGAAGACGCTTGCGGCGCTTGCGTTCGCCGCCTCGGTTGCCTGCGCCGCCGACATCGCCAACGCACCTCGCGCCATCACCGCCGAGGACCTGTGGGCCGTGAAGCGGCCCGCGTCGCTGGAGCTTTCGCCGGACGGCTCGCGGCTGGTGTTTTCCGTCAAGGAGTACAGCCTCGAGAGGAACGACTCGGTCACCCATCTCTGGCTCATGGACACCGCGAGCGGCGCGGTCCGGCAGCTTACCACGGCGGAAAGCACCGACGCAGATCCCCAGTGGAGCCCGGATGGCGGCAGCGTGGCCTTTGTCTCAAAGCGTGGCGCGGACGACGTCGCGTCGCTCTACACCATCCGCGCCGACGGCGGCGAGGCGCAGAAGGTCCTCGAGCTGCCCCTGTCGATCTCCTCCCCCAGGTGGCTGCCGGACGGGCGCCGCATCGTCTTTGCCACGGGCGTCCTGCCGAAGCTTGGCGGCAATGTCGAGGCGACCCGGGCCGAGCTCAAGAGGCAGAAGGAGAGCAAGGTGACGGCGAAGGTCACCGAGAACGGCTTCTACCGGTTCTGGGACACCTGGCTCACCGACGAACGCGCGAACCACCTGATGACCGTCGACCTTTTAACGAAGGAGACGGTCGACCTCACCCCCCGGTGGGACCGCGCCTTCCAATTCGACATGGAGGTGCACTTCGACGTCTCCCCCGACGGCAAATGGATCGCGCTCTGCGCGGGAACCACGCCTCCTCCCTACCATGATCGGGAGAACACCGACATCTACCTCATCTCGGCCGACCAGCCGGGTTCGGCGTGGAGGAACCTGACGGCCGACAACCCGGGCGACGACTTCAATCCCCGCTTCACGGTCGACGGGACGGGTGTCGTCTTCGGCCGCCGCACGACGAACGAGGAAGGCGAGAACACGAAGCTGATGCGCGTCGACCTTGCGACCGGCAGGGCCAGCCCGCTCTTCCCCGGGGCCGATCTTTCCATGAGCGGCTGGCGCCTCTCGCCGGACGGCTCCGCTCTCTATTTCAGCGCCGAGGACCGCGGCCGCACCAAGGTGTTCAAGGCGCCGGCCGCGGGCGGCTCGTACTCGGCCGTGGTCGGCGACGGCACCACTTCGAGCCTCGCACCGGGGGCGAGGTCCGTCTTCTTCCTGAAGCAGAGCTTCACCCGGCCCGACGAGGTCTACAGCCTCGACGTGGCGACCGGCGTCGCCACGGTGCGCTCGCACCTTAACGATGCACTCTTCGCGCAGCTCAAGCTGGGGAAGGTGGAGGAGCACGCCTTCGTCGGCGCAGGCGGCGACCCGGTCATGCTGTGGATGATCTACCCGCCCGACTTCGACCCTTCGAAGAAGTACCCCCTCCTCCAGCTGATGCACGGCGGGCCCGCCACGATGATCGGCGACCAGTGGCAGTCGCGTTGGAATGCGCAGGTGTTCGTGGCCCCGGGCTACGTCGCCACCTGGATCGACCGCCACGGATCGACCGGATTCGGGGAGAAGTTCGCCGAGTCGATCGACGGCGCGTGGGGCGAGAAGCCGTTCGAGGACATCATGAAGGGCACCGACTACCTCCTGGCCACCTTCCCGTTCCTGGACGGGACGCGCACCGCGGCTCTCGGCGCCAGCTACGGCGGCTACATGGCGTGCTGGGTCTGCGGGCACACCGACCGCTTCAAGGCGATCGTCTGCCACGCCGGCGCGCTCGACTTCAACACCCAGTACGCGTCCGACGTCGCGAACTTCTGGCAGGACCGCCAGATGGGGGGGGCGCCCTGGCGCCGCACCCCCGAGTACGAGAAGGAGAACCCGATCAACTATGCGTCGCACTTCAGGACACCGACCCTCGTGATCCACGGCGGCGCGGACTACCGGGTGCCGGTCGACCAGGGCTTCGAGTTCTACGCGGCGCTCCAGGCCCAGAACGTGCCCTCCCGGCTCGTCTATTTCCCCGACGAGAACCATTGGGTGCTGCACCCGCAGAACTCCGTCTTCTGGTACGGCCAGGTGCGGGACTGGCTCGCGCGCTGGCTGAGGTAGAAACCAAGGGCCTGCCGGGCCGGCCGGTTGAAGGGCAAGGGTCGGAAGCCCGCCGACTCGTGGCCTGCGGCCGCATTTAGCCGGCGCTCATGGCCGGCAACTCAATGGGAGCGGCCCAGGCGGGCGCGCCGGGCACCCCCAGCTTCCGCCTATAGATCCGGTGGTCGGCGCAGCTCACGTAGAGCGTGTCGAAATGCTCGCCACCGAAGGCCAGGCCGGTGACCTCGCCGCCGGGCACGGGAAGGATCGCCCGCACGCGGCCGTTGCGGTCGAAGACCTGAATCCCCATCCGGGTCGCCGCATAGAGCCGACCCTCGAGGTCCATGGCCCATGTGCCAGCACCGCTGTCGTCCGCCTCGTCCGGCACCTCGAACCGGTAGAACCGCTGCTTGTCCTCGATGCCGCCGCCGGGCAAAACCCGGTAGCTGTAGCCCCAATGCGACGTGCCCTCGGCAACGGCGAGCCAGAGCCCGTTGGGGGAGCGGGCAATGCCGGAGGGTTGGATGAGGCCGCTGTCCAGCAGGGTCTTCTCGCCGCCGGCCTTGACCATCCAGACCTTGCCGGAGGGACCTTCGCCGGATCCGGGCTCGGTCACGTAGATGACCCCGTCGCTGGTGACCACGAGGTCCCGGCCCGGCACACCGTCGGCGATGACCGATTTGCGCCCGTCGGGCGTGTAGGCCGAGATTCTGGAAGCCTTCCCTTCCGTGACATAGGCCCGGCCGTCGGGCCCGAAGGCGAGGCCCGTGAATGCATCCGAGATCGCCTTGTCGGGGCCGGGCCTCCCGTCGGCGCCGACCCTCCAGGCCCTTCCGCCACGGGCGTCCCGGAACACGATCCCGCCCTGCCGGTCGGCGGCAAGGGAACCGCCGGACTGGTAGTCGCCCGGCACGGCCTCCCAACCTTCCCCTGGAAGCAGGATGCCCGTGGAGTGCCAGCCCGCCCCGTTGCGCGGAGGCGGGGCCCCGGCAAGGAACACGTTCCGGCTCGTCCCGGCGGTTACCGGCTTCGGCCAATCCTTCCACAACCAGCGCATGGCGTCCGGGAAGATCGCCGTTGCATGCCTTCCGTCATGGGAGCCTTCGCCCCAGACATGCTCGACCGGGTAGCCGGCGAACTCCAACGCCCGCAGCATGGTCTGGTTGCTCATCCACCAGTCGCCGACCTCGCCGAGGAACGTGGTCAGGTTGTCATTGGAACCGTCCTGCATGAAGACGCGGATCGGCTTGGGCTCGGTCTTGCGCACGAGGACCGCGTAATGGTCGCCGCCGCGCATCCCGACGAAGGTTCCGATCGCGGTGAACACCCTCCGGAATGCGTCCGGGCGCTGCCATGCGAGGGTGAAGGCGCCGATGCCCCCAGTGCTCGCGCCCCCGACGGCGCGGTCGTTGGGGTCGGCCGACAGCAGGAGGGGCAGCCCGTCGGGCGTCCCGCGGCGCTCCACCTCGGGGAACACCTCATCGAGGAGGAACCGGGCGAGGTCGCCGCTCAGCCCATCGAATTCGAGGCTCCTGTTGAAGCGGGGGTCTCCGGGGGGGGGATCGGCCGAAATGACCGCGCCCGCCGCCAGCCCGATGGCGATCGTCACGGGCATCTCATGGCGGTGGATCAGGTTGTCGAACACCACGGGCGCCTCGAAGGACAGGCCGTCCAGCCCGACGTATACGCATGCGGGCCTGTCCGCCCGGTACTGCGCCGGCACGTAGACCGTGATCGTCCGCGTCGTCCCGGGGAAGATCCTCGAGTGGTCGAAGACGAATTGGAACGCCTTGCCCTTGGGCACGCCGGGCTGCGGCAGGGAGTCCGGTCCGGGAACGTACTGCGCGTCCGGCGACGCGGAGGGCTTGTTCGCCGCGGGCTGTTGGGCCCAGGCGTCGGCGTGCGCCGCGGCCGCGGCAAGCAGCGAGAGAAGGACCCTGCGCCAGGGGTGCGCCTGCGGGGCATTCATGAAGGAGGGGGGCATAGTGTGAGCATAGGCACGCCGCCCGCCCGGGGACAACGGCCAATCACCGCCCGGCGGAGATCACTTCATCCCGGCCGGGCCCTCCTTCATCCCGGACATGAAGGACTGTTCCTTGATCGCATCCTGCATGGCCTTGGCCTCCTCCGCGTCGCCCCCGACCGCCATGGCAATCGCAAGGTCCGTGAGCTCCATGCGGTCCGCATAGAGCTGCTCGCTCACGATCGCCTGGTAGGCGGCCTTCGCATTGAGGTTGAAGAAGTTCCCGATTCGCAGGCCGGGATGCTCCTTGAACGATAGGTCGATCAGCCCGGCCGTCGTGTAAAGGTCGCGGGGCCGAAACACGGGGAGGCGGGATTCGCGCACGACGTACCGTTGCATCACCTCCACCGGAAGCCTGGGGATCTGGTTCCTTGGCTTGTCGATGTCACGCAGGTCCGCCGCCGCGCCGGCCGTACCGGGCCCTGACCTCACCTCCACGTAGGCCGAAAGCCCGGCGGCGATGTTTGCGGCGACGCTCCCGGGAGCCGGCCGGTTGTCCGGCTTCGGGCTCACGTCGGCAGCCGAAGGGGTCGCCGCGGTCCTTGTCGCAAGGATGAGGCTCGCGGTGTCGCCCTGCGCGGATGACGGCGGCGAAACGTCCTCGGCCAACGTCCACGCGGCGCCCGCTATGACGGCGGCGGCGAAAAGGAAGGCCTGCTGCGCCCGGTGTCCCGGGGCGACGGGCGGGGGCGTGCGGCTGCCTTCCATGCCGCCGAGTTAATTCATGTTTTCGTTACTGGCAAGGTGGTGCCTTGCCTTGTTCCTCTTGGGAGGTGCGTCCTTTCGCCGCGGCGCGGGCCTTGAAAAGATCGAATTGAATGCTCAATGACGCGCCAAGTCGGTGCAGGTCACCCGATATTCCAAGGTCCCGATTCGACCATCTTCGACCGCGGAAACCGCAACGACGGTCTACATCGGGCTGTGGGGGTTCGCCTTAGGCCGCAACGTTCGCCAGAAGCAACCCAGCGTCAGGTGGGTGAACACCCCAATGCGTGAGGTCGGCAACTTCGGGCATTGTATTCTGTGCCCGTCGTGAAGAATCGATTAATGGTGAAGTGGCCGCCTGCGGGCAAAGCTGCCCCAGGGCCCAAGGCAACAGGACCCGCAGAAATCCTGATGGTCGAAGACAGCGCGACCGACGCCGAGCTGGCGCTCCGCGCATTCAAGCGCTCGCGAATCGCGAACCCGCTCAAGGTCATCCCAAGCGGCGAGCAGGCGTTGGACTATCTGTTCGGAACCGGCACATTCGCCAAGCGCGGGCCGGCGCGGCCCCTTTTGATTCTACTGGACCTCGGATTGCCCGGGATGCCGGGTCTGGATTTCCTGGGCAAGATCAAGGTCGACAAGCGCACCTGGGACATCCCCGTGGTGACGCTCAGTTTCACCCAGAGCGCACCCGCGATCGTGATGTGCCTCCAGCGTGGCGTCGCGGGCCACCTCATCAAGCCGATCGACCTTGCGGACCTGGCCCGAATAATCCGACAGCTTAAGCTGAGGTTAACCAGAGTTCCACCGGCAGCCGCTTCAACGGGCAATGCGTCCTCGAAGGGCTAAGCGAATCTGCACCATGGAAGGGTGACGCTGCCGTCCCCCGTTTCGCCCGAGTTGCCGTTCGACAAGAATGCCAAGCGTATCCCAAGCTGGCGCTGACAATCCACCGAGGCTGCAAGAGATCTTGATGGTCGAGGATAGCGTGACCGACGCAAAGCTGGCCCTGCGGGCGTTCAAGCTCGCGCAGTTCGCCAACCCGGTGACAGTGGTGGCCAGCGGCGAGGAGGGTTTGGACTACCTGTTTGGTACCGGCAAGTTGGCAGATCGTGGTTCCACGCAACCGCACCTCGTATTGCTGGATCTCGGGCTGCCACGAATGACGGGCATCGACTTCCTCGACCGCGTCCGATCCGACGGCCGCACGCGTGACATCCCCGTGGTGGTCCTTAGTCTTTCCCAGCACAATCGAGACGTTACGGAATGCATTCAGTTGGGGGCGGGGGCTTACATCGTAAAGCCCGTGAACTTTGAACACTTCACGCGGACCACCGCTGGGCTGAAACTGCGCCGGACCCTCGTCAAGCGGCCCGGCCAGGGTAGCTTGAGCAGTTGGGTTCTGAGCGGGGCCTGCGCGGTACCCCACGTGAAGCCGCGAAAGGGAGACCCAGCAATGCCCGCCAAGCCCAAGCCGTCTTGAAGAACAGTCACATGATTCTTGCCGTGCTGACGGGAGGCCTCCTGCTGGTCGCGCTAAGTGCATGGGTCACGTTCTCGATCTTCGGGCGTATCAAGGATACGGCTGCGTCGCGACTGCACGTCGAAGCCGTCGCAGCCCTCGCCGATGACCTGCAGTCAGCATTGGTCGATGCCGAGACTGGCCAGCGCGGCTTCTCCCTTACCGGTGACGACACCTTTCTGGACCCTTACTTGGCGGTGCGTGAGCGGGTCGGCCTGCAGCTGAAGGAATTGCGCATGCTCACGAAGATAGATGAAGACGGCAAGCGCCTTGAGGCAGTGGCTCCGCTGATTGACGCCAAGATGGCGGAGATGGCGCGAGTCATCGAGCTGCGCCGCAACGGCAACATGCCGGCCGTGATCGCGGCAGTGAGCAATGGCAAGGGCAAGCGGTTAATGGACTCGATTCGCGCCGAGCTGAAAGGCTTTCTTCGCGTCGAGAAGATCGCGGCGGCGCAACACGAGGCGCAGTTTCTGGGGGAAATGCGCTGGTTGTTTGGCATCATCGTCACGCTCAGCGGACTCGCCATGCTCTCCGCTTTCTTGCTTGCGTATCTAGTCTATCGCGAGAGTCGGCACAGACTCAGCGAACAGAACCATGTCGAGACAAAGCGCCTGCTCGATCTTCAGATCTCAAGCAGCGGCCTGCTGCGGCGGGCGAACGCGACCTTACAGTCAAGCGAGGCCAAGCTGATGGCGTCGATCAAGGAGAACGGCGACTTGAGGACCGCGCTCGACGAGCACGCCATCGTCGCCATCACCGATTCGCGGGGGCGGATTGTTTACGTGAACGACAAGTTTTGTGCGATCTCCAAGTATACGCGCGAGGAGTTGCTCGGCCAGGACCACCGCCTCATCAACTCCGGGCACCACTCGAAGGAGTTCATTCGCGACTTGTGGACCACGATCACCGGCGGCCAGGTCTGGCACGGTGAGATCAAGAATCGCGCGAAGGACGGCACATTCTACTGGGTGGACACGACCGTCGTGCCGTTTCTCGGCGAGCAGGGGCAGCCACGCCAATATGTTGCCATCCGTGCGGACATCACCGAGCGCAAGAGCAACGAAATTGCCGTGGCACGGCTGGCGGCCATCGTGACCTCGTCGGACGACGCGATCATAGGGAAGAGCCTCGAAGGCGTGGTGACGAGTTGGAATGCCGGAGCGGAGAAGACCTTCGGCTACGCATCGGGTGAAATGGAAGGCCAGTCGATCATGCGCCTAATCCCGCCCGATCGCCGGGAGGAGGAGGGGGAGATTCTGGCCAAGGTGAGACGGGGCGAGGCCGTGCGGAACTTCGACACCGTGCGGCTGCACAAGGATGGGCGCGCCATCGACGTGTCGGTAACCGTGTCGCCAATCAAGGACGCGGGGGGCCGGATCGTCGGAGCCTCGAAGGTGGTGCGCGGCATCATGGAGCGCAAACAGGCGGAGGCGGCGCTGCGCGACAGCGAGGAGCGGTTCCGGACGATGGCCGACTCCATTCCTCAACTTGCCTGGATCGCTCGTGCCGACGGATACATCTATTGGTATAACCGCCGCTGGTATGAATATACCGGCAGAACCCCTGAGGAAATGGAGGGATGGGGCTGGCAATGCGTGCATGATCCCGTGGCGCTGCCCCGAGTCATGGTGAGCTGGCCGGCCGCCATCGCCGCGGGGACCAGGTTCGAGATGGAATTCCCCTTGCGAAACGTGGAAGGAAGCTACCGCACTTTTCTGACGCGAGGGGAGCCGTTGAGGGATTCTACCGGGCAAGTCGTGCAGTGGTTCGGCACGAATACGGACGTGACGGTACTGAAAGAGGCCGAGGAGAGGGTCCGTCGGCTCAACGCGGAGCTCGAGCAGCGCGTCGTCGAGCGCACGGCCCAGCTCGAAATGATAAACAAGGAGATGGAGTCATTCTCCTACTCGGTCTCGCACGATCTGCGCACCCCCGTGCGGGCCATCGACGGGTTTTCCCAAGCCGTGCTGGAGGACTTCGGGCCGCTATTGCCCGAGGAGGGTCGCCGCTATCTGCGGACCATCCGACATTCCGCCCAGCACATGGGTGCGCTCATCGACGACTTGTTGGCCTTCTCGCAGCTAAAGCGACAGGCCTTGAACAAGCGTCCGATCGATACCCATGAATTGGTGCGGGCCACGATTGCCGATCTGGGCTCCCCGTGGCCGACCCGGCAGGTTGACCTTCGCGTCGGCGACTTGCCGAATTGTTCCGGCGATCGCGCACTGCTGAAGCAGGTCTGGATCAACCTGGTATCGAATGCCCTGAAATATACGCGCAAACGAGCCATAGCGGAAATCGAGGTCGGGTGTTCGAAGGTCGATGGTGCTGACGCTTTTTTCGTCCGCGACAATGGCACCGGTTTCGACATGCGCTATGCCGATAAGCTCTTCACCGTCTTCCAGCGTTTTCACCGTTCGGAGGACTACGAAGGCACGGGAGTCGGGCTCGCCATTGTCCAGCGGATCGTCGAGCGCCATGGTGGAAGGGTCTGGGCGGACGCGATCGTCGATCGCGGGGCGACGTTTCATTTCACGCTGGGGAAGGGGGCGACGTCATGAATGGGCCCGACGCCGTGGAGCTGTTGCTCATCGAGGACGACCCGCAGGATTTGGAGCTGGTGCTGCGTGCGTTGGGCAAGTCCAACCTCAACCGCCAAATCCACGTCGCCCGGGATGGCGCCGAGGCGCTTGATTTTGTCTTTTGCGAAGGGCCGCACGCGGGGCGCGATGCGTCCAATGTCCCGAGGGTGATTCTTCTCGATCTCAAGCTGCCGAAGATCAATGGACTTGAGGTGTTGAGGCGCATCAGGGCTGATTCGCGCACGGATATGATCCCCGTAGTGGTGCTCACCTCGTCAAAGGAGCGAAGCGACGTGGTCGAGAGCTATCGACTCGGCGTTAGCAGCTACGTCGTTAAGCCCGTGAACTCCGAGCGGTTCTCGGAAGCCGTGCGGAACATCGGGCTCTATTGGCTGCTCCTTAACCTACCCCCCGGGGGGGCCGGAAAGACTGTGCGGCTGGCGTAGCGGTCGACCAGGGGCCGGCTGACCCCAGATTCCGCGATCAATCCCGTCCCCTCTTGAAACATTCAAAGGGAGGGTGGCTTGGTGAACGAGCCGGTCCGGCGCCGAATGGGTCCGGGCGTTGGTTCAGCGGCTGCTTTTCTGGAGGCTTGCTGCGGCCAGGGCCTGCCTCGCAAGGTTCTCCAGCAAGAGGAGCTTCCGGCTCTCGGACGGGTCTGCGCCTTCCCAAAGGCCGATCTCAATCAGCTGCGAAGCGTCCGCGACCTCCCCAGCCCGAAGCTCCCAGGAAACGGCTTGAATGACCAGCTGGGTGTCCCGTGGGAATTGGCGGGCGCCTTCGGCCAGCATGTGTCTCTCCGACGGCGCGGGCTCGCGTCCCAAGTGCTCGAATACCTTGGCGACCAGCCGGTAGGCGGCCTCGATCGGCCCCTCGCGGAGCGACGCGGTGATCTCGCGGAGGATCCCGGAGGCTTGCTCGTCCCCGAGCAATCCCTTGGGTCCGGCCGGCCGCAATAGGGCGTCGGAAAGGTGCTGCTGCGCAAGTTCAAGCCGGGCCACCGGCCGCGCGGCCGCGGCGGCGGGAAACTGCTCGAGCAGTTCAATCCCCTCCTTCGGGTGGCCGTTTTGAACACGGAACAGGGCCAGGGAGGCCAGGAATCCCGGGTCGCGCTCGCCGCGCGAAAAGGCTCCCTCGAGGGAGCTGCGAACCCTTCCGGTGAAGTGGGGGAGGTAATCCGGATTGTCCTCCCTGATCACCCCTAGGACCCGGCGGGACCATTCGCCCTTGATCCTGCGCACCTCGCTCACGGTGGCCGACTGGAGGTCAAAGGCCGGGATATCAGAGGCGGCGCCTTGGGCGACGTGGAGCGGCCTTCCGACGGCGTGCGGCAGGAAGTCGCTGAGCGCGTCCAAACCGTCGGCGAAGTCGATTCCAAAGCAGGAATAGAAGAAGGCCTCCGTGGTGCGCTGGGTGGCCGCGCCTTCCACGAAGCGCCGCAGCCGCTCCGGTCCCTCGTCCACCGCCCCGGAGAGGGCCCACCGGACAAAGAGCTCTGCCTGCGCTTCCCAGACCCGGCGGTATTCCTGCGACTTCAGGGCGGGGTAGCGCGCGGCGAAGAGCTCGCGCAGCGGCACCAGCGGCCGTGCGCCCTCCGGGTGACGGCTCAGGCCCGAGGCGTCTTCGTCGGAGAGCCAGGGGTCCGCCCCGAAGCTCGCCCCTTGCCATAGCCGCACTTTGGGGTTGGCGCCCGCGTTGTGATCAATCCCCTCGTAGAGCCGCACGCAGCCGGTCACGTACCAGTCGGGAAGCGCCGGAACACGCGCATCCAGGAGGAATCGGACATAGGCCGGGGAATGCACCGCCGTTCGTAGGCTCGTCGAGCGGGGTCCGCCGCCGGGCTGGATCCACCCGTTGGCTCCCCACGCGGCCTCGTCGAACACGATGAAGATGTAGCTGGAGTCGGGCTCCGAGAGCCGAAGGTCGTTCATCGGGCTCAGCCGTCGGGACGTGCCCGTGTCGCCCGGTTCGAGCTCCCGCGCCAGCGCCTGGTCCATGGTCTGCTTCAGCGACCCCGGGAAGAGGATGAGGGTCGTCGGCAGGCTCGCGTGGAGCAGGAACTCGTCCGGGATGAAGGCCCGAAGCTCGTTGCGCTGCTCCGTGATCTGCCTGAGGAACTCGGCCGTCGCGCGGGTGGAGCAGCCGGAAAGCACCTGAAGGTCGCCGTCGGCGCCGTAGAGCCAATCGATGGCGTCGGTCTTAGGCTCCTCGACGAAGAAGGGCGGCATCACAATGGGGTGGTCGACACCGGGTGCCGCGCCCAGCGCGTGCAGCACGGGCGCCACCACGGCGAGCGTCCAGCGTGACAGGGTGCTCATGGGGCCCGGCCGGACCTGCCCACGTCAACGAGCACGTCGTCCGTCTTGTCGAACAGGTAGTACCTGGCGGGGCCCTTCGCGCCCGAGACGGCCAGGAGGTAGCGCCGGCCGGCGTCGTCCGAGCCCAGGATCTCCACGTTTCGATGGGGGAACTTCTCCTCGACTCGGGCCTGCAGGGCGTCGTCGTGGGCGGGGGCCGCACGCCCGGCGGGTGCGGAGTCCGCAGGCGCGGCCGACCAGGACCTTGCCTTCGTGTCGAACGTCGCCGCGCCCGCGGAGACGAGGGCCACGCGGACGTGCTCGGGATCGATCCAGGCGATGCGCGCGGGCGCCTCGGCGTTAGGAATCCTGGAGAAGGCGCTCTCCCCGGGCCGTCCCACGTCGACGACCGCCAGGCCGGTCTCCGAGCGCTCCTTCTTGAGGTAGGCCACATGGGCCCCGTCGCCCGAGAGGGCCGCGGCCTCGGCCTCGGTGGGAAACTCCAGTGCGCGCATCTGGCCGATGTGCACGAACCCCGCGGGCACCGCCTTGTGGACGAGGCCGTTGCTGTCCTGGCCGAAATAGGCGCTGGCGTTCTCCGCCAGCGCGCCAAGCCGCTTGTCAAAGAGGCTCCGATGCTCGCTGATGCTCAGGCGCGCCTCCCAGAGCAGCTTCGGCTTCTTCTGGGAGAGCGTCTTGTGGTCGTAGGCCTGAAGCACGACGAAGTAGCGGTACCTCTGGAGCTCGGCATCCGCGAGGGACGCGTACCCCAGCATCCGGGCGTTCTGCTGGCTCGCCTGCGCCCACATCTGGTTTTCAAGCTGGAGCGCGGCGCTCCCCTGGATGATGAGGTTGTTGTTTGCGTTCGCATCCGACGTCGACAGGGTCGGCGTGATGGCCGAGGACGGATCCGCCCCGCCCAGGTTCCAGGTGCCCGCGCTTCCGTCCATGGATCCCTGCTGCAGGCCGCCCGTGACTCCGCTCATCACGCCCGTGCGGCCCGCCTTCATGAAGTCCGGGGATCCGGGCGGCGTTCGGGCGCGCATCTGTGCGATTTCGGTGTCCTGGAAGGCGGGACTCATCGCCCGGTGCTCGGGCGCCACGGTCGTTCCCCAGCTGATAACGATGAAGAGCTCCGCGGAACTCGGATCCTTTGCGGGCACGTAGCTCCGCCGCGCAAGCGCAGGCGCTATCGTGCGCGCGATGTCGTCGACGGTCAGGCGGTCCACCGAGGCGTCGGCCATTTCGCCTCCCCAGAACTCACCCTTTCCATACCGGTAGGTCTCGGGGCGGAGGGAGCCGTCCGCGCGAAGGAGCCGAACGTAGCCGTTGCTCGTCTTTGAGTAGATGGCCTCGATCTGCTCGGCCTCCTCCCCCGGGTCGGCGAGGGCGACCCGTGCCGGCAGCGCGCTGAGCGCCGCCATGAGGGCCGCCAGGGCAAACCGTGAGCGTCTGCGCACGCGCCCGCCTTGGGTTGGGGTCATTCTGCGAGGGTGGGGGTCCGGGCGCATCTATATGAAGCCGGCAGCGGGGACGCGGGTCTTGTGCGGGTCGGTCCTGTGGGTATGCGACGTGCCGCCCAAGAGACGCCTCGCTTGAATCCGCCGGCGCGGGTGAACGCCCACTACCGGAGGCCTATGTTTGCCGGAGGGCAAAGAGACGGCCGGGATTGTCGCCGACGACGACGCCGTCCCCGTGTCCGCCCAGGTCCAGCAGCAGTTCCTTCAGGGCTCCGTCGTGCAGGACGTTGTCGCGGATGACGCAGTTGCGGAGCCCCCCGTAGATGATGCCGTAGCTCGGCGTGAAGGTCCCGACGTCGCCGTCGTCCCTGCCGGACCAGATGCTGTTCCCGACGCAGGTGACCCCCTGGCAGCCGTCCATGAGGATCTGCGACGACTCATGGGTTTCCTCGCGCGCCAGCTTGCCGCTGCGCTTGATGAAGTTCCCGGTAAGGGTCATCTGCGTGCAGGGAACCTTGCCCTTGCGAAGCGCGATCCCGCAGGTCCCCGCGCGGTCGAAGAAGTTGCCCGTGATCTGGTAGCCGTCTCCGCCGGTCACCAGCATGTTCTCCTCGCCGTTCCACTCGACGCGGTTGGCGGTGAAGGTGACCGACGCGTTCTCAAGGCGCGCCGCGAATCCTGCCCGCTCGTTGCCGGAGAACCAGTTGTCCGTCAGGTAGCCGTCCCAGCCGCGCAGGTTGAGGCCGTCGCCCTTGTTGTAGGCCAGCATGGAGTGGCGCACGCTGAAGCACCAGGCGCAGGACAGGTGCACCCCGTCCCCGCTGAACCGGGCCACCTGGCAGCGGTCGATCCGGAAGCTGTCCTCGTGCTCCGCAAAGCGGGTCCGATTCGTGAAGATCCCGTGGATCCCCGCACCCAGGCCACGGCCGTCGAGCGCCAGGCCCTCTATCGACGCGCCACGGGCCTCCGTGAGATTGAGGAGACAGGTCGAGTCGGCGTCCTTCAGGCGCAGCACGCTCCCGCTTGGCCCGCTGTAGTTCCACGCGGGAACCCCGATCACGGCGGTGCCCGGCCGCACGTGGAGCTCCTTGGTGAGATAGACGCCCGGCGGCACAAAGACCCCGCCGCCCGCCGCCGCCGCGGCATCGAGCGCGCGCTGCAGGGCGAGCGTGTCGTCCGTCGCGCCGTCGCCGGCGGCGCCAAGCTTGCGGGCGTCGAGAAGCCCGCCGTTTGCGGCCGGCGTCGGGGCGCCGAAGGCCACGTTTCCAAGGAGGACGGAAGCGCCCCCGATCATGGCGGCCTTGGCCAGGTCGCGGCGATGGAACAGCTGCGGTTCGTTCTCTCTCATGGTTCGTCTCCTTTGTTAATCTGCGGCTACCTACCGCTACCCGCGCCTGGGGCCAAAGGCCATCGCTTTCGGGCGGTGTGCCCCCGATTCAGCCGAGGGCGCTCCCGTCCTAATGCGGGGCCCCGAAGAGAAAGAGGATGTCTTCGGGAATTCTTCGCTCCCAAGCCGACGCCTCGTGGCCGGCGCCCTCGTCGACCGTGAAACGGACCTCGGGAGGAAAAAAGGCCGATCTCAGGTTCGCGGCCAGGACCCTGACGATCTCCGGGCCCTTCTTGTTGAGGGCCGGATCGGCCTTTTTGCCGCCCTCCATCGTTCCGATGCCTATGGCGATCCTCCTGCCAGCGAAGACCAGCTGCTGGGTGTCGCGCAGCAGCTGGCCGTTTCCCGACTGCAGGGACGGGCTCTCGAAGAAGCCCAGCTGGAAGGTCGTCGGCTTGTTGATGAGGGCGTAGAGGGCCGCGATGGCGCTGTAGGAAAGGCCGCCGATCGCGGTCTTCTGCGGATCGGCGGTGACCCGGTACCGGGCGGAGACGTAGGGAAGGAGCTCCGTGACCAGGAAGTCGGGGAAGACCTTGCCGCGGGGCTCCGGCGATGTGGGCGCCGTGATGGCGTCCCGGTAGGGCAGGTACTCGTCGCGGCGGCCGTCGCCTCCCTTCACAGCGTCCACGCCTACGGCGACAATGGGCTCGATCCTCTTTGTCTCGATCAGCCGACTTAGGGCCTCGGCCAGATTGAGCCCACGGTCAGAGCCGGGCCCGCTGGGGCCCAGCATCATGCCGCCGTCCAGCAGATAGATCACGGGGTAATTCCGCGCGGAGTTCTCCGGGCCGCGATACCCGGGGGGCAGCCAGACCCGGATTGTCACGTCGCGCCCCAGCCCTTGGCTGTGGAACGAATTCACCTCGGTGACCGTTGCCTGCGGCGGCACCGGGCTTCGTTCGGCTTGGCCCAGCAGGGTTGCCGAGAGAAGGAGAGCCAGGGGGACTGTCCTGAGATTCATCGTGGGGTTTTGGAGGGGAATGACGCCTCTTGGCGTTAACAGGAGTCGCCCGTAAGGTCACCCATCGATTTGGCACCTGAAGACCGGGCCGACACCGGGGCCCTCCCGTATCCTTTTTGGCGCACGGTCCCAATTGCGCCTCGTTTCTTGTGTCCGCTTTGAAGTATGACGGCAGCCTTAGGGATTAGACCGAGATGAAAAGCGACATCGACCTCCTCCGAAGCTACGTGGGGCTCCAGTCGGGAGAGGCGTTCACCGAGATCGTGCGCCGCAATGTCGGACTCGTGCATGCGTGCATCCTGCGCCGGGTCGGAGGCGACGCGCATCTCGCGGAGGACGTCACCCAGAAGGTCTTCAGCGACCTGGCGCGCAAGGCGCCCAAGCTCACCGCGTTGGCGTCGCTGTCGGGTTGGCTCTATGTGAGCGCAACCCTGGCCTCGGCCGAGGCGGTCCGGAAGGAGAGGCGGCGGAAGGTCCGGGAGATGGAGGCGTCGCGAATGGATCGAGTCCTTGCCCACGAGGGCGCGCAGACCTGGGAGGAGTGGAGTCGGATTCGCAATCTCCTCGATGACCTCGTCTGCGGCCTGAATCAGGACGACCGGGACGCGGTCGTGCTGCGTTTCTTCTCGAAGCGGACCTATCCGGAGATCGCGTGGGACCAGGGCACCACGGAGGAGGGGGCCCGCAAGCGTGTCGAACGGGCCCTCGAAAAGCTGCGCCTCAGGCTGACAAAGGCCGGCGTCACGTCCTCCATGGAGGCTCTTGAGGCCGTGCTGGCGAAGCAGCCCGAGGGCGAGCCCGCGCGGGCGTTTGCGGACCGGGTGGCGGGAATCGCCCTCGTGGAATTCGGCGCAGGCGGGGCCGCGACCTCATGGCTGCTTTCGCTGGCCAGGGTCATGACCTCGAGGGCGGCAGCCACGGGGCTCGTCTTTGTGGCCACCGCGCTCGTCGTGGGCTGGCAGCACCGCAGGAACGCAGTCCTGGAGGCGCAGATAAGCCGGCGCGCCGCCCAGGCTGAGCAGATCCGACAGTTGGAGGACGAGAACCGGCGGTTGACGCATGCGATCTTCGAGGCCGAGGACCTTCGCAGGACACTCGCCGTGAATCCGGCGCCCCCGGCAAGTCCCGATGGCGGCGCGCCGGCCGGTGGCCCCGCCGCGGCGCCGCTCAATGTCAACGTGACGGCCGACGGCCGGATTCGTTGGGAGGGCGAACCGGTGACGCTCGAGGGATACCTGGACCGGCTGGTCGCCTCCCACGCACAGGATCCCTCGTCCGAGGCCCGGCTCATCGTCCAGGGGGAGCCCGGGGTGGAATTCTCGGCCGCAGCCTACGTCGTGGAGCAGGCCAGCAAGGCGGGGTTCCACGACATAGTCATCAACAGCACGGCATCGCCTGGAGCCACCGACAACTGGGTGACCATGCCGTCGTCGCCCGCCTTGCCCGGGGACAAGACGCCTCCGACGCTGCCCGACGTGGCCGCAAAGTGAAGCTGATCCCCGCACTTCTCGTCATGGCGGGTGCGGCCTCGGGGATCTATTGGGGATTCGAGAGGCATGATGCCGACCTGCTTCAGCGTCGTCTCGACGCATCCGCGGATCGCCAGGACGATGTCGATCGGCGGCGCCGGGAGCACGACCGGCTGCTTCGGCTCCAGCCCGCCGCGGGCGAACTGGAGCGTCTACGTGCCGAGGTCCGTAGGGCCACGCAGCCGGGCCGCTCGGCCGAACCGAGCGCGAGCCCCCTGCCCGAATCCCTGAGGCCGGGCTTCTGGGCCTCCGCATCGGCCTGGAGGGACCGGGGCCGGGCGACCCCGGAGGCGGCCTTGGAGACCATGCTCTGGGCGGCCTCGGGAGGGGACATTCCCGCCTTGAAGGACATGCTCGTCCTGTCGCCCGAGACTCGAGCCCTGGCGGCAGACATCATCCGCGGCCTCCAGGGATCATCCCGCCAGCACTACGCCGATCCCGAGGACCTGGTGGCCGACCTCGTTGCCGGCAATCTGCCGCTCGACAGCGCTCAGCTGGTTGCGAGGCAGCAGAACCAAGACGACCAGGCCATCGAGTACCTCAGGCTCAAGGATTCGCGCGGTGCCACAAGGCTGGTCTTTCTATCCCTTCAGAA
>Ga0265313_10002167_pt1 | contig 17431 bp, 10 predicted proteins | sample 4123metaG_FD_203122 | JGI IMG/M metagenome (GOLD analysis project Ga0265313, IMG submission 203122) | Rhizosphere microbial communities from Carex aquatilis grown in University of Washington, Seatle, WA, United States - 4-1-23 metaG | ecosystem: Host-associated > Plants > Roots > Rhizosphere >...
TAATATATAAAAAGGAAGCTATTAGACTTAATACGACTCCAACAAAAATGATATTTTCAGGAAGCATAAATTAAATTCCCTCTTTTTTAAGTTCTTCTAGAAGTTCGCGAGCCCTCTTGGAAATTTTGTTAGGTACTCTAAAATTTATTTTTATATACAAGTCACCTGTTTTGCCGTTCTTTATTGTCTCACCATAACCCGTCATTTTAAGAGTCTGCCCATTCTCTATGCCAGCCGGAATTTTGATTGTTATTTCTCTATTACCGCCTACTGTAATTTTTTTTTCTACTCCCAAAAGAGAATCAATTAAAGAAATATAAATTTCCATTTGCACATCCCGTCCGCGAGGAGTTCGCGTAAAACCTCCTCTGCCTCCGGTAAAAAAATCACTGAAGATATCATTTAAATTGCCAAAATCAAATTCCACGCCGGAGCCATTTTGAAAACCGCCGCCAAAATTACTGAAATCGAAGCCCTCAAAACCTCCAAACCCGCCTTGTCTTTGACCACCATATCCCTGCCCCATATTTTCAAAACCGGACCCGAATTGGTCGTATTTTGAACGCTTTGCATCGTCAGAAAGCACCTGATAGGCTTCGTTTACTTCCTTGAATTTTGCCTCATTGCCTTCTTTTTTATCAGGATGATATTTATGTGCCAACTTATAAAAGGCCTTCTTTATTTCATCCTTAGAAGCGCCTTTACTTACCCCTAGAACATTATAATAATCCTTGCTCATAAGGATATTATATCATAGGTTCAGCCTCTCCTGAAGCTTTACTTTTTTCCTCTTTTTTTACCTCTATAATTTCTTCCCCGCCTGCTCCCGAACCATCGTGAGGGCGGGCAGGTTCATTTTCTTTTTTCTTTCCTTTGCCTTCAATTATTGCTTTTTCTTCCGCGCTTCTGATAATCGTGGCTTCTTCTTCAGCAATAAGTTTGGCAGCGTCATCCCTTGATATTGAATATTTTCTGCGGGATGCCGCAATAATTTCTTTTCTGTACGAGGGATGCGTTGGGGGCAAAACTCTCAAAGTTTCCGCTGAAAATGGGTCATAGGATTCCCCATCAATTGTCATTTTTATATAGAATTCCGTAACAGCGAGGTTAATCATATCTTTTACGCCGAAAAGCGGTTCGAATTCCGGTTTTAATTTTACGGCGTCTTCCCCACCGACTCTGAAACAAATAATACTTCCGGTATTTCCTAGCACCGCGTGCTGGACTTGAGGAATAAGTTGGCCGATATATTGGTGCGCCATTGTTAGATTCAGCGCGTATTTTCTGGCTTCCGACAAAATATTCTCAAATGTCTGGGTGACAATGTTATGGAACTCGTCTATGTACAAATAAAAATCCCTGCGGTCTTCTTCGGGAATGCTTGCTCGTTCCATTCCCGCCTGTTTTATTTTAGTCAGGAACATCGAACCGAAGAAGGACGAATTTTCCTCTCCGATGCGTCCCTTGGAAAGGTTAATGAAAATTATTTTTCCCTGATTCATCAATTCGCTTATATCTATTTTATTTTGTTTCTGACCGAAAATATTTCGAAGCAACGGGTCGGACAAAAATTGTCCCAATTTGTTTACGAGAGGAATAATAGCATCCGTATCGAATTTTTCCGACCAATCAGCGAATTCTATAGCGAAGAATCTTTTAACCATGTCGTCGGTAATGTACTCTACCACTTTCTGTCTGTAATTTCTGTCGGTCAGCATTGAAATCATCCCGCGCATTGTAGCGTGCGGATAATCAAGCAAGGCAAGACAAGTGAAACGGAAAACGTGTTCAAGACGAGGGGTCCAGTTGGCTCCGAATTGTTTCTGCAAAACTTCAATCAAACCCTGGGTCAATTGAAATTTAAACATCGGGTCCACATTTGCCAGCGGATTGAAAGATGCCGGAAAATCAACGTCTCCAGGGTCTATGACACAGACATCTTCTATGCGTTCTTTCGGTATATAGTCAAGCATCGCTTCTATAACATCTCCGTGCGGGTCAATCAGGCACAAACCGTGATTGTATGTGACGTCCTGGCGTATAAAAAGTTCCAACAGTTTAGTCTTGCCGACGCCGGACTTTCCGACAATATAAAGATGTCGCCTGCGGTCTATGCGCTTGATGCCAAAAATGAATTTCTTTTCTTCAAGAGAAGCGACGTAATTGGTGCGCCCAATAAAAGAAACCTCCTCGGGTTTCACTTTTCCGAACACCGGCAATTCCGGCGGCGGCGGACCATATTTGATTATTTGTACCCGATTTGCCTTAGGCATATGGCTATTTTAGCACATTTTAAGCTTATTTTCAGTAAACTTCTTTGTTATAACAACTCGCGCAGTAAATTATTTCCGGCCTATCTGGGGCATAGCTTGTTTCAAATTCGTTATTGCATCCTTTATTCATGCATTTTCGGTGCCAGAGATCCGACGGAGTGCGTAATAAAAAACGCTTTTTGAGACGGCAGAAAAAGCAATTTCTTGGAATAGGAATCTGCCACTTTTTGTAAAAAGAAAGTTCATTTCTTGCTATTTTATAATTTCTTTCACACTTATTACATTCCAATATCTCATTAATTATATTATCTTCAACATCTTCAATACTATCTGGTATCTTCCTTAAAGTGGTCTTCCCTCTTGTTTGTTGTAAATTTTCTTGGAAACGAAGTCCCAATTTTAGTATCTCATTTTTTGTCATCGGAAAAGATAAATTTGCCATTGTTTCATTGTAGGCAAATGGTGAATATTTAATCGGAAAAAATTCACCATATTCCCCTGTCTTTTTCATGTGTTCTATTATTTTTTCTTCCAATTTTTTATATTCTCCATTTGAATATTGTTTGTTAAAAATTAAATATTCCCCATGCTTTAAAGCAACACAACCAAAGCAATTATTTGAAGATTGGCAAGATTCCGAATACAAAATATTCATGCATTTCCAAGTATAGATGCAGAACAAGGCCCTGTTTGAATTATCCGGCGTTAATCCCTCATAGCATTCCGACAGTTCTCCGCCCACGGATAAATCATAACTGTCTTTCTGTGTATCGCCATTTTCTACATATTTATCATTTTCGGATCTTCGGTTATGAAAAACATATTTTGAATTTTTACTATTAGTTAGATTATTTCCGATGCAATTTAGGCAATTTTTAAAAGATGCATACTTTCTAGGCTTGGTTAATATGAAATTTTCAAATTCAACTCTAGCTTTTTCACTTCCTCTAAAAGTCTCAAGTTTATAAGACTCCAATATTTTTTCATATTCTTTTTTTGTATATTGTTTATTTTTTATGCAATATTTTTTACTTCGCAAATTTATACACAGGAAACAATTTTCACATCCGCTACAATCATAACAAAAGGCACAATTTACAAGCCCTGAAGAATAATAAACGTTCCTGCAACCAAAGCACTTTTCACTATACATTGTTTCATAAAGCCCTTCCCCTGTTCCCCAAATACCCATTGAATCAACAGTATCTTTTGCATCAGAGGCATAGCACATATACATGCAGTCTTGGATATGCCAGGCAACCATGCACATATAGCAATTTTTTCCGTAAGCGAAATCCTGGGTGTATTCACAATTTTCACTGCCAATACCATTATCATTAAACAGAGCAAGCGCCGGAACTTTTAAACGAAATTCAGCAAACTGTTCAAAAAACGGACGGGAAAAATCAAAATCCCGGCCATATGATTTCGGATCCCATTTATCGCTCCACCAGCATTTATTGCAATAAATTATTTGAGGGTTATCGGGCGAATAAACAGAAATAATATTTCTTTCGCATAAATCACATCTTCTATTATAAAAAATAAAATCATTCCGCCAGGCTAATCTTCTTTGTCTTCTACAATTAGGACAAAAAGTCGGTGGCGGAACATCTATTTTTTCATAAAAGCCAAAATCATCCGGCTCTATGGTAAAATCTTTTTTACAGTTTTTACATTGTCGCGTTTCGCTTTGCATAAATTTCAATATCATCATACTAGTACGCTGAAATTCATTCCACCTTTAATATACCTCTTTGTTGTAGCAACTTTCGCAATAAATAATTTCCGGCCTGCCGAGAGCATAGCTAGTCTCAAATTCGTTTGAACATTTTCCTGCATGTTCGTGATTTTTCTTATCGCACATACAAGCTCTGTGCCAGAGTTTCATCGGGTTACGCTTCCTTAGTCTCTCTTCGTGACGACAAATAAAACAAAGACGGGGTAAAGGCACTCCAAGCTGGCGATACAGATTGAGTTCACCTTCCGTTATTTTATAGGCTCCCAAACAGCGGTCCTGACATTCCCCTTTATGTAAACAACTAATGATTTCCTCAGTAATGGAATTAGGCACATCTTCCAAACTGTCCGGAAGATTTTCAGCTTGTACGGTAGTCACATATTCATTTACTTTTCTATCCCGCCATTTATACCCCCTTTTCAAAGCTTCTTCTTTGGTCAAAGGGAAATAATCCTGGGCTTGAGTTTCGTTATAGCAAAATGGAGAAATTTCAGCCGGAAAAAATTCTCCATATTTATATACCCTACCATTTTTATCCAAATATGGAACATTCATCATCTGCTCTTTAATTTTTGGCACTAATTCCTCGTATTCTTCCTTGGAATATTGTTTATTTAAAATACAATACTTCTTATTTCGTAATCCTATACAGCCAAATAAGTCTGAACCACCAAAACAATAGATTGAATACTCAACATTATTGGCGGTGTATACTATGCCGGTAAAAAGATTGCGAAAATTACCAAGTCCGGTATCGTATGATTCATATATAAGCTCCGCTGAACCTATCCCAGGACCGGAATCATATCCATCTTTCATCATCTCAGCAATCCAGTGCACATATTTTGAATCTTCAATTTTTCCTATTGCGTCAAAAGCAAACTTACAATTCTTAACCCCATCTAAATTATCTCCGAAGGAGTTTATCACTCTGGTTTGGTTAGCAAATTTATGGATTGATTTTAAACATAAATCATCAAATTTTTCCCTTAACTCATTAACAGTTCTATAACTTTTTAAATTTATTTCCTTTAATCTTTTTATATATTCTTCCCTTCCTAATTCTTTGTTCCACATACAATATGATTTATTACGCAGATTGGTACAACCAAAACAATTTACACAACCGTGACAATCATATAAGAAATAAGAGTCAACGCATGCTTTACAGTTAGCCGAATAAGAAACATGATAGCAGTCAGTACAAAGAACGTCTTCGTAACAAAGTTCCGAATTGTGAACTATATATAGGTCAGATGAATCCTTATCTTTTTTAACCCGGTTGGCATAAAAAACTCTTTCCAATCCCCAAGACCCAGAGCACATATAACTATCCTTGCTGTCCAAGGCAACATTACAATAATCACTGTTGACCGCATTTGCATTAGACATAGTTTGCTGAGGAACAGCATCTCTTAATTCTTTCCATTGCTGGAAAAAAGATTTGGAAAAGTTATATTCTTTACCGTATGACATAGCATCCCAACCGTCTCCCCACCAAGATTTTATGTCATATACTGTAAGCTTTTCGTCTGGATGATAAATGGTGATAATATTTTCACTATGCCCGGGAGCATCACATTTTCTTTTAAAAAGAGACATCTCATTGCGCCAGCATAAACGACGTACCGTCCGGCAATCCGGACAAAATGTCGGCGGTGGAACTTTGATTTTTTGATAGAAATTGAAGTCCTCTTCCTCAATAGTGAAGTCTTTCTTGCAGTTTTGGCAAATTTTTATTTCGCTTTTCATCTCACTCTAAGATTTTTCTCAAAACATCTTCCGGCACTTCCTTAACTTTTCCTTGCGCTCCGGATATATTCGTTGTCTCTATAAGATTCTTCAATTTATCCATATCTTCGGCTTTTGCCGCGCGGTCCTTTGACGGCTTAGCATTATTTATGCTGTTTTCGTTTTTTAAAGTATTAAGTGAAACAGGTTCCACCGCTTTTAGCGGGGTCCCGCCAACGGCGGTGACCGGCATGGATGATTCAGAAAGCGCTTTATTTAAAACTTCCTTTAGTGCTGAATTATCCCTGACGATTTTAGTCGGGGTAAAAACTTTTTTAATGGTGGAAAATATTTTCGGACTCGTAGACACAGGAGAATTCTTAACCGGAACTTTTTTATCCAAGTCTCCAGACATCGGTTTATTGACCCTTTCCGTATACCTTTCCTCTTCTATATTATTCTTATCTTTTTGCTCAAATTCTATACCTAAATCTGCCAAGGGTTTATAAAACTTGGTTTCATCTTGCTTAATCTGTTTTATTGAGCCGGCAATGGGCTTTAATTCTCCGGATTTCATTTTTGCTATACAGTCCCTGCAATATACCGGTCTGCCCGGCTCCGGCTTGAAAGGCACCACCGTTTCTTTTCCGCAAATAGAACATATAGCCTTAAATTTTTCCACGTTGCCGGTACCGCTATCATCGCCGATGGACATACCGCTCCAGTCATTTATTTCCCTTTCCACCACTTCTTTTGTTCTACAATACAATTCGCGGGAAGACTTGATAACTTCTTCTTCAATATCTTTATTGCCGGATTTAACCATAGGCGGAAGAGTCCTAGCCGAAAATGGGCGGGAAGAAACGCCGTCTATCATTAATTTCAAGTAGACTTTGAAGTTCGGCAAATTCACAATATCTTGAGGAGTAAATTCCGGTTCAAATTCTTTTTCCAAGAATTCCGCGTCATCGGCGCCAACTCTGAAGACTATCATCGTACCCACGTTGCCGAAGATGGCGTCTCTGACGCTGGAACTTTTGTCCGTGACAAGCTGGGCTGTGTACTGATGAGCCACGGTAAGATTTAACCTGTATTTCCTAGCCTCGGACAAAATACCGGCAAATGCGTCCGTCACAAAGTTTTGAAATTCGTCCACATAAAGATAAAAATCTTTTCTGTCATCTTCGGGAATGCGCACACGCTCCATTGCTGCCAGCTGAATTTTAGTGATTATCATTCCGCCCAAAAGCGAAGAGTTGTCTTCTCCAATACGCCCTTTGGAAACGTTCACCAAGAAAATCTTGCCTTCATTCATAATGTCAAAAATATTTATAGTGCTTATAGATTGACCGACAATATTGCGGATGATAGAGGTGGAAAGGAATTGTCCAACTTTGTTTTGAATTGGGGCAATAGCTTCATTTCTGAATTTGTCCTGCCAAGCTTCGTACTCATGCACCCAGAAAGCTTTAATAACCGGGTCTTTCAAATTAGTGATTATTTTCTGGCGGTAATCTTTATCCACCAGCATTCGGGGAATACCCAAAAGCGTGGAACCCGGAGTGTCGAGCAACGCCAAAATCGCATTATTTAAAATATATTCCATTCTGGCGCTCCAGGCATTGGCCCAGATTTTGGTAAAAATTCCCATCAGTCCGGAAGCCACCAGATGCTTGTATTTCGGGTCAATGAGTTCCAAGACATTAAATCCGATATGATAGTCAGTATCCGCGGGATTAAAATAAACAACATCTTTCATACGGTGCGGAGGGATAGCCGACAAAATAGCTTCCACGTTTTCTCCGTGCGGGTCAACCATACAAACGCCGTCGCCGTTTTCTATGTTCTGGATAATCATATTGAACATCAGCGCGGATTTACCGGTGCCGGACTTTCCCAAAATATAAACATGCTGGCGCCTGTCTTTGCGCTTGATGCCAAAGAGCACATTTTTATCCCTGTAAGTGGTATTGCCAATATATGTTATTTCCTTATTTTTAGGCAGTTCTTTCAAATCCATATTTATATTATACAATAAAATAAAACACTTTACTAACCCCGTCGCTCGCGAGCGACAGGGCTAATAAACTTCAGCCTGATAACACTTTTCACAGTACACTATTTCCGGCCTTTCCGGCGCGTAACTAGTTTCAAATTCCACTTCACACTTCCCTTTATGATTATGATTTTCTTTCTCACACATACAAGTCCTGTGCCAGAGCTTTAAAGGATTAAGACGCGCCAGACGGGCGGCATAACGACAATAAAAACATCTCCTCGGAATTGGAATTCCCATTTTTTTATAAAAGATGAGTTCGTTTTTGACGATTTTATAATTTCTCTGGCAATTTATACAAGCCAGCACCTCGTCCAAGATTGAATCTCCAATATCGTTAATACTTTCCGGTATATCTTCCATTTTTAAGGTTTCTTTGCCTGTTGTCCGCTGAATATTTTCTTGCCATTTATATCCCGCTTCTTCCGCCTTTTTCTTTTCAAGCGGAACCACTTCCATTGCGCAAGATTCATTGTAGCCGAAATACGAAAGCTCTATCGGAAAATATTCCCCGTATCTATATTTATTTCCCTTTTTATCCACATAAGGAACCTCTTCCATTTGTTTTATAATTTTTGGCAATAGTTCTTCGTACTCTTCTTTTGTATATTGTTTGTTAAAAATACAATAACTGCTATCACGTAGTCCTACGCAACCAAAACAATGCTTACAATTGTGACAGTGTTGGGTATATCTCATATCCTGGCTTTTCACAGAAAAAAGTCCGAACAAATTAAGCTGTGAATGGTCCACAACTACCCCTTCATAGTTTTCTTGAGTTTCTCCGGACATTATTATGTCATAACACTCTTTATCTCCCGTAAAAAAATCACAATATCTGCAATTTTCGCATTTTCTGGCAACAAAACAATTTTTTACATTCTTGCAACGTGAAATAACATCTCCGTAACAATTTAAGCTGTTTAATACATAAGCATATCTTCTGGGATTTTCAACAATAAAATTATCATATTCTTCTTGCGCCTTTTCAACTCCATTAAAAGTATCAAGCTTATAATTTTTAAAAATTTCCAAATATTTCTCCTTTTTATATTCTTTATTTTTAAAACAATATTTTTTGCCAACAAGCCCCGTACACATAAAACAGTCTGTACAATTTACGCAATTATAGAGAAAAGCCGAATCAATACACGCTTTACAAAATTGAGAATATTTAAGTTGGTACGATGTTCCACAATTAATACATTCATACATCCATTCTGCTTTATTCATAATGTTCATACAGTCCACCATGTCTTTTCCAGCAAGCATAAAGAAGCTATACATAACATTTTCAATGTACCAGCCAGAAAATAACATATAGCAATTCTTGGCAAACCAAGTGTCTTGCGTATATTCACAATTTAAACTCGCAATTCCATCATCATTCACAATAGATATATGCGGAACTTTTCCTATAAGCTCTCTAAATTGTGTAAAGAATGGTTTTGAAAAATCATAGTCTGTCCCATAACTTTTTGGGTTCCATTTATCATTCCACCAACATTTGTTGCAATAAATAATTATTCCGGAATCCGGAGCGTAAAGAGAAATAACTGATTTTCCGCATGAATCACATTTTCTGGAATATAAAGTAAAGGTATTTCGCCAAGCATTCCTGCGTTGCCTTCTGCATTCAGGGCAAAACGTCGGCGGTGGAACCTTTACCTTTTCATAAAATCCAAAATCATCGGGCTCAATAATGAAATCCTTCTTGCAATTTTGACAGATTCTAGTTTCGGATTGCATAGTTTTATTATACTAAAAATTACCCAGCACAAAAAGCCCCCAAGATTGAGGGCCTTTTGGTATTCCAGAAACCGGGTTTCCGGGAAAATTATTGTTTTGGTGCTTCACCGTCTTTTACTTCTGGACCCTGCTCTTCAGGGGCTCCTGCGCCCGGAGGAGGCGTCCCACCGGCTTTGCTCATTGCTTCGCCGATTTTGGACATTTCGGCAGATAATTCTTCGGTAGCTTTTTTGATTGCTTCAGCATCCACGCCGTCTTTCACTCCGCGCAAAGCTGTTATCTTTGTATTAACGCTACCTTTGACATCAGCCGGGATTTTCGCGTCATTGTCTTTCAACGCTTTTTCGGCGGTGTAAATAATCATCTCGGCTGTATTTTTTATATCAACAACTTCCCTTTTCTTTTTATCTTCTTCGGCATGAAGCTCGGCATCTTGCTGCATTTTCTTGATATCTTCGTCTTTGAGTCCGGAGCTTGCCTCTATTTTTATTGACTGAACTTTTTGGGAAGCTTTATCCATAGCCTTAACATTCAATATACCATTCACATCAATATCAAAAGTAACTTCCACTTGAGGAATACCACGAGGCGATGGCGGGATTCCATCTAGAATAAACCTACCTAGGGATTTATTATCGGATGCCATAGGACGTTCTCCTTGCACTATGTGAATCTCGACAGAAGTCTGATTGTCAGCCGCAGTTGAAAATACCTGAGATTTTGAAGCCGGAATAGTGGTATTTCTGTCGATTAACTTCGTAGCCACTCCTCCCAAGGTTTCAATACCAAGCGAAAGCGGGATAACATCCAAGAGCAACACATCACGCACATCTCCGGCCAACACTCCCGCTTGCACGGCAGCGCCTAAAGCCACCACTTCGTCAGGATTGATGGACATATTCGGCATTTTGCCAAAGAGATTTTTAACAGCTTCAACCATCATCGGCATTCTGGTCTGTCCGCCAACCATAACGATTTCATTTATTTCGTTCATCTTAAACGGTGATGCTTCCAAAGCTCTTTTGGTTATAGCGATAGAACGGTCCACGTATTCTTTCGCCAGTGATTCAAGCGTGGCTCGGGACATTTTCATAAGCAAATGTTTCGGCCCAGTGGCATCGGAAGTGATGAATGGGATATTTATTTCCGCTTCCATCGTGGTAGAAAGTTCGTGTTTCGCTTTCTCTGCCGCTTCTCTTAAACGCTGGTGAGCCAGAGGGTCTTTTCTGATATCAATTCCCGATTCTTTTTTATATTCCTCGGCAATCCAATCTATCACTTTGCGGTCAATATCGCCTCCACCCATATGGCTGTCACCATCAGTGGACTTCACTTCAATAACATCATCTCCAATCTCAAGCACCGAGACATCAAAAGTTCCTCCGCCGAAATCATACACAACTATCTTTTCATTCTTCTTTTTGTTGAATCCATAAGCGAGTGCCGCGGCCGTAGGTTCGTTGATAATGCGTTTTACGTCCAGCCCCGCTATCTGTCCGGCGTCTTTGGTGGCTTTTCTTTGCGCATCATTGAAATAGGCCGGTACAGTGATAACAGCTTCGGTTATTTTTTCTCCCAACTTTGCCTCAACGTCGGATTTTATTTTCTGTAGAATCATCGCGGAGATTTCTTCCGGACGGTAAAACTTATCCGACATTTTCACTTTTACTCCGCCATCTTCTCCAGCTTCAATTTTAAAAGGGGCCGTAGTTTTATCCTTCTGCACTCCGGGGTCATCATATCTATGACCCATATATCGTTTTATCTCGGAAATTGTATTTTCCGGGTTAGTAACTGCTTGTCTCTTGGCTAGTAATCCAACGATACGGTCTCCATTCTTCGTAATAGCAACGACAGAAGGCGTGGTGCGATTGCCCTCCACATTTTCAATAATCTTCGGCACGCCTCCTTCAATGATAGCTACCGCCGAATTTGTTGTACCCAAATCTATACCTATTATTTTTGACATGATTTTTTGTTTTTATTTAAACTAATAATTAAATTTATAGACCTACTATATATCAAGCAAAAACCTTTTGCAAGTTTTTTGCGACCGCTAAATACTTGTCAAATGACAGTATATATTATAATATATGGGTATGTCAAGAAAAATAGAATATTCCAATAAAATATTGAGGATTTTGGCCGAAAAACCGGCTATCCCTCTGGATGAAATAATTAAAAAAGCAAACCCCTCCCAACCTCCCCTTATCAAGGGAGGTGAAGTAAAAAATCCCCCTGACAAGGGGGATAAAGGGGGTTATAAAACAGGCTATGCCCTCACTCGTTCCATAAAGAATTTAGTTGAATCTGGCTGTGTTGAGATGGTTCAATCTGATAATAAAAGTTATTTAAAACTCACAAAAAAAGGCAGAAATAAATTAAATTCCATAAAGCTTGAAGGAGAGGGTGCGCTTGTATCAACTGCTTGGGATGGATTATGGAGAATCATAATTCTGGACATTCCGGAAGAAAGGAAGAGTGAACGTGAGGCGTTGCGTTATCTTTTGAAAAAAGCGAACTTCACTTGTGTAAAAAATACGGTTTGGATATCCCCTCTTCCATATGAACATCTTTTCGCGAATATAAAAAAAGATTTGAGCTTGGGAACAGAGTTGATGATTATCGTTGCCGATAAATTAGACGAAGAAACAAAACTCGCTTTTCTTAAAAGCGTAAAAAATTAAATCACATTCCTAAATCCCCCAGCCTGCAGGTCCCATAATTTTTTATAAATGCCATTTTTCTTGATGACAAGTTCATCGTGAACTCCATCCTCGGTAATTTTTCCATTTTTTATGACTATAATCCTGTCCATTTGCCTTATTGTGGAAAGCCTGTGGGCTATGACAATAGTTGTTTTCCCCTTTATAAGTTTTACGAGGGCATCTTGAATAAGAAATTCTGAATGAGAATCAAGCGAGGACGTGGCTTCATCTAAAATAAGAATAGGAACATCTTTAAGTATAGCCCGGGCAATAGCCACACGCTGACGTTCTCCGCCGGAAAGTTTTATGCCACGCTCCCCCACATAAGTCTCATAACCATACGGCAATGAATCTATAAATTCGTCGCAATGCGCTAGCGTTGCCGCTTTTAACACTTCTTCATCCGTGGCGTTTCGTCTGCCGTAACGAATATTTTCCATTAAAGTGCGGTGAAAAAGCACCGGCTCCTGCGGAACAAAGGCTATCTGTTCACGTAGATTTTGCTGGGAAACTTTACTAATATCAACTCCGTCAATTGTAATCTTGCCTGAAGTCACATCGAATAATCTCATAAGCAGACGCACAAATGTTGTCTTGCCCGCGCCGGAAGAACCGACTATGGCCACTTTCTGTCCGGGAGGTATTGTTAAAGAAAAATTATCCAGTATTTTATTTTTATTGTTCTTGTAAATATAATTCACGTTATCAAAAACAACTTCTCCTTTTACATTTTTAAGAATTTGCGTCGGGTTGTCAATAATTTCATAAGGAGTATCAAGGACATCAGCCATTTCTTGAGCATCGGCAAAACTTTCATAGAATGCGCGGGTAATTCCGCCGAAACTCCACAGATTATCATTAAGGCGAACCAAATAACTCTGCAGTAATACGATAATAGGCAAAGAAATGAGACCAAGTTTCCAATCACCTAAGGCAAACCAGAATATAATAAATTCAATAGTAAGAGAATAAAAACTTTGAATTGCCCCAAGACCTTCCCATAAATACCAATTAAACGAGGTGGCTTTTCTTTGTTTCTCTGTTATATTTTTGAAACGATTTTCTTCGTTCTTATGACCGGTAAATAATTGGATTGAAGAATGGTTGCCTATGGAATCGGATAACACTCCGGTGGATTCAGTGTCATATTCGGCCGCTATGATATCATATTTGAGTTTATAACGAATATAGATGAAAGCTGTAACCAAAAATACAAAGCAGAATATTCCCATTATGTAAGCGTATTTGGGCAATAAAGTATAAATAGCGATAACCGTACCTATACTACGTACAATAAGCGGCAACCCGTCAGAAACCATTCTGTCGGCCAACTTTTCAAAAGCGTTTGCATATTTATTTATTTTTCTTGTGAGTGAACCGCCAAAATTGTTCGCGAAGAATGAATGAGAATGTCCTATCATATAAGAAAAAGATTGCTTGCGGAGCCCAATCATAACACTAGATTCAAAATATGAGAGACAAAATCCGGAAATTCTGCGTATAATCCAACGAATTAAATTTAATATTAAAACCAAAATAATCACTGACTTGGCGAGTGATACCACATTGAAATTGTTGGCGCTTAAAATATCCCAGAGTTTTAAATACTGAAGAGGTATGTAAACATCCAAAGCCGATGCTGTTACTGTAGAAATGATAACGATAAAAAAAGACACTTTGAAAAGTCTCATAACCTGCCAAAAATATTTAAGCACCAGCTTGCGGTGTATGTTTGAATAATCTCTTTCCATATAAAATAAAATAAGGCGCAATTGCCTTGTTTTTACTATACCACGTTAAATAAAAATTACCAATTTAATATATTTCCTGCTGATAGCAGCGTTCACAGTAAATAATTTCCGGCCTATCGGGAGCATAAGCCGTTTCAAATTCTATTTCACAATGTTTTTCGCCGTGAAAATGCCCCTTTTTGTCGCACATGCAATCCCTGTGCCAAAGTTTGAAGGGCAGTCTCATTTTACGGCGAGCAGCCATACGGCACTGTGGACATTCACGTGGTAATGGTAATATGAACAATCTAAGATATTGCAATTCTTCCAAAGTAATACGATAATTTCTTTGACATTTAACGCAGGCAAAAACTTCTTTTAAAATGTCATTACTGACATTCTCTATATTATCTGGCATATCTTTTAGCTGTATAGTTTCCTGACCGGAAGTTGCAGGAAAATCATCTTGCCAACTATATCCCTGTTTGGAAATTTCTTCTTTAGATAGAGGATAATAATCATAAGCAGCGGTCTCATTATAGCCAAAAGTGCTGAAACGTGGAGTCATAAACATAGATAAATCTCCTTTTTCTTCAATATATTTTTTCAACCTTATATATTCCTCTTTTGAGTATTGCTTATTTAAAATGCAATATTCTTTTTTCTTTAGCCCAACGCAAGCAATACAGTTGTTACAGGAAATCAGACTGTCGCACCAATCACAGAAACTGGAATTAAAAAGATTAAAAGAATTTTTCACCATTGAGCCTCCTTTTATCACTGCAGACCCGAAAATATTTTCCGTAGGCTGAGTTCCTATCGCGTAACTCCATTCAGCATTCTTGGAATGAAGAATACTGGCCACATTACGCACGTCTTGATTGTCTACTCCGTCAAAACACCAGAAATTCCTGTTGCAATTTTCAAGATAGTTACCAACACATCCACTTGATTTTAAAAAGAAAGCAAACCGATGAATAGCCGATTTCTTAAGTTCTTCATATTCCGCTATAGATTTAAGTAATGTGGTGTAACTGCCATTAAAAACTTTCTCATACTCTCTCAGATATTCTTCCTTGCCGAATTCCTTATTTCTGACACAATAAGATTTATTTCTAAGGTTATAACAAAAAAGACAGTTAGTGCAACCACGCAAATCATAACTAAAATAGCAATCGGAACAATCAGAGGAATCTTGGATATAAGCACAGTGGTAAGAATTGGTCACATTTACCGAATAAAGCGTCAACTCACTACCAGTTATCTTGTGACAGTCCATACAATCTTTGCTTACAATCCACATAGAATACAAAACATTCTCCGAATTTGAAACTAAAAAAGAAAAATAGCAATTTTTGGAGTCACGTACATTATTGCCATAAGCGCAATTGGTGGAATTTAAAATAATGACTGATTCGCGAGGAACTGTCTTCTGTAACTTAACTACTTGCTCAATTATAGGACTATTGGGGTCGTAATCAATACCGTAATCCAAACCATCCCAACCATCACTAAACCAACAGTCGTGACAATATACTTTATACAAAGAATTAGGATGATAAAGGGACATTGTTTTCTTCGCACATTTGGCACACTCTCCCCAATATACTACCCGTTCGTTACGTAAAACTTCAACCCGACTAATACCACACTGGTAACAGAATTCAGGTGGTTTCACTTTCATTTTCTCGTAAAAATTAAAATCATCCGGCTCAACTGTGAAATCTTTTTTGCAATTTTGGCATATTCTTTTTTCCTGTTTGTATTCCATATTATTTCATTTGTCAAAAGACTCTGCTATCGCTAAGTTTTTTGACATTTAATTTATATTCCGCTTATAACACTCTTCGCAGGCGATTTTTTGATAATTCCACTCGGGCAAATAAAAGGCCTCAATATCTTTTTTACAATAACAACAAGTGTATGGATAAGCTTCTAAAACAGTTAAATACTTCAAACGATCTTTAGTCCGCACATCAAAATGATAACGCGGAAGCGGAATATTATTTTCTTTATAAAAAGAAAGTTCATTTTTGGCAATATTAAAACGCCAACCAGTTTCCGGACAAATAAGAGCCTGAGTGATAATAGAATCTTCCACATCTTTTATGTCATCAGGTAATTCACTAGTCGGCATACCCTCTATATGACTTTCGTCAATGTCTTCCCAATATCCACCAAGTTTTAAAATATCTTCTTTTTTAGTCTCTAAAAAATAAAAAAATCCGGTGGATAAATTGAATGGCCCAGCCCCCATAGAATAAGGTAGAAACTTTCCATATTCTTCTTTTTTCCTCATGTCAGAAACAATTTTTTCTTTTAGAGTTTTATATTCATCTTTTGTATATTGCTTATTCAAAATGCAATACTGCTTTTTCTTCAGTCCCACGCAACCGAAACAATTTTCGCATTCTATACATAGGTCCAGATATTCGGAATATCTTGAAGGAGACCAAACCGAATATTTAAGAGCATAACTTCCTCCTACACAAGGACCACAATTTCCACACAGCTCCAGATACCATCCTCCATCTGTATCAATGGTTGTTTTTTGATGAATCGCCCTAATGGTATTGTAGCAGTCTTCCGAATCGCTAAGCGTATTGCAATTGTGACAATTTTTAACATTCAATAAAAAGTTTCCGTCTGAATTGTATGTTTTAAAATTAAAATTTTGTCTATGTACGACTTCTTCTCGAATAATCTCATTAAAGCGTTCTTTCAAATACTGAATAGATTGATATGATCCGAGCTTAAATGATTTCAATTTTTCTTCATAGGTATCTTTAGAATACTGAACATTTTCTATGCAATATTGCTTATTACGCAGATTCCAACTCATAAAACAATTTTGACAGTTGCGACAATCATATAAAAAATAAGAATCTATGCAGTCGCGGGAATGTTTTGAGTAAAAAATTTTAAATGAATTATAGCAATCACTTGAATCGTAAGACTTTTCGGAATCAAAGCAGACAGTCATATCTATAGAATTATTGACAGAAAGATTGCGATACGAGTAATAAAGATTCTCGCATCCTTCCATAGAACGAGATAAGTAGCAATTTTTGCAATTCCAAACATCATCACACCAATCGCATCCTGTATTCTTGCTGCCGTTTTGATGTGGATGGGGAACTTTTTCTTGAAGGTCTTGTAGTTGTTTTAAAAACGGCACAGTAGAATTATAATCCATCCCGTAATCCATAGCGCCCCATTTATCACTATACCATTCGGTAAGAGTGTAAATGGGATATCTGGTTTTTTCCGGCAAAACAGTAATCAGGCTTTCTCCCGAGAGGTCAGATTTGCCTTTACGGAATTTCCCGAACATCCAAAAAGACAAATGTAATTTTATCCGGCAAAAAAAGCAAAGTGTGGGCAACTCAACATCAACTTTTTCATACAAAGAAAATTCTCCCTCCGAAAGGGTAAACTCTTTT
>Ga0265313_10002169_pt1 | contig 17422 bp, 14 predicted proteins | sample 4123metaG_FD_203122 | JGI IMG/M metagenome (GOLD analysis project Ga0265313, IMG submission 203122) | Rhizosphere microbial communities from Carex aquatilis grown in University of Washington, Seatle, WA, United States - 4-1-23 metaG | ecosystem: Host-associated > Plants > Roots > Rhizosphere >...
GTACCCTGAGCATCTACGCTGTTCTTCCCGTGTGCGGCTTCGATAAATACGAATAGAACCCCAGGTCTTGGCCGGTCAACATCTTGGTGACGAAAATAATCTGAGCTGTGTGCCCGGAAAAATGCTCGACCACGTGAAAGATTGCCTTAAGCAGCGTCACATCATGCCCCTGGATCGTGGTTTGCTCCTCTAACCGCTGGTGCGGCAGAGAACGTATGATCACGAGTGCTTGATCCACGGCTTCCCGCAACAGCCGACCCAGTGCCGCCGGCTCCATACCGCCGCGCGCCGAAAATTCTTCGTCGCGGATGCGGGCATTGGGGGCTCCGCCGACACCGCTCAGGATCCACTGCCGAACGTTGCCGTTCAGGTGCAGGACCAGGTTCCCGACCGCGTTCTGATTCTCCGTGCCACGCATCCAGATCTGGTCCGGCGTGAGCTTCGCGAGGCAGGTTTCGATCCGCTCGCAAAGCTGCGCCAGCTTCTCGGCGGCGCAATTCAGGAAATCCGTTTCAATGGTCATAATGAAGTCTCGCCTCAATACTTTCCCGCATCGGCTCGAGCCACGGAGGCAAGCACAGCGAGCTTCCGAGCGCGTCCGCCGGTTCGTCAATCAGGAAACCGGGACCGTCGGTCGCGATCTCAAACAACACTCCGCCGGGCTCGCGAAAGTAAATCGAGTGAAAATACAGGCGGTCCTTTACCGGACTGACGTGGATGCCGGATTCGATCAGCCGCGCCCGCCAGTCAAGCTGTTCAGCTTCATCCGCAACCCGTAGCGCCACGTGGTGAATCGCGCCCGCACCCATTTTCCCGCGCTCGGTTTCTGGCTCGTGTAGTACGTCGATGTGCCCCGCGCCGCCCGCCAACTCGAATCGATGCCGGTTTCCTTCCACGCCCGCGGGCTCGAATCCGAGGATCGCCAGAAAGCGAGCCGTCGGTTCCGGATCGTTTTCGCACAACGTAACGCCTTCGAGGTTCGGCCCCGAGACAATTTGCCCCGAACCTCTCTTCGCCTGGCGCTGAAACCCCGGGAAAAACGTCACCAGTGTTCCTGGCGACCCGCGCTCATCGCCGAAGTAGAAGTGGTAGGTGGCGGGATCGTCGAAATTGACCGTGCGCTTCACCAGGCGCATCTTGCGCTCCTGAGTGTAACAGTCAAGAATCTCCTGGGCATTGCCGGCGAGCCCAGTGATATGGTGCAACCCAAGCAGCATCTTCGCTTAGTTTACAGGGGTCTTAGTTTACAAATCGAGAGAGGGAATCGGCCGCTGCGGCACGGCTCTGGCACGGGCAGCCGCCTCCGACATTTTTTCCATCTTCGCCGCCCAGTGCAGAAAGCGCAGTAACTCCCGGCGATGGTTCCACAGAAATGACCGGAACTCGGCCGGCGTGATTCGCTCGGCGTGCAGTCCCCAATAGGTTTCGATCCGCCAGCGCAGATACGGACTGCGCCACGGCCGCAGCCGATTTCCCTTAGCCGACCGCCACAGGAAGCCGATCACCGTTTCTCGAACAAGCTGGAGGATTTGGGCGCAACCGGCGTGGCGTAGTAGCCATTCTTGGCTCGTATGATGGCTCCCTTGTACTGCGCGCTGAGCTCGACCTTGATTCTCCGGAAGGAGCCGTCCAGATTGTCGTTCAGCGGCGAGTACACGATGGTGTATTGATTGCGAATTTCGTGCGCGATCTCCGGCGTAATTCTTTCCACTTCCGCCAGATCCTTGGGATAGTAGGCGGCGCCGGCCGAAGTCTCCGCCAGAGCATTCAGGGCACGCTTGGCCGCGCGGGCCTCGCGGGGATCTTCCTCACTCAGCAGCCCGATCGAGTAGACCAACACGCCACTGTCCCGGACCTTGCGCAGAAGCTGTTCGAGGGTGTTTTCACCGCTGGCGTTGTCATTCCCGTCAGTGATTACCACGAGAACTTTCTTATCCAGCTTGGCGTCCGTCTTCATGTATTCGAGCGCGCCGCTGATGGCGTTCCGCATGGCCGTGCCGCCGTGCGCATCGATTCGGGACAGCGCCTCTTCCAGCTTCTTGGGATCGTGGGTGAACGACTGATCGAGGTACGGGTCGTCGTTGAAATTCACGATGAAGACCTCGTCTTCAGGATTCGACGCCTTCACCAGGGCCAGTGCCGCCGCGGCCACACGCGCGCGCTTATCGTTCATGCTGCCGCTGTTGTCCACCAGGATGCCCATCGAAACCGGAACATCTTCGGGGTGGAAATACTTGATCGGCTGCTCGACGTTATCCTCGAAAACCTTGAATGCCGACTTGGGGATGTTGGTGATCAGCTTCCCGGTCTTGTCGACAACCGTTACGTGTAGTGTGACCTCCTTAATTTCCGTGGTGAAGGTGGGGGGTTCTTCCTGCTGGGCGCGCACCGCCACGGCCGCCAGACCGGCCGTAAACAAAACCGCTACCAGCAGTTTCCTATTGAGAAGGCGCAACATATCCGGGACGGTACCGTGCCCGCAACGGCGGCAGGTCCTTGACCTTCACTAGCTTCACTTCCACTTTTCTGTACTTGCCGTCATGCGCCGCATTCTTGGGGTTGTAGCCGAGCACGTATTGGTTGCGGAGCTCCAGGCCAATCTTGGCGGCAGTATCCGGCAGATCCGCCAGATTTTCGACCGGGAAATGCCGTCCGCCGGTCTGTTCGGCCAGATCGCTAAGCAGCCCCGGACCACCCAGCTCCTCGGGCGTACGCCCGCGCACTCCCAGCGGCTCAAAAATCCCGATGGAGTAGATCTGAACGTCGCCTTCGCGCACCCAGTTTCGTACCTCGCTTTCGGTAAATCGGCTGGAATTGTCTCCGCCATCAGAGATGATCAGCAGGGCTTTCCGGCCGTTGTGGGCCTTTTTCATCTCGTTCATGGCCATGGCGACTCCGTCGAGCAAAGCCGTCCGGCCTTTCGACTGGAGCCAGGTGAGATGGCTCTGAATATCTTCAGTATGGGACGTGAACGGCACGCTGAGCTCGGGCCGGTCGTTAAACTGGACCAGGAGAAATTCGTCCTCCGGATTCGCCGTGCGCAGGAACTGCGCCACCGCCTGCCGCGATCGTTCCAGCTTATTGCCCATACTGCCGCTGCAATCGAAAACCACGCCTACAGAGAGCGGGACATCCTCACTTCCAAACGTGACGATCTCCTGTGCCGCCTTGTCTTCGGTCAGCTCGAAGTTGTCCTTCTCGAGGCCTGTGAGGAGCTTTCCGGTGGCGGCGATGGTCACCGCAACGGGAACCAAGACCAGAGTCGTATCAACGCGAAGATCCGCGCGGCGATCCAGGATGCTCTCGCCGGATGCAGCTTGGGAAGGCCGGATGCGAGTCTGAATGCTGACGGCCGGAGCTTGCGGATCCGCCCGTTTTTCAAGCGGATCGTCTGCTGTCAACGGCAGCAGCGATATCCCCAGCAGAGCGATCGTCCAGACCGAACGCATAGTGGCCCGCAACCTGACTGGATTATACCAGCACATGGCAATTTTTGAGCACATGAAGTTCCAAAATCTGAATTCCGGATATGGATCTCTGAAATCCTTCGCGGCCGCCTCCAGTTTGCTCATAGATATGCTATATTCGAGTGTGCCGCAACGGATTCTTGCTGTAATCCCCGCACGGTACTCTTCTTCTCGTTTCCCCGGCAAAGCCCTTGTCTCCATAGCTGGTAAGACTATGCTGCAGCACGTGTGGGAACGCACTTGCCAGGCGCGCTACCTCACCGACGTGGTGATCGCCACCGATGACGAGCGAATCCAGGCGGCAGCGCAGGAATTTCATGCACGTGTGATCATGACGCGCGCCGATCACCCATCCGGAACCGACCGCGTCGCCGAGGCGGCCTCGGCCTCCCAGGCTTCGATCATAGTCAACGTCCAAGGCGACGAGCCAATGATCGACCCGGCGGCGATCGACGCCGCGATCCTCGGTCTTTTGGATGACGATATGGGCGCGGTTCCCATGGGCACCATCAAGAAGCGCATCGAGCGGCCGTCCGATATTCAGGATCCCAACGTAGTGAAGGTGGTGACCGACGCGCAGGACAACGCGCTGTATTTCTCACGATCGCCAATTCCGTATGCGCGCGATGGCGAACAACCGGCGTACTTCAAGCACATCGGGCTATACGTGTACCGCCGCGACTTCCTGCTGTCCTATCCGGATCTGCCGGTTGGGCCGCTGGAACGCGCCGAACGTCTGGAACAGTTGCGCGCGCTCGAAAACGGATACAAGATTCGCGTGGTGGAAACCGAGTACGAGTCGCTGGGTGTGGACACGCCCGAAGATTGGAAACAGGTCGCGGAGCTATTCGAAAAACCGATGGTGAATCGATAACATGGCCAAATACATTTTCGTAACCGGCGGTGTGGTTTCCTCCCTGGGCAAAGGGATCGCGGCGGCGAGCCTCGGTTGTCTGCTCGAAAGCCGCGGCCTGAAAGTCACGCTCCAGAAGTTCGATCCCTACCTGAACGTCGATCCCGGCACCATGAGTCCGTTCCAGCACGGCGAGGTGTTCGTCACCGACGACGGCGCGGAAACCGACCTCGATCTGGGCCACTACGAGCGCTTTACGCACTCGCCGCTTTCGCAGGCGAACAACCTGACCAGCGGACGCATCTACGAGCAGATCATCTCGCGCGAGCGCCGCGGCGACTATCTGGGCAAAACCGTGCAGGTGATTCCGCACGTGACCAACGAGATTAAGGCTGCGGTGCGGCGCGTCTCGAGCGCGGATCATGCCGCCGCCGACGTCGTGATCTGCGAAATCGGCGGCACCGTGGGCGATATTGAATCGCTGCCCTTCCTTGAGGCGATCCGGCAATTGCGCCACGAACTAGGCCGCGAGAATACGTTGTTCGTGCACGTAACGCTGGTCCCGTGGATCGCCGCCGCGCAGGAGCTCAAGACCAAGCCCACACAGCACAGCGTCAAAGAGCTGCGCGCCATCGGTATCCAGCCGGACATCTTGCTGTGCCGCAGCGAGCGCCCCATTCCGCAGGACATGAAGGAAAAGATTGCGCTGTTCTGCGACGTGGACGTGCAGGCAGTGATTACTGCCAAGGACGTGGACAGCGTTTACGAAGTCCCACTCACGTTCGCCGAGCAGGCCGTGGATGAGATCGCCCTGCGGCTGCTGGCTCTCGATGCTGGTCCGCGGGATCTCACCGACTGGACCGACATGGTGCATCGCATCAAGCAGCCGTCGCGGGAAGTATCGATCGGCCTGGTCGGAAAGTACGTCGAGTACGAGGATTCCTACAAGAGCCTGAAAGAAGCGCTACTGCACGGCGGACTCGCGCACGACGCCAAGGTCAACATCACTTGGATCGAGGCCGAGCGGCTCAAGTGGCCCGAAGCCAGCGGCGAGCTCGAAGCCTTCGACGGGATTCTCGTTCCGGGCGGGTTCGGACGCCGCGGCATAGAGGGCATGCTGCAAGCCATCCGCTATGCCCGCGAATCCAAGGTCCCGTATTTCGGGATTTGCCTGGGGATGCAGACCATGGTGATCGAGTTCGCGCGCAACGTATGCGGGCTGGAGCAAGCCAACTCCACCGAATTCGATCCGGCCACGCCCGATCGCGTGATTTACAAGCTGCGCGAGCTGAAAGGCGTCGACGAGCTGGGCGGCACCATGCGCCTGGGAGCCTATCCCTGCCAGCTCGCGGACAACAGTTTCGCGCGGCAAGCCTACGGCCGGCGCGAGATCAGCGAGCGTCACCGGCATCGCTACGAATTCAATCGCGAGTACGAGGCCACATTAAAAGAACATGGACTCCGGCTCACCGGGGAGACTCCGGACGGCGTTTACGTCGAGATTTGCGAGCTGGCAGAACATCCCTGGTTCCTGGGCTGCCAGTTCCATCCCGAGTTCAAGTCGAAGCCCCTGGAGCCGCATCCTCTGTTCCGGGCGTTTGTTGGCGCAGCGCTCGACTATCGCCGCGTGCGGGCAGAAAAGCAACCTGACAAGCGGGCGCATGCGGCTCCTGGACGGGCCTCCGTCATCCTTCAATAGTGCGCATCACTCCAACAGTAGAGATTGGCGGCGGCGGGCCCTTGGCTTTGATCGCCGGGCCGTGCGTGATCGAGAGCGAAGAGCACGTCAACATGCTCGCCACGGCGCTCTCGAAATTGAACGTGCCGTTTGTCTTCAAAGCGTCTTTTGATAAAGCCAACCGATCGAGTGTAAATTCCTATCGCGGTCCCGGTATCAAAGAAGGTCTGCGCATCTTGAAGAGTGTCCGCGATCGCGGGATAGCCGTCCTCACGGACATTCACGAGCCCGGCCAGGCTGCGCTCGCGGCCGAGTCGGTGGACATTCTGCAGATTCCGGCATTCCTGTGCCGCCAGACCGATATCTTGATCGAGGCTGGTAAGACGGGACGCGCGGTCAATATCAAGAAGGGCCAATTCGTCTCGCCTGCCGATATTCGGCATGCCGCCGAGAAGGTCGCCTCAACGGGCAACAATCGGATTCTGCTGACCGAGCGCGGCACTTCTTTCGGCTACAACAACCTGGTGGTCGATATGCGCGGCCTTGCGATCATGCGCGGCTTCGGATGGCCGGTAATCTTCGACGCGACGCATAGCGTGCAGTTGCCGGGCGCCGCGGGAACGGCTTCGGGCGGCCAACCCGAGTTCATCGAACCATTGGCCAGCGCCGCAGTGGCCGTTGGCGTCGATGCTGTTTTCATCGAAGTGCACGAAGCCCCGGAGCGGGCTCTGTCGGATGGCGCGAACGCGCTACGGCTCGATAAGCTCGAGGGTCTGTTGCGGAAGCTGCAGCGAATCTCGCTAGCCGCGCGCACGCACGATTAGCAGAAGACTAAACGCAACCCCCGCGCCACTCAACGCAGCCCCGAGCGCCACGACACCTGGCCGATAGCGCATCTCCACCCGGTGACTGCCGGATTCGAGCACAACGCTCCGTAGAGCACCGAAGACTTCGTGAATCGGCTGCGGCTTGCCGTCCACAGTCGCCTCCCATCCCGGATAAAACGTCTCGCTCACGATGAGAAGCCCGCGGCAGCGCAGATCCGCATTGATCCGCATCGTGTCGCTATTTGGCCGATCGAAGGACCATACTCCCGCATCGCTGCATTCTTCCAGCGAAGGAAGAGCCTCCAAAGAAACAGCGGTCGTTGCGAAATTCACCGAGGGATCCTGAATCAGGCGCTTGAGGTCGTCCACATCCTTCGCATGAATTACGCTGTGGACGATCCACGTCCGGGGCATCGCCCTAGTCACGGCCGTCACTCCCAGTAATTGCTGCGTGCGCGGAGTCTCGAACTGAAAGCGCAGAACGTGCTCCGGAACCGCCGAAACAAAAGATTGAAGAACGTCGATGCCATAAAGATCGCCGAGATCGGTATACAGCGAATTGTAGTCGGCGACAATCCGCCCCTGGCCGCTCCTCGGGAGGCTCTTGGCCAGACTTGCAAACTTTGTCAATGAGGGAGCCACTACAGCGGAATTCACGTCGGTCATGCGATGCGTGGCAACAGTCCCGGCCTCTGCTACAACCAGCGCGAGCAAGACGATTCCAGGCCAGACTGCGAACTTGCGCCACATCAGCATCGCGATCACGAACGCCGCGATCAGCCCTTTCACCACAAAATGACTTTGTATCGGGAACTCCATCTCAGGCACCCGACCCGACCAATAGACAGCCAGCATCGCCAACGCAGCAACCGCGGGAATCAAAATCGCCTTGCGGGTAAGCAGGCCGCGGATGACCAGGTCGGCTCCCACGGCGGCCAATGCGCTTAGCGCGAACCCAGCCAGAAAGATCCCGCGGCCAGGACTGCGGGCCTTCTCGGCAAGCGGAAGGAATTTGTAAACGAACCAATGCAGCGGCGTGTTTGCACCCAGCGCATAGGTCACCGAGCCCAGCGTCAGAAAGCCCAGCATCCGCACTCGCCGGTCAGACCAGCGATAAATCAGCGCCACGATCGCGAGAACAATAACGGTGAGGCCGGCAAAAGCAGTCCAGTGATCCTCGGGAGCGCCTCCGGGCGCGAAGAATTCCGCCAATCCGAGCCAGGGCAGCGAGTAACGCGCGTGAACCTCGTACGGCACCTTGTCCGCCCAGCCGATGGGATTCGCGGCGCCCACCCACCGCCGGGACGCGTGGCCGAATTCATAGAACGGCAGCGTCTGAATCGCGCTGATGGGTATCGCGAGAGCGAACGTCAACAGGGTGCCCTTGAGCACCCGCCAAGATTTGCCAAAGACCGCAACGCAGACGCTGCCGAACAACACGGCATAGCACAGGATCATCGGGATCTCGTGGTGCCCGGTCCACCATGCGAGTCCAAGGACAAGCCCCAACGGAGCGGCGCTCTTCAGCATGCCGTCTTCCATCCAAAGTCGAAACGCGAAATAGAAAACCAGCGGGGTAAGCGCGACCGCACTGGTGATATCAAGCCAGGCGGCGCTCCCCAGGAATCCAGTGCACGAAAATGCCATCGCGCCCAGCAGCGACGGCAGAATCGGGAGTGCGAGATAGCGGCAGAATCGATACGCGAAGAGCGCGGCGAGAAAGTGCAGCGTAACGTACAACCAGTTCAGCTCGGCAAAAGAGAGGAGTCCATCACGCAACGGGAGAAGCCGGGCGAACAGGATAATCAGCGGATTCAGCGGACCCGGCTGACCGGACCCAAGCACGGGCTGCCCCAACCAGATATACGGATTCCACAAAGGAAAGTGCCCGGCGTGAAGACTCCTGGCTAAGAACTGGAGCCGGGGGATTTGCAACTCCGTGAGATCGTAATGGTCGAACCAGACGAATCGCGAAGGGAAGAAAAGCAGCTTCCAATAGACGGCGGCCAGAAGCAAGAAAAGACCCGCCGCGATCGCGGTCCGCCTAGTTAGTGGACGCATGACGGCGGGACTGCTTCAATCGCTCCCGTTGGCGACGACCAGAACCATGATGAACACGTACGCCACCCCGACTAGGCAAATGACTATCAACCATACCCGCCAAGGCCAGCGCTTCACATCCAACCATTAACACATCGGGACAGCTTTAGCACTTCGAGGGATCGAGAGACGAGCTACAGCGGCTCGGGCAGGTGCAGTTGCGCCTTCACCAGCGCCTTTTCGAGCACCTGTGCTGCTTCCGCTTCGGCCATGCCGCGCGAAGTCGAAAGCTCGGTGATCAGCATGTGCCGCGCGCGATCCAGCATCTTCTTTTCGCGGAACGATAGCACCTTCTGCGTCTGCAGCACCAACAGGCTCTTGAGCACTTCCGCCACAGCCAGAAGACTGCCGTCGCGCATTTTCTCCGTATTGTCCTTGAAGCGGTCTTTCCAATCGCTGTAACGCGGGCAGCGGCCCTCCGAGAGAAAGTTCACCACGCGAGCCATCTCACCATTGCGGGTGACGCGGCGCAGGCGCAGTTCTCCTACGTGCGAGAACGGAACCATCACCGTGAGGCTGTTGTAAGTGATCTTGAGGAGGTAGAAGCGTTCGAGATTGCCGGCGAAGGCCCTCGAACTGATGTTTTCGATGGTGGCGACCCCATGATTGGGGTAAACCACCTTCTCTCCAACTTGGAAAGTCATGCCTGAAGCACCTGTGCCGGAGCGATCGTGGCCCGCCCAAATAGGCTCAAAGCATCTTAATCTGAACTTCATCTACTGTCAATAAGAAAGTATGCCATTCGGGTATACCGCGTAGCCAATTGATTCTGAACAGCTTCTAGACCCGGTCTTACTATATCGGTTACGATGGAAAGAATATCCGATGGAATCCGCCAAAATAGACCTGAAGAAAACGGTCCACCTTCCCAAGACCGACTTCTCCATGAAGGCGAATCTGGGGCAGTTGGAGCCCAGGCTACTCGCCCAGTGGGACGAGACAGGGTTGTATAGCGCGATTCGCGAAGCGCGGCTGGGCAAGCCGACCTACATCCTCCACGACGGGCCTCCGTACGCCAACGGCAACATCCACCTGGGCCACGCGCTGAACAAGCTGCTCAAGGACTTCATCGTCAAGGTGAAGACCATGGAGGGCTACGACTCGCCCTACGTGCCCGGCTGGGACTGCCACGGCCTGCCCATCGAGCACAAGGTCGAAAGCGAGCTAGGCTCCAAGCGCGCCACGATGTCGCCGATCGAGATCCGCGCGGCCTGCCGCAAGTACGCGGCCAAGTATGTCGACCTGCAGCGCAAGGATTTCATCCGCCTGGGCGTGCTCGGGCGATGGTCTGATCCGTACCTGACCATGAGCGCCGAGTACGAAGCCGTAATCGCGGGCGCGTTCGTCGATTTCTTGGACAAAGGCTACGTGTACAAAGGCCTAAAGCCGGTCAATTGGTGCACTTACGATCGCACCGCGCTGGCCGAGGCCGAGGTCGAATACGAGAACCACACCAGCCCGTCGATCTGGGTTCGTTTTGCACTGACATCGGACCCGGCGGCGATCAATCCCGCCTTGAAGGGCAAACGGGTCTGGGGTTTGATCTGGACGACGACTCCCTGGACCATTCCGGCGAACCTCGCGATCTCGTTTCATCCCAGCTATATCTATGTCGCGGCGGAAACGGCCGGCGAGGTATATATCGTCGCGAAAGATCTGCTCGCGCAAACCGCGCTCGACTGCGGCTGGAAGGACGTCCAGGTCCTCGCGGAATTCCAGGGGTCCAATTTAGATAAGACCGTTTTCCGTCATCCATTTCTCGAGCGCGACTCCATCGGCATCCTGGGCGAGCATGTGACTCTCGAACAGGGAACGGGAGCGGTGCATACGGCTCCAGGCCACGGGCAGGAAGACTACGTCATCGGGCAGGCGTACGGTCTTCCGGTATATTGTCCCGTCGATGGCGCGGGGAAATTCTTCGCAGCCGAAGGCGCGGCGGGGAAACTGCCCGAGGAGTTACTCGGGAAAACAATTTGGCAGGCAAATCCGCTGGTCATCGAGATTCTGAAAAACGCCGGGGCTCTGCTGGCAGAAAAGAATATCGAGCACAGCTATCCGCACTGCTGGCGCTGCCACCATCCGACCATCTTCCGCGCGACGGAGCAGTGGTTCATCGGCATGGACCGGAACAATCTGCGCGAGCGGGCCCTCGAAGCCATCAAAACAGTGAAGTGGACGCCGTCGTGGGGGCAGGAGCGCATCTCGAACATGATCGCCACGCGGCCCGACTGGTGCATCTCGCGCCAAAAGCTGTGGGGCGTGCCGATCATCGTGTTCTATTGCGAAGGTTGCCAGGAACCGCTCACCGACCGCAAGATTTTGGATCGCGTGGTCGACCAGTTCCGTCACAGTAGTGTGGACGTCTGGTATTCGCAATCCGCGGCGGAACTAGCAGGGCCGGACGCCAAGTGCGGCAAGTGCGGCAGTACGTCGTTCCGCAAAGAGACCGACATTTTGGACGTGTGGTTCGACTCCGGCCGCAGAATTCCCTGCCCTGGCCCGCGGACATGTATCTCGAAGGCGGCGATCAGTATCGCGGCTGGTTCCACAGCTCGCTGCTGGTAGGTGTCGCGCTGAAGGGCGGCGCTCCGTATCGGGCGACCGCCACCAACGGCTGGACGCTCGACGGCGAGGGACGCGCGCTTTCGAAATCGAGCGGCAGCGAAGCGGCTGAGAAGATCGTCAACAAGTACGGCGCCGACGTGCTGCGCCTATGGGTCGCTTCGATCGACTTCACCGAGGACGTGCGCCTGTCGAACACGATTCTGGATCGTTTGATCGAGGCATATCGCAAACTGCGCAACACGTTCCGCTACGCGCTGGGAAACCTGCACGATTTCGATCCCGAGAAAGACGCGGTTCCGGTGGCGGAGATGCTCGAAATCGACCGCTGGATCCTGGCGCGCACTGAGGATCTGATCCGCCGTTGCCGCGCCTGGTATGAGACGCTGGAGTTCCACAAAGTCTACCGCGCGATCTACGACTTCACGACGGCCGATCTGAGCGCGCGCTATTTCGACATCCTGAAGGACCGCCTCTACACGGCGGCGACCTCCAGCCCGGAGCGCAGGAGCGGGCAGAGCGCGCTCTACAAAGTCCACTACGCGCTGGTGCGGCTGATGGCGCCATTGCTCGCGTTCACGACGGAAGAAGTCTGGAGCTACACGGCGAAACCGGCCGACGCCCCGAAGAGCGTGCACCTGGCGCTACTTCCGGAGCCCGAAGAGGTCGAATCCGGTTTGCCAGCAGCTAGGCTCGCCGAATGGGACCGACTGATGGAAGTTCGCGACGTGGTGCTGAAGGCTCTGGAAGAAGCCCGCCAGGCCAAGCTCATCGGGACGTCGCTCGAAGCCCGGGTCAGACTGCAAGGCTATAAAGGATTCGAGGCGGAGCTACCCTCAGTGTTCATCGTGTCGCAAGTGGTGCTGGAACCCGGCGACGAACTTCGGGCAACCATCGAACGTGCCGACGGCGTCAAATGCGAACGCTGCTGGAAATACTCAACCGCTGTGGGTCAGGACGCCGAGTTCCCCACCGTATGCGATTCGTGCTCGGCTGCGCTTAGGGACATGCTGGGATGAACCCGCGTTTGCGGACGGCCGCCATCGCCGCCGCTGTCGTCGCGATTGACCGGATCACGAAGATGTATATCCGGTCGCAATACACGTTGTGGGATGTGACGCCGGTCATCGGCGGGTTCTTCAACATCGTGCATACGGAGAATCCGGGCGCGGCCTTCGGGATTCTCGCCGATTCTCCCAGCGCCTGGAGCAGCATGCTGCTGGTGGCTATTTCTCTGGTGGTGATGGCGATCCTCGGCGTAATGCTGTGGCGGCCTAGGCCTTCGGCCATTCAATCGCCCGGGTTGGTTTCCGTAGGACTGGCACTGGTCTTCGGCGGCGCATGCGGCAATGTCTGGGACCGGCTGTTTCGCGGCACGGTGACCGATTTTGTCCAGGTCTTCTTCGGGTCGTACGAATTTCCTTCGTTCAATGCGGCGGATTCCGCGATTACCATCGGTGCCGTATTGCTGCTGATCGATCTGTGGCTGACGCGGCATCAGCACCACACCGAACACGTCTAGTCATTCACCGATTACCGGCGGCATTTTGCCGAACAATTCTGTCAACCGTGACGTTTGGCGGGAATACTGCGATTGTTGACAGCGTTGCTCCCATCCGGCTAGAATTAAGTGAGTACTTACTTGTGAATACACCCCCTGTAGTTCCTGCGCTTTCCGCGCCCATCCCACCGGCGCCCCGGCCTCGCCTGTCCTCCGACGACCGGCGCCGCCAGTTGCTGAGCCATGCGATCGCCCTCTTCTCGAAGCACGGGTTCAGCGGCACCCGCACCAAGGACATCGCGGCGGCCTGCGGCGTGAGCGAGGCGATTCTGTTCCGGCATTTCGCCACCAAGGAAGATCTGTATCACGCCATTCTCGACATTCACGAGGCCGCGGCCGGCAACGACGAGTGGCTGGCCGAGATGCAGGCCATGGCCAAACGCCGCGATGATCTGGGATTCATCCGCTGCCTGCTGGCGCAGATTCTGAAATCGTTTCGCGAGGACACCGCGTTCCATCGTTTGATGCTATACGCCGGACTGGAGGGCCATTCGCTGCCCAGTATGTTCCATGAGCGGATGGGATCGAGCATGCTCGAATTCCTGCGGGACTACGTGGTGCTGCGGCAACGCGAAGGAGCGTTCCGAAAAGGCGATCCGGACGCGCTGGTGATGCTGCTGGCCTCTCCCGCCATGCAATTCGCCACCAGTAAGTACATTTTTGGCATTAAGACCACCTCGCGGCCGGAAAAAGAAATGGTCGAGGAGTTCGCGAAAGTTCTCGCGGCAGGGCTCCTTACGGACAAGGCGCGCTCGAAAAAGCGAAAAGCATGAAGGACATGAAATTGAAAGTACTCGTTATCTGTTCACTGCTGGGCTTGGCAGCTTGCAATCGCTCGGACACCAGCGCATCCACCGCCGAGGCCACCGGAAAGGCGGCTGTCCAAACACCTACCGTCGCCACCGTTCGCGCCGTTGCACGCGAAGTTTCCGCCACCGTGCAGGCCACCGGAAGCTTTGTGGCGCACGACACCTCCGATGTCGCACCGAATGAGGCCGGCATCATTGTCGCCACCCTGGTGGACGTCGGGGACTTCGTGCAAGCCGGTCAGATCATAGCCAAGCTGGATGCCCGCGACGCCCAACTCCGGATCGATCAGGCTCGCGCGTCGCAGCAGCAGGCCGAAGCTTCCGTACGCCAGGCGCAGTCCAAAATCGGATTGGGACAGAACCAGACCTTCGATCCCAGCACGGTTCCCGAAGTGCTTTCGGCGAAGGCCGCCTATGAGTCGGCGGTGGCGCAGCAGAAGCTCGCCCAGGCCGATGCGAAGCGATACGAGAATCTGGTGAACAGCGGCGATGTTTCGCGCAGCGCCTACGATAAAGCCCACACTCAGGTGGAGACGGCCGACGCTCAGGTGAACGCCAACCGGCAACAGTACGAAGCGGCTCTCAACGCGGCCCGTCAGAACTATCAGGGGGTGGCGACTCAGGAAGCCGGCCAGCTCGGCACACGCGCGCAGTTGGCGATGGCCGAGAAGGTTTTGGCCGATACCGAGGTTCGAGCGCCCTTCGCCGGCTATGTAAGCGCGCGCGCGGCCACGCCCGGCGAATACGTGTCCACCAGCTCGAAGATCGCGACCATTCTGCGGGTCACTCCGATCAAGCTCGAGCTGCAGGTGCCGGAGTTGTACGCGCAGCAGATGAAACGAGGACTCCGCGTAGAAGCGAACGTCACGGGCTACGCGGGACGAGGCTTTGAAGGCACCGTCACCGCCATTAATCCTGCCGTGGATCCGAACTCCCGCACCTTCGTGGTGGAGGTCACGTTCGCGAACACAGACGTCGCTCTCAGGCCCGGTATGTTCGCGACGGCGCGCATCGTGCTGCCCGGGAGCACGCAGGGTATCTTTATCCCGCCGAATGCGCTGATCACGGATGCGACCACCAATTCGTCGCAGGTGTTCCTGATCCGCGATGGAAAGGCGCGCCTGGCAGTGGTGCAGGTGGGCGAGCGGGATGGCGATCTGGTGCGGATTCTGACCGGCATTCCGGCCGACGCGGTTGTCGCAACCGACCACTTGCAAGACTTATACGACGGCCAGAATGTGAAGCAGTCCGGTGCGCCGAATTCAGGTGCAAGTCTCAGGAGCCTGAAGCATGCATAAACTAGCAGCGTTGTGTGTACGCCGACCGGTCTTCGCGACCATGCTGATCCTCGCCCTGGTCGTTGTGGGAGGATTCTCCTACTTTTCGCTGGGAGTGGATTTGACGCCCAAGGTGGACGTGCCCACCGTGTCCATCACAGTGGTCAATCCGGGCGCCACGGCGGAGGAAATCGAAACCGATATCACCAAGCGCATCGAAGACGCGGTCAACACGATCAGCGATATCGATGACGTTCGTTCCACCTCAGTCCAGGGGCTTTCAACCGTGGTTGTCAGCTTTTCGCTGGACAAGAGCGGCGACGTGGGGGCGCAGGAAATTCGCGATAAGGTTGCCACTGCCCTGCCGGATCTGCCGGAGACGATCGAAGCTCCGGTGATCCAGAAGTTCGATCCGGACGCAACCCCAATCATGCAACTGGTAGTTTCCGGCGCGCGGCCCATGCGCGAAGTTACCGAAATCGCGGACAAGCAGGTCAAGCAGCGGCTCGAGAACGTAAAAGGAGTCGGCGAAATTCGCCTGGTGGGCGGCCTGAAGCGCGAAATTCGGGTGTGGGTGGATCCGGAGCGGATGCGGGCCTACGGGCTTTCGATCACCGACGTGGCCAATGCGCTGCGGCAGCAAAATCTGGAACTGCCGGCCGGCAGCGTCACCCAGGGCGCCAACGAGCTTACCGTGCGGACCCTCGGCCGACTGGCGGATCCAGCCCAGTTCAACGAAATCGCCGTGGCGACGCGCGGACCCTATCCGGTGAAGCTGCGCGACATCGGGCACGCCGAAGACAGCCAGGAAGAAGCCACCACGGCTTCCCGGCTGAACGGAAATCCGGCAGTAACCTTGATCGTTTCGAAGCAATCCGGAACGAATGCGGTGGCCACGGCGGACCTGGTCAAAGACCGGATGAAGGAGCTTCAGGAAACGCTCCCCAAAGACATCCACATCGAGGTCGTAAATGATCAGGCGATCTTCATCAAAGCCGCCATCGACGCGATCCAATCCCACCTGATCGAAGGCAGCCTTCTGGCCGCGGCCGTGATTTTCCTTTTCCTGGCCAACATCCGGACCACTCTGATCGCGGCGGTAGCGATTCCGGTCTCCATCATCTCCACTTTCACGCTCATGGCGGTCATGAATTTCACGCTGAACCAGATCAGCATGCTGGCGCTGACGCTGATGGTGGGCATCGTGATCGACGACGCCATCATCGTGCTCGAAAACATCTACCGCTTCATCGAGGAAAAGGGCATGAGCCCGATGCTCGCGGCGGTGGAAGGCACCAAAGAGATCGGCATGGCGGTGATGGCCACTACTTTGTCACTGCTGGCGGTGTTCCTGCCTATCGGATTCATGGGCGGCATCGTGGGACGTTTCATGGCTTCCTTTGGACTCACGGCGTCCTTTGCGATCGCGGTTTCCCTGCTGGTTTCGTTCACGCTGACTCCTATGTTGAGTTCGCGTTTCCTGAAAGCTCCGAAACATCCCGGCGATCAAAAACAAGCATCTAAGGATTCGCGGCTCTTCCGTTTCTTGGATCGCTATTACACTATGGCGCTGGCCTGGGCGATGGCGCACCGCAAGATCATGGTCACCATCAGCGTACTGGTGGTCTTCAGCATTTATCCGCTGTTTCTAGTGGTCGGAAAGAGCTTCACCCCGGTGGACGATCGCTCTGAATATCTGGTCTCCATCCGGACAGCGGAAGGAACTTCGCTGGCGGCCACCACCAATGTCATGGAACGAATTGCCCGCGACATCCGCGCGCTGCCACACGTGGTGGCGACGCTGACTACGGTCGGCGGCGGTACGGATCGCGCCATGAACGCCGGTTCCATCTACGTCAAGTTGGTTCCCAAAGACCGGCGCCGCGAATCGCAAGAACAAATGATGATCAAGACGCGGGATATCTTTAAGAACTATCCGCCCGATCTGCGAACCAGCGTCGGCGTGCAGAGCTGGAGCGGGACGGGCGACGTGCAATACGCGATCAGCGGTCCGGATCTGGACAAGCTGTCGCAATACTCGCAGCAATTATTAGCCCGCCTCAAGACCGTGCCCAACGTGGTGGACGCCGATACGTCACTGGTTTACGGAAAACCGGAGCTGCGCGTCGAAATCGACCGCCAGCGCGCCGCCGACCTAGGGGTGCGCGTATCCGATATCGCCACCGCCTTGAACACCATGATCGCCGGCCAGGTGGTCTCCAGCTTCCCCTCGGGCGGCGAACAGTACGATGTGCGTCTGCGCGCCTCGCAAGAGTTTCGCACGAGTA
>Ga0265313_10002170_pt1 | contig 17418 bp, 16 predicted proteins | sample 4123metaG_FD_203122 | JGI IMG/M metagenome (GOLD analysis project Ga0265313, IMG submission 203122) | Rhizosphere microbial communities from Carex aquatilis grown in University of Washington, Seatle, WA, United States - 4-1-23 metaG | ecosystem: Host-associated > Plants > Roots > Rhizosphere >...
GAGAGACCCGATTGGGCTCGGGTTCGTTTCGCACCCCGAAGGGCGCTCGCCCCCAGGAGCTCCTCGCAATGCGCGCCCTGCATTTCCGGAGGGTCCCCACGCGGGGGAAACCGGAAAAGCAGAAGGGCCGCACCCCGAAGGGGCTCGGAGGTTGCGAGGCGCGACCCAAGGGGTCGAGCGCGCGACAACGAATCCGAAGGCCAAGCAGCGGACGAAAGGCGCGAAGGAAAGAAGGAAAGGAACGAACGAAAAGAGGAAGTCGATGGGGCCGCTCGCGTCAGGGCAGCGGAGAAACAGGGGAGTTGGGTGGCCCGATGGCGTCGCGTGTCTTGGAAGAGCAGACGGGTGGCGGGATCGGGGAGAGCCCGGACGGCGGCAGGAGCGCGCGCTTCCACGGCCGGTAGCGCACGGTGCACGGGGCCAGCACGTCCGAATCGGAGAAGACGACGCCGCGGTCGTCCCAGCTCCAGACGCGGTAGCCGCGGGCGGCGAGGGTTAGAGCGCACCTTCGTGCGACGGCCCCTCCCCAGATCGGCGGCTCGATCGAGAGCAGGTCCTTCCAGTCGGACAGGTCGTGCGGATCGGGCGGAGGGCTCGAGAGGACGAGGTAGACCTCGAGCGCGCTCGAGACGTGCCGTCGGCCCCACCGCTGCATCATGGCGTCGCCTCCTGCGCGACCGCAGCGACATCCGATGCGGTGGCTTTCTCCTTGTCGTCCGCCTCCGCGGCGTGCTCGATGGCGACGAGGAGCGCGCGGCAGAGCTCGTCGAGCGCGTCGCATTGCGTCTCGGTGGCAAGGAGCTCGAAGCGAAGGGCGCGAATCTCCGCGTCGTGCTGGGTCCGGGCCTCTTCGAGGTCGTTTGAACGGCGAGCGACTTCGGCGCGCAGGTGAAGGGCCAGGGCGTCCTCGCAGCCGTCTGCCACGGCGGCGCGCGCCTCGAGCTCGGCGAGGCGCGCCTCGGCCGCGCGGCTTCGGTCCTGAAAGTCGAGCGCGCGCTGCAGCGCGTGGAAGAGCTCGAACTTGAGCGTCGTGACCTGCTGGCGCTCGGACATGTCGGGAAGAAACTTGGTGAGCTGTCGGAATTCGAAGATGGCTGAGGGCTGGGCGTGCATGACGGGGCGGTTCCTTTCGAGCGGGGCGCGTTGGGTTCTCGGGAAGTGGGTCAGGGCACCGAGGGGGAGCGGGCGGGCGACCGAGGGGGGCGTCGCTCCGGCGTGCGCGGGCGAGGCGCCGAGCGCGCCGCGCTTGGCGGTACGCGGATGCGTCCAAGGGCGCGGCCTTGGGCCACGAGGGCCTCCAGCTCGGCGCCCACGCGGGCGACGAAGGTGTCGAGCGATTGGGAGCCGTCTGCGATGGCGCGCATGGCCGCCTCCCAGACGGCGGTCCGGTCCGGCGTGGTCGCGACCTCCGGGAGGCATCGGATGAGGGCGCGGCCGGTCTCCGTCGACACGATCGCTTTCTTGTCGCGACCGACGTAGCCGCGTTCGAAGAGCGTCTCGAGGATGGCGGCGCGCGTGGCGGGCGTGCCGATGCCGTCGGTCTCGGTGAGGATCTTCTTGATGTGCGGGCTCGATACGTATTTCGCGACCGCGTACATGGCAGCGATGAGCGAGGCGTCGGTGAAGGGCTTGGGCGGCTCGGTCTTCTTGTCGACGACGACGACCTCGACGGCGGTGACGACGTCGCCCACGGCGAGCCGCGGAAGGGGCGCGCTGGGCGCGCCGTCGCGCTCCGACTTCTCGGCGTCGCCCTCGGGGCTCTTGCCACTCGGGCGCGCTGCGGCCAGGAGAGCCTTCCAGCCGACCGCGACGACCTGTCGTCCGTGGGCCGCGAACATTTCGCCGGCGACTTCGAGCGTGGCCTTGGTCTGTAGATATTCGTGCGCGGGGTAGAACTGCGCGAGGTAGCGCCGGGCGATGAGCTCATAGACGGCGCGCTCGATCGGGGAGAGCGGCGCGAGCGGCGCGCCCGTGCTCGGCGTCGGGATGATCGCGTGGTGGGCGGTGACCTTCTTGTCGTTCCAGGCCTTGGACCGAAGGGTGAGCGTCGCCCCGCGCGCAGCCGGGCCGAGCGAGGGGGCGTAGCGCGCGACGGCGGCGACGACGTCCTTGCCTTCGGCGTGATGGGCTTCGGGCAGGTGCGAGCAGTCCGAGCGCGGATAGGTCGTGAGGCGATGGGTCTCGTAGAGGCTCTGGCACGCGTCGAGCACCGCCTTGGCGCTCAGTCCGAGGCGCCGCCCGGCGTCCATCTGCAGGTCGGCGAGCGAGTAGGGCAGGGGCGGAGGCTCGCTTCGCGTGTCCTCGGTATGCGCCGCCGCCGCGCCCGTCTGCCCGAGCACGCGGTCTCGCACCGCCTCGGCGATCGCTCGGCGGAGGAGCCTCTTGTCGTCGTCGAGATACGGAGCGGCGGCGGGTCCCGCAGCCCAGAGCGCGCGGAACGTCTCGCCCCGCTCCGTCCGCAACGTGGCAGCGACCGCGTAGTGCGGCGCGGGCTCGAACTCGGCGATGGCGCGGTCGCGCGCGACAATCAATCCGAGGAGCGGGGTTTGCACGCGGCCGACGGACAGGACGCCGTCGTATCCGGCGGCGCGGCCGAGCAGGGTGTAGAGGCGCGTCATGTTCATGCCGTAGAGCCAATCGGCGCGCTGCCTGGCCAATGCCGATGCGGAGAGCGGCCGGTACTTGGCATTGGGCTTGAGCGCGGCGAGCTGCCTTCGGACCGCGTCGGGGCTGAGATCGCGAAGAAGGAGTCGATCGACGGGCCCGCGGTAGCCGAGAAAGTCGAGTACTTCGTCGACGAGCAGCTGCCCCTCGCGGTCCGGGTCGCCGGCGTGCACGACGCGCGCGGCGCTCTGGAGCAGCGTGCGGATGGCCTGCAGGAGCTCGGGCCGTGAGACCTGGAGCTTCCAGTCGCGCGGCGTGATGGGCAAGTCGCCCAGCCGCCACGTCTTGTAGTGCGGGCCGTACGCTTCGGGCGGAGCGGTCACGAGAACATGCCCCGCGCACCACGCGACCGTGTCGTCGCCCCCGCAGACGATATGGCTCTTGGCACGCTTGTGAGGCCCAGGTAGCGCCTGGGCAATGGCGCGCGCGAGGCTCGGCTTTTCGGCGATGAAAAGACGCATCGGGCTTGTCCTCAAAGGCTGAGGACGCGCGTCGCGAGGCCGCCGCGCCCGTAGCTGCCGGGGTTTCCGTCGAGGCCGAGTTGGCCCGCGGTGGCGGCGTGGGGGCCTGGAGCGCCGCCCGGTCCCTCGGTGCCCGGGGCACCGACCGCGAGGCGCGTCTGGGAGTCGTAGACCGGAATGACCCCTTGGTAGGCGATGGCGACGGAGACGCCGCCGGTACCGCCGCCCCCTCCGGAACCGCCGGCGCCGCTGCCGCCGGCGCCGCCGCCGCATGCCCCGGGCGCGCCTAAGCCGCCGGCTTGTCCGGGTTGCCCGGCGCCCCCGCGGCCGCCTTGTCCGCCGTCCGACGTGAGGAGTGTGGCATCGATCAGCGAGACGGCGCTCCCCAGGCTGACGAGGGCGAAGCTCGCCCCTCCACCTCGGCCACCGGCGCCGCCCGCGCCGCCGCAACCCCCGGCGCCGCCGCCTCCTCCGCCGAAGGTGGCGCCCATCGTGAAGTACGGCTCCCCGGAGCCTCCGCCGCCGCCCTGACCGGGCAGACCGAAGCCCCCGAGCGCTCCGGGGCTCGGGCTCCAGCCGTCGCGCGTCAGCACGCCCGAGCTCGCGGCCATCTCACCAGCCGGTCCCGCGCTCCCGTTGGCGCCCGGGTCTCCCAGCCCGCAGCCGAGCCATGGAGACGCAAGCCCGCCTGCCCCGTCGTAAAGGGAGGACGCGCCCGCCAAGAGCGCCGCCGGCACGGCGCTCCCGGGGCTCCCGGGATAACCGGCCATCATGACGCCGTCGCCCGGGCTGCCGCCGGCGCCTCCTTGCGAGGATCCGGGCATGAGAAGGCAGGTGCTCATTCCCCCAGCGCCCAGCGCGGGGGGCGCGTACACGTACGGCAGGCCCGGAGGGGCCATCGGCTGGTCGACCGGGTAGTCAGGCGTGCTCGAGCCATCGGCGCCCGTGGCGCCGTCGCCGCCGCGGCCGGCGATGAGCGTCACGCGGCGCAGCGTGACTGTTGCGTCCGAGAGCCAGGCGGCGATGCTCGAGAGCCCCGCTCCCGAGCCGTCTTGGCCCACCGCATCGGGCGCGGTGAAGGTGACGTCCTCGATGGTGACGGGCGCCAGGGTGGCGTCGATGCGCAATGCGCTCAGGCGGCCCTGGGCGGTGACTTGCACGGGGCCGCCGTTCCAGATCCAGCCCTGAATGCAATCGAGGCCCCCATAGAGACTGATGTCGCCGGCCGCGCCCCCGAGCGAGATGGACTCGCCGTATCGGCCTTGGCAGACAAAGACGCGGGAGCGACCCGAGCGCGCCGCCAAGGCGATGCCCTGCGCGATCGTGCGAAGCGGCTGGGCCTTGCTCCCGCTGCCGTCGTCGCTGCCCGAGCTCGCGACGAAGACCCCGTACGTCTCGTCGACCGCACAGGGCGCGTCCTTGGGATCGGCTGCTGCATCGCACGCAGCCGGCGGCGTCGCGTGGTCCCCCGCGGCATCGGGCGCGCTGCCGCCAGAGGCCGTGGTGGGGATGGCCGTCGCATCCGGCGAGGGGGCGAGCGAGGCGTCGGTCGCGACATCGACCGAGCGGCCATCGAGATCCATCCAGGCCGGGAGCGAAGCGCCCAAGGACGCGTCCGAAGCATCACCGGGTGCTCCCGCATCCCCATCGGCCTCGGGAGGGCCATCGAGCGCCGCCGGATCTTCCTCTGCCATCGCGCGGTCGCGCGAGGCATCCGGTGGGGGGCACCCGGCGCCCCCTGCGTCGGAGGCCGCGCTGGGACAGAGAAGCGGAAACGGCGGCTCGTCGCAGTGGGTCAGAAAGAGAGCCGCCGAGCAGAGGGCGACCGATGTCCCCAAGGGGCCGACACGCGCGAAACGGGGAACTCGATTCATGGGCAACGTCCTTCGGTGGCAAGAGGGAGGAAGCAGAGAGGGCAGATCTCGCCCGACGCACCCCCGCCGAGGACCGCGCGGCGAGGAGGCCGGCGGCCGAGAGGGGGCACGCAGGGAATGGCGATGTGGCGAAAGGGCGGGGGAAGCGGAAACGCGGACTACGGGTCAGAAGAAAGGGCGGGAGACGGAGGGACGAACAGCGCGTCCGGACCCCAGCGGCGCTCGCGCAAAGGGGCGAAGATGGGCGCGGCTTCGACCGAGGGACGCGCCGCGCGCTGGACCCGAAGCTCGAGCAGGGTCGTCGTGGCGAAGTCGGGGGAGCCGATCGCCGCTTCGTACTTGGAGAGAACGCAGCGGCGATGCGCGGCCGATCGCGGCCGACCGCGACGGGTTTCGGCGGAAGGGGCGTGCAAGACCAAGCCCTTGGTCCCACCCTGCGCAGCGCACTCGGAGTCGAACTGGGAGAGCATCGCAGTGCCGACGGCGAGGTTGGTGCACGGGTCGAACGCCGCGGCGAGTTCGCGCCCGAAGGCGGTCATCCAGGCGGGAGGTACCTCGAGAAGGCCGAGCAGCGGTTTGCCGCCCTTGGACAAGATGTCGGTCGTGCGCGCGACGGCCGCGGGCGCGTCCTTCGGCATTGGCGGCGGATCGACCTGCGTCCAATCCACAGAGCCGTCGAGCACGAAGTAGGGATTGCTCGCGCTCGTGGACTCGGCGATGGCGCGCACCAGATCGTCGTCGGCGAGATAGAGGCTGCACGTCAGGATCGTCGTCAGAAGGTCCATAGCGGGGTCACCTTTCCTCGAACGTCGGAGGCCGCGACGGGCCCGAACGTGCGCGAGTCGAAGCTCTTGTCGTAGTGCGAGGCGACGAACAGCCGGCCCTCGGGCAGCGGCCCGCACCCCTCGTGGTGGGGCAGCGCCCGGCCCGCCGAGTCCGAAAGCAAGATCGTGCCGATCACCTCCCGGTTGACCGTGAGCACGCGGCCTTCGGTGCAGACGCGGTCGCCGGGCATCGCCACGACCGGTTTGACCAAAACGGCCCCGGGGGGCAGGTAGCCGCGCTCGCGGACGAGATCGCGCACGTCGGCCGGAACGGGGAAGGCCACGAGCGTCCCTCGGGCGGGCGCCTCGCCGTGCGATAGCCAGTAGAGGCCGAGCGGCAGGCTCGGCGTCCGATTCACGATCAAACGCGAGGCGAGCAGGCACGCGAGCGCCGTGGCGAGCGCCGTCGCCCCGAAGAGCGTCATGTGCAGGCGCGCGAGCTCGCGAGCGGTCATGGTGCGGCTCATCGCGAACCCCCGAGCGCGGCCAGTGCCTCCGGGTACGGCGGCACGATCAGGTCCTTGGTCACGATGACGTTGACCGAGTAGCCGGGCCGCACGGTGATGGTGGGCTGCACCATCAGATTGCGGCGCGTCAGCTGCTGGCCGACCTGGTTGACCTCGCCCGCTGCGCTCCGTGCCCAGGTCTGCTGGACTGTCGGTTGAAAGGTTTCCGTGTTGCCGGTGGCCGCCGTGGTTGTCGCGGCCAGAAGCGAGGCGACGGCCGCTCCTTTGAGGATGCGCATCCAGTGCTCATCGACTTCGTCGGTCAGCCCGGCCGCGCCCGCGAGGTCCGCGGCCGGCATGCAGTGGAGGTCGATGGAGTCGCCGTTGGGGAAGATCAGGCGATTCCAGCAGACCAGCACCCGCTCTTGGCCCCAGGCGACCATCGAGTCGTACTCGGCCAAGAGGCGCGAGCCCTGCGGGATGAGCAGGTAGTTGCCGCTGACCGTGTCGTAGACGTGCTCGCGCACTTGACCAATCACCGGCCCGGGCAAGTCGCTGTTGATGCCCGTGATGAGCAACGCCGGGATGATCGTGCCCGCCTTCACCTCGTACGGGCTTCGGGGATGCTGCACGCCCGCCGGCAGAACGTCGTTGACCTGGGAGCCCAGGCCGTCGAGGAACGCGTTCTTCCGGTCTTGCAGATTGGGATCGACCTCGACTCCGGGCGACAAGGGGGAGGCGCCGCGGGCCGGCATCCCCGCCCCAGACGCCGCGGGCCGTGCGGTGTCCGAAGTCTTCGGCAGCTCGCCCGGCGGGGTGTCGAAGAGCACGCCGGCATTCTGGGCGCGGAGCGCGCGCTCTTGCTCGAGCTGACGACGGGTCTCTTCGACCGACGCGGAGCCCGCGCCGCGCGCGGATCGCACATCGGCTGCGGACGGCTTCGCTTCGGTCGCGGTCGCATGCGGTCGCGCCGCGGCGGGGGCGCTGCGGATGCTCTCGGGCACGACGGGCGGCGGCGGCGCCGCGCTGGACTCCGGGCGCTCGGCGCTCGGCGCGCGAGGCGCCTGCATGGCGAGCGCGACGGCGAGCACCACCGCGCAGGACAGGCCCGCGGCGATCGCCACCAAGGGTCCTTTGCGAAGGGTGCGAGCGGCCGGGCGCCCGACCCGCAGGCGCGGGTCGTCGGGCGATAGCTTGGGCGCATGCGGGTCGAAGGCGCGCGGCGCGACCTTCGCGGGGGGCGCCTCGGGTGCGGCGGCGGTCACGTGGCCTCCCGAAGGAGCTCGCGCCCGATGCCGCACGCAGGCGCGTCTCGCCGGTCCATCGTCATGGGCTCACCAGCCAGCCGGTTGGGAAGGGGGTTTCGAGGGCGCGACCGAGCCGCGCAGGATGCGGACGATCTCTTGATCCTGCTGGCCGACGCGCAGCTCCGCCGAGTCGATGAGTCGGTCGATGACATAGGTGTCGCCCTTCACGCGGTAGTTGACGAGCTGGGTCTCTCGGTCCCGAAGCACAAAGAGCGCGGGCGCCTCGCGCACCAGCATGGCCGGAGGGAAGCGAACGAAGGTGCGCCGACCGTCGTCGAAGCACTGAAGCGGCGTCCATGCGGGCGCGCCCTGGAGGACTTGAATCGTGTAATTGAAGTTCAAGGCGTCGATGCCCACGACGGGGGAGGCATTCTTCTGGGCCGTAGCGAGCTCCGAAGCCTGCGCCCCCACGCGAGCGAGCTCGTCTTCGGGGTAGCGCCACACGACCGCCGCCATGTACGTGTCGGTGTAGCTCCGGAGTTCGAGCAGGTACGAGCGTCGGTCGGTGTTGATCGCGAGGTTCGTCTCGAGATCCGGCCGCGTGGGTTTTAGGTAGATGTGCGACTGCTCGACGCCGCTCGAAATGGACTTTCCGATGGCGAGAAGCCATCGCACGACGTCGCCCGAAGCGGGCTGCCCGAGGATGTGCTCCCCAGGCTCGAGGGCAATGTCGGTGATGCGCATGGGCGCCGCATAGACCTGGTAAAGAGTGCCCGGCTCGTAGCTGTATTGGACGATCGCGTTGAAGTAGCCGGCCGCGTCCGGCGCCTGCGAGGCCTTCCGATTGGCGTCCGAGACGACCTGCTGGGGAGGTGCCGGTGTACGCTTGGCACCCCCGGTCGCGGCTGCACCGCGCCCAGCGGGCATGGGCCGCTTCTGATCGGGGATGGGCGCGGTGGGCTCGAGAACCGCGGACGCCGCGGGCGGCGCCACAGCGGGCGCCTCGGCAGCCGGCTGCGCGCGCACGTAGCTTGCCGTGGTTGGTGAGGGACGCGCTGCGCAGCCCGCTCCGCCGAAGCTCGCGAGGCCTGCCGCCGCCATCGAAACCATCTGGGTCCACCGCATGCTCAGCCTCCGACCTTGTCCCAGTGAAGTTCATCGATGTAGAGGCCGATGGGGTTTCGGCTCATGGCCTCGGCGGTTTTGGGCACTTGCACGAGCGTGCGCAGCATCGCGCGCCAGGTGACCGGCGGCCCCGAGGGACTGCCGTTCTTGTCCCAGCTCGACTCGCGCCAATCGACCTGCCAGGTGTCGCTCGATACGCGCACGGCCGATAGGAATTCGACCGTCACCCGCTCGTCTTGCGCCCGCCGAAACGGATCGTGGTCCGGCGCCTGGACGTACGCCGTCAGCATGTTGCCCCCGCGCGGCGTGACGAGCGTGTAGGCGTCGAGCCAGTTGCGCTTGAGGACGGCGAAGTCCGACGAGATCTCGCGCGTATCGGACAGAAACCGGCGCAGGTGATAGGTGATGACCGCGTCGGGCGGGACGTAGTCGGTCTGGCCGACCGGCCCGCGGTAGCTCGCCGCACCAAGCCTGTCGATTTCGATGATGTGGGGCACGGCCTTGGGCAGCGCGCCGAGGTAGACGAGGCCGAGGGTCGCGACGCCGACGAGGGCAAGGCTGCCGAAACACGCGAGCCGCCAATTCTTGGCTTGCACGACGGTGCTGCCGATTCGGGTGTCCCACTCTTGGCGCGCGCGCCGATACGGAGTGTCCATCGGGCCGCTCGGCGTCCACGGGCTGGGCATCGGTCAGGTCCTCCTTGAGGCGGGGTTGGGGGAGCCGAGCGAGGCAGTGCCTTGCGCAGCCCGCGCGCTCGGGGAGAGCGCCGGCTCGGTGGTCGTGGCCGCCGGAGCTGCGGCCGAGGGGGAAGAGGGAATCGCGCCCGCCCGCCCTTTGCTGCGGGCGGCGGAACGGGCCGGAGCCTCGGGGATGAAGGCGCCGCCCGAGCGACTTGCGGACGGCGATGCAGCGCCGCCGAGCGGGATCGTGGGCGCCACACCGGGCGCGCCCATCGCGCTCTGCACGAGCGAGGCGCTCGCGCCCGGGGAAGGGATCGCCGCGCCGCTCGTCGGCGCCGATCCTCCGGCAGCCGGTGCGGCTCCCGACCCGGGTGGGGCAACGCCCGAACCGCCCCCTGCGCTCGCAGACGTGCCGAGCGCGCCCGCGAGCATGGAAGCCGCGGGCGCGCGAATCGCGCCGCTAGCGGGACTCGCGCCGCTGCCGGAGGCGCCGGCGCGCGCTCCCCCGGCCCCCGACGAAAAGCGGCCGACCAAGGCGCCGCCCGTGGCCGCCGCGACGATCGGCGTCGACGCGGCCTGAAGGACATCGCCCGCGCCGAGGTGCGGAGCTCCCCCGAGCAGGGCTGCCGCGAGGCTGGGCGCCTTCCAGCAGAGCAGCATCAGCGCGCAGACCGTCAGGAAGACCGACCAGAGCTCGTTGAACGTGATCTCGGGCCCCGCGAAATGGATATGGGCGAGCACCGGATCCACCACCGCGAGCAGAAAGGCCAGGACCATGAGCTTGACCGACGCGGAGACGACCGCGCCCACAGCCTTTTCCGCGAGGAACTTCGTCGGTGCGAGCAGGCCAAAGGGCAAGAAGATGCCGACCAAGGCCGCGAACAAGTAATACTCGAGCACGGCGAGAAAGACGTGAATGGCCATCAGGAGAAAGCAGGCCAGGATGGCGACATACGCGAACTCGAAGACGAAGAGGTCGGCGAGATCGGTCATGCCGAGGTCGGCAAGCTTGCGCGTGAGCGGCTCGGTCGCATCCAGGCCGTAGCCAGCGAGCCGCGAGGGGTCCATGAGAAGGCTCGCGTCACTGCCGCCTCCGGCCGTCAGGCCCGCTTGCACGAGCGACTCGAGAAACGCTTTGCAGAGGGTCGGGTATCCACGGACGAGCCACACCCACCCGCCGATATGCAGAATCTTCTTGAAGATGCCGACGACGTTCTCGCCGCCGCCGAGCGCGGTCCAGAGCCCGAGCAGCACGACTTCGATGCCGACCAGAATGGCCAGCAGGCCATTGGCCGCCCCTTGCAGCCGGCTGTAGCCGCCGGAGAACGCAGCGATGAAGTTCTGCAGGGTCAAGGTCAGCGAATTGAATTGCATGGCGAGGCAGGACCCCCTCTCAGGGCATCGTGTGGGGGACGGCCACGGGCGGGCCTTTGTCGGTGTAGTGGGCGCGCGCGTCGTCCCCTTTGGTCAGCGAAAGCTGCCGTTCGGACGCGCCCGCGGCGGCCATGTTCGTCAGCACGCGGCCGGTCGTCGACAGCGTCTGGTTGAGCACCACGAGCTCGGTGTTGGTGATGCCGATGAGCTGCGCGATGACCTGCAGCTGCGCGGCGACTTGTCCACCGTTCGCGTCGGACTGATCCAGGAGTTCCTGCGTCTTGGTCGCGTGGTCCTCGAGCGTCTCGAGACTGGTCTGCTGGCGGGCCGCGATCTGCGCGGCGCCCACCACCTCTTGGTGCCAAGCCTGGTACGTTTGGCGGTGTTGGGCGGTGGTGGTTCCCGGGGGCGGCGTGTCTTGGGGGAAGAGCTGCGTAAACTCGCCGTCGATGCGCGCGAGCGAGTAGCCCATAGATTTCACCCCCCAGGTGAGGGCATTGAAGCTGTAGCGAGCCGTGTTGATGAACGAGACGATCGACGCAAACGACAAATGGTCGAGGCTCTGGACCATCGTCTCGAGCATCTTCACCTGATAGGCAATCTGCGTAAGCATCGAGGTCAGTTGGGTGACCGTCGAGATGGATTGGACCAGGATGGCCGCGAGAAGCGGCAAGTCACCGCCAAAGAAATCGGCTTCGGCCGGCTCGGAGGCCGTCATCCGGCCGGCGAGCACGGCGGACGCCAGCGCTCCGCTAAGAACGCGCCTTCGACCGAGTCTGTTCATGACCGAGCCCCGGCTTGTTGGGACCTGACGTCTGGCCGCCGCGAAGGGGGGGAGGGGGCCGCGCGCGTGATGCGCAGCGTAGGCGCGTCGTCGTCGTCCGGCGCGGCCGCGCGCACCGTGTCCGCGTTCTCGGCGAGGTCGGGGACGCGCATGGTCTCGGCATCGTGCAGAGAAGCCTCGCGCGTCCGCGCGAGTTCGCCGGCAGCCCAGGTCACGCCGCGGCGCTCGAGCATCGCGGCGGCAACCCCGGCGGGCGGGCGCGTAGAGACCAACTCGTCGAGAAAGCGCTGATCGGCTTCGCTCGACGCGCCGACGAAGGCGAGCGCGGCGGGCCCGAGACCGAGCTGAAAGAGGCGCCGCCCTTTGACCGAGCGGTAGTAGTAGTCGCGCTTTTTCTGGGCCTTGGCGAGGATCTCGATCTCGGCGGTGGTCAGGCCCACCGACTGGTAGGCCGCCGACATCGCCGGGGTCAGCGCCTCTTCGTCGGGAAGGAAAATCTTGGTGTGGCAGGCCGACAGAATGGTCGACAGGAGCTCGGGCTTGCTCGTCGCGTCGGCGACCTCTTGGGTCGCGAAGACGACGTAGACGTTCTTCTTGCGGAGCGTCTTCAGCCACGACTGCAATCGAGATGCGAACACGGGGTGACCGAGAAACAGCCAGGCCTCGTCGACGATCATGAGCGTCGGCCTTCCGTCGAACTGCGCCTCGACGCGGTGAAACAGGTACGCGAGCGCCGGGATGAGGACCGCGGGGCCCATGCCCATAAGGTGCCCCATCTCGATCATCGTCCAGAAGGAGCTCGAGACGTCGTCGTGGTCGGCGTCGAAGATCTGGCCGAAGTTGCCCTCGAGTGTGTATGGGCGCAGCGCGTCGCGAAGCAGCCTTTGGCGCGACCCGAGCAGGCTCGCCAAGAGCGAGAGCGTGCGCTCCTGGCGCGGTGCTCCGGCCAGGTCGGAGAGCGTGTCGTCGACGGCCGACTGGATCTGGTGATCGACCGCGACCGATTGCGCCGACAGGAGCGTCGTCACGAACTGCGCGGCCCACACGCGCTCGGGGCCTTCGTCGATGCGTGCGAGCGGTTGAAACGCGACGGGCGCGCGTTCGTTGCCGGGCTCGTAGCACGCCCCGCCCACAGCGAGCGTGGCCGCCCGAGCGCTCCGGTCCTTGTCGAACACGATGACCTGGGCCCCGGGGTACTTGAGCCACCCCAGGCCCAGCATGCCGAGCAAGGTCGATTTGCCGGCCCCCGTCGGGCCGATGACCAGCGTATGGCCGACGTCTCCCACGGCCAGATGCAACCGAAAGGGCGTCGAGCCCGTGGTGCTGCAAGTGAGGTGCGGCGCGCCGACCCCGCACACGCTCTCGAGGTGTCGATTGGTGACGTCCCCCGCCCACACTGACGACAGGGGCATCAGGTGGGCGAGGTTCATGGAGCTCACGAGCGGTCGGCGGACGTTCGCGTAGACGTGCCCGGGCAAGCTCCCGAGCCAGGCGTGGGTCGAGTTGAGGGTCTCGTCACGCACGGTAAAGCCGCGCGACTGAATGACCTCCTTGACGCGCTGGCTCTTTCGGCGCGCTTGCTCGAGGTCGAGGTCCCAGACCGTGACCGTCGTTGTCAGATACCCGAACGAGACGAGGTCATCGCCGAGCTCCTGCAGCGCGGCGTCCGCATCGGCAGCCTTGTTCGCCGCGGCGTTGTCGAGGAGAGCCGATTCCTGTTTGGCGGCCTCCTCCTTGATCATCGTCCAGAGGCCCTTGCGCTTTTGCCACCACTGCTTTCGGTATTTTTCGAGAAGGGACTTGGCTTCGGCCTTGTCGAGGCAGAGGTAGCGGGTCACCCAGCGGTACTCGACCTCGAGGTGGTTGAGCGCGTCGAGCAGGCCCGGGAGCGTCGAAGACGGAAACCCCGAGACCGTGCACGTGGCCAGGAAGTGGTCCCCGAGCATCGGCACGTCGCCCGGCTGAAACGGCATGTCGGGCAGGAGCGCGTCGAGGTACATCGGGCTCTCGGGCGCTCGGACCGGATGCCTGTGCGTCGAGACCGTGCTGTGCAGGTACGAGAGCGTCTGGTGGTCGTCGAGCGCGCCGACTTCGGGAAAGACGCCCCCCAAGATGTCGACCACTTCGGCGACGGCTTTTTGAAAGTGATAGAGCTCGCGGGCGAGTGCGGTGGTCTCGTCCTCGCCGCCGTGCTTCTTGCCCCCATCGTCGTAAAAGAAAGCGGCCGCGCGCCGATGCCCGTCGGCGGGCAATTGCCACGTGAAGGTCAGGTAGTAGCTCGATTCGAAATGGGCGCCGGCATCTTGAAACGTCCGCCGCCGCTCGCGGTCCACGAGGGCGGCAGCCGGGTGCGACCAGGTCGCGTCGGGATACGCGCTCGACTCGAACCGCTGCGCCTCGATAAAGAGGCCCCAGCCCGAGCCGAGGCGCCGAAGGGCGTTGTTGATGCGGGCGGCGACGACGACGAGCTCCGAGTCGAGCGAGCTTGCGAGGTCGGGCCCGCGAAACGCGATTGTCGTCTGAAAGATGGCGTCCTTCTGGAGGACGACGCCGGGCGCGACCAGGCACGCCCACGGCAGCCGGTCGGGCAGGCGACTCGATGGCTCTCGGTACTCGCGCAGGCTCAGCATGACGGGGCAGGGCTCCGGGGCGGGGGAAGGGGATCAGGGGTCCAGGCGTTTCTGCGTTTTGACGGCCAGAACGAGGATCTCGAAAAAGTACGGGTCGGACTTGGTGACGGCCCCAGCGGCCGCATGCAGGAGCAGGCCAATCGGAAGGACCCACACCTGATGAAGGCCGAGCACGAAGGCGCCCACGGCGGTCCAAAGGACGAGCGCGACCGTGCGAGGAAGACCGGCGAGCAGCATCGGCTCGACGAGCGACCGATGCAGCGCCGCCTCGAAGCCGTCGGGATGGCCGGTCATACGAGCAGGCCTCCCGAGAAGCCGAGAAACCCAAGTCCCCAGCTGACGGCGTTGAACGCGATGGCCAATCCGAGGACCGCCCAGAGCGCCTTGCGCATGACCGAGCCTCCCTCACTGAACGCGACCCCGAAGCCGAGACAGATGATCGAGCACGCACCGATGACGTGGGACACCGGCCCGGTCAGCGAGGCCTCGATTTGCTGCAAGGGTCCCTCCCACGGCATGCCGCCGCCCAGGCCAACGCCTCCGAGGCCGCCCGAGTGGGCGGTTGCGACCGAGATCAGAAGCAAGATAGCGACGACGACGAGCTGCGTGACGCGCGTTCGGGCGGTCATCGGGTCGTAGACGGGATTGGTTCGTTGGGAGTCAGTCATGGGTTCTTTCTTCAGGCGATGGGTTCGAGGTGCCAGGTGCCATCGGGACGCAGGCCGCACACCCGATCGAGTCCGGAGAGGCGTCGGCCGGCGGGGTGAGACTTGTCGCGGCAGATCTGCACGCAGACCTGGACGGTCTGCGCGACCAAGGCGCGCGGCGCGGGGTGAACGACTTCTTCAATGAGCTGGCAGAGCCGATCGAGAATCGCGCGCGTGTCGTTCGCGTGGATGGTCGCGACTCCGCCCGGGTGCCCGGTGTTCCACGCCTTGAGAAGCTCGAGCGCCGAGCCGTCGCGTACCTCACCCACGAGGATCCGATCGGGCCGAAATCGCATCGCCGCCATGATGGCGTCGCGCCAGCTGTGCACGCCCGGCTGGACCAAGATCTGCAGCTTGTTGGGCGCCGCACACTGAAGCTCGGGCGTGTCCTCGATGATGTGCACGCGGTCGGTCGCGTCTTCGGCGACGACGCGCAAGAGGGCATTGGCGAACGTCGTCTTGCCCGAGCCGGTGCCGCCCCCGATGAGGATGTTGTCTCGCGAGCGCACGGCGCGCGACAGCGCGTCGCGCTGTGCGGGCGTCACGATCCCGCGCTCGACGTACTCGCCCAAGCCGAAGACCAGCGCGGCCGGCTTGCGGAGTGCAAAGACGGGCGCGTCGACGATGGGCGGGATGGCCGCCTGAAGGCGGGCGCTCCAGGGCGGGGGCAGCTTGGCCGAGAGCGACGGGCTCTGGGCGTGAAGCTCGACACGCATCTCGGACGCGACCAGGCGCAAGATGCGCTCGACGTCGGTGGGCGCGACGCGCACGGCGGTTCGGGCGAGGCCCTCGCCGAGCCGGTCGACCCAGACCGCGCCGTCGGCGTTGCCCATGATTTCGACCACGCGCGGGTCGTCGAGTAGCGCCGCGATGGGTGCGAGCGCGCTTTCGAGCGCGCTGGCCCGGCGTGCCTGGCTCTCCTGGGCGGGGTGGGTGCTGGGTGGTGATTGGCGCATGGGGGAAACGCGGACAGACGGAGGCGTCGACCATTCGGGACCTCCCCGATGCCGCACCGCCCCTCGGACGAATTGCTCATTGAGCAAACGGAGTGCCACGCGACTTCGGTGTCCTGGCAATCGTCATTTGCCGCGGCTTTGGCTCTCCCGCCGGCGGTGCCCGCCCGAAGTGGATAAAAAAGTGCCAGGGGCCCCCCCTGGCGGACTTTTATCCACCCCCCTCCCGGGCGCGCATCCACGGTCCGGTGCTCCACACCGAATTCCGGCGTTTCTCCGAGCGGGAGACGTCGCGATGGGCGCCGGTGAATCCGCTCGCTGACTGCGCACGAGAATTGCCATTTCGGGTCCCGGGACAGCGCCTCGCCCCGGCAGTCCGCCGGGCGGGACGCCGCCCGAGAGAGGAACGAGAGATCATGCGCATTCTCAGTCCGAAGTGTCCGAGACCCTTTCGGTCCGTCGTGGGTCACGCGGAGCGGTTCTGCGAGCTCGTCGCGCGCTTGCCGCTCCCCGCAAATCGCGATGAACGGGCGGCTGCGTGGCTCACGGGCCGCGCGGACGAGGTGCGGCTCGTCTTCGAGCTCGCGCTCGGCGATTGGTCAGGCGGCCGTCGGTCGGCCGAGGACGCGATCCGCTCGATGACCGCCTACTTGCTCGACTTGCACGCCGGAGCTCGCGAGGCGTTCGGAGTGAGCGGCGATTTCGCGTGCTGTGAGGAGGATGTCTCGACGATCGTGGGGAGTTACGACGACGAGACGGCCGTCCTCGGGGCGCAGCCATCGCCGCTCGCGAAGTCGAGCGAGGACACATGGTTCGACCCCTCGAGCCTTCTCGGGGAAAGCGAGCGTGCGAGCGGCCGTCCCGGAACGGCGCTGTGGCCCGTCGCGAAAGCGCAGGGCAGGGCGCGATGCGCGCGGTAGCCGCCCTCGGCATCGTGCTCCTCGCTCTCGCGGGCACCTGGGGGGCGACCGAGTACGTCGCCGCCGCGCTTCACTACGCGCAAGCGCTCGGGCCGCCGTGGTGGACGACGGGCGAGCTACGCGTCTACGCCCCGTGGGCATGGATAGGATGGGCCCGCGTGTACGAAGCGCGCGCGCCAGCCGTCTTTCGCGCCGCGAGCGCGATCACGACCCTCGCCGCCGTCGCGGGCGCGGCCCTGGCCATGGTCTCGGTCGCCCTCAGACGAAAGACCCAAGCGAGTCACGCGCACGGTAGCTCCCGATGGGCCACGACCGCCGAGATGGGCAAGGCGGGCCTGCTTCGAGACGCGGGCGTCGTCCTCTGTCAGACGGACGACGCGCGCTTCGACACCCGGATGGATCGGGCGGGCAGGACGCACATCAAGTCCGGGAGGCTCGGTCGCTTGGTGCGCCACGACGGGCCCGAGCACGTGCTCTGTTTCGCGCCGACCGGCTCGGGCAAGGGCGTGGGGCTGGTCGTCCCGACGCTTTTGACCTGGCCGCACTCGGTCCTCGTCTACGACATCAAGCGTGAGAACTGGGCGCTCACCGCCGGCTGGCGACGCCAGTTTAGCCGCGTCTGGCGCTTCGAGCCGACGGCCGAGGATTCGGTTCGGTTCAACCCGCTGATGGAGGTGCGAAAGGGCCGAAGCGAGGTCAAGGACGTCCAGAACATCGCCGACATGCTCG
>Ga0265313_10002171_pt1 | contig 17413 bp, 26 predicted proteins | sample 4123metaG_FD_203122 | JGI IMG/M metagenome (GOLD analysis project Ga0265313, IMG submission 203122) | Rhizosphere microbial communities from Carex aquatilis grown in University of Washington, Seatle, WA, United States - 4-1-23 metaG | ecosystem: Host-associated > Plants > Roots > Rhizosphere >...
AAAATTCGCTTCCAAGGATAATTTACAAGTTTGGTGACGGTGCCTCCCGGTGAAATACACTTATACGGATCGGTTATGTAGGCGCTTATTTCGTTACCATTGAGCAGACTATACGCCTGCTGAAGCGACCTGCTCGACGGAATCTTTAAGTGGTCGCATAAGGTCGTCTTTAAGTCCGCGCTTGATTTCATCTCGCCACTTGGACCGTTGGAGTCGAGGCTGATCCCCGAGCCAGTCAGCAAATAGTATTGTCGACTCCAAAGAGACGCCTTTACGAGCTCAATCTGATCCGAGCTCAAATCTTCAAACTTTGGCATGAAAACCTTCGAATGCTACGGGTCCAGTTTTGCATAGTTTTTGTCACTTGACATTGTCTATGTAATAGGACTAAATTCCCCTCACCCGATCCGCCGAGGGCGCTTCATGAGGCGTCGTGAATGCGGGATCGTCCGGCTGAGGCCTGCGCCAACAACTGCGCAGCGCCAGACCGGAGCCGGGCTCAAGGCCCCCGGGCCGGCGCTTTCGATAAAGCGCCCAAGCCAGGGACAAGCCTTCCGGCGGCGCGGCGCCCGCGCGCGTCGAGGATGACGCATCCTCGAGGCTCCCGGGCGGCGCCGGGGCTCCGCCCGCGGGCACTAGGACCCGCTGCGAGGAGCTCGCTGATGGGGCGAGGCTCGGCCGGCCGTTCGGGAAACCGGCGGCACGCTATGAGCCTGCTTCAGAAGCGCGGCCCGGCGCCGGAAACAGACGCCGCTTGCGGAGCGCCGCAAGGCGCCCGCGCATCGCAAGATGCGCGGCACGACAACAGACGGCAGCGCCTCGCGGCGCTCCGCTCCCTCGGATTTTGTGTCCGAGGAGATCCCAGGATACCGGCGACCCCGCGCCGGCCAAAGAACAGGGGCGATGGCGCGCGCCCGCGCCGCTTATCCCTCCCCTGCAAGGGGAGGGTCGATCCGAGCGGCGCGAGGATCGGGGTGGGGACAGGCGCGCCCCACCCGGCGCGCTTTCGCTCGCCACCCTCCCCCTTCGGGGGAGGGATCAAGCGCGGCGCAGGCGTTTGACATTCGAATCCCAAACCTGTTCGGATCACCCCCAACCCCCAAAGGAAACGACCCATGGCCGACAATCACAGCACGCTGTCCCTGCCCGACATCGAGGACCGCATCGAGGTCGCGCGCGACAACATCCGCCAGCTCACCGAGCAGGCCGCCGGCTCGTCCGGCGCGGCGGATGAGGAGCGCACCGCCAACCGCATCGCCGAGCAGCAGGACGAGCTCGACGCGCTGGTCAAGCAGCGCGACGAGATGCTGAAGGCGCGGAAGTAAGCGCGGTGCGCGCCACGGCCGTCACGGCGCTGGTGGCGCTGGCGCTGCTCGCCGCGCCGGCCTGCGCCGAGGATGCGGCCTGCGACAGCGTCAAGAGCATCGGCGTCGCCACCATGACGGCGGACGGCGCCATCACCTTGCGCATCCGCTCGCTGCCGCCGGGGCCGATCGCCGAAGGCACGCTCACCTACCGCCCGGGCGAAGCAAAATACGACGAGGTCAAAAGCCACATCGGCGGCATCGCGCCGGGCGAGTCGAAGCCGGTGCCGCCCTGGTGCTGAGTTCGCGCACGGAAAGGATGTCATGCCCAATCTCCTGCACAACCACATCGCCGCCATCACCGGCGCGGGCTCAGGCATCGGCCGCGCCATCGCGCTCGGCTACGCCCGCGAGGGCGCGCAGGTCGCGGCGCTCGACGTGAACGGCGAGGCGGCGGCGGAGACGGCAAAGCAGATCGCGGCGGCCGGCGGGAAGGCCAAGGGCTACACGCTCGATGTGTCGAAGCGCGAGGATTGCGCCGCGATGGCCAAGACCGTCGAGCGCGAAATTGGCGCCGTCTCGATCCTGGTCAACGATGCCGGCATCACGCGGCGCAATGCCTTCGCCTCCGACGCCGCGGCGGTGGCCAAGGACTGGGACGAGATCATGGCGGTCAATCTCGACGGCACCTTCAACGTCACCCTCGCCTTCTTGGCCCAGCTGCGCGCCAACAAGGGCCGCATCGTCAATCTCGGCTCGCTGCAGTCCTTCGTCCACCTGCGCACGCCGACCTCGGCAGCCTACACCACGTCGAAGCACGGCGTGCTCGGCTTCACCAAGGCGCTCGCCGCCGAGCTCGGCAAGGACGGCGTGCGCGTCAACGCCATCGGCCCCGGCTTCATCGAGACGCCGCTCAACGAGAAGGTGCGCGCCACCAATCCGGATCTGGTGAAGATGTTCATCGACCACACTCCGCTCGGCCGCGCCGGCAAGCCGGAGGACATCGTCGGCCCGGCGATCTTCCTCGCCTCGGATCTTTCGGCCTACGTCACCGGCACCATCCTGATGGCGGACGGCGGCTACCGGACGATTTGACGGTGCGGCTACTTGCCCGCCGCCTTGCGCAGCGCGACGTTGATGCGGTCCTGCCAGCCGGGGCCGTCGGCTTGGAAATAATCGAGCACGTCGCGGTCGATGCGCAGCGACACCATCTCCTTGGCGCCGGGGATGGCGGGCGCGGCCGGCAGCACGTCGGCCGGCCTGGTGGTCGCCGCCTTGAAGGCGCGCTCGGCGAGCGAGCGCGTGTCGTTCTCCGGGCGCCGGGCCATCGGGCTACTTCACGGTGACGGCGAGGCCGGAGAGATCGGCGTTGATCTGCAGGCCGACCTGGCGGCCGCTGAGCGACAACACGGCGCCCTTCTGGTTGGTGAGCACGATCGCCTGCCCGCCGCGGCCGATGGCTGCGCCCGCGCCCGCCGCGCCGTAAACGCCGGACACGTCATAGGGGCTGCGGATATGGCTGACGGTGCCGTGGAACCAGGTCTCCGAGCCGCCGAACACGAACCCGTAGCTGATGCCGCCGATGGAGACCGGATAGCGCCGGCCCTGGAAGGTAAGCGTGCCGCTGCCGGCAGAACCGCCGATGATCCAGCCGCCCTTGAAGACCTTGAAGCTGATGGTACCGCTGTCAGCTTGCGCGGCGCCGGCGAGGCCAAAGAGCGCGGTGAGCGCGATGAGGGCGGCACGAAGCACGGACGGGAATCGCATGGGGTATCCTCCGGCGTGTTGAGGGATGAGCCTTATGCCACCGCCCGCCCCCGCCCGCAAACCGGCGCCCGCGTCCCCGTACAAAAGAAAGGGCCGCCTCGCGGCGGCCCAGGCAGGTTCAAGGAGATGCTTTTGTTATGCAGTCGCGAAAGCCGCGCCGTTGTTGCGCATGCCGCGGGTCACGAACACGCCCAGCATGACGAGGCCGCCGAGCATGATCGACCAGGTCGGCGGCAGCGGCGTCGCGGAAGCGGACGCGTTGATCGACACATCGTCGACAAACCAGAAGGCCGGCGTGTTGTTGGCGGAGAGCACGATGGTATCCGTGCCGGTGCCGGTGAAGGTGAATGCTTCTTCAACCCACACGTCGAAGAAGGTCGCCCAGTTGGCGAGACCGTAGGTCTTGGTGGTGCCGCCTGCCGATGCGCTCATGAAAGAGCCCGATGCACCCGTGAGCGGGTTCGGCGCGTCGCCGCCGTTGTTGCGGACGAACAGATCGACCGTATAGGTCTGCCCGATCACGTCGCCGAAGGTCTGGCTGAGGCTGGCCGGCGTCTGGTTCTCGAAATTGCTGAACTGCAGGGCGGAGTTGCCGGTGAAGACGGGGGCCGTCACGACCTTATTGTACGAGGTGTTCAGGTCATAACCGGCCGACGAGGTCCAGCCGTTCGGCACCGACGTGTTGACGCCGTCGGAATAGACGCCGTCCTCGAACCCGCCATTGGTCAGGAGTGGGGAGGCCTGGGCAACGCCGCAGCCGAACAGAAATGCAAGGCCGCAGGCAGTGGCGACAGATCGACGCAAAGACATAATGCGCACTCAAACTTTTTCGCCACAGCTTGATATTACGCCCACCGCCTGGCGCCGCGGACAAATCCAGAACCTATGGTTAAGCGCGGCGAGTCTTGGTAAATCAAAAAAAATGGGTCGTTATTCGGGTTTCTCGAGCGCGGCAAAATAACAAACGGAGTGAAACGTCATGAGCAAACGCGTGAGCGTGATCGGCGCCGGCACCATCGGCGCGAGCTGGGCCGCAATCTTCCTGGCACGCGGCTATGAAGTCGCGGCCTATGATCCTTCGCCGAATGGCGACAGCTTCGCGCGCGGCTTCATCGACAATGCATGGCCGACACTCGAGAAACTCGACCTCGTCGTCAAAGGCGCCAGCGCAAAGAATTTCAGTTTCCACCGCGAGGTCGCTGCGGCGGTCAAGGACACCGAGTTCGTGCAGGAGAGTGGGCCGGAGCGCGAGGACCTCAAGATCGACCTGTTCGCGGCCATCGACGCGGCAGCGCCGCCGGATGTCGTCATTGCAACGAGCTCGTCCGGCCTTCTCGTCAGCCGCATCATTGTGAAGTGCAAGCATCCGGAGCGCTGCGTCATCGGCCATCCGTTCAACCCGCCGCATCTCATCCCGCTGGTCGAGGTGGTCGGCGGCGCAAAGACGTCACCGCAGGCGATCGAGAAGGCGATGGCGTTCTATCGTGACAGCGCCAAGCATCCGATCCACATCAAGAAGGAGGTGCGCGGCCATGTCGCCAACCGGCTGCAGGTCGCGCTGTGGCGCGAAGCTATCCATCTCGTCGCCGAGGGCGTGGTCTCGGTCGCCGATGCCGATGCGGCAATCGCCTACGGTCCGGGCCTGCGCTGGGCGCTGATGGGGCCGCACCTCACCTTCCATCTCGCCGGCGGCAAAGGCGGCATGCAGCATTTCATGGATCATCTCGGCGGCCCGATCCAGGGCTGGATGGACGATCTCGGCACCACGCGCCTCGATCCGCCGGTGCGCAAGATGATCGTCGACGGCGTCGCCGAGGAAGCGGGCTCGCGCAGCATCGTCGAACTGGAACGTTGGCGCGACCGCAAGCTGATCGACATCCTGAAGGTGTCAGCCGCGCCCTAGCACCGATTGCAGATCTGCGGCAGCGGCCCGAGCGGGTCGGCGCGGCCGGTCGTCTCGTCCTTCCGGACTTGCGGCGGGATGCTGCTTTCGGTGGGCTGGCGGTGGCCGACCGGGGCGACCGGCTGAACCGGCGTCGCCGCGGCTTTGGCATCTGCCGGCGGGTTTCGCATCCGATCGTCCATGTTCTGCGCAATGGCAGCGCAGCCCAACATCGCGATGAATATGCCTACGACCAGTGCGCGCATGACAACCCCCATGTGACGCATTTTGGCCATTTAACCTGCGACGGGCCCGGCGGTTCCCGTTTCGCTTAATCAAATGGCAAGCCGGCGGCCCTAGCCTTTTGGCCATGCCTAAGCCGGCCCCGCCGACCCGCGCGATACCCTGATTTATGCGGCAGTGCCGCCAGACGCGCCCCGATACAGGCCGACGGCTAGCGCTTGTACAGGCCCATGATGGCGGCCTTGCCGAGAGTGTTGAAATGCAGGTTGAAGCCGACGACGGCGGGCGAGGTGTCTACGGTAACATCGAGCTTGTCCTTGCCGACCGCGAACACGGTGAAGAAATACCGATGCGGATGATCGCCTTCCGGAGGGCACGGGCCGAGATAGCCGCTGTTGCCCAACTCCGTGCGGGTCATCAGGGCGCCGGCCGGCAGGGTGCCGTTCTTCGGATTGCCGGCGTCGAGCGCAAGCTCGGTCACGCTCGCCGGAATATTCACAACCACCCAATGCCAGAAGCCGGAGCCGGTCGGCGCATCGGGATCGTAGCAGGTCAGCGCGAAGCTCCTGGTGCCGGCCGGCGCGCCGCTCCACTTCAGATGCGGCGACTTGTTGCCGCCCGCGCAGCCGAAGCCGAAATTCTGCGACAGGATGTGATCTTTGCCGAGGTAGTCGCCATCCTTGAAGCTGTTGCTGGTGACCGTGAACGCCATGACTTGTCTCCCTTGAAAGCTTGAACACGTAGAGCCTAGTCCGCACCGGACAATTCGCAAATGGCCTCATTCCCGTTCAACCCCTTCGACGCCGCGGTCTATGTCTGCCTCGTGATCGCAGTACTGGCCGGATTTAATTCGGGGCTGCTGCGCAGTCTGGCGTCGATCTTCGGTTATGTCGCGGCAATGGCGGTCGCGGTGATCGGCGCACCGAAGCTGATGCCGCTCGCCCGCGACCAGTTGCATCTCGCGCCCGACCAGAACTGGATCGTGCTGGTCGCGCTGTTCCTCGTCGTCGGCATCGTCATCAGCGCGCTGCTGCGCTATGCGGTGAGCGAGATCGTCGGTCCCGAAGTGAGCCCAATCGACCGCCTGCTCGGCGCCTTCTTCGGCGCGGTGCGCGTGCTGCTGCTGGCGCTGCTGATGGTACTGATCTTCGACCGCATCATCCCGGCCGGCCGCGAGCCGAGTTTCCTCGCCAGCTCGAAGCTACGACCGCTGTTGTCGCAGGCCGGGCGGCAGGGCCTGCGCTCGCTGCCGCCGGACATCGAGGACTACATCGACCGCCTCAAGCGCGAACGCGGTCTCTGACCGCTTTAGCCGGCGCTGATATTCAGTTCAGTCACCAGCTTCTTGTATTTGATCGAATCCGCCTGCGCGAGCTTGCGCAGGTCGTCGGGGCTGCCGCCGACGGCCTCGACAGATCCCTTGGTGAAATTCTCCAGCAGCTTCTCGTCGGCAATCGACTTCGCCAGGGCGCCGTTGAGGGCGCCGAGAATCTCCGGAGGAGTACCGGCCGGCGCGAACGCCGCATACCAGGCTTCCAGCACCAGGCCCTTGTAGCCGGCGTCTTCCAGCGTCGGCAGATCGGGCAAGGTCGGCGCGCGGTTGTGCGACGTCTGCGCGAGGAAGACGAGATTGCCGGCCTTCCAGTGCGGGATCATCGAGGTCGGCCCCAGGAACGCCGACTTGACGTGGCCGGCAAGCAGGTCGGTCACCGCCTGGCCGGCGCCACGATACGGCACATGCTCGAGCGTGATGCCGGCTTCCTTGGCGAACCACAGTCCGACGACATGCTGGTTCGAGCCGACGCCCGAGCTCGCAAAGCCAAGGCCGGGATTCTTCTTGGCGTAATCCACATATTCGGCAACCGTCTTCACGCCAAGCGAGGGATGCGCGGCGAAGATCTGCGGCTGGCGTCCGATGATCATCACCGGCGCGAGCACGCTGGTGTCGGTGTAATCGTAAGAGAGCTTGAGAATGTGCGGCGCACTCGCCGCGTTATCGTTGGTGATGAGAATGGTGTAGCCGTCCGGCGTGCTCTTCATCGCCGTGTCCATACCGATTGTGCCGCCGGCGCCGGTGCGGTTTTCGACGAAGAATTGGACGTTATAGGCGCGCGACAGCACCTCGGCGCATTGGCGGGCGATAAAGTCGATGGCGCCGCCGGGCGCGAGCGGCACGATGAAGCGCACCGGCCGCGACGGCCATTTTTCCTGCGCGATCGCCGGCGCCGCCAGCTTTGTGAGCGAGCCGCCCGCGAGGGCGATCCCGCCGGCCGCCTTGATGAAATCACGCCGTCCGATCTTGTTCACGTGCACCTCCCTGGGTATTTCAAGTTCTTATTGTTGCGTCAGTATCGCACAACTTCGCTCACATCGGTCAAGCGGGCTTGCTTGCCCGGCGCCAATGGATGCGGAAATGATTGCCCTTGGCGTCCGCCGGTGCGGTCAATGTCAGATCGTCGCCCTTGAGCGTGACGTGCCGCCGCTGGACGTCGCCGACCCGGTTCGGATTGATAGCGGTGAACAGGATGTGCCGCACCTCGTCGCCGACGACTTCGAACTGCCCGGCATAGGCGACGACGCCGACCGCGGCCTCGGCGCGCTCTTCGGCGGTGGTGGCGTCGAGATCCATGCGCTCGACGCTCTCCTTGACGTGCTTGCGCCCCTTCGGCGCATTGACCACGCTCATATAGCCGTCGGCCATGTACATGATCTGCGAGGCGCGCGGCACGTCAACTTTGACGGTGCCGTCGGCCAGAATGATCTCGCGGCCCCGCTCACGCCAGGTGCCCACCAGGTCTTCATTTCGCATCGGTCCCTCCCACGCGGGAACATTTCGTTGTAGGCTTGATTATGCCGTCATCATAAACACAGCAGGTCCCGCCATGTCCGAGATTACCTATCAGATCGTCCGCCACGATGAGGGCTGGGCCTACAAGGTCAACGGCGTATTTTCCGAGCCCTTTCCGACCCACGCCAAGGCGCTGGCGGCAGCCCGCGCCGCCGCCGCCGAGCAGCGCGTCCCCGGCCGCACCGAGGTCATCGAATACGAGGACGAGAACGGCAAATGGCACACCGAAACGGCGTCCGGCAGTGACCGCCCGGCGACTGTCGTCAAAGACACGGAGTAGTATGACGCGCGAAGTTGCGTACGGCCTTGTCCCGATGCAAACTTGCTTTGGGTTTGGGGGACACGCGCTGTGTGGGCGAGTACGCGTGCTGACTGGATCGGACTGGGCACCGCCGCGCTCGCGGCCACGCTCCTCGCGTCCTGCGCGCGCGATCCGATCGTCAATGGGATCGCCACCGCTTCCTCCGGCAACTGGCACATCGAAAAAACAATCGACCGCATCACTGGTGCGCCGGTCTCGAGTGCGTTCGTCACGACGCTGGCGATCTCCCGGACCGATGTGCTGCTTCCGCCCGCCGCGCAACTCCAGCTGATCTGCTTCAAGGATCAGCCGGCCGCCCTCTTCAAGTTTCAATTCAAGATCGGCTCGACCCGCAACGCCGAGTTCGGTTACCGGTTCGACGACAAGCCGGGTCACATATCCGACGCCCGGTTTGTTGACGACTACAAGTCTGCGATAATCCAGGATCCCGACGAGATGGCTCGCTTCGTCAGCGAGTTGACGACATCAAACGTCCTGTATGTGCGGATTCGCGCGCTGAACGTTCCGCGCACCACCGCTGAATTTCATGTCGACGGCGCACCCGGGGCGATCAATTCCGCCCTCGCCGGATGCCCGGTAAAGACCGTGACGACACGTCCTTCTGGCTAGGCGGCGTATTTCGGATCGCGGTCGAGCAACTCGATCGAAATGCCTTGAGGCCCGCGCAGAAAGCAGATCTTGATGCCCGGCCGCGGGATCGTCGGCTCCATGGTGAACTCGACGCCCTTCTTCTTCAGGTCGGCGGCGATGACATCGAGGCCGGAGACCGCAAGCCCGAAGTGATCGAGGCCCTGATACGGCGTAGCCGGCGGCGGATTGACCTTGTCGCCGGCGGCGACCGGCGCGAGGAAAATATTGGCGCCGCCCAGCTTGATGTCGATGCGCGGCTTGCCCGCCACGGTGCTGCGCAGAACCTGCGCGCCGAAGATTCGCTCGAACCACTGCGCGGTCGCCTCTGCGTCCGGCGTGCGCAGGTGGATGTGATCCCAAGTATAGTTCGCCATGGCGTTCTCTCCCGTTTGTCTTTCGCGACAGTACGACACGGCCTTTGCATTTCCGCAACCGGCTTGTGGCCCGGCCGCAAAAATCATGACATCATCAATTTCATAATTTCACGCCGCGACAAGACGGCCGACCTGGGAGGAAGACGATGACGAACAATAGCCGCCGCAATTTCCTGAAGCTGTCGGCCGCCACGCTGGCCGCGCCAGCGCTCCCGCGGGCAGCGCTCGCCGATACGTGGCCGTCGCAGACGATCCACGCCGTCGTCCCCTTCACCGCCGGGAGCACCATCGACATCATCGGCCGCATCGTCATGGACCCGCTGTCGAGCCAGCTCGGGCAAACGATCGTCGTGGACAATCACGGCGGCGCCGGAGGCACGATAGGCTCCGCGATCGTGGCGAAGGCCAATCCTGACGGCTACACATTGCTGATCAACGCCGCCGCCCATACTGCCGCCGCCGCCGCTTATCCGAGCATCGCCTACGATCCGGCCAAGGATTTTTCCGGCGTTGCGGTTTTCGGCATCGTGCCCAACGTCATGCTGATCTCTCCGGACAAGGGCATCAAAACGGTACAGGAGCTGGTGGCGAAAGCGAAAGAGACCGGCACCATGACGTACGCATCGGCCGGTGTCGGCAGCGCGACGCACTGGGCGGCGGAGCGTTTCCGTCTCAGCGCCGGCTTCAAGGCCACGCACGTGCCGTTCCGCGGCGGCCCGGAAGCGCTCACCGAGGTCATGACCGGCCGAGTCGACTTCTTCTGCGGCGGCGTCTCGTCCGGCCTGCCGTTCATCCGCGACGGCAAGCTGCTTGCCCTTGCCGTCAGCACGCCCAAGCGGACCCCGGCCCTGCCCAATGTGCCGACCACGCTCGAATCGGGCTATCCGGACTCCGATTACACCTTCTGGAACGGTCTCCTGGCACCGGCGAAGACCCCGCGGCCGATCATCGACCGGCTCCATGCGGAAGTGCAGAAGGCGCTCGCTCTGACGGCGGTGCAGGCCAAGTTCGCACCGCAAGGCGTCGAGCCCCTGCCACTGTCGCCGGACGAGTTCGACGCCATGATCCGCAAAGAGATCGTCGACAACATCAAGCTCGCCAAGGCCGCGGGACTGAAATTCAACTGAGTCGCCCGCCGCGCGAATTATGACAACCACATTGCAAGGTGCGGCGCCGACCACAGTTCTCAGAAGTTGCCCACAACACGCATGTATTTCGCTTCAACGCCCGCAAATCTTTGCTAGATGAAGTGAATCGAGGAGCGCATGGCGCGAGAACCGATCAACGCGGCGGGCGGTATCGTGATGCGAGGCGGGGCCAAGCCGCGCATCGCGGTCGTGCGCCGCAGCAAGGATGATCGCTGGGTGCTGCCGCGCGGCAAGCTCAAGCGCGACGAAGATCCAATCGCCGGCGCCAAGCGCGAAGCTATCGAAGAGACCGGTCATCGCGTCGAGGTGCATGAGTTTTTGGGCGCCATCACATATGTGACGCGCGGCCGTCCAAAGCTTGTGCAGTTTTGGCGCATGAAGGCGGCGGAACGGCCAAGCCGCGACCTCACCGCCGACATCGAAGAAGTCGAATGGCTGCCGTTGGGCGCCGCCGTTCGGCGGTTGAGCTTCCCGCTCGAGAAATTGTTCTTGCGCGCGGTCGGGCGGCGCATGCTCAAGCGCCGCCATCGCCGCAAGCCGCGCCGCCGGTCGGCACGCACGGCAGCACGCACGCGACGCGCGGCGACTCGCAAGAAGTCCGCGGCCCGACGCTCACGCAAGAAGCGGCACATTACGGCGGCGATACGGCCCGCGGTGAAGCGCCATGTAGTGCCGCCTGTTCATCACGCCGCGGCCCCTGCCCCGTCGCTGCGCCCGGCGCCGCTCAATCCCGGGCTTTTCCGCCGCCTGCTTGGGCGGGCGGTGACGGTGCATTAGCCCCGAATCTGTCCGAAATTTAATGCGTTTGGGGCTCTATGGGGCCGATCCCGAACGATTCATTCAGCCGCCATTCACGGCAAAAATCGGAACCTCAGGCCCAAGACAAGCGTTTTCCTATTCAGGAAAGTCGCAGGAAAGAGCCCCCCTTGGTCGTTTGATGGATACGACCGAACCGAAGGAAACGAGGTACGCCATGACGAAGACCTTCACTGCCATCGCGGCCGCCGCGACGCTCGCCGTCGCCGCCGTTGCCGCACCGCAGCAGGCGGAAGCCCGCGGCGGAGCCGTTGCCGCCGGGATCATTGGCGGACTCGCTGCCGGCGCGATCATCGGATCAGCCGCGGCGAACAATGGCTATTACGGCGGCCCGGCCTATTACGCGCCCGGCCCGGCTTATTACGGCCCGCACTGCTACTGGTCCCATCAGCGCGTCTGGACCGATTACGGCTGGCGCTGGGGCCGCGTGCGCGTCTGCGACTGACGGCCGGGTAAGCATCTAACGCAACAGGAGGGCCCGGTTTTCATCCGAAAACCGGGCCTTCGCCTTTTGGGGCAAAGGGGTGGCTGTCACCATCAAATTTCCGACAAATTAAGACTGCCTTCTTTACAAGGTCCGGACCGGGCTTAGGGTGCTCCCGATTCTGCTTCGCCCTGCCATCCAGGACCAGGAGGGATCTCACATGAGGAAGACCATTTTTGCGCTCGCCGCTGTGGCGGCGGTCGCTGCCGGCACTCTCGCGCCGCCGCCGGCGGAAGCTCGCTGCCCAGGCTGCGCAGTCGGAGCCGGCGTTGCCGGCGGCCTTGTCGCCGGTGCGATCATCGGCGGCGCAATCGCCAACAGCCAGCCGCGCTACTACGCGCCGGCGCCGGGCTACGTCATGTACAACGGCTACTACGAGCCGGCTCCGATCGGCTGCCCGGGCGGCTTTTGGAGCCGCCGGCCGTTGTACGACGGCTACGGCAATCAGGTCGGCTGGAGCCGTCCGCGTTACATCTGCCCGTAAACAACGGGTAACGACTGGGTAAGATATCGGGGCGCATCATCGGGGCCGATTTATTTGCCCGAGGGGATGCCCATGAAAAGGACGATCGTTGCGCTCGCCGCGGCCGCACTCATGGCCGCGGCGTTGTCGTCTCCGGCTGAGGCCCATTGCCGTGGCTGCGGCGTCGCCGCCGGCGTGATCGGCGGACTGGCCGCCGGCGCCATCATCGGATCGGCGATCGCCGCCCCGCCGCCGGCCTATGTCGGGCCGGGCGCGGCTTACGATTCGGTGCCGCCTGCAGCCTACATCCCGCCACCGCTGGGCGATCCGGACTCGCCCGACTATATCGAGGGCGCCTCCTGCCACATGGAGCGCCAGCAGGTGTGGGACGGCTACGCCTACCATCTGCGGCGCGTGCAGATCTGCGAATAGTCAGCGCCGCATGCGCTCGAGCACCGCTGCGGTCGGCCAGCAGTCGACCTTCAAGCCCGTCGCCTTCTGATATTGCCCGAGCGCGGCGCGGGTGAGCATGCCCGCCTTGCCGTCCACCTTGTCCTTGTAGATGCCGAGCGCGGCGAGCTGCCGTTGCATCGCCTCGACGTCCGCTGTCTTGAGTTGCACACCCTGACTCCACGGATGCTCGAACGGCCGCCCGCCGGCGATGCGGTCGCTCAGGTGGCCGACGAACAGCACGTAGAGATCGGAATAATTGTAGTCCTTGAGCACGTAGTAGTTCTTAGGCGTCAGGAAGCCCGGGCCATAAGTGCCCTCCGGCAAGAGCAATGACGCGTCAGTCGCCAGTTCGCCGGCGGTGAGCTTGCGGCCGTAAGCAGGCACGAAGCCGCGCTTGAGCCATGCGGCGACCGGCATGACGACGCCCGGTTCGGCTTGCGTGCAGTCGACCGTCGGCGGCACGCGCACTTCGATGCCCCAGGGCTTGCCCGGCTGCCAGCCTTTGCCGGCGAGCTGCTTTGCGGCGGAGGCGAGCGCGTCTGGCACCGAGTGCCAGATGTCGGCGCGGCCGTCGCCGTCGAAGTCGACGGCGTACTTGTAATATTCCGACGGCAGGAATTGCGTGAGGCCCATAGCGCCGCCCCATGACGAGCGCAGGTTCTCGCGCGGCACGCCGTCCTGCAGCATCTTCAGCACGTGCAGGAATTCATTGCGGAAGAAATCCTTGCGCTTGCCGGTGAAGCCTTGCGTCGCCAGCACGCGGATGGCGTCGTAGGGCTGACGCTCGCCGCCGTAGTCGGTTTCGCGTCCCCAGATCGCCAGCACCATGGTGCCGGGCACGCCGATGTCGCGCTCGATGCGTTTGAGCGTGTCGCGATACTGCGCGGCGAGCTGCTTGCCGCGCGTGGCGAGGCGCTCGAAGGTCGACTCTTTCAGATACTGCCCCGGCGTCTGCACGAACTCAGGCTGCTGCGCTGCGGCTTCAGGTTTGCCGGGAATGGCGAGATCGGGCAGCGTCAGATCCGGCTCGAGGTTGCGCGTGCCAGCGTCGAACGCGCTGCGCGAGACGCCGAGCGCCTGCGCGTCGGGCCAGGCCGCTTGCAGCCATTGCTGGAAGGTTTCGGCGGCCGCGGGCGTGACGAACAGCATCGCCGCGAGCGCCAACGCGAATCGTATCCTCGTCATGCCCGGCTTTATGCCGGGCATCCACGCCTTTGGCATTAATGAAGTAAGGCGTGGATGGCCGGGACAAGCCCGGCCATGACGGCTTCTTCCTAGAAAAGAATTTCCTTCTCCTGCCATCTTCGAGCATGCCCGTTCCACGCCGCTTTCCGCTTTCAGCATGAGATTTTTAATTCTGCCAAGTTATTGCAGGGACACGAGAATTGGCCCATTTCAACGGTGAATTCTTGGCCTTTTGGGGCTGTTCCATGGACTCCATCACCCTCGTCCTTGCTGGCGCCTTCGCCATCGGCTTGGCCTTCGGCGTCGTCGCGCTGCTGAGCGGATTCTGCCTGACCAGCGGCCTGCGCAACTGGTCGCAGAACAATGACGGCCGGGGGGTGCGGACCTTCGCGCTGGCCGCCGCAGTGTCCGTGATTGGCGCGCAACTGCTCGCCGTTTTCGGCCTGGTCGATCTCGGCAAATCGATCTATTTGCAGCCCTCCTTCTCCGCGCCGCTCATTGCCTTCGGCGGCCTGATCTTCGGCTACGGCATGGTGCTAGCCAATGCCTGCGCCTCCCGCGCGCTGGTGCTGCTCGGCCGGGGCAACTTGCGCTCGCTGGTCGTGATCATCATCATCGCCATCGTGTCGCAGATGACGCTGAAGGGCCTGATCGCGCCGGCGCGCATCGCCTTCCTCAACTGGACCGCGACGGCTCCGCATTCGATCTCGCTGCCGGCGCTGCTGTCGGCCTCCGGCGTCGGCGCCTCGCCTGCGCATCTCCTCGCCGCGTTCATTTTCGGCGGCGCACTCATCGCTTTCGCATTCACTCACGCGCCGTTCCGCCGCGCTTATGGCCAGGCCGCCGCCGGCATCGCCATCGGGGCGATGGTGGTTGCCGGCTGGTTCGTCACCGGCAATCTCGGCAATGACGACTTCAACCCGGTGACGGTGACGTCGATCTCGTTCATCGCGCCGATCGCCGACACCGTGCAGTACGTCATGCTGTCGACCGGCTCGACCCTCTCGTTCGGCATCGCGCTGGTGGCCGGCGTGCTCGTCGGCTCGTTCGGCACCGCGCTCGCCACCGGCAGCTTCGCGCTCGAAGGCTACAACTCGCCGCGCCACATGCTGCGCTCGATCGCGGGCGCGGCGCTGATGGGCGCGGGCGGCGCCATGGCCTACGGCTGCACCATCGGGCAAGGTCTCACGGGCCTGTCGACGCTCGGCCTGCCGTCGATGATCGGCGTCGCCGGCATCCTGCTCGGCGCGACGGCTGCGTTGCGCGGGCCCATCCGCGTGCCGGCGCTGCAGACGGCGTAAGCACTCACTCACACAGCACGACACCGTCATGCCCGGCTTTATGCCGGGCATCCACGCCTTGCTGACGCGAAAGAAGTGAAGGCGCGGATGGCCGGGACAAGCCCGGCCATGACCCGGAATGCGCTCCCGCAGGCGTGACACCCTCTCCCGTTCCTACGAGCGTCCTGCAGGAACGCCCCTTAGCGGAGAAGATGAATAATAGGATCGTATTCCTCTAGCGAAGTCAAGTTACAATTCTTCGCCGTCGAGACAATGGAGAGCTGGATGAGTGAATCACCAAAAGTGCCGGAGCACTTAGTGAAATACCAAAAGCTTTTTGATGAACATCTGAAATTCGTCGATAAGTTTGGACAAGCTGTTCTAAACGGGCACCTCATAATTGAGAGCGCGCTCGACAACATTCTTGATCTTATTTTCTTCCATACAGAGCATGTCCGGGACGCGCGGCTTGGTTTCAATCAGAAAGTCCAACTCGCGCGAGCGATTGCCCTTCGCAAAAACAAACTCGCTCCGTGGACGCTCATTTTGTCAGTCAATGCCGTTCGAAACGAAATCTCGCACAATTTGGAAGGCGAAAAACGCACGAAAAAGGCAGAACAGCTTCGACGGCTATACTTAAATGGTATCTCTGAAAATAAGAGAGAGCGGTTTAAGGACGCCGGAGATGAGGTTATCGCTTATTTTGCGTGCCTAGAGTGTGTTGGGTTCTTGGGCACTCTTGAACACGACACGAGGGCGTTGCGCGGACATGTCGACGCGCTCGATGCAATGCTAAATCCCGAGGCCGAACGCATCAGACCTAAATCAACGTAACGAAGATGCCAGATCGCGTACGCGGTCAGCCTATCTATCACTCTAGGCAGTGCCAGACGAGCGAAACGGAAGGCAAGAAATATTTTCTTCTAAACCATCCGCCTTCTTGTGAAGAAATTTAACGGCATCCCGGACCACGAACGTCAGATTGCGAAGCGCCGTGATCTGCCCAGTATCGTTGAGGGTGTGTGTGTTAAATCCCATTCCGCCATAAATCGCGTGCGAAAGAGGAAGGCCCCGTGTGACCCGCCTTTCGTCCTCGCTTTTCACGTGTTTGAAATCATGCGCCACATGGTCAACTATCAAAAATTCCATACTTTCTTTGCCCCATGCCTTCCGCATATTGCCCGCGCTTTTCGGATACACAACTCGATCGATGGCATGATATGTCGCCACGCAAGCCAAAAACGCGTGACGTAGAGAAAACGGATTGCGCCTGAATTCCTCGACAGTTGGCTCGACAATCAGCGAGAGATAGCGTGATAGGGCATTCATTGCTGCTTCGCCTCTACGGCGTCCTTATTATATCCCTTTGGAGGCTCCTTGCCGGAGATGAAGCCGAACGCACCGTTGCTCGGGTCATAATACAAAGTGTAATCCGCAATTGGCTCTCTCCCGTCCAATCGTGACTTTACCGTTTTCGGCGGATGGTAGCTCTTGACATACTCTTCAATGATCTGGCGGATGAAGGAAAAGAGATTCACTCCGCGCGATATGAGCGCGTCGAACTCTTCCCACTGAATAACCCGCACTTGTCCGCCGTTTCGCTTCCGCAAACGCATGCCCTCTGAGGCGAGCATATAGTCAGCATGGGCTATCGCGTTTCGCATATCCCAATCGAACGCTTCTTCAAACACTTCGGAGAGCTCACGTAATCCGAGAGCATACGAATGACCCATCAAATCCTTCATGATGGCATTCGCGTTCGGAGCTATCGCTTGGCCCGTCTTCCGATGCCGCCTTACTAACTTATGAAACGGGGTAATATTGTTGCCTTTGCCCTCTATTGTCAGCAACATCTTCTTCGGCACTTCGTAAAATCCGCTGCACTCCGCCATGTGCTGATAAAATGCGAGAATAACGCGCACTCGCACGATGTCGGCGGCGTCTATGGTCTCCAGTAGCTTCGAAAATTGTTCATAAGCATGAATAGCTTCTACTGCGGTATTCCACCCCCCATCTTGCTGCCCCCGCATCTCTGGCGTGAGCGCCATGATAAAATGTAACTCATGGGCGGCTTGGGCTTTTTGGAAAAGCTCTCGCAGCGCCCGTACAGCTTTGTCGTAAAATTCCTGATTCGGCTCTTTCTGTTCTTCGGCCAACTTCTACCCCCGGCTCAAACGGGCTCTATGTTAGACTTAGCATTCGGCGCGCGCACCG
>Ga0265313_10002172_pt1 | contig 17395 bp, 16 predicted proteins | sample 4123metaG_FD_203122 | JGI IMG/M metagenome (GOLD analysis project Ga0265313, IMG submission 203122) | Rhizosphere microbial communities from Carex aquatilis grown in University of Washington, Seatle, WA, United States - 4-1-23 metaG | ecosystem: Host-associated > Plants > Roots > Rhizosphere >...
CCAGACCCAGTTGAGGGCGGCGCCGTGCGACCGGCTGCTTTGGTGCCAGGGATTGACTGGCAGACGGACGTAGGGGACCTTCCGCCCGCGCGCCACCTCTGCGATCTCCGCGGCCGATGTTTCGTCCCGCGAATTGTCGGCCACGATATGGATCACGCCGGGCAGGTAGTGACAAAGCAATCGCGTCTGCCAGTCGATCGCTTCCGCATCGCCAAAGGCAATTGTCGCCAGAACCTTCCGCCCGCGTATGGTCTGCACAAGCCCGGGGATGTCGCCGGCCCTCGCGGCGCGACGTCTGTAGGATTTGTCGATCAGCGCGTAGCGCAACGTCTTGTACGCCTGCGTGACCGGCCGAAGGCGTCGCCAGTCGGCCAGGTTGTACTCAAGCAGTGGTTTGGTCACTCCGCCCCTCTATCCTTGGCAGACAATGATCGGCGCAATCATGTTGAGAGTTATCCGTCCGGACCACGTCCAATGCAACCGCCCGCTCGCTCGCCGCGGTCAGTGCCTGCCGAGGAGCGGCGCGATAGCGTGATCCCAGAGCCATCCGGCGGCCGCCGCCGCCAGCAGTAGAATGCCGCCGATTTTGGCGATGAGCCGGGCGGCGCCCTTGCCCATGTTGAAGGCTTCGACCAGGCTGCGGACGTCCCGCTTCAGATCCGCCATGTCGTCGCGCATGGCCTTGAAGGCGGTCTCCAGGGCCGCGATGCGCTCACCGTCCGGGGCCGGCATGCAAGATTCCTTTGGATCGAAGTTGCGATGGGTTCCACTGGCGATGTGGCGATAGCCGTGCTCAGACGATGGCTTGGGGCCATCACCCTCCAATGCTACGGTCATGTCATGAGTTTGGACCTTGGTCTGGCAGAGTGTGCCAATCGCCAGAGCTTCAATGGCCTGCCCTGTCGCCGGGCGGCGCGTGGCAGGCCCGCCGGCGACAACCGAATGCGTCGACAGGGCGGACCTCATCGATCTTCATGACAATCAGGGACGAGACTATGTCTGCAAATGGTCTACCGCCCGCCGAAGCGGCGGGCGCGAGGCACTTCCGTAAACTGGTCCTGGCGGTCGCGATCGCCTATTTCTCGGTTCTGGCGATCGAATGCGTGCATCAATACCTGACCTGCCTCCGGGCGGCTCCGACCACGGATGACATCTATAACGGGATGCAGCAGAGATCGACCCTGATCTACTACCTCTTCTGGTTCGGCCTTTCTGCCCTCGCGCTCGGCGCGGCCTCATTGCGAAGGACGACCTGGCTGTCGCTGTATCTCTGCCTCCTGCTGGTCGCCGAAACGGCTTCATATGTCTACTTTTTCGCGACTCACCTGCATCTGTATCACCCTCCCGTCGCCCTTCTCTATTCGCGATTCGAGCCGCATCCCTTTGTTGTTGCCGTACCTCGCCCGGGAGTCTACGGCCAGGTCACCCATGACGAGAATCACAGGCGAACGACCATAAACGAGGGCAAGCAGCCCAATCCCAGGCTCGTTTACGTGTTCGGTGGCTCGACGACATACGATGTCGGAAACGCCGACGCCGACACCTGGCCGACGCAGCTTTCCAGGCTCCTCGGGCCTGGATTTGCCGTGGAAAACTTTGCCGTCCCAGCGTTCAGTTCAGTCGAGAACATGACCCAGAGCCTGTTCGCCTTTCGTGACGTGACACCGGCTTGCGCCGTCTACTACGAGGGATGGAACGACCTGCGCATGTCCCACATCAAGGATCTGGCTGACGACTACGCCAACTACGAGTACCCCGCCTTGGTGGGGGAGCTTGCCCTGGGACCTCATCCTGGATTTCTCGAGCGCAACAGCGTTCTCGTCGCCTACATCCTGTCCGCATTGGCAACCCCGCAACCCACGTTCCAGGCTGAGGGCAACCTCGGCGACAGGGATCCGCGACTTGCCACGCTTTACCGGGACAACATCAGGCTGATCGCCGCGCTCGGCAAAAGCTTTGGCGTTCGGGTTATATTCATTCCGCAAGTTCTGGACTACAGCAGGCTGACGAAGGACACCAGGCCGACGGCCGTGCCATACATCATTCCCAAGGACATGAAAAAGCTGATGGGGCTCATGAACGACGATCTGGCAAGCGCCGCGGCCCAGTCCCAGGCCTATTTCCTCCCGGCGCCGCTGGCGGAGACCTGGGGAGACGCCGACTTCGTCGACGAAGGGCACTTCAACCCGACGGGCGCTCTGAAATTCGCCCGCTCGATTGCCGGGGACATCCGCAGAATCTGCGGCTAGTCGCGCATGCGGGAATAAGGCGAATGTCTCAAAACAATCTGCCTTCTCACGTCGATGCGGCGGCCGGGGCAAGGCATTTCCGCAAGCTGACCCTGACCGTCTCGGCGACTTATTTTTCCGTGCTGGCAATTCAATGCGCGCACCAGTACATCAGCTGTCTTCATGCCGTGCCGACGGCATCCAACGTCTACAACGGCCTGCAGCAGCGGGCTACCCTGACCTACTATCTCGTCTGGTTCGGCGTCGCCGCCTTCGCCCTCGCCGCGGCCTCGTTGCGAAGAACCGCATGGCTGTCGTTCTACCTATGCCTCCTGCTCGCTGCGGAGACCGCGGCCTACCTCTACTACATCCCCATCCAACGTCATCTCTATCACCCGCCGATCTTGTCCGACTATTTGCGATTCGAACCGAATCCGTTCGTGATCGCAATTCCCCGTCCCGGCGTCTTCGGCGCGGTCAGCCACGACCAGAATCACAGGCGGACGACGATCAATGAAGGCAAAGTGCCTCACCCCAAGCTGATCTACGTTTTCGGCGGCTCGACGACGTATGACTGGGGAAACGCCGATGCCGACACCTGGCCGTCTCAGCTTTCACGGCTCCTCGGGCCTGATTTCGCCGTGGAGAACTATGGGGTCACGGCATTCGATTCGGTGGAGAACATGATGCAGAGTCTTTTTGCCTTTCGCGACACTGCGCCCGTCTGCGCGGTCTACTACGAGGGATGGAACGACCTCCTCAAGTCGCACATCAAGGATCTGTCCAACGACTACGCCAACTTCGAGTATCCCGTCCTGGTCCGATTGCTTGGTTTGCGCCCCTGGCCCGGTTTCCTGGAGCGGAACAGCGTTCTGGTCGCCTTTGCCATGTCCACGATCGCCTCGCCCGCGCAGATGCCCGCGAGCGAAGGGAACTGGCATGAACAGGATTTGCGGCTTTCCAGGAACTACCGCGACAACATCCGCCTGATTGCGGCAATCGGCCAAAGCTTCGGCGTCCGGGTCATATTCATCCCGCAAATCCTGAATTACGCGGCATACGATCAGGAAGAAACACCCCAGGAAGTGGCACACATCTGGCCGAAGGACATGAGGAGGCTGATGGGGCTCATGAACGAGGACCTGGCCAGCGCGGCGGCCCAATCCCAGGCCTACTACCTGGGAACGCCCTTGGCGGAAAAATGGGACCTCGATGACTTCCTGGACCACGGGCATTTCACCCGCAAGGGCTCACGGAAGTTCGCCGGCTCGATAGCCGAGGACATCCGCAGAATCTGCCAGTAGTCGCGCATCTGGGAACGGGGCAAATGTCTCAACACGACCTGCCTTTTAGCGCCCCCGCGGCGGCGGGGGAAAGGCATTTCCGCAAGCTGACACTCATCGTATCGGCGACCTATTTCTCTGTGCTGGCGATCCAGTGTATCCATCAATACATCGCCTGTCTCCAGGCGGTGCCGACCGAAGCCGACATTTATAATGGGCTTCAGCAGCGCGCGACCCTGACCTACTATCTCCTTTGGCTCGGCATTGCCGCGCTCGCCCTTGCTGCGGCCTCCTTCCGAAGAACGATCTGGCTGTCGTCTTACCTGTGCCTCCTGCTGGCTGCGGAGACGGTGGCATATCTTTTCTTCATCCCCACCCACCGTCATCTCTATCACCCGCCGATGTGGGCTCTCTATTCCCGGTTCGAGCAGCATCCCTTCGTTGTGGCCGTACCGCGCGCCGGGGTCTTCGGCGGTGTCACTCACGACGAAAATCGCCGCCGAACGACGATCAATGAAGGCAAACTGCCTCATCCCAGGCTGGTCTACCTCTTCGGCGGCTCGACGACCTACGACGTCGGCAACGCCGACGCCGATACCTGGGCGACGCAGCTGTCCCGACTCCTCGGCCCGGGGTTCTCCGTGGAGAATTTCGGAGTCCCGGCCTTCTCGTCGGTCGAGAACATGACCCAGAGCCTGTTCGCCTTTCGCGATGTCGTCCCTGCCTGTGCGGTCTACTACGAGGGATGGAACGACGTGACCCTGTCCCACGCCAAGGGTCTGGCCGACGACTACTCCAACCAGCAATACCCCGTCATAGTTCAGCTGCTCGCTCTGGGCCCCCAGCCCGGGTTCCTGGAGCGCAACAGCGTTCTGGTCGCCTTGGCCATGTCTGCTTTCGCGACGCCGCCCCGGTCGCTCCCGGGCGAGGGAGATTGGCACGAAAAGGACCCCCACCTTTCCAGGATCTATCGCGACAACATCCGGCTGATTGCGGCGATCGCTCACACTTTCGGCGTCCGAGCCATATTCATTCCGCAAATCCTGAACTACGCCAGATACACGGACGATAAAATGCCGGGAGGCGTGCCGTATATCTGGCCAAGGGACATGAAGAAGCTGATGGGTTACATGAACGAAGACCTGGCAAGCGCCGCGGGCCAATCCCAGGCCTACTTCCTGGGAGCGCCCTTGGCGGAGAATTGGGAAGATAGCGATTTCCTGGACCAGGGCCATTTCAGCCCGAGAGGTTCACGGAAATTCGCGCGCTCGATAGCCGACGACATCCGCAGAATCTGTCAATAACCGCGCATCCGGGATAGGGCGAATGCCTCAAAACGAACTACCCTCGCACGCGATCACTGCGGCAGGGGAAAAGCATTTCCTCAAACTGATCCGGATTTTCGCGACTGGCTATTTCTTGGTGCTGGCCGTTCAATGCGTGCATCAGTACATAACTTGTCTGCAGGCGGTGCCGACAGAAGACAAAATCTTCGACGGCCTTCAGCAGCGAGCTACCTTGACATACTACCTGGTATGGTTGGGCGTGGCAGCGCTGGCCCTTGCGGCAGCCCTGTTTCGAAGAACAACCTGGCTGTCTTCGTACCTGTGTCTCCTGCTTTTCGCGGAGACCGTTGCATACGTCTATTATATTCCGATCTACCATCATCTGTATCATCCACCAGTACTGGCCCTCTATTCGAGATACGATCCCCATCCATTTGTGATCGCATCGCCCCATCCCGGAATCTATGGGGCTGTCACTCACGACGAGCAGCATAGACGGACAACGATAAACGAAGGCAAGGTCGCCCACCCCAGGCTAGTCTATGTCTTCGGTGGTTCGACGACTTACGACTTCGGGAACGCCGATACTGCCACTTGGCCGACTCAGCTTTCTCGGCTTCTCGGGCCCGAGTTTGCCGTTGAAAATTATGGAGTCCCGGGGTTCAGCTCTGTGGAGAACATGACCCAGAGTTTGTTCGCATTTCGCGATGTAGCGCCTGCCTGCGCTGTGTACTACGAGGGGTGGAACGACGTGCAATTGTCGCACGTCAAAGATCTGGCCGACGACTACTCCAACCAGGAATATCCTGCCTTGGTCGACCTGCTCGCTTTGGGGCCACATCCCGGGTTCTTGCAGCGCAACAGCGTTCTGGTCGCCTACATCACGTCCATATTCAGCGCGCGCCGGCAACAGCTCCCCGGCGAAGGGGACTGGCACCAGAAAGATTTACGGCTTTCGGAACTCTACCAAGACAACATCAGGTTGATCGCCGCAATCGGCAAAAGCTTTGGCGTCCGGGTCGTATTCATCCCGCAAATATTGAACTATGCCAGATTCACGGGCGAGGACAGGCCTTCGGGTGTGCCCTACATTTGGGCCAAAGACATGAAAAGGCTGCTGGGCTTCATGAACGCAGACCTCGCAAGTGCGGCTGGCCAGTCCCAGGCCTATTTCCTCGGGGCTCCACTGGCGGAGAACTGGGAAGACGGCGACTTTCTAGACCATGGGCATTTCAGCCGGCAGGGTTCCATGAAATTCGCCATGTCGATCGCGGATGATCTTCGCAGGATCTGCCAGTAGCACCGCACGACGGGATGCCAACGCTCCAATTCCTTCACCGAAGCCACGGTGGCTTTGCGCAACCGAGCAATATGTAATCCCTTCCCCATACAGGTCGAGACATTCCAGATCAACCGCTCGCATGAGCCCAACACGCCAACTGCACGAGCCAGACGCGCCAATTTGTTCCCGCCCCTGACATTGCCGACCATTTGATCGACGCTCTTACATGCCTCGGCCCAAAGGAAACGAAGGTTCTTTCGCTATACGGCAGGCCGATACATCTCGCAAGCAGCTGCATCGTACTTTGGGGCGAAGGAACTGTCGCAGTTTGTCCTCTGCGCATTTGGCGGCATCGGTTGCGCCCACTTCAGGGGTCGCACAGAAACATGCCCCGTATTCAGTTGTTCACATAGGCCCGGACTATAAATGTCCATTTAGAATTGGTGGGCGCAAAAGAAATGCCCCCACCCTTGGTGATAAGGAGAAAAACAGCAGTAGTATTTGCGTAGTAAATATTAGCTGCAGTCGCCGACAATAGGACATTCGCGCCGGTATTACCAGCACCAGACCCATTCAAGGCTATCTGCAATTCATCGCCAATAGAGTAGCTGCCCTCCGCACTAACACAGTGCATAAAGTAATTGACAATGGATGGCTGCACTCCAAGACCGTGGGTTAAAGAGAGACTCCCGCTACTGGTGATCGTCTGTTGTCCGCTGTCGTAGTGACGCGACCCGGTCCACCACCAAATCCCGCTACTCACGCCGTCCGCAGTAAGCGTCCCCGCGTCGCCCTGGCTTAGAGCGAGCGAAGTGAGCGAAGTGCTCCCACCAGAAGCCTCGGTGTCGCTCCCGGCACGTGCAATCGTGAGGACCCCGGCGCCCTGGTCCTTGAATTGAATCTGGCATCCGTTGCCGGCGGTGGCGTCCACTGGAAGGTTGAAGGTGATCGCGCTCCCGGAGTTCGCGATCAGTGTCGTGCCACAGTCGGCGGTCTGGATATTGTAGGGACCGGAAGTTTTGGTGGCGATGGTGGGCCTTGATGCCGGAAGATTCTGAAACGTCGGGTCGGCGCCCGCCCCGTTGTCGGTGAGAACGCGGCCGGAAGTGCCGATGGTCGCGGCGCCGAGCGCATTCGTGCCTTCGCCCAGGAGCACGGCGTGGGCGGTCAGCGTTGTGCTGGCCGTGCCGCCGTTGGCGATCGAGACGGGGCTGCCGAGACTGCTCGCGGACCCCACGCTGACGAGTTGGAATTCGGTTCCGTCATACCGGACGTTGACGATTTCCCCGCTCAGGATTTCGCCGCCGGTGAGCGCGGCCGTGCCCCGCTTGGTTATGGCCTTCGCGCCCAGCCCGTTGACGTTCAGGGTCGCTGCGCCGCTGTTGGTTCCCCCGGCGATGAAGGAGAAGCTGTCGCCCTGGACGTAGGCGGTGGGCGCGATCGTGTAGGTGAGCGTGATTGTATTGGTGCCCGAACTGGTGACGGTCGGGTTCGCCCGGTCCCACTCGCGCTTGAGCGCGCCCATGATCTCGCGTATGACGCCGTAGAGGTTGGCCGCAAGCGTGTTGGCGGGGAGCCCGTTCGGGACCGCGCATGTGTTGGATGCGGCGGCCTCGCTCCAGCACGGATCGGAGAGGTCATTGGCTCTCGCCGGAAGCGCTGCCGCCAGGCCGAGCAGCAGTGCGGCCGTGGCCAGCCCGAGCGAGAACAGACTCTTGGCGAATGGCGCTTTTGGATTCCTCATGGGGCCTCATTCAAGTCTGGGTTGGTTGGGCAACCGGCTTGCCGCCGGCCGAACGGTGCCGATCCAGGGTCCGCGCCAGGTGATGCCGTCTGCTGGATCGGCCCATGGACCGGAGCCGAGTCGCTCGCATGCCTACCGGGCAGTCGACGCCCCCGGGAAACCGCCGGGCGACGGGCGATTTAAGAACGTTGCGCCTTTCGGATAATCAGGGTAGCAAGCGGGCCGGGGATACCAGGGCTGACGACCAAGATGGCTGGACGCCGAAACTTCCACGAAGAGCTGACGCGCGAGGATGTCGTAAACCGGACGTCGGATCGCCGGTTTGGCGCCCTGTTCGCGGTCCTATTCGCGCTCGCGGGCTTGGCGCCGCTCCTGCACCACGGACATATTCGCTGGTGGTCGCTCGCGGTCGCGGCGCTTTTCTGCCTCGCGACCTGGCTCGCGCCTCGGGCGCTGGCGCCCGGCAACCGCCTGTGGTTCCGCTTTGGCTTGCTGTTGCATCGGATCGTCTCGCCGCTGCTGATGGCCGTCATTTTCTATGGCGTGGTGACCCCGGTCGGGCTGGTCTCGAGGCTGACCGGCAAGGACCCGCTGCGCCTGCGGCGCGATCCGGGTTCCGTCAGCTACTGGATCCCGCGGGAGCCGCGCGGGCCCGCGCCCGACGGCTTCCCGCGGATGTATTGAGGAGGGCGAACGTTGACCTTTTTTTCCGAGCTCTGGGCTTTCTTGCGCTCGCGCAAGAAGCAGTGGCTGCTTCCCGTATTGATCGTCATGGCGCTTCTGGGTGCCGTGCTCATTTTCAGCCAGGGATCCGTCATCGCGCCCTTCATCTATACGCTGTTCTGACCGCGCCATGCGCGTCGTCGGCATTTCGGCCTTCTATCACGACAGCGCGGCGGCCCTGATCGAGGACGGCCGGATTGTCGCCGCGGCGCAGGAGGAGCGCTTCACCCGCAAGAAGCATGACGCGGGCTTCCCCCGCAACGCGCTGCGCTACTGCTTGGAAGAGGCCGGGCTGGAGCCGGCGCAAATCGACCGGGTCGCGTTTTACGAAAAGCCCTTCCTCAAGTTCGAGCGCCTGCTGGAGACCTATTTCAGCTTTGCGCCGAAGGGCTTCGCCTCGTTCCGTCAGGCCCTGCCCCTCTGGCTCAAGGAAAAGCTGTTTCAGCGCCGGCTCCTCGCCAAGGAGATGAAGGCGATCGCCCCCGGCATCGACTGGAATGCGCGGATGCTGTTCTCGGAGCATCATCTGAGCCACGCGGCCAGCGCCTTCTATCCCTCGGGGTTCACCGAAGCGCTCGTGCTCACCATGGACGGCGTCGGGGAATGGACCACGACCTCCGCCGCGCTCGGCAAGGGCAAGGATCTCGCCATCCTGAAGGAGATCCATTTCCCCCATTCCCTCGGGTTGCTGTATTCCGCCTTCACGTATTTTACCGGCTTCAAGGTCAATTCGGGCGAGTACAAGCTGATGGGCCTGGCGCCCTATGGCGAGCCGAAATACGCCTCGGCCATCCTCGATCATCTGGTCGATCTGAAGGAAGACGGCAGCTTCCGTCTCGACCAATCCTATTTCGACTACTGCACCGGCCTTCGCATGACCAACGAACGCTTCGCTCGGCTGTTCGGTGGGCCGCCCAGGCCGGCGGAGGCCCGCATCACCCAGCGGGAAATGGATCTCGCCGCCTCGATCCAGGCCGTGACTGAGGAGATCGCGCTCCGGCTCACGCGCTCGCTCGCCCGCGAAACCGGCGCCCGCAATCTCTGCCTTGCCGGCGGTGTCGCCCTCAACTGCGTGGCCAACGGCCGGATCCTGCGCGATGGAAAGTTCGACAAGATATGGATTCAGCCAGCCGCCGGCGACGCTGGCGGAGCGCTCGGCGCCGCTCTGGCCGCCTATCATTACCACCTGGGCGGCAACCGTGTGGCTGCCGCTACGGGTGACGCGATGGCCGGGAGCTATCTCGGTCCCGCCTACGCACAGTCGGATATCGAGCAAAGGCTGAGCCGGGCGGGCGCGCGATTCACCCTGGCCGGCGATGACGAGGTGATCCTCGGCACGGCGCGAAGCCTGGCCGAGGGCAAGGCCGTGGGCTGGTTCCAGGGCCGGATGGAGTTCGGTCCCCGGGCGCTCGGCGGTCGGTCGATTCTGGGCGACGCCCGCTCGCCGACCATGCAGAAGACGCTCAATCTCAAGGTGAAGTACCGGGAATCCTTCCGGCCCTTCGCGCCGTCGGTGTTGCGCGAAGCCGTTGCCGACTGGTTCGAGCTGGACGAGGACTCGCCCTACATGCTTCTGGTCGCCAACGTGGAGGCAAGGCGTCGGCGCGCCATGGACGAGCAGGAACAGAAGCTGTTCGGCATCGACAAGCTGAACGTCCCTCGCTCGACAATCCCCGCGGTCACCCATGTGGACTACTCGGCGCGTATACAGACCGTGCATCGCGACACCAATCCCCGCTTCCACGCTCTCATCTCCGCCTTCAGGGACATCACCGGCTGCCCGGTCCTGGTCAACACTAGCTTCAATGTCCGGGGTGAACCGATCGTCTGCACGCCGGAAGACGCGTTTCGTTGCTTCATGGGAACGGAGATCGAGCGGCTGGTCGTCGGAAACTGCGTTCTGCAAAAGGACCAGCAGGATCCCTCGCTCAAGCGGGACTACAAAGACGTGTTCGATCCCGACTAGGCATGTCATGGCGCAGCCATTCGCAATTGTAGACCGTCCCTATCGCATGTCCGGCGACGGTTCCTTCGGCGCGTCGGGGTGGAATTCAGGATCGGGTGTCGATTTGCCTAGATCCGCCCGCACTCCATTCCACCGATAGGAACGGATCCCATGTCCAGGAACAGCCCCGCGCCCGACACCGTCGCTGAGTTGGGAGTGAAGCAATTCCGCCGCCTGATACTTGCGACCGCCGGGATCTATTTTGCCGTTCTTGCCGTCGTCTGCCTGAAGGAATACCTGCATTACAAGGACCTCGTGGCTCATGCTGGCGACCTTCTGTTTGTTGGTTTTCAAGAATGGGCCACTTTTACGTACTATTTCACTTGGTGCGTGATCTCGCTCCTCGCTCTTGTCGCTTCCCTGCCTAGGCGCACTGTCTGGATTGCCTTCTACATATGCGTTGCTCTCTTCGCGGAGACGATCTCCTATGTTGTCTTCTTTGCAACCCACCTGCACCTCTATCAGGCGCCGCCGAGGTCTGCACAGGCAACGCTCGATCCGCACCCCTTTGTGCTAGCGGTTGCGCATCCTGGCGGGATTCCCGGCGTGACCCACGACGCTAACCACCGCCGGACGACGATCAACGACGGCAAGATTGCCCATCCCAGGCTCATATACGCATTTGGGGGCTCCACGACCTACGACATAGGGAACACAGATCCCAATACATGGCCTAGTCAGCTTTCGCGCCAGCTTGGCTCGGGATTCGAGGTCGAGAACTATGGCTTACCCGGGTTTAGCTCGATGGAGAGCATGACCCAGAGTCTGTTCGCGTTTCGCGATTCGCCTCCGGCCTGCGCCATCTACTATGAGGGCTGGAACGACCTCCGCAATTCCCATGTCCGCGATCTGGCGGTTGACTATTCGAATTTCGAATATCCCTACCTGTATCAGTCTATTCCCATCATGCGGCGCCCCGGGTTGCTTGACGCAAACAGCCTGACCATCGCGTACTTCCTGGGTTTGTTTGCCCCTCCTCCGCCGGCGATGGCATCCGGCGTGGTTTCGGATCAGAAGGACACGCGGCTTTCGCAGATATACCGCGACAACATCAAGCTGATCGCCGCGATTGGAAAGACCTTCGGGGTGCGCGTGATTTTCATTCCGCAGATTCTGGATTACGACAGGATGACAGGCGACACGACCTGGCGGGGTGAGCCTTTCATCAAGGGAAAGGATATGAAAAAGCTGATGGGCCTCATGAACCAGGACCTGGCGGAGGCCGCGGGCGAATCCCAGGCCTATTTCCTGGGCACGCCGCTTTCGGAAAACTGGTCCGACGCCGATTTCCTCGATACGGGACACTTTAGTCGTGCCGGCGCGCTGAAGTTCGCGCGGTCGATTGGCGAGAGCTTGCGCAGGATTTGCCAGTAGCAGCCTTGGAGTTCACGCGAAAGAACTCATGCGGAGTACCCATATCATCCGCCGCCAAGCCGGCAACCTGGTCACGCTGAGCGTAACGCTGCTGTTTTTCTACTATGTAATAGGATCCCTGTTTCTGAGATTCGGCCCCGGATTCCTCCCTACTCTGCCCAATCGACTTCCCGCCGCACGGGGCCGGCGGACCGGTTAGCGTTATGACGCCGAATTGTATATCTGGTGAACCCATGACGACCACCCGCCACCCTTAAGATCGGGCGCCATGTCTCACAGCACCCCTGACGCCGTCGCCGAAGCTGGCGCGAGGCAATTCCGAAAGTTGCTCCTGGCGGTGGCAGCGGTTTATTTTTCGGTTCTGGCCGTTGTATGTATCAAGGAATACTTATCATATTCCAAAGTAATGATCCAATATCCCGATAATTTGTATCGGGGTCTCCATGAATGGGCGACGCTTACATATTATTTCATTTGGTGCGCCATCTCGCTGGTGGCTTTTGGCGCTTCGCTGCGAAAGCGCACCGTCTGGATCGCCTTTTATATCTGCCTCGCCCTTTTCGCCGAGACGATATCTTATGTATGTTTTTTCGCGACGCACCTGCGTCTCTACCAGCCGCCCGTGAGGGCCTTGAACGGACGGTTCGACCCCCACCCCTTCGTCATCGGGATCGCCCATCCCGGAGCTTTCGTTGGCGTGACCCATGACGCCAACCACCGCCGGACGACGATCAACCAGGGAAAGGTGGCTCACCCCAGGTTCATCTATGTGTTCGGTGGCTCCACGGCCTACGACATAGGCAACACGGATGCCAACACATGGCCCAGCCAATTGTCGGGCCTTCTCGGTCCTGGGTTCGACGTCGAGAATCTCGCGTTGCCCTCCTTCAGCTCGGTGGAAAGCATGGTCCAGAGCCTTTTCGCCTTTCGCGATTCGGCTCCCGCCTGCGCGATTTACTATCAGGGCTGGAACGATCTTCGCAATTCCCACGTCAAGGACCTGGCGGTCGATTACACCAATTTTGAGTACCGCAACCTGTACGACGGTTTACCTCTCTCCCGGCCTCCCGGGTTCCTCGATGCTTACAGTCTCACCGTTGCCTATTTCCTGTCGATGTTCGACCCTCCGCCGCCATCAATGGCATCCGGCGAGATCTCGGACCAAAAGGATATTCGGCTCTCGAAGATCTACCGGGACAACGTCAAGCTGATCGCCGCGATCGGTAGGACCTTCGGCGTGAGAGTAATCTTCATTCCGCAAATTCTGGACTATGCGAGGATGACGTCTAACACGACTTGGGGAGGTGAGCCCTTCATCAAGGCTAAGGATATGAAAAAGCTGATGGGCATGATGAACCAGGACTTGGCGGCAGCCGCCGGCGAGTCCCAGGCCTATTTCCTGGGCACGCCGCTTTCGGAAAACTGGACCGACGGCGATTTCGTCGATACGGGGCACTTTAATCGTGCCGGCGCGCTAAAATTTGCCCAGTCGATTGCCGAGAGCTTGCGCAGGATCTGCCATTAGAGAGCCTGCTCGGGCGATTCGCTTCATGCGGTAAGTGCGGACGATCAGGGTGCTTCACCCAATTCGCGTTCACTCGCATCTCCTGGAGCTTTGCCAGGTACTCGCAACGCTTTCCCACCTGCGCTCCCAAGCGGTACGATGCGGCCGTCGGGATAGACGTTGACCCAGCTCTTGCGGCCGGACTTCGGGTCGGTCATCGTCTGCAGGGTGGGCGCCTCCGCTACCATCTGCCCGTCGATCGTCGCCGTGCTGCCGGGCCTGAGATCGGATCGCGCATTGAGCGCCTGCGCCAGTGTCACGGCGCCGGCCTTCGTCGCGGCGGCGTTCAGCGACCCGTCGGGGTTCATCCAGGTCCGTCCGTCCGGCGCAAGCTGCAGGCCGTTCTGGGTCTGCTGCTTGTAGACCATGAACCCGGGCGAATCCTCGGCCCGTGCCTTGTACAGGTTGATCATCGCGTCGGATCCACCGAGCGCGGCCATGCGCTGGGCGATGTCCATCCAGTAGCGGTAATCGTCAAGATAGCCGGGCGGCGACGCGTTCGCCCCTTCCGCGCTGGCCGCGCGCGTCGCCGGCGCGGCAGCCGCTACCGGAGCGGCTGGGCTCGTCGCCGGCGCGGCGCTCGCATCCTGGTCGGCGCTGGTGTAGTTCGCGCCGCCGGCATCGCCGCCGCCCAGCTCCCCGCCAAACGGCCCCATTCCCATGAGGGCAAGGGTGCGCGCGAGGTTGAAATTGTTGCTCGCGGTTTCCATCATCTGCTGGCGGCGCTGGGCCGCGGCCTGCTGGCCGCCGAGAAATCCCTGGCCGAGCGCCGCCAGCCCCTTGTAGCCGACGGACGAGGCCGAGCCAGCGAGAGCGCCGCGGAGCGCGTTGCCGAGCGGCGAGCTGCCCAGCAGGCCCTGGCTCCCGCCGTAGAGCGAGCTCGGCAGGGCCATCGCGTTGGATTGCGGCTGGATCCCCAGCAGCTGGGCGAGATAGCCGCCGCCCTGCTGCGTCGGGTCGGTGAGGAATGTGTCGAACAATCCCATGGGACGAACCTATGCGAAGAGGAAAGGAAGGAGATTGGCGAGCCATCCGCTGCCGCCCGCGACTGCGGTGCCTGCGGCGCTTCCCCCCGCGCCGAGCGCCTGGAGCAGCTCCGGCGTCAGGGCCGCCTTCGCGCCGCCGCCGATCGCCCCGCCAAGCGCGCCAAGCGGGCCGCCGCCGGTGGCATAGCCGCGGGCAGCGCCCCCGACGGCGCCCCCGAGGCCGCTGACGAAGGGTGACGCCTGCCCCAGGCCCAGCGGCCCGCCCATGCCGGCGGTCGACCGATTGGGAATCATGCCGGGGATGATGGGTGAGCTGGGCGGCTCGGATATCCCGAGGACCCGGGCGAGATAGCCGCCCGTCGGATCGCTGGGATCCGTGAACAGCCAGTCGAATGCGCCCGGCATTAGAGTATCCCGCCGAGAAGCCCGCCCAGCAGGCCGCCAGCGCCTCCGCTAGGTTGTGTCTGCGTCGTCGTCGAGTTGCCGCCATAGCTCGACTGGCCGAGCCAGGCCATGAGCTGCGACAGATTGTTGTAGGGGAGCTGCTGGTTATAGTTCCACTGCTGCATCGGCGCGTTGATCAGCGACTGGTTGTAGGCGTCCTGCGCCTGGCCGCTTTCAGCCAGCTGGTCCAGCCCGCCATAGGGCGCGTTGGCGATGCTGGGCACGCCCCAGGCCGCCCCCTGGTTCATCAGGTTCAGCGTGTTGCCGTAGTTCTGGTATTCCTGGGGGGCGAGCGCGTCGGCCACTTCCTGGGTCGCGGCCAGGCTCTCGCTGGGGCTGCCTCCCCTCCCCGCCAGCGTCATCTGGCTTTCCACGCCGGGGATCGCGGCGTCGTAGACCGACTGGTTGACCGCCCCCTGATAGGGATTCCCCTGCGTCAGGTAGTTCCCGTTCAGCAGGCCCGTCAGATAGTTCGAGCCGGCGCCGATGGCCGGCGTGGGGTTCGTTGCTGCCGCCGCGATCCCCTGCTGCGCCGCCTGGGTCGCCGGCGATTGCGCCGCGACGGTCGAGCCCGGGTAATATTGCGGGCCACCGGCCTGATAGAGGCCCTGGCCCTGCTGGGCGCCATAGGTGACGTAGGGCTGGAGGTATGAGGGTGGGCCCGATGTGGTCGTAGTCGTGCCTGTCTGGCCGCCGCCGCTGCTCATGGGATCACCTTTGCAAATTCGATAAGACCGGGCCGATAGTCCGCCGGAAGCCTGCGCCGCCATCCTGGGCGCCCCTCCAGGCGGATGACGTTGCAGCCGAGTTCCGCCGCATGGATTTCCATGCGCCGCAGGATGTCGCGCCAGTCCGGCGGCATCTTCCCCGCGAAAGCGACGATGGTCATGACTCGCGAACCCGGATACGCGTCCACCTGGGTAACGCCCACGGCCTCGCAGCCGGGCCAGCTCGCCCAGAGCTGGCGCTTGCCCGCCGCGATCTGCTCTTTGATCTCGGCGAGGCAGAAGCCGCGCTTGGAATGCTTGAGCGCCGAGGCGATGAGCCCTGCGACCCGCGGCCACACCTTCTCGAGCTCGTCTGGCTGTATGCCCTTCACCGGCGTCATCGCCCGCCAGGCCGGATACCTGTGAAGGGATATGGCGCCGAGCCGCCGCCGAAGATCGCGTTGGTCAGGAAGGCCTGGACGAACGGCGACGGCGGCTGGCTCGGAGGCAGAGGTGGCGGCAGGGCCGGCCCGCGCGACGCAAGAGCGAGAGCGGGTTGGAAGCCGGATTGGTTGACTGCAAGACCGCCCGACGGCATCTGTGCCGTCGCAGGCGGGTCCGGCTGACTCTGGGCGAAGTTCGGCCCGGCAGAGGGGTCCGCGTTCATGTTGAGGTGAACGGGTGGCGCCGGCGTAGCTGGTGTCGCGGGCCTGAGCACCGGAGGCGGGGGTGGCTTTATGAATTGCGGGAGAACGTCCGGCGCTTCCTGCCCGGCCAGACCCTTGTAGTTGTTGCGCACATCTTGAACATAAGATCGTGTGGCCGCGCCCCATCTGGACGGGCTGCCGCCATTGTATTGCTGCAGCGCCTTGTTCAAGTCGCCGTCATACATCTTCAAGTTGTCGCGAAGGAGCAACGCGCCGCCCATGATGTTCTGGGCCGGATCCCACGGATCGGTCACGCCAAGGCTCTTCCAGTTTTGGGGCTCGAGCGACATCAGGCCGACGGCACCCGTGGACGGAGCCCAATTCCCAGGGTTGAGGCTGCTCTCCCGCATGGCAATCGCCTTGAGCAGCATCGGATCGATCCCCGTAAGATGTCCGGCAGCGGAGAACAGCGGCTCGAGATCAACCGACGGTCGGTCGTATATGACCGTGGGCGGCCCTTTCTGAGTCATGGAAATATCCTTCTTGATAGGCCGAGAGTTGCCCGCAGCCTGCTCATGGGCGCGGAAGCCCGCCGACAGAATTCGGGAGTCGGTTTGCGAGAGGCGCCGGAGCGCTATCTGGCGTGTTCGCTTGTATGGACGCCGATGCCCGAGTGCGACGAAGTGCGAACCTCGCACTCGGAAGACTTCCGGACTTGCCCTTGCGCCGGGGCGCTTCGCTCACGCGCCCCAGGCGCGATGGCTTGCGTAGGCTTGTGTCAGTCGGAACCTGCGCCGCCGTGACGCAGGTTCGGGACTATTCCGCCATGGCTCGCGCATTTTGCAACTTCGTCATTGCTTCCTTGACTGACTTGAACTCGCACCCTTCTTCGTCCTTGGGATCGCGCTCGACGACGGGCAGATCGACGCCCTCCATGTACCACAGACGCTCGGAAGGCCCGGGGAAGAAGACCGATCCTGTGGGCACCAAAACGTGATAGATGCAGACGCTCATCTTTCGGTCCTGGAGCAGGATCGTGTCCTGATCCCCGTCGCAGAAGTGCGGCTTGCAGCCCTCTATCAACATGGTGTCGCCATCGACGAGGAGCGGCGGCTGCGTTTC
>Ga0265313_10002174_pt1 | contig 17387 bp, 15 predicted proteins | sample 4123metaG_FD_203122 | JGI IMG/M metagenome (GOLD analysis project Ga0265313, IMG submission 203122) | Rhizosphere microbial communities from Carex aquatilis grown in University of Washington, Seatle, WA, United States - 4-1-23 metaG | ecosystem: Host-associated > Plants > Roots > Rhizosphere >...
CGGCTTCGCCGACGTTCTCTGGCAGGACAGAGAGCGCGCGGCGGCCGCTCCGGCACGTCGCCTACGAGAAACTCCATCGAGTTTGGCTGTACGGCGTGCCCTTGCCGAACCCGAACACGGTCGAGGTAGCGACGCGATAGACCAGGGCCTCACCACGTCGGATGGCGTCACCAAGCCCAAACCAGGTGCCCTCGGGTTCGGTGAAGTGTCTCCCGTATTTCGACTCGTAGGTGTCGGCGACGCTGGCGAGTTCGGCTGGTTCACTGACTTTTGCGGCGTCACCCTCGACTACGACGTCAAGACCGTCAAGTGTGTTGCAGCCGGTAGTGAGAACACAGTGAGCGTTCTGGGCAAGGTTCTTGGCCTTGCGTTCGTTGGGGCCGGTGCAGAAGTACAACGCGCTGTCTAACCAGATGCCGAGCAAGGGCGTGACGTGTGGCCGTCCCTCCGGACGGATCGTGGTGAGCCAGTACACCTGAGCGTCCTGCAGGGTCCCGCGCCCTTTCGCCCACTCTGTTGAGACCGCGGCGTCACTGCTGAACGCGCTGAGGTCCGTAACCGGATCCAGCTCAACCATCTCGTGCTCCTCTGGTTGGTGCTCGACAAATGAGACTGCGCGACTACGCAGAACTCATCGCTTCCTCAGTTCCGCCCGTCCGCTTCGAGCACCTTGTTCGCCTCGCGATTGGTGCATTCGAACTCGTCTTTGGTGAGGCGGCCGGCGTTGCGTTGTTTGCGGAGAGCCGCTTTGCGCTGAAGCGGGTACCCGTCCACGGTTCCGCGTACCTTCACCAGGCCGTGAGTAACGAAGAACTGGGCGGAGCCAGGCATGACCACATAGGTCCAGCCTCCCTTGTTCGGACTCGTCTGGAGGGTGGCCGTGAACTTCTTCAGCACAGCCATGACGGAGACCTCCATCGACTGGAGCTACGGGGTACGCCAACAACTACGACCAACGGTGAGTGCGAAAGTCATCGCGGGTCCCGGCGCGAGCCGATCGGCAGTTACGGCGCGGTACCGAGGTCGTCAGAGCATCCAGCTTCGATCCGTGACCACTGGGCGATGGGACGTGATCCGGGCGAGTAACGCGGCGCTGGGGCATGGCTCCCAACTCCGTCCGTCCGCAAGATGCCGGCGCCTTCGCCGTGCCATTGTTGTGGCCAGCGGGGAGGCGAAGCCTCCCACGGCTCCTGCCGTCCGTACACGGTCAGGTCCATGAGTGCGTAGTTGTAGTCGAGGGCCTCTACCCCTCGGATGCTGGTCCAGTAGGTTTCGAAGACGCGGTCGCCGTCCCGCACGTAGCAAACGGTGTGCATCATGCCCGCCTGTTTGGGTGGGCTCAGCAGGGTGCTCAGAGACCGCTCGGCCGAGTACCACGGAATGTCCCAGCCCATGAAGTCGCGATACCGGATGCTTTCGTCGTACGGACCCTGACAGAAGACCGCGAAGGTGATGTCGCGGGAATGCACATAGGACAGCTCCGAGACCTGAGAGGTGACCCACGTGCAGCCTTCGCACTGCTCGGCCGCGGGTCGGGCTGCGTGCCACATGAAGTAGTAGGCGATCAGTTGCCGACGCCCTTCGAACACGTCTTCCAGGGTGAGTGGCCCATCCGGCCCGATCAGCGACGTCGCCCGGTCCACCTCGACCATCGGCAACCGGCGGCGGGCCGCAGCGATCGCGTCGCCCTCGTGTGTGTGCGCCTTCTCCCGAACCCGCAGCTCATCCAGCTGCGCTTGAAACGTGTCTTGATCGACAACCGGAGGCAGCGCGAGATTCTCGCTGTTCATCTTCACTCCCTTCGTCACATCCGCGCGCCCAGACTGCCCTGATGGTAACGGCGTGTTACGCCACCAGGCGGAACCGTACAGAACCCGCCGCCGGGTGCCCCAGAACGTGCATCCCCGAACCACACGCCCCGGGTATCCCCGATCGCCGGCAGTGTGGCGCTATTCGTGCAGAGCGAGGCGTCGGGCTCGCGCGCGCGGCGAGCGCCGATCAGACAGATCGGGCGCGTCACGGGCGAGCGCGATTGTCTCGCCCGACGATGAGGTACACGATGCCACCGAGTGGCTCCGATATCAGGCAGATGAGCACCCATGCCCACTTCGAGAGATATCTGACAGCGGCGGCGCGTGCAATGTCGACCAGGCAGTACACGGTGAACCCCACCGCGACAACGAGGAGAAGGATTGGCGGGAACCAAGCAGTATCGCTGTCGCGCGGCCGATGCCCGATCCTCCCCCCGTCACGATCGCGACTTTGTCGGCGAACCTGATCACGAAACCTCCCGTCGATCGACCGTCGCCCACGCGCCGTCGGGGCCGCGACAGTAACCAACTGCAGGGTGCTGGGAGGGTGTACGGATGACGTCCTCTCATCCCTGACCCGCCCCGAAAGCGCGTCCCCGAACGACGCTGCAGCCCCTATCCCAGGACGCCGGACTGGTGCGACACGCGACTACCGCTGTGAGCCGGGTTAGTCGACGCGGCGGAGTTCGGCGGCGAGGTGATGGGTCAGGGGCTGTCCGACGGCGGTCATCCGCAACGCGTAGCCCAACACGCCTCCGTCCAGCGCCCAGTCGCGCTCGATCACGGTGACGTCCTTTGCCGAGCTGGTTCGACCGACCACGGTCGAGCGGAGCCGCATCGTGTTGCCCTCGAGCGTGCCTTCGGCTATCTCGACGATCCCGTTGGGGTGTGCAACCACGAGTTCGATCCGGCCTGGTTCGGGGACGCGCCAGAAGCCACTCTCGGAATGCAGGGACCGGCCGTCCGTGCAATGACGAGTTGATTGTGTGTACGCAAGAAACGGTTTGCCGATGTGGGTGAAGCTGATTGACTCCTCATAGTCGAACGGCTCGATCGTCGGGTACTCGCCGTGCCCTCGCCCCGACCACGTACCGAGAAGCGGCGCCAACGACGCGATGTCCGGGTGCAGAACCGGTTCCATGCCTTTCAGCATCGCGCTGGCCGAGACCAACGCCCCGCCGGCACCCGCAACGACCCAGAACGCGCGTCCCCGAATCCCGGTCCCAGGGTGTCACCTATCGCCATCGGCACCGAGGCATCGCTATCGGCGATATCGATCACCGAGTGCTAACAGCCGCGAGCGTGGCAGTGCGGCACAACCGGGAGAGGGGTACTGCCGTGTTCGGCGCGTGTTCTGGGACGCGGTTCGCGCCTCTGACCGAGTTGGTCTCAGCGGGCGATCTGACTTACGGAACCGCCGGCGTCCAGGTTCTCGAACGCCGCGCTGCGCATGGTTTCGCGGTGCGCTCGGGCTAACGGACGCTTCGGGACTATCGGCCCTCGTCGATGGTATGAGTGCCTCTCCCCGACTCCGCTGGATTCGCGTTGACTGACCGCGCCGCGAGACTGGGAGGAACCATGAGGCCAAGCGCGTGTCGTCCGCAACTGGAACAGAGCTGGCGAGGTTTGGCTGTTCGGTCTCGTGGTTCCGCCGGGGGAAGGCGATGGGTGGGGGTCATGATGGCGGCGCTGCTGGGCGTCGCGTCGATGGCCTGCATCGCAGTGCCGACGATCGTGCTGGTCTCACCCGCCGGGAGCGCGTCGCCGACGGGCCAGAGGACCAACATTCTGAACAGTGTGTCGTGCGAGACCGCGACGTCGTGCTTTGTGGTGGGCGCGACATCGATCGGTCCCAACGCCCCGGTCGCGAACCCCGCCATCACGTTCGCGGGACGCTGGAACGGCAAGACCTTCTCGGCATTGCCCATCCCCAACGCGCCGGGTGCCACCAGCAGCTTGCTGAACGGCGTGTCGTGCACGAGCGTCAAGAATTGCTTTGCGGTCGGCGACTCCGTGGACAGCAATCGCCATCAAGCCGCGCTGGTGGAGCAATGGAACGGCAAGGCGTGGTCGATCGTCGCGAGCCCGAAGCTCACCTACACAGCGATGAATGCCGTGTCGTGCACGAGCGCGACGTTCTGCTTCGCCGTCGGGCAGGGGTCGACGGGCGCCGAGACACTGGTGGAACGGTGGAACGGCCAAAAATGGTCGCTCGTCACGAGTCCGAAGCCCGGGGGCTCACCGGCCGAGCTCGAAGCTGTGTCGTGCGTGAGTACGAAGAATTGCTCCGCCGTCGGTGATTACAGCTCGTCGGTGGCGGGCGAGGCGCTCCCACTGTTCGAACATTGGAACGGCAAGACCTGGTCGATGGTCGCCGGGACGAGGCCTTCCGCACCCAACCCACGCTTGACAGGCGTCGCGTGTCCGTTCGGGACGACGTGCCTCGCGCTCGGCAGTGGAGATACGGGCCTGCTCAATAGTTCCGCCCCGTGGACTGCTCGTGGGAATGGCACGACGTGGACGCTGGTGGCGCCCGCCCGGTTGACCGCCCGGTCGGCGGCGCTGCCGACGGTGGCGTGCGCGAGCTCGACGGACTGCTTTGCTGTGGGTTCCCTCGACAACGCCACGAACGGCGAACCGCAACCCCACCCGTTGGTCGAACGCTGGAACGGCAAGGCCTGGGTGATCATCGCCGCGGCTCGTACCGCCACCGGTATCGGCGGCTGGTTCAACAGCGTCTCCTGCCAGACCGCGACAACCTGCCTGGCGGTCGGAGCGTCGGTCACCCTGATCAACACTGGTGGCTACTACCGGCAGAAGACGCTGATCGAACGCTGGAACGGCAAGGCCTGGTCGATCGTCGCAAGTTCGTAGCGACCCAGGCGCTTCTCGGTGTCGAACACTCGCGTTCAGCGCGAAGCGATCATGGCGACGCCTTCAGCGTCGCACTCACGTCTTGGTGCTCTGTTGGGTTGAGTCGAAGCCGACCGCGCAGAGCCGAGTCCGTGTCGGTCAAGCGGGAGGCGCGGTGCGTATGAGTCGACCATGTTGCCCCGGCGTTGCGCCCCGGAAGGCGGCTGCACCCGCGTCGATTCCGCGTGTCTTGATGAGTGTCGGCGCGGTGGCCAGCACACGGATGTCGTGGGGTCCGAACTCGACGGCAAGGCTCTTGGTGACGCCGACCACCGTCCCCGGGCTCGAGCATCCCAACAACGTCACACTTCGCACGTCCCCGAATACCGCCACCCGGGTATCCCCAAACGCCGGATATGCGCCGCGACGCGAGTAGGAGCGACGGGCAGCACCGTCGCATGCGGCCGGGATGATCGCCCTCTCGGCGTCCGGTTGGGACACGGTGGTGAGCCCGTCTCCTGCGGGCGTATCCGGAAGCGCATACCGCGAGCGTGTGGTGCGAGGTGGCTGAGTGACGAGTAGCCCATTCCGAGGTCGTCGATGGCGATCTCGATTGCCTGATGATGCTCAGGGGATGTATTGCTGTTGGATCGCTACGGCCCAGCCTCGTGTCACGTCGATCCAGACCCAGTCGTTGATCGCGGGCGTCGCAGCGGCGAGCCCCGTTTTGGTCGGGTAGTACGTGACGGCGGACTGGTTCGCGCCGAGGAGTCCGACCGCAACGTCCGAGACGGCGCGCACTGTGTAGACGTTGTTCGTGTTGTGGATGAAGTGGTCGTTGGGGACCGGGACCGGGTAGCCGGCGGCTTTAGCTGCGTGGTTCGCGGCGCTGCCGCCGTAGAAGCAGGCGAGATCGAGTCCGAGCGTGCCCGCGTCGGGCTCGACGGTCTTGAGCGTGGCGAACCAGCGCCCGTCGGGGAGGTCGGTTGTCGAGTGCGGTGTGCAGCCGCTACCCGCGGGGGAGACGCCATCTGGTGGCGAAATCGTCGCGTGAGTAATGAACGGAATCGACCCGGCCGGCGGTTCCGCGCCGAGCGTCGTCGAGGTACTTGACGTCGTGGTGGACGTGCTGAGGGTCGTGGTTGCGATCGTCGAAGGCACGCTCGTCGCTTCGGCCGTGGTCGTCGGCGCGGAGGTCCGACCTGTTGAGCTGCACGCGACCAGTGCAGCCGCAACGACGGCAAACATCGCCGCCAGTCGCGCCCCGCCGGGACGCAGCCGAAACCTCGCGAGCGTTACCACGACGCGATCATGCCTCTGCGCGTGAGCAGCCCACAGGGCCAAAGGTCACCCAGAACCCGAACTCGCTCATCCCGGAGGACCACAGGTGTACGGTCCGCGGCGAACGATGCTGACGCACGAGCGCGTCGGCGATGGGTGGTTGTATGCGCGTCTGGCCTTCGTGGGCCCGCGGTTCGGTTGTCATCCGGGAGCGCTCGCTCCTCGACCGCTACGCAGAGCGGGCCAAGGCGATCTACCTTGCAGACCCGCGCGTCGGCGACCTCGCGGCGACGCCCGAACCGGCGCTGCGACAGTTGCGCGAGGTCCTGGCGCAACCCGGTTACGACGTGTTCCACGGCGCGAGCACCCTGATCACGCTCTACGCGACCGGTGTCCACGACGTTCCCGAGTGTTACCTGGCTGCCCAAAACCTCATGCTTGCCGCGTATGCGATGGGACTGGGTAGCTGTCCGATCGGATTGTCGTTGCCGCTGATGAATCAGCCTGAAGTCAAAGACGAGCTCGGTGTGCCCGCGAGCGTCGTCGCGGCGTTGCCTATTGTCGTTGGCCATCCCGCGGAACGACCCGATGCGACGATGCGGAACCCGCCGCGGGTGCTGTACCGACGCTGATCCGGACGAGCAGAGGACGCGAATCATGGCGAACGCCGGCCTGGTCATCGTGAACGGCGCCGAGCGCGCGGTCCGCGCTGGGGCCGACGAATGGCTGCTCGGCTGGCTGCGGGATGATCTCGGCATCACCGGCGCGAAATATGGGTGCGGGGAGAGCGCCTGCGGAGCCTGCAGCGTCTTGATCGACGGTGAACTCGCGCGTGCGTGCGTCGTATCGACATCGGACGTCATCGGCCGTTCTGTGACGACGATCGAGGGACTTTCGACCGACGAGAAGATGCATCCGGTGCAGCGAGCTTTCGTCGAGGCCGGTGCAATGCAGTGCGGCTTTTGCACGCCCGGTATGGTGGTCGCGGCGGTCGCGCTTCTCAAAATGCAGTCGGATCCGACCGATGAGGAGATCGCGCGGTGGATGGCACCGAACGTCTGCCGCTGTTGCGCCTATCCGCGGATCATGGCGGCGATACGGCGCGCCGGCGAGTTCGGCGAATCAGAGCCGAATCCACCGCTCGAGCCGGCTCATGATGCTGGGATTGAGGCGCGCCCGCGCGTACCGTGGGATCTCGTTGCCGCCCGCGACCGTGACTACTTCGATGTCCTCGGCGACGGGCTCGTCGAGATCGCCACACCGCGTCCGACAAAACCGGGGATGTGGGCTCCAACCGGCGGCGCATGGGTTCATTTCTCGGTCAACGGTGCGGTCACCGCGTTCACGGGCAAGGTGGAGGTCGGGCAGGGCACGCGGCGCGCGATGCGCATCATCGTGGCCCAGGAACTTGGCGTCCCACTCGCGGACGTGCGACTCGTAATGGGAGACACCGACGTCTGTCCGTTCGACGTCGGAACCTTTGGCAGTCTCTCGATGCCGAGCGCGGCCACCGATTTGCGGCGCGCGGCCGCGGCGACGCGCAACGCCCTGCGCCGCATCGGCGAACTCGCACCCGGGACGCGTCGCCTCGAGATCATCGAACCCGACGACATCATCACAGCGGCCACCGGTTCGAGCGTCGTCAGCGACGCGTTGGGCGGTGGCGACCCGATGGCGGTGACCGGCGCGAAGCGATTTGTCTCCGACCTCAGTCGTCCCGGCATGCTTTACGGCCGGGTCCTTCGTCCGCCTCGACTCGGTGCGCGACTACACGAGGTCGACGTCTCGTCGGCTCGCGCCATGTCCGACGTGACGGTGGTCGTCGACGGTGACCTCGTCTGCGTTGCGGCACCGACTCAAGCGTCCGCGCGTGCCGCGATTGACGCGATCGACGCCGAGTGGGACTTCGACGACACGATCGCCGAAGTTGACCTCGAGACGCATCTGCGAACCCATCCTGTATCTGTCGAGGGCTGGGGCGGCGCCTATGCGCACGACCTGGGTGACTTCGACGGCGGGTTCTCGGTCGCCGCCATACAGCTTGCACGCACGTACACAACGGCATACGTCGCGCACGCACCAATCGAGACCCGCGTCGCACTCGCTGAATGGGACGATGACCGCCTGACGGTCTGGACCGGCACGCAACAACCGTTCGGGGTGCGACGTTCGCTCGCGGAGGCACTCGCGATCGATGAAGGCCGCGTTCGTGTGATCGTCCCGGATACCGGCACCGGCTTCGGCGGCAAGCACGAGCCGGACGTCGCTATCGCCACCGCGCTGCTCGCCCGCGCGGCAGGCTCGCCGGTGAAGCTGCAATGGACCCGCGAGGAGGAGTTCACCTGGGCCTACTTTCGGCCGGCCGCCATCATCGACGTCCGGGCCGGCGCGACGTCCGACGGCCAGATCACCGCGTGGGAGTTCATCAACATCAACGCAGGAAGCGCCGCCATCGGGACTCCGTACGAAGTCGCGAGCCAGCGACTGCGGTTCCAACCAGCCGAGTCCCCATTGCGGCAAGGCGCATACCGGGCGCTCGCCGCGACTGCGAACAACTTCGCTCGAGAATCGGCCATCGACGAGCTCGCCCACGAACTGCGTATCGACCCATTGCAGCTCCGGCTGCACCACCTCCGCGACGAACGGCTCGCCGCAGTGCTACGCGCCGCGACGGACCGCTTTGGATGGGACGAACCGCAACGCGACGTCGGCTATGGCATCGGGCTCGCGGCCGGGCTGGAGAAAGGCGCCCGGATCGCGACCTGCGTCCTTGTTCATGTCGACGGCAATCAACTCAACGTTCTCCGCGTCGTGACCTCCTTCGAGTGTGGTGCCATCGTCGATCCCGACAACCTCCGGAACCAAATCGAAGGAGCCACCATTATGGGCCTCGGAGGAGCGATGTTCGAAGCAGTGCATTTCGACGCCGGTCACATCCTCGACCCGACGTTCACCCGCTACCGGGTCCCGCGCATGACCGACGCGCCACCCATCGAGATCGTCCTCCTCGACCGGCCCGAACTTGCATCGGCAGGCGCCGGAGAAACACCGATCATCACGATCGCGCCCGCACTCGCCAACGCACTCTTCAATGCGACCGGTCGCCGAATCCGCTCACTACCACTACTCGAACACGACCAACTTCGGACGACAAGCGAGCCAAGCTGATCGAGTCGCCGGACACGTGAAACGAAACGCGACGCATACCTGTCCCCGAACGCGCGTCCCAACATCCCGCACCAGGGGCGTCTCATAACGCCGGCTCGGCGGCCTTCGTTAGACGGTCGATCACTCCTTATCCCACACGTCCCACGAAGCCACCGGGACTCGGCGCCACCCCAACGCGGCTCACGGCGGCGCGGATCGAAACGACTCTTCCGGCCGCGTTCATGCGCCGTCGGCGAGCTGCGAGCGGTCTCGACTCGGGACGGTGGGGTGGTGGTACGACCAAGTATGAGGGCTGACCCCCTTGGCCGGCAGCAACGACCGGCGAGATACTCGCGATCGAGCAGGCCGCACGATCGCCGAAGTGCAGGAGACAACTCATGACTCGCATGTTTTGGCCGGCAGTGGTGGTAGCGGTCATCGCACTGTTCTTCCTGATCGCAGGAATTGGACCGCTGTTGCTCGACATCGTGTTGCTGTTGCTGGCCATCGTGGTCGCTGTGAGGAGCAGGACTAGTCGTCAGAAATCAGGCACGTAGGCGCGACGACACACGCGGCGCCGAGAACGCGGGTGGGGTGTCCCATATCGCGCATCCCGAGACGACGCGCCCGGAGTATCCCAGTTCGCCGGCTATCGGACGCTTCTCAGACGTCCGGCGCGGGCGGGCGCTGCCTTGCGCGAGCGCGAGCTACCTGTCGGAGCTCGTCGGTCCGGGAGTCCAGAACTTCGCGCCCGCAGATCCACTCGCAGCCTGGAGGTCGGGTCGGGGTAGCACCGAGCTCCTCGTAGATCGTCAGTCGTGCAGGAGATCGGCGAGGACGTCTGCGAAGAGCGAGCCGACCGTTCGGAGCTCGTCGATGCTGACCGCAGCCATGTCGGGAGATCCGGTGGCAAGCCATCGGCGCGTCTGGCTGGCGTTGGTATCGAACACTTCGCGCGCACGGGAGACGCACCATCCGCCAAGTCCGTCAGGTGCCGTCGCGAGCTCGCGGGCGATGCTTCCGTCACGATCGTGTGCGGCCAGGAGCCGGTGTGCGTCGTACGCGTCCGACGCGCGCTTGTTCAGCACGTTCGCTCGACGTTGTTGCATCGCTCGCAGCTTCATCGCAACGAGAGCGGCGGGCGTCGCGACGCGGGCTGTCGCTCGTGTCGAGACGTCATGTGCATCCCGCGCCTCGATCGTCAGTAAGGTCGCCGACGAGAGGCCGTAGGTGTGGGTGATCACGAACATCGTGTCGTCGACGTCGACGGGAAGTTGATCTGGTTCGTAGTCGCTCACGGCGATGAGATCGATATGCACATCGCCGAGGTCGACGCCGTTACGACTGCGGGTTGCTCCGTGCTCGAGCAGCACCGCAATCGGAACGTCGGGAGTGCCGTCCTCGGTCCACGTGACCGCGTCGAGGTCGTCGGTGACCCGGTGGGCTGTCGCGAGGCGAACCATCACGGCGAACCCGACGATGACCGCGTGGCGGCCGATCGAGATCTCGGAAAGTTGCCGGAGTGCGGTCGTGTAGCCAACTAGATGGTCGCCGGCGCCGGATCGCAGGACGACGGTCGGCTCGCCGTCGCCGCTCACCATGAGCGACGGAAGCCTTCGGGTCCAAACGGCGTCCACGCCGCAAGAATCTCGGGACCGCGTGCGCGATCGCGGGCGATCACCAGCGCGGCGTACAGCGGATGCGTCACGAGCCACTCCGTATCGGGCATCCGATAGCGGCAATCGGTGGCGAACGGCACCGGCGCGACCGCGACGGTGGCCGCTCTTTCGGTGAAGTCATCTACGCGCCCCAACAGATGAACCGCACGGTCGAGATCCCGGCGGGTCGGCACGTAGAAGTCGGGCGGATAGTCGGCGGTCACAGTGATGTGTGCGCCCCATGCGATCGCACCGAGCGTGTCCGTGAGCGCCCAACCCGACGCGGTGGGGTCATCGGCGCGCAGCCCAAGTATTTCGGCGGCTGCCGGTTGTGGCGCGACTGCTAGGGGAACAACGTCGGGCGTCCACGATTCTGTGAGCGCGTCGAAGGTCACCGACTCGAGTGGCCGGCCGTCATCGTCGAGGAGGCCGGTGTCAATGAGCGACGCTCGGGCATTCGACAGTGCGACGTGGCTGAGCCCGGCGCGCCGTGCGACTTCGCGCAACACGGGCGTTTCGTCGGGTCGTTCTAGCGCGGCCGCGAGGTACGCGACTCCGGCCCGGCTGCGGATCGGGCCGCGAGCACGGTCGCGACCCGGGCCGAGACGCGGCGTGACCTGGCTGCGGATCAGATAGTCGTCGCCCACCCGCAGGCTCAGCTCGCCTCGGCGATCAAGCCAGCCCCAGCCGGCAGCGTCGAGGAGCGCACGGGCGTCGCGGCTGATGCGATCCGCGACGAGGACGTGCAACTTGCTGGGCGTCGCGTCCGATATCGACCCGGCGACCGATGACGCCGACGCCACCGCCACCGAGTGCAACGCGACCGGCACGCGACCCCTCCCCGGGCGAATGACGAGGTCGACGTCAGAAGGGCGATCGAAGGGCACGCCCAGTTCGCGCAACGCCGCATCGAGATCATCAACGGCGGCTGCATCCTGGTCGTGGCGCGTGGTTCGCACAGTTGCCCCTTTGGTAAGTGGTAATGAATACGTTACCACTTACCAGTCCGAGAAGGTCCAGGTCAGAGGTCGAGAGCTTTTCGCAGGCGGGCGACATCCATGAGGCCAGGACCGTCGCCGAAGCTGTCGAGCAGTCGCTCGAGCTCGTGGCGACCGATCGGGTCTATCGCCGCCTCGCGCGGCGTGAGGCCGCCAAGCGCGGGAACGTGGTCGTCGAGCCAGCGACGTTCGAGTTCGCCGGAGATCTGCTCACGCACGTCGGCCATCTCCGGGTCGTCGAGCAGGTTGGGCGCCGGCGGCGCGCCCGTGGCGCGATGAGCTTCCAGCGCTTCGTCGAGATCGCGGATGTCGTGATCGACCAGTTCCGCGGTCGGGATCAACGAGCCGACAAGCTCGACCAACTCCTCGGCGCGACGGTCGGAATTCACCTCACCGTGCAGGAGTTGCCCGGTGATCGTGAGCGTCAAGATCGCCGTCCGCTGCTGGTTGGCGCTGTCGCGTATCAACACGTAGCCATCGTCGTCCTCGGTCAGCGCGGGATGGGTGCCGAGCGCGCGCCGCGCGGCATCCGGGTCCACGAGCTCCCACAGGAGCTCGTGGAACTGCAGAGGCTCACCGTCGGTGTTCTGCATCTGCGGCGGGGCGAGGCAGCGCCCGATGAGCTCGGCGATGTCGAACGGATCCGGATGGTCGAGCGCGTCGAGGACCTCATCGCGCAGTCCGCTGACCTTCACGAAGCCGGAATACGCGCGCCACGTATCGCCGACAGGGAGTGGCCGACCCAACAAGAGATTACCGCGGCGAGTCTGCGATTCGGCGCTCGTGTTGGTCACGGTGATGCGCTCACCGGTCCGAAGATCGCGCAGCTTCAGGTAGGTCGGCCCGGCCTCGTCGACTTCGAACAGGCTGCGTTCGATGAGTTGCCAACGCGCGGCGAGGAGCGCCTCGTCGTCGGGCAGCACGGCGTCGCGCTCGGCGAAAAACGACTCACTGACTCCACCTTCGCACAGCGCGATGTCTGCGACGAGTGGAGTGTCGAGCAAGTCGATCAAGAACTCGTAGCCTTGCCCGCCGGCCGCGCTGACCTGGTCGGCGAGCATGGCGACAAGCCTTCGGTTGTGGTCACGCAGGTAGCGGTGATGCTTCGCGTAGAGCCAAGAGGCCCGATCGATTAGCGCGTGCCGTTCCTTGCCGAGATGGCATGCCTTGTACTTACGGCCCGAACCACACGGACATCGGTCGTTGCGGCCGACGTGCGCCGGCGGCCGATGACGAGCGAACTCCACGACCTCCAGGAAGAGCTCGTACCCGTCGTCACCACCTGGAACTTCTTGTTCGTCATCATCGACCTCGTCGTCGACCCCCGCTCGCCGGAGCAATCCAACCGCTTCCAACGCATCGCCGGCATCCGCACGAAATCCGGCTAACCCGATCAGCGCGAGCGGGTGTTCCGCCCCGGTCGCGACTGCAGCAGCGAGCGCGGCGAGCGCGCCTTCGGGGTCGCCTGCGAGATCGAGTGCCCGGCCCTCCAACCAGCGTGCGCCCGCGCCATCTTCTGGCGACAGTTCGGCGACGATCGAGCGAGCGAAGGCCGCGAGATCGAGCGGTGGTGTTTCCTGATCGAGATGATGGCCCAGCAGCGCGCGACACACGGCGGGATCATCGAGTGCGACCGCACACGCGATCGACGCGGCCCGCGCTTGCTCCGTTGGGCCGAGCGGGTCCGCGATGCCCGACATCGCCGCTTGGCTCATCGCGATCACGAACTCGGCCCAGTCGACCTGCTCACCTTCGAGGCCATGGTGTGACGCCACCCGATTGCGCCGGTACCACCGGTGCAGCGCCCCAAGATCGGCGTCGGCGCGCAAAACCGCATAGTGGTCGCGGACCAATCCCGCCGCCGCGAGCAGCGAATCGACCGGCGGAATCGGATGCGCGGCGAACACCTCACGATTCGCTACGAGCGATTCCCAAAACAGCTCCTCGACGTTCATCTGCGTGAGATCGACAGGATCGTCCGCGAACATGTCGCGCAACTCCTCGAACTCCGCGTGTCCCTCGAACGTCGCGCGCACCGCGGCGACAATCTCGACCGGGACCTTCGGCTCCCCCGCCGGCGCGAGGTGCAGCGCCGTACCGTCAACACGTACCTCAACGTTGCCGCCGGCGTAGGCGTCGAGCCATCCCGGCGGACCGATGAGCACGTCCGCGTCCAGGTCGTCGTCGACGTCGAGCACTTGACCCGATGCACCCAAGGTGAGGGTCGTGTCGACGACCCACCACCCGAGCAGCGCCAGATCGGGCTCGAGGGCCAGCGCGCCGACCTTTGCACCGGCTTCGTCAATCGCGGTGATCCAGCGTGTGCCGTCGAGGTACGCGGCCACACCGACCCAGCCTGCGTCCAGCTCGACGAACGCCGAGGAGCCGTCGAGCACCTCTCCGAGCCGATCGGCACCATCGGGACCGACATCAATCCCAGCACCTTGCAGTTCGCCGGTAAGGGCGTCGGCAGTCAAGCACCGTCGACCCAACGCGTCGATTGCCGCACGACGGATCCGGTGATCACTCGCGGGGAGCGCCGTCACGATCAGAGTCTCGCGCCCAAGGTGGGTACCTCAGCAACCCGTCAAGCACCTCGACGAACCTGCCCCACTGTCCTCACGCTCGGCGGTAGGTCTGCACGCACCTCACTGGTAGGTCTGCACGGCAGGTCTGCACGGCAGGTCTGCACGGCACCTCTGCACTTCGGGGAGATGGCCCGCGTCGACATCGACGCGCGTTCGGGGACACCGGCGGCCGGATTGGACGCGACCCGAACCGTCGTTCGGGTCGCTTCGCGATTACCTGAGCGGAGCGCGTGCCGCCGTCGCGGGGTCTCGGGAGAACGGCGCTTCTCTAAGAACTGGCTGACAAAGAGTTGAGCACGGCGACCTCTGGGAAAGTCGCCGGCGCGCCGTATCCGTGCTCGGCTAGCCAACGAATCTCCATCAGACTTCGCAACGACCAGTACGCGCGAATCACGTCGACCTCGACGTCGCCGCCGTAGCCCGCGATGACATCGTCGAGCCGCTCCTCGTGCGCGAGAGTCAGCGTGGCGAGGTCGTACATCGCATCGCCGTGGCCGCCCTCGGACCAGTCGACGACGCCGGTCACCTCGTCACCGTCGACGAACACGTGGACGATCTGCAGGTCGCCGTGGATGAACACCGGTGTCCACGGCCGCAGCGCCGCCTCCGCGACCTGACGATTGCGCAGGACGACGTCGGCGGACACGACACCGTTGGCGACGAGCCACTCGCACTCCGCGTCGAGTTTCGGCGGGAACTCAAACGTGCCCCGACTGCTGCGAGCGGGTTGCTGCTGACACTGGCTACTGGGCCACGGCGGAGGAGGCGCGTCGTGCAGGGTGCGGACGGCGGCGCCTGCCGCAACCCACGCCGCCGAAGACGCGGGCGAGGGCTCTTGAAGCAGGCCGAGCGCCGCTCCGGGAACCGCGGCGAGCGCCAGTACCGGCGGCTTGCGCCACAGGACCTCGGGGGTGGGGATCGGCGCCCTCGCCATGACCTCGACCTCTCGGTCGATGCGCGTTTGTTCCGTGTCGATCTTCAGGAATACGTCGCCGACGCGCAGCGTCGCGCGCTCCCGATGCGCGACAACGACCTCGATCTCCTGCATGTCGTCGATCATTGCCCCCCTGCCACCGACGGCGCAGAGACTATTGGGAGCCGCCGATTGCCCGAGCCCACAACTCGACGCCGGAGTCATACTCGGGTGGTGACATCAAACCTGCGTGCTCGGGCGTGTGTGTGCCTGCTCGTGTCGGTGGGTCTGGTGGCGTCAGTCATGGTTAGTGTTGCTTCTTCGGCGGGCGCCTCGCCGTCGTGGTCGATTGTGACGAGCCCCAGTCCCGCCGAGAGCGTCCTGAATGGGGTGTCGTGCGTGACCGCGTCGGACTGCTTTGCCGTCGGCGGTGCTGGGGGCGGCCGCATGACGTTGGTGGAGCGATGGGACGGGACGAGCTGGTCGGTCGTCGCGAGCCCCAATCCGGGCACGGAGGCGAACTGGCTGTCTGGGGTGTCGTGCGTGAGCGCGACGGACTGTGTCGCCGTCGGCTCCACCATCACCAAGGCCAGCGAGACCCCGTACAAGACGTTGGTGGAGCAGTGGGATGGCATCGGTTGGTCGGTCGTCGCGAGCCCCAATCCGATCAGCAACCGATATGGTGGCTACCTGCAAGCGGTGTCGTGCTCGGCCGCAACGAGCTGCTTCGCGGTCGGCACCTACATCCTCAACGACGATAACAGCCACACGTTGGTGGAGCGGTGGGACGGCCTCCGCTGGTCGATCGTCCCAAGCCCGAACGGCACCGGGATCCAGGCCAACTCCCTGTTAAGCGTGTCGTGCCCGACCGCGCAGTTCTGCGTCGCGGTCGGCCCTGCGGATAACACCCACGGCGAACCCGTTCCATTGGTGCAGCGTTGGAACGGGACACGATGGTCGAACGACACGACCGTCGCTCCCGCCGACTTGATTGCCGTGTCGTGCGCAACTGCAACGAGTTGCATCGCTGTGGGAACGAAGTCCGAGCGCATCCTTGAGGGGCAGGCCGAGCAATGGAATGGCACACGTTGGTCAATCGTCCCGGCTCCTGGTCCCGGTCTTGTCAACCTGACATGCGTGAGCGCGACGAACTGCACCGCGGTCGGCGCCAACCTGACCTGGCAATACACAGGCGTTCATGTGCCTGTCGAGCTACCACAGACCCTGGTGAAGCAATGGAACGGCACCGCGTGGACCATCACGCCAACCCCGAACCCGTACAACACCGCGCTACGCGCAGTGTCGTGCCCCACCGCGACCGACTGCGTCGCAGTGGGGTCGCTGGTGCACAAGGCGGCGACACTGTTCGAGCAATACACAACGACAACTGCCCCACCTCCGATTGTCGCGATCGCCGCGACACCGTCAGGTCTCGGTTCCTGGCTGGCCGCGTCCGACGGCAGCGTCTCCACTGTCGGCGAGGCACGTTTCTACGGTCCGATCGTCCCGCTCGATTTGAACAAACCGATTGTCGGTATGGCCGCACCACCCTTCGGTCACGGCTACTGGCTCGTCGCATCCGACGGCGGCATCTTCAGTTTTGGTGACGCACGTTTCTACGGCTCGACCGGCGCGAAGACTTTGAACAAGCCGATCGTCGGGATCGCCGCAACACCGTCCGGTCACGGCTACTGGCTCGTCGCATCCGACGGCGGCATCTTCAGTTTTGGTGACGCACGTTTCTACGGCTCGACCGGCGCGAAGACTTTGAACAAGCCGATCGTCGGGATCGCCGCAACACCGTCCGGTCACGGCTACTGGCTCGTCGCATCCGACGGCGGCATCTTCACGTTCGGCAACGCACCCTTCCACGGCTCGACCGGCGGGCTCAATCTGACCGGATCAATCGTCGGGCTGACCGCAACATCGGCCCGCGGTCACTACTTGCTCGCGGAGTCCGACCAACAGACCTTCGCGTTCTAAACAACCGACGAAGGCACCGCGACTACACGCGCAAGGCGAGAGCAGGATCCCGGTGGCCGAGTTGGGTCTGGATCATCTTCACCGACGCTCCCGCCCGCGCGGCCAAAGATGCGTAGGTGTGGCGCAGAGAATGCACCGGCCACGGCCCCGGGTAG
>Ga0265313_10002176_pt1 | contig 17378 bp, 16 predicted proteins | sample 4123metaG_FD_203122 | JGI IMG/M metagenome (GOLD analysis project Ga0265313, IMG submission 203122) | Rhizosphere microbial communities from Carex aquatilis grown in University of Washington, Seatle, WA, United States - 4-1-23 metaG | ecosystem: Host-associated > Plants > Roots > Rhizosphere >...
CTGGAAGTCCCGGTCCAGAGCGGGCCGGCCCACGGTGTCCCCGGAGATCCAAGAGCTGATCCGGGAGATGAGCCGGGCCAACTGCTTGTGGGGCGCACCGCGGATCCATGGCGAACTGCTCAAGCTCGGCATCGAGATCGCCCAATCGACGGTCGCCAAGTACATGATCAGGCGCTCCAGACGACCGGGGCAGGGGTGGAAGACCTTCCTGCGCAACCACGCGGGCGGGATTGCGGCAGCCGATCTCTTCGTCGTGCCGACGATCGGCTTCAAATTGCTCTATGGCCTGGTCATCCTGGGTCACGGGCGGCGGAGGTTAATTCATCATGCGGTGACGGCTCATCCGACTGCGGAGTGGATCGCTCAACAGTTGGTCGAGGCATTTCCTTGGGATCAGGCACCTGAATATCTCGTGCGAGACCGTGGTGCCGCCTATGGTGATGTTGTGAAGCGTCGTCTGCGTGGCCTGGGTATCCGAGACCGCCCCACCGCTCCTCGCTCGCCCAAGCAAAACGCGCATGTGGAGAGATTGATCGGCACGATACGACGCGAGTGCTCCGACCATGTGATGGTGTTGGGCGAGACACATCTGCGCCGCATCATGTGCAGTTACGCCGACTACTACAACCAAGCCCGCACGCATTTGTCTCTACGAAAGGACGCACCGGTCAGCCGCTCTATCGAGCGACTTGGCCGGATCATTGCGGAGCCCGCGGTCGGTGGCCTGCATCATCGCTATGGGCGAATCTAATTTTCGGCAGGCACAGGCGGCGCAGCAACGAGTCGGGCCTTTTCGCCACCCACAGGATTTGGCGCCGCATCCGCCCTGTGCTATTGTGTCCACCATCGGGCCGAAATTCAAACCAAGCGGCGATCTCCGATATGGCGGCGCCGTTGGCGACAAGCATCCTTGTGAGACGCGACTGTCCTCTTCGATACACCGCGCTTACCGCTCCGGTGTTACCAAATGCCCATGCGCAAAATTCTCTGATGGGGACTCGCCGGTATTGGATTCGTAATCGTCGCAGTGTTCGCCGCGATCATTGGCGCAATCGGCACGTACTTCGTATGCCACCACTTATTTGCGTAGGGCACTCCCTTTCGACGTTAAGGATTCTCCACGTTCCCGGTCGTGTTCAGTTCTGAACGCCGCCATGGCAGGGCTTCATCCAGAATGGGCTTCAACCCAGTTGGGGGACATGACCATGAGAGAACGTCTGGAAAGCCGAGACTACTCGAACACCTTCGCTGCTGAAGCCTCGGACACGCTGCGGTACATTCTGAGTCAGTTGGGAATTGCCGCAGAGTTTCATCCTCACCCCGACACGGCAAAGCCTCTCGATCTTGCAGATACCCTTGACCTCCTGGAGACCTTTGCGTCGCGGCTCAATCGCAAGAGTCGGGGCAGAACGACACCCGTCATGGAAATGGCCCTCGCCCGCGCCGCCCATGTGCTCAACCTGAACGGCCGCGCTACCGAATTCCTCGGGTATTAGGCGCGGCCCATGTTCGCCGGCTGCCGCAACTCCGTCCCGATCTGTGCCCTATTGCACAGACACATTTCTCGCCATCGGCAAGCTACCAGGCGCTGCAACGACTCATCGAACCCCAACGTGGGAGGCGAAGGTGAATTTGGACCTTTGGATCATCAAGGAGAGTATCGTGCGCTACGGCCAGCTTCTCCGCACGGAACAAGATGAGGGTAAACGCACGGAGATACAAAGGCAACAGGCCGAGGCGTGGCGGCGGCTGGCAGAACGCATGCCAAAGCAAAAATAGCTTGCTGGACGTCAGCCATCTCTCTCGTCGCATTCACCAGTGATATGGTGGGACTGGTAGAGTTGGCTGTCAGGCGCCCATCATTCAGCATAAAACCTGGCTCTGAAAGCGGGTCATCCGGTGGATATCGGCTAAGATTTCTCGTGGCCCGAAGATCGGAACGCAGTTGACCAACTGGCGCAACGCGGGATTCTTTCTTGTCCTTCACCTATTGGCTATTTTGGCGTTCCTGCCTTGGTTCTTCAGCCGGGCGGGCGTAGCGGTCTGCATTCTCGGCATCTTCGTGTTCGGGATCATGGGCATCAACGTCGGCTATCACCGGCTGTTGACCCATCGCGGCTTCACCTGCCCGAAGTGGCTCGAACGCACGCTCGCCATATTGGGCTGCTGTTCCGGCCAGGATTCGCCTGCCTTTTGGGTCGCGGTCCATCGCCGGCATCACAAACATGCCGATGAGCTTCCGGACCCGCACAGCCCGGTGCGCGGATTCTTCTGGGGCCATGTCGGCTGGCTGCTGACCAAGAGCGCGGATCTCAACCGCCATCCGCTCATCGACCGCTATGCAAAGGACCTCAAGCGCGACCCGTTCCACGCCTGGCTGGTGAAGAGCGACCATTGGATCTTCATTGCCATCCTGTCATGGCTGCTGCTTTTCACGGGCGGATTCGGCATTGCGGCATTGTGGGGCGCGGGCGCCAAGGAAGCGGTCCAGTTCGGGCTCAGCCTCTTCATCTGGGGCGCCGTGGTACGGACCCTGCTGGTGCTGCACACGACATGGTCGGTCAATTCAGTGGCCCATCTGTGGGGTTACCGCAACTACGCGACGCCCGACGACAGCCGCAACAATTGGCTTGTCGGGATCCTCGCCAACGGCGAGGGCTGGCACAACAACCACCATGCCGATCCCCGCTCCGCGCGGCACGGTCACAAGTGGTGGGAACTCGACCTGTCCTGGCTCGTAGTCCGGATCATGATGACTCTCGGTCTCGTGAGCGACGTAGCGCTGCCGTCACCGGGGCTCGCGGCGAAATTCAATGCCGTCGGCGGCCGGCTGGCGGCCGGGCCCGTCGATGGGCCGCAAACGGACAGCATCGGGAAACAAATGGGGCGAGAGCGGGAATGATTCCGGCGCTGGCTGCGCCTGTCATGCCATGAGGCTCTCGATCTGACGGAGGTCTACAACAACTATCACTACGACATCCCAACTGCGCTCAATCCCGAGTTAAATTCTCTTCAGGAGTTGCTTCGCTTGGCGGATCAACTCCCGACGATGTCGCCGTGCAAAGAGGCGGTGGGATAAATCGGGCTTTTGCCGGGCGTTTGAGGCGTTTAGTTGCCGTTGGACCTGCCGTCCGCCTTGGGTTCTGGGAGTTTCTCGCCGGTCAGGATATTCTGAATTTCCTCATTGGTGATGCCGTAGTGACGAAGTTCGGCCACGCTCGGCAATTTATGCAGCCGTAGCTTGGCGTCGAGGTCCCGGAGGGCTAGCTTCTTGCGGGGCATGCCGTCGAGTTAGAATCCCTAGTGCAAAGTGCAAATTGGGCCGCGAAGTCTTAGGGTTCCCCCGTTGCGTGGCCGCCTCGACAAGAACGCGTGAAGAGGAAATTTATTCCCTTCACCGTCATATTCGAATCTGACGCAACCTCATCATATTTCCCGATCGCAAGGGACCTCCGACGCCGACATCCTCCGTGCCGCCAAGCTGCGGATTGGCTAGCAGGAGGAGGCCGCCGCTGCGGGCAGTTTGCACCCATTTGACCAAGCCCGATGAACCCGACACGCATTTCCGTTTCTCCAGTGTTAACTCGGTCTACCTATGGTGGCCCAGAACCGCAGCCGTCGGCTCCCGAAGGCCAGCCATAATGGTTATGAGATTCACCATTGAAGTGGTGGCCTCAGTATAGGCGGCCGCATCGCGAAATGTGGCGGTTCTTCGGCGTTGCGTATGCACGGCGAGGTCGCCGGTGGCTCGGGCATGCTTTCGGACGAATTATTTGCGCTGCCGGCAAGTGCCTCAACAATGTATTCCTCGCGCATACGCATGGCATCCGTACTGCTGGCCTGTACTTCATCGAGCGTCCCGTGAATCTTGGCATCATACACTGCGTGAGCCGGCGAGATCAGTGTCTCCCGGCAGAGCATACCTACGGCCTGAAATTGCTCTTCGGTGTTGGCAGTCTCGGGGCGCATGCGCGTTTGGGTCACGGCTCGACTAACAGGCGCCCAGCCTGTTGGTGGAGGCTGTTCCTGCCTCAGCTGACCCACTGGCCGCTTTTGAACGCTGCGCACGAGTTCCCCAAACAAACCGTTCACGAAAGATCTGCGGGACCGTCGAGATGGCACGTCTCCGCTAGTTCAGAACCCGTACCAGTCCCAAAGGTCCCTATAAGGAACGGGGTTTGTGATCTCGCGACGAGCCAATTCAAACACAATTTGGTCGTAGATGATGGCAAATTCGGTCTGCACCGCCGGCAATATGGCGCAAACGCCGCCAAATCCACGGTGCCGCCTGCCCATATGTCCTGGGGTAGTCGGTGCACCGTGCCGGCCGATGTCTGTGAGCGTGGATTTCGATGAGGAATTCGACAGTGATTGGCAGTCTGTACGGATACCACGTTGCTGGGAGGGGGAGGGGAACGGCGTTGGGGTGCCTAGGCTGCTCTAGGCTGCTCTAGGCTGCGGGTGGGGCCAGCTTTACTCGCTTGCGGAAGTTGTGAGCGGTAGCGGCTCGAACGAACTGCTCCGAGCGCCACACAGTCCTCTCAATCGCGGGTGATCGAGCCGCGGGATGCGCTTCAGGCTCACGGACACTGCCATCGCCGATTGGCCGAGCGCCAGCGTTCCATTCTGAACAGCCCCCGCGCCGGAAGCCGGTAAACTCCGACTGAACTTAAAGGTGACTCCATGACATTAACGACGGTGCCAAATCCGGCAACGCGGCGTCTATCAATGCCGACAACGGCGCCAGCGATGAAGGCTCTAGTATATCAAGCCGTGGGCAAGAAGGCCCTGGAAGATCGGCCCAAGCCGAAAATCGCCGCTCCGAGTGATGCGATTGTCAAAATATCGAAGACGACGATTTGCGGCACCGACCTCCACATCCTCAAGGGCGATCTCCCATCCTGTCAGCCTGGCCGTATTCTGGGCCACGAAGGCGTCGGCGTCGTTGACGAGGTTGGCCCTGCCGTCACGGTGTTCAAGCCTGGCGATCATGTCCTGATTTCCTGCGTCAGCGCCTGCGGCACGTGCGTCTATTGCCGTAAGCAGATGTACTCGCATTGCACCACAGGCGGCTGGATCCTCGGAAACACCATCGACGGCACCCAGGCCGAGTTCGTTCGCATTCCGCACGCGGATATAAGCCTCTATCCCATTCCCGCTGGCGCCGATGAAGAAGCGCTGGTGATGCTCAGCGATATCCTGCCGACGAGTTTCGAGTGCGGCGTTCTCAATGGCAAGGTAGAGCCAGGAAGCACTGTCGCTATTGTCGGCGCGGGGCCGATCGGTCTCGCCGCATTGCTCACCGCCCAGTTTTACTCGCCGGGCGAAATCATCATGGTCGATCTCGACGACAATCGTCTGGAAGTCGCAAAACGCTTCGGCGCTACATCCGCCGTCAACAGTACAGACGGAAAGGCCGCTGAAGCGATCATGAAGATGACCGGCAAGCGCGGCGTCGACACCGCCATCGAAGCGGTCGGCATTCCGTCTACGTTTGAGCTATGCGAAAAAATCGTCACCGCTGGCGGCCACATCGCCAACATCGGCGTGCACGGCAAGAAGGTCGATCTCCATCTGGAGAGCCTCTGGGACCGTAACATCTCCATCACCACCCGGTTGGTGGATACGGCGACGATCCCGATGCTCTTCAAGACGGTCTCGTCTCACAAGATCGACCCCAAGCTACTGATCACGCATCGCTTCAAACTCGACAAAATTCTCGATGCCTACGAGACCTTCGGCAACGCCGCCAAGACAAAAGCGCTCAAAGTTATCATCGAGGCTTGAAGCATGATTTGAGTCGAGGGTGCATCGCAAGCATCGGCCATGTTCTCGGCTGGAGCTGCGACGCCCGCATTAGTTTCCGCAATGCCATATCAAAAAGGACAAGCACATGAACATCCAAGCCGTTAGGGCAGCCGAATACCAGAGCACCAATCCCGCGACCGGCGAGGTCCTCAAGAAATTTGAGAGCCTGACCGACAAGGAACTTGAGGCCAAGATCGCGACGGCCGAAACCTGTTTCGAAATCTGGCGGCACAAGACCTACGCCGAGCGCGCGGTCATCGTGGCCAAGGCGGCGGGTCTGCTGCATGCCAAGGCCGCCGAGTTCGCGCATACGATGACACTCGAGATGGGCAAGCGCATCAGCGAGGCTCTCGGAGAGGTCGAGTTCAGCTCGAATATTCTCTCCTATTACGCCAAAAACGCCGAACGCTTTCTGGCGCCAGTAAAGCTTCATCCGTCGCTCGGCGAAGGCCACATGGAGAGCAGCCCGATTGGTGTGGTCTTTTGCGTGGAGCCGTGGAATTTTCCCTACTACCAGCTTGCCCGAGTCGCCGGTCCACATTTGATGGCGGGCAACGTCGTGCTGGTGAAGCACGCCGGCATCGTGCCGCAATGCGCCATCGCCTTCGAGAAGCTGTGGATCGACGCGGGTGCGCCCGTCGGACTGTATACCAATCTCCTGATCTCGCACGATCAGTCGGATCGTGTCGTCGATGATGAGCGTATCAAAGGTGTGGCTCTGACCGGCAGCGTCGCAGCTGGCAGAAGCATCGCGGCGCGGGCCGGAAAGAACCTGAAACCGTCGTCGATGGAACTCGGCGGCAGCGACGCATTCATCGTCCTGGAAGACGCCGATCTCGACCACACCATCAAGTGGGCGGTCTGGGGCCGGATGTACAATACGGGGCAGACCTGTTGTGCCGCAAAGAGGTTCGTCGTCGTCGAAAAGCTGGCCGACAAGTTCCTGGAGAAGTTCAGAGCTGCGCTTGTCGCTCTGAAGGCAGGGGACCCGCTGGATGAAAAGACCACACTGGGACCTTTGTCCTCGGAATCGGCGTTGACCGACCTTTTGAAGCAGGTCGATGGTGCGATCTCCCATGGAGCGAAGGTGCTCATCGGCGGCAAGCGCATTGATCGTCCTGGATCGTACATGGAACCGACAATCCTGACCGACATCAGGCCGGACAACCCGGCTTTCCGACAAGAATTCTTTGGCCCGGTCGCGCTGTTTTTCCGGGTCAAGGATGAAAACGAGGCGATCGCACTTGCCAACGATTCCGACTTCGGATTGGGCGGCTCCGTGTTCACCAAGGATATTGCCCGTGGCAAGCGCGTGGCCAGCCGTGTCGAAACCGGGATGATGTTTATCAACAACATCTCGTGGTCCGATGCGGAACTGCCGTTCGGGGGAATCAAGGACTCCGGCTACGGGCGTGAGCTCGGCGACATGGGCATCCAGCAGTTCGTGAATAAGAAGCTGGTCCGCTACGTCGCTGCCGAAGCGCCGGTGTAGGCGGGCCGACCGGTACGGCGGCGCTGGTGCCGGCCGCGGCGAGCAGGTGGTGAGGAATTACCTGCATTCGGAGTTCCTCGTTCACCGCCGCGCACTTCCGTGCAAGTCCGCCCAGCCGACGAACGCTCGCTGAGAAGTGGCCAACAATTGGAGTGCCCTATGTACGTCAACGTCGCCGTTCTGAAGGAAACCCAACCGTATGAACGGCGCGTGGCTCTGGTGCCCTCAGTCGTCCCCAAGCTCATCAAACTGGGCGCCAAGCTGCACATGCAGACAGGTGCCGGTCACGCCATCAAGCTAGCTGACGCGCAATTCAAGGATGTCGCGTTCATAGCGGATCGCAAGGATCTGGTTACCGACGCCGATGTGGTCCTGGCGGTTCAGCCTCCCGCGCTCGATGTGATCGATGCCATGAGGCAAGGCGCCATTCTCATCTCCTTCATCTACGCAGAGAAAGAACCGGCGCTGGTGCAGCGTCTCCTGGACAGGAAGATCACTTGCTTCGCCATGGAGCGGATTCCGCGCATCACGCGGGCGCAATCGATGGATGCGCTGTCGAGTCAATCCGCCCTCGCGGGATACTATGCGGTGCAACTCGGTTCAACCCATCTTGCCCGCATCCTGCCGAAGATAACCTCGGCTGCCGGCGCGATCGGCCCGGCCAAGGTCCTTGTGATGGGCCTCGGCGTCGCCGGCCTGGAGGCGATCGCGACCGCCCACCGCCTCGGCGCCGTGGTCGAGGGCTACGACGTGCGCCCGGAGACCGAAGACCAAGCCAAGTCGTTGGGCGCCACATTTGTCGAAACCGGCGTGGACGCGCGCGGGCATGGCGGTTATGCGCGGGCGCTGACCACGGAGGAACAGGGCAAGGTCGCGGCGGTGTTGACACAACACATCCAGCAGGCCGACCTCATTATCACCACCGCCGCCATTCCCGGCCGGCCGTCACCCAAGCTCATCAGCAAGGCGCAGGTCGCGGGCATGAAGGCCGGCGCCGTGATCGTCGATCTGTCGGCCGAAGGCGGCGGCAATTGCGAGGGCACGAAGCCGGGTGAGACCACCGAGATCGGCCAGGTGACCATCGTGGCGCCGCTGAACGTGCCGTCGCTGCTCGGCGAGGACGCCAGCGAGCTCTATGCGAAGAACCAGTACAACCTCCTCGTGCTGATGATGAAGGACAACATCATTACGATCGACTGGGAGGACGAGGTTCTGGCGAAGACTGTCCTGACCCATGCCGGCGAACTCAAGACAGGCGCGGCGAAGCCGGACGGCCGCCCTCGCGGCGCCAGCAAGGATGCAGCACGCAAGGCAGTCGCGAAGGTCGCGTGAACCGAAGCAGGAGATTGTGGTGGACTTCCAGATAGCTATTACCGGCTTCGTCGCTCTCTACATATTCATGCTGGCGGCTTTCGCGGGTTGGGTGATCATCGGACACGTCCCAGCGATCTTGCACACGCCGCTGATGTCGGGCTCCAACTTCGTCCACGGCATTGTCGTGGTCGGCGGGCTCTTCGCTCTGCTCAACGCGACCAACGTCACGGAGCAGGCAATCGGCTTTTTCGCGGTGCTGCTCGGCGCCGGCAATGCGGCGGGCGGCTATGCAGTCACCCACCGTATGCTCGCGATGTTTCAGACGAGCGGACACCAGACAAAACGCGGCAAGTCCAGTCACCCAAAATCCAGGCACCCAAAACCGCATCACGCGAAGAAGGCTTGAGGAGCCGACATGCTAACCGCAATTCCGCAACTGACCATCGGCGCTGTCGACCTCGTGGCGGCCTTTCTTTTCATGTACGGACTGAAGCGCATGTCGTCGCCGGTGACGGCGCCCTCGGGGATATTCGTCGCCGGCGTGGGCATGCTCGTCGCTGTTTTGGCGAGCTTCCTCTATGCGTTTGACGTCAGTGCTGCCGCCAGGCCGCATTTGCTGGCCAATATCGGGCTCGCCGCTGCCGCGCTTCTCGCGGGCGGCGGCACTGCCTGGTGGAGCGGCAAGAAGGTCGCGATGACCGCAATGCCGCAAATGGTCGCGCTGTACAACGGCATGGGCGGTGGCGCCGCCGGCGCGATCGCCGCTGTCGAGCTGTTCGGGGATAAGGCGTACGGCGCCACCCAGCTCGTCGTCACATTGCTCGGCGCGCTGATCGGCGCCGTGTCGCTGTCCGGTTCGCTGATCGCCTGGGCAAAGCTCGATGGCGTCATCGGCAAACCGCTCAGGGTCGGGGGTCAGCAAGTCATCAACGGCGTTGTCATGCTGGCGACGCTCGCGGTCGGCGGATACCTCATCTTTGCCGTCCTGACCGGCGCGGTTCCGCTCATTCCACTGCCGGCACTGATCGGATTATTCTTCGCGCTGGCGTTGGTCTTCGGCATCCTGATGACGCTACCGATTGGCGGCGCGGATATGCCGGTGGTGATCTCGGTCTACAACGCTTTCACTGGCTTGGCCGTTGGCCTCGAAGGCTTCGTGCTGCAGAACCCGGCTTTGATGATCGCCGGCATGGTGGTCGGCGCTGCCGGCATGCTCCTTACTTTGCTCATGGCGAAGGCCATGAACCGATCGGTCGCCAATGTGCTGTTCACGAATTTTGGTGATGCCCCGAAGCACGCGCAAGGCGCCATCAAGGGAGAGTTGAAGCCGGTCGAGGCAGGCGACGCTGGCATCTTCATGCGCTACGCCGGCAAGGTCATCATCGTGCCCGGTTATGGCCTCGCGATGGCGCAGGGCCAGCAGAAGCTCTACGAGTTCGTCAAGCTGCTGCAGGCCGGCGGCGTCACGGTCAAGTTCGCGATCCATCCGGTAGCCGGACGTATGCCCGGGCAGATGGACGTCCTGCTGGCCGAGGCCGGCGTGCCCTACGACCTCATCTTTCAACTCGAAGATATCAACGACGATTTCGCCAGCACGGACGTCGCGCTCGTCATCGGCGCCAACGATGTCGTGAATCCCGCGGCGCGCACCGAAAAATCCTCGCCCATATTCGGCATGCCGATCCTCAACGCCGACAAGGCCAAGAGGGTTTACGTCGTCAAGCGCGGCGAGGGAAAGGGCTACGCCGGCATTCAAAACGCGCTGTTCTACGGCGACAACTGCAACATGGTGTACGGCGATGCCCAGGCCGTGCTGGTGAAAATGATCGAGGCGGTGAGAGGGCTCGGGTTGCCCGCCGCGGCTTAGCCTGCGCCCGAACCGATACGACTGATGCCAGATGAAAACAGGAGTTACTCATGACACGTAAGATGCAAGCCGCCGTCGTGACAGCATTCAAGAGGCCTCTCGAAGTCCGGGAGTGGGATATTCCCGCGCCTGGTCCGGGCCAGATTCTGATGAAGACCGAGGCTTGCGGGGTCTGCCACACCGATCTGCACGCCGCTAATGGCGACTGGCCGCTAAAGCCGACGCCGCCCTTTGTTCCTGGCCATGAGGCGATCGGCATCGTTGTGGGGGTTGGTTCCGGCGTGACGATTGTCAAGGAAGGCGATCGGGTGGGCGTTCCGTGGCTCTACTCCGCTTGTGGTCATTGTGAGTACTGCCTATCCGCTTGGGAAACCGTGTGCGCAAAGGCGGAGTTCGGTGGCTACACGAAGAACGGCGGTTTCGCGGAGTACGTCCTGGCCGACCCAGACTATGTCGCGCACATTCCCAAGGGTCTCGGCCCAAAGGAAGCCGCCCCTCTGATCTGCGCGGGCATAACCACCTACAAGGGGATCAAGGAGACGGAGGCAAGGCCAGGCGAGTGGATCGCTATCTCAGGCTGCGGCGGCCTGGGCCACCTGGCGATCCAATACGCCAAAGCCATGGGCCTGTTCGTCTGCGGTGTCGATATTGAAGACGGCAAGCTAGAGCACGCCAAGCGGCTAGGCGCCGATCTCGTGATCAACGCCAAGACCGGTAATCCCGCCGAAATCCTGAAAAAGGAAACTGGCGGCGGGGCGCACGGCGTCCTGATCACCGCGCCCTCGCTTCCCGCCTTCAAGCAGGGCGTGGCGATGACGCGCAAGCACGGGATCTGTGTGCTGAACGGCCTGCCGCCGGGAGAATTCCCGTTGGACATTTTTGATTTGGTAGCCAATTGCGTCACCGTGCGTGGCTCGTTCGTTGGCACGCGCAAGGACATGGCGGAATGCTTGGATTTCGCCGTGAGGGGCAAAGTAAAGGCTGACATTGAGTTGCAGGCGCTATCGTCGATCAACAAGGTGTTCGACAGGCTGAAACATGGTGATGTGCCGTCGCGTGTGGTCCTCGACTTCATCGGGACCAAGGAGAACGACTACAAATCGAAGGCCCCTGCAGTGAAAAAGCTGGAAGCAGCAGCCATCGTCTAGGTATAGAGGGGCCGTCACGAAATGATCCGCCTACTTCGATCGGAGATGTTGAACAGATATGACGAACGGCCAGACGGCGTTGCTTTGTGTCCGCCAAATGGCCGAGGCCGATAGTTTGACGATTGCGCCGTCGTACCGCACATCGACAAGATGAGAGTGCCGGCGGAGCCGTAGCACGCGAAATCGGGCGGCGCTGGGAGGCGCTGCCCGTTATCGTTCCGTGTTGGCCTGGTCTCGCTACTTGGCCCGCCTATCTGCGTACCCGAAATTTCAAACCGCAATTTTTCCGTTTTGTTTATGTGGCGTAGGGTCGGGCGGTGACTCGCGAGCGTAATACTGGGTAGGGTCGGCTCAGGCCGGCCCCGACCCCGTCGCCAGTTCTTTCCCATGGTGTGGGTCGATGTTCATGCGCCTGCACGCATTCTGGAACTTGCAAATCAAAATCCCGCCCGACCAAGATATATTTTGAAGAGAGTCCCGCATTGCACAAGAACGAGTGCGCGAGACACCCATATAGAGATTGACGAGCGCAAAACTCGTCAAGGTTCCAATCGGTCCCCCACTTGTTGGTGCATCTAAACTAAGCATTGACCCCGTCCGCTCGGTCTCCCCCTCCAGCGGGCGAGGTTACTGCCCTCGGGGCGCCGGGCGCGGCGGGGCGACTTGCAACACTGACGGGGTTCACTTTCCAGCCAAGAAAACCAGCTTAAGCCGGCCCTATCGAAGAAAGGGGCGGCGTACCTGATCCCTTCACTGCGTCAGCCTTAGGGTTATCCGGCACCGGGATCGAAAAAGCGGCCCCTTCACCCGCGCGAATTGCGAGAGACAGCCCATGCGCAACATCCGTCCCGGCAACACCAACGAATTGCAGCAAAAAGCGAAGGCCACGCCGAATTCGGTGGAGGCTCCGAAGTTCGCAGCTAAAGCCTTCCTCGCGTCAGCGGGAACCGGAAGAACCATAGTCTATTACCTGAAGAAGAAGACTGTATTTCAGCAAGGTGACCCGGCCGATGCGGTGTACTATATCGAGAGCGGCAAGATCCAGCTGAGCGTGGTGTCCGAGCATGGCAAGCAAGCGGTCGTCGGAATCTTGACCGCTGGCGATTTCTTCGGCGAGGGATGTCTCGCGGGCCAGCCATTGCACATTGCGTCGGCGATCGCGCTCGCGGACTCGACGGTTTTGCGGATCGACAAGCGGGCCATGGTGGACGTACTCCATGCGGAATCCACATTTTCAGAGATGTTCATGGCTTTCCTGCTTTCGCGGAACATTCAGTTCGAAGAAGACCTGGTCGACCAATTGTTCAATTCGAGCGAAAGGCGGCTGGCTCGTGTTCTCCTTCTACTTTCGAACTTCGGAAAGGACGGAAAGCTCGACCCGGTCATTCCCGAAATCAGCCAGGAAATCCTGGCAGCGAGGGTGGGAACGACGCGCTCACGGATCAACATCTTCATGAATAAATTCCGCAAACTCGGCTTCATCGAGTACGAGCGCCAAGGTGGACTGAAGATTCGTCCTGGGCTCTTAAGCGTCATGGTCCAGGATCTGCCGAGCGCGCCGCTGCCCAAGCGGTAGGCTGGTCAGACATTTTTGGGTCGGACATGCTTGCCGTTGTTTAGGCATCGAAAAGCAACGTCGTCCCTCGGCCGCGCTCGCTTGTGCAGAGGAAGCGGTCGCAACCGGACGCCTTGGCCCGGATTCGCTCCAGAATGCCCCGCAAGCGACGCCGCGTTGGTCTCTGGGGGCTATGTTGCCGGTGCCGCTGGGAGAGTGGCGGGTCGGCTTGGCGCCTTCGCTGCACTTGGCGTAGACTAGCCGTGCCACTGCCTCGGACCGCTTCGCATCCGACACCACCTACAAGGTCGTCTGGCAGCGAGACGGGACCTACACTGTCCAAGTCGGGGGGCGCGATGGTGCGCGCCGGACGGTCTCCCCTTTTGAGCGGGAGGCCGACGCGAAGGCCTGGATCGCCGGCGAAAAGTGGAGGGCTGCTATGGATGCCAGCAAGGATCGGCCGCGGGCGCCCAAACAGCCTGGCTGACCCCCACCGGCCAGCGCTTGAGGCTGCGATTGCAGCTTCCGGGGAATCCGTCCATGGAACACATAAACAAGGCCCCGCCGAGCGAACTTGGTTCAGCTGGCGGGGCCCGGAACCATGACGCTCACCAGCCCATGGTGTCGACGCGAACAAGATTTTCACTCCGAAACCTGCTCCGCTGTTCAAAAAAGAACAACCTGAGTGCTGCGAGGAGATTATTCGATTAGGATCGATTGCAAGGCTTCGAGTCGCTTCGAAGGGCCCTCAACATGACACACGCCAAGGGATACTTCGTCGGAGGCCTGTTTGTTGTAACCATTGGCTTGCTAGCCTATGCGCTCTCGCTTCTAACGTAGCGCAGCTGGCGCGAGACCAACGAGCAATCGCGATAAGCTGGGGCCGCAGCCTGCCGGCCCTGCTGCTCTTCTACGGCTGCGAGGCATCGCCTGATGCCTGGTTTCGCGGCGCAGGGTCATTGTCTTCCCATTCACAAGGAAAGCTTCAAGCATGCCGGCAGGCCACACAGAGCGGCACCGCACGGAGAACATCGGATGGCTGCGCGCGGCGGTGCTGGGCGCCAACGATGGCATCCTTTCGACGGCGAGCCTGGTGCTGGGTGTCACGGCCGCCCATGGCACGCGCAGCAGCGTGTTGGTCGCGGGCGTCGCCGGCTTGGTCGCAGGGGCCATGTCCATGGCGGCAGGCGAATACGTCTCTGTGCACTCCCAGGCGGACACCGAAGAGGCCGACCTCAAGCGCGAGCGCGCGGAACTGAAGGCCGACGACAAAGGCGAGCACAAGGAGCTGACGGCGATCTATGTTGGCCGCGGCCTCGATCATGCGCTCGCGAAGAAGGTTGCCGATCAGCTCATGGCTCATGACGCAGTGGGCGCCCACGCCCGCGACGAACTCGGCCTCTCAGAGATTCTGAGAGCCCGTCCTATTCAGGCCGCGTTTTCGTCGGCTGCCAGCTTCGCTGTCGGATCGGCGATGCCTCTCCTGGTTACTGCCATAGCCCCGGCGGCCAGTCTGATGGTCTTCGTATCGGGAACCTCGCTGCTCTTCCTGGCGGTCCTGGGTGCCTTGGCGGCGCGCGCAGGGGGAGCGCGTGTGCTGCCGAGCGCAATTCGCGTCACCTTCTGGGGTGCATTGGCCATGGGTATAACTGCCGGGGTCGGTGCCTTGGTCTGAACGGTGCTGTAGGGGGGGCCAATCAAGGCCACGAAGCTCGATTCTACGAATCGTGTCTTGGTCGAGATGGGCCGCATCCTTGAAGAGGCGTAGTGGGCGGCGATTCCGGTGCTCCTGTAGCGAGCGGTGCCGGCCGACTATCTCGAAGCCGCCGAAGCGCCTCATTCCGACGGAAGATGGCGCCGGACTAGCCGGTATTCATGCCAAATCAACCCCATCACAATAAGGTCGAAGACGGTCAACACAATGAGGCCGAAGCCATGGGTGTACGAGAAGCGGTAGAGCTGATAGGTGATAAATAAGCAAAGGACGACAAGAGAAACGGGATAGGCCCAGAGCTTACCTCTCAGCAAACCGATGACGAGGGACACCTTGATGACGCCGTGGCTGAGGAGATAGAAGGCGTAGAAGTGCTGAGTGCTGACGGTCAAATTCTGCGCCATGCTCATGAGATGCGTTCCAATGAAGTCCTTTGGGTCTTCAATCAACTCATCCTGAGTGAGCGAGTTGACCCAGCCTGCGATAGCGCCCGTGCTGATGAAGGCTAAGGCCAGGCCGCCAATACACTCGATCAGGGCGTGGGCCCCCTTAAGTAGGATGCTGACCTCGAAGATCTGATGGATACGCCGCTCGTTCATGCGTTCCTCTGGCAAGTCGTGAATGCACAGCAAGCGAAGGATACAGATGGACCAAGCTGTCACGCAGTGGATTAATTCTTTCGCCGGCACGAATGCACTGCTGGATTCTGCCATGATTGTGGCTACCAAGGCCGGCGCTCTGTTCCTAGTTCCTCTCGTCGTCGTTCAGTTCGGAGCACCGCTCCAGGCGCTCGTCCACAAGGGCGTCCTGTCCTGCGAGGACGCGCTGGGCATCGTTGACCGCAGCCTAGAAGCAGCCGCGAATGCTCCAAGCGCCAAGGAAGCTGGCGAGGTAGCCGAGATCACTCAAGGTTGCCATGAGGGAGTGCGTGAAGGGCTGGCCGCGAAGGGGAGCGAGCATCCGAGCGGCCCCACCATAGACACGCCCGGGACAGGGCGCTCGAAGGCGTTTCGTCTCGGGGAATTGATTGGCCGGCGCGTGGGGCCAGCAATGCGAGATAGCCAGAAGCCCGATGACTAGTGACCCTGACATCTACCGCGCCGCTATTGTGCTGATCGACCAGCATGGCGCTGACGCTGGCCTGCGGGCGGCCCCGAGCGCGCCAATCACTATGAGCGCGAATCGCGGTCCACGTTTGGCTATGCGAGGGAGCCGATGATCGTGCGGTAGCTCGCCTCCGGGAATGCCTTCAGGGTATGGAAGACCTATAGTCGGGGCTGAGTACCCGGCGGGACGTTGCCGTAGTAATCGTGGAAATGCTTCTCGTAGGCTCGATCGAGCGTTGTGGAGGCATCGTACCCCGGGCTGTCTTTCACCCTCTGGCGGTCCACGTTGAGGTTCACCAGCTTCTGGCCCCAGTCAATTTCTCGCGCCGACCGAGGGGAGATGAGGACTTTCTTTCCGGGCCACCAGTTTTTCGTATCGACGACGAGGTAGTGGATGCTCCAATCGGCATCCTCGACCAGGAAATCGTCGACATGACCGATCTCGCCGTCGCTCGCATGAATATGATACCCGGTAACCGCATTGACGCTACGGAGATGCGGATCGCCCTCGTTTCTCTGGGTGCGGATGAAATCCTGCTCGCTCTGCCTGGATCCCAGCAAAGGCGCAGGCGCCAGCCCTCCGCCCAGGAAGCCGTAACCCCCTGCAAGGAAGCCGCCGCCCCAATAGGGACTCCAACCGTAGTGCTCGTAGACGCTCGTCTCGGTCTGCCGCGACACCGGCCGATCGGTGTCCACATCTGGACTGTCCTTGACCTGCTGCGTGGTCAATCTGACCGCGAACTTCTCCGCCTTTTGGTCGAGGTGTCCCAGGACGGAAGGCGGCAAGAGCACTTTACGGCCGGTCAGCCAATTGCTGGTGTCTACCACCAGCCAGCGAATCAACCAGCTGGCGTCATCGAACAGGAAATCGCTGACGGTGCCGAGTTTGCCATCGCTGGCCGCTACGGCGTAGCCTTCGATCTCTGATGTTTTCCACAACATTGCGTATTCCTTTTGTGTTGTGTTTGCGCGCCCCGCCGATCGGGAACGCGCGAAAAGACTGGATCGGCCGCTGCCATCGCCGGGACAGCTTTCGCTCGATCCACGCCGTTGCCGGCTCCTTTATCGACGCCTTGCTGACTCCATCTCGGGCTTTTGACGCAGCTTGACATCTTCACCATGGCTATGAGCGCTGGCGGCCCGTTCGGCCCGCCTTAGCTCGTTACCCTCCGGCCCTTCCAGCGCGTCACGCGCGGAAGCGCCTTTGCCGGCCACGTCGGCGGTCCCAGCGAATTCAGTCTGGCTACGATCGAAGGCGAGTGCCGCCTCCCGGTTGCCTTCCCCCTGATTTCCCCCAAAGCCGCTCGCCTCCAATTCGGTCTCGGCCCGGAGCCAATGCTGCTCTTGGCCAGACTCGGGTCGCCCTTCTCGCTC
>Ga0265313_10002182_pt1 | contig 17355 bp, 15 predicted proteins | sample 4123metaG_FD_203122 | JGI IMG/M metagenome (GOLD analysis project Ga0265313, IMG submission 203122) | Rhizosphere microbial communities from Carex aquatilis grown in University of Washington, Seatle, WA, United States - 4-1-23 metaG | ecosystem: Host-associated > Plants > Roots > Rhizosphere >...
GAAATGTTTCCGAGGTCTTTGTACCCTTGGTTACAGACCCCGTTAGGACGGGGCGCTAGCCTGACCCGGTAGCGGCAATATTTCTGTCGGGGGGCATCATGAACGCAGACCTTTCCCTGCTGTTGGGCAGCGGCGTGGTGGCCATCACCGTCGCCGTCACCGCCCTGGTCCTGTTGGTGCAAAGAGACCTTGCGCCATCGGGGGGAACAGGCGGTGCCCTTGCCGGAGGCGGAAAATGGTTCCTGGGGGCGGCTCTCGGAATCGGGGTCATCGCCTTCACCCTCAAACTCGGCATCGTCCTGACCCTGGCATCCTTCCCAGACCAGACCATCGCCCCCCTTATTCCCACCCCGGAGGAGCGGAACGCCCCCTCCTGGCAACCGGTCTGGTTTGACACCCAGTCGCCGCACCCGGTCTTCCAAACCCTCCCCGCCGTGGTTCCATCGCCACCGGAGAACCCGACCACCCCGGCCAAGGTCGCCCTGGGTGAACGCCTGTTCCACGAAACGGCCCTGTCCCGCGACCGGTCGGTCAGCTGTGCCTCCTGCCATGACCTCACCGGCGGCGCCGGAACCGACAACCGTTCCACCGCCATTGGCATCACCGGCGTGGCCGGAAGCCGAAATGCTCCGACGGTCTGGAATGCCGCCTTCCAGACCCGGCTGTTCTGGGATGGCCGCGCCGGCTCCCTGGAGGAGCAGGCCATGGGGCCACCACTGAATCCCGACGAAATGGGCATGCCGTCCTTTGCCGCCATCGAGGAAAGAATCGCCTCCGACCCGTCCTATAGCGACGGTTTCGCCGCCGCCTTCGGAGAGAGGCGACCGGTCAGCATGACTCTGATCGTTCAGGCCATTGCCGCCTATGAGCGCACCCTGATCAGCGCCGACAGCCCCTATGATCGCTTTGTCGCCGGTGAGACCGAGGCTTTGACCGCCGCCCAGAAGCGGGGAATGTGGCTGTTCCAGTCCATCGGCTGCATCAATTGCCACTCGGGTCCCAATTTCAGCGGCGCCAGCGCCGTCGGCCCCCGCAACCCCTATGCTCCCCTCCTGGCCAGCCGTTCCGACTATGCTCGCCGCCATGGCCTGGATCGGGACAAGGGCCGCGCCCAGCCGGGAGCCCGGGATGGGATCTGGCGCATTCCGTCCCTGAGAAATGTCGCCCTGACCGCCCCCTATTTCCACAACGGCTCGGTGACCGATCTGGCCGAGGCGGTACGGGTCATGGCCACCGCCCAACTGGGCGCGGAGATCAGCGATTCCCCCGCCCGGCGGCGTACCCCGATCTGGTCGGCCAGCCGGGGAATGTTCGAAGCGGCTGACCGTCTGGTGCTGGACGGACAGGACGTGAACGACATCGTTACCTTCCTGAACGCCCTCAGCGGCGAGACCCTGGTGAAACGCATGGCGGAGCGACGGGCCGGAATGCCGTATACTGAGGGCCGGTGACGCCATGGGGGGATCACCGACGCGCTGGGGGACTTGAATGATGGGGATCGCAGGGATTGCCGCCTTTGGCGAGCTATCGCCCGTCGGACGGCAGCAGCTTGAACGGGGGGCACAGATCCACCGGTTCGACCAGGGCAAGACCATCATCGAGAAGGGCCAGGACGTCTCCGGCGCCTATTTCGTACTGGAGGGCTGCCTGCGGGTGTTCACCCTGCTGCCGGGCGGCAAAGAGGCGACCCTGTACCCCATCCAGCCGGGCGAGACCTGTGTCCTGGCCATGAACAGCCTGTTCAACGACCTGCTCTATCCCGCCTGGGTCCAGACCGAACTTCCAACCACCGTCGCGGTGGTCCCCGGCCCGATCTATCGCTCGCTGTTCGAGCGGGAACGGGCGATCCGGGACCTGACTGTGCGCACTCTGTCCACCCTGGTCTTCCGCCTCATGGCGGAGCTGGACACGGTCCATTCCACCACCCTGGAACAGCGTCTGGCGGGATTTCTTCTGGTCCGGGCCTCGGGAAAGGGGGTGGTGCGCCAAACCCAGCAGGAGATCGCCGCCCATATGGGAACCACGCGCGAGGTGGTCGCCCGCCTGACCAGCCGGCTGGCCGCGCGCGGCCTTATCGCCACGGGCCGAGGCGCGATCACCCTCCTGAAGCCCTCCGCCCTCGCCGTACTGGGCCAGCCCGGGGAAGCGTAAGAAGACTTCACAGCTAGAGCACGTCGGCCAAGGTCTTGCCGTCGAAGGCCGCCAGGAAGGCGCTCAGGGCGACGTCCACCAGATGGCGCAACTTGCAGTCCTGGGTCGCGCAAGTGGCACAGGACTCCTCGAAACAGGGCAGCAGGGCCAGATTCTCCTGATCGCGGATCAAGGCCCCGAGTTCGATTTCGCCGGGGGCGCGGCTGAGCTTCAGCCCCCCCTTCTTCCCACGCACGGTCTTGATATGCCCGAGATCGGCGAGGCTGCGCACCACCTTCTTCAAGTGTTCGGCCGAAATGCCATGATGATCGGCGATCTCTCGAACAGTGACCACCCGGTCCTCGACGCGAGAGAGATAAATCAGCAGCCGGAACGAAAAGTCGGTGAACTGGGTAATCTTCATGGCACAACCTGCGGAAAATACCTACGGCCATAAGACTACAGTCGCCCGATCCTTTCAACGACCTTCGCGACCAGGGCGACAATATCCGCCTTGGCTCCCATCGGCGCCAGCGCCTCCAGCCTCGCCAGCTTATCGGCCAGAACCTCCTCGCCGAACATGGCGCATTTGCCACGCATGGCGTGGATGTGCTCGGTCAGGGCTGCGCGGTCCGAGCCGGCGGCCAGACCACGCAGCCTTTGCTGGTCCTTGGCCATCTCGGCCAGGAAAGCGGGCAGCAGGTGCTCGAGCCCGGCGGGAATGTTCGGCCCCGTCTCCAGGCTGTCCTCTTCCGGCGGGGCGTCGGTGCGCTCGGGCGGCAGCATCTCGGCCATGGCTTGCAACAGTTCGGCGCGGGAAATGGGCTTGGTCAGGAAACGGTCGAAGCCGACATCCTTGGCCCGCCAGCGCTCCTGCTCGCTATTGCTGGCGGTGAGCGCCACGATGGGGACCCGGGAAGCACCAGTCAGCGCCTCGTGGGCGCGGATGGCCTCGGCGGAGCTAAAGCCATCCATCCCCGGCATATAGAGGTCAAGCACCACCAGATCATATTCGGTGGTGGTTGCCTTGGTCACCGCCTCGGCGCCGTCGGCCGCCTCCTCGATCAGGCAGCCGGTACCGTCGAGGAAATCACGAAACACCATCCTCACCAATTCCTGGTCGTCGGCGAACAGGACCCGGACGCCGCTGGGAGCATCGCCCCGGTTGCGCTGGAACAGGCCGGCATCGGTCACCGGAGCGGTGCCGCCCCGCGACACCACGTATTCACGGAAGCGGGCCGGGCTGAGGGGCGGGCTGAAGTAGTACCCCTGGGCATGGTCACAGCCCCGCACCGCGAGGAAGGCCAATTGCTCGGCGGTTTCCACCCCCTCGGCCACCACGTCCAAATGCATGGAATGGCCCAGCGAGATGATGGCTTCCACCAAGGTGGCGTCATCGGGCTTGGTCAGCACGTCGGTGATGAACGAACGGTCGATCTTGAGCACATCGACGGGAAAGCTCTTGAGGTAGGACAGCGACGAATAGCCGGTGCCGAAATCGTCCACCGACAGGGTGACGCCCAGCGCGCGGATACGCTCCAGCTTGGCCTGGACCTCCGTACTGTCGGCGAGCAGCAACCCCTCGGTAATCTCGATGGTAAGCAGCTTGGGGGCAAGGCCGGTTTCGGACAGGGCGCGCTTGATGATGGCGACGATCTCACCCTGCTGGAACTGGCGGGGCGAGATGTTGACGGCGATGCTGATATTGCCGAGCCCCATGCCCTGCCACGCCAGGGCCTCGCGGCAAGCCGCCCCCAGCAGCCATTCGCCGATGGGGCGGATCAGACCCAGCTCCTCGGCCAGGGGGACGAACTGCTCGGGGCTGACCACGCCGAGATAGCGGTTATGCCAGCGCAACAACGCCTCGGCGGCCAGGACCTTGCCGCTTTTCACGTCAACCAGCGGCTGGAACACCAGATGGAACTCCCCCTGGGCCAGGGCGCCGGCCAACTCGTCGGCCAACCGGGAGCGCGCCTGGGCGCGGGCGTCCATCTCCGGGGTAAAGAAGCGGAAGGTGTTGCGACCGGCCTGCTTGGCCTGCTCCATGGCGGCGGTGGCGTTGCGCATCAGCGCCTCCACGTCGTCGCCGTCGCCCGGCCACAGGCATACGCCGACCGAACATGAGATCAGGATGTGGTGCTGCTCGATGACGAAGGGATCCTGCAACATCTCCAGGATGCTGCGGACCACGGTTTCCACCGGCTCGGCGCTGTGAACGCCGGAGAGGACCAGGGTAAACTCATCGCCGCCGAAGCGCGCCGCGGTGTCGCCCTGTCGCAAGCACATCTGAAACCGCCGCGCCGCCTCCTGCAACACCTTGTCGCCAATCCAGTGCCCCAGCGAATCGTTGATGTTCTTGAAGCCATCGAGGCCGATGAACAGCAACGCCACCTTGGAGCCCTCGCGCCCGGCCAGCACCAATGCCTGGAGCAGGCGGTCGAGAAACAGATTACGGTTGGGAAGATCGGTCAGCGGATCGAAATTGCTGTGACGCCACAGTTTCTCGGCAATCTCACGCCCCTCGGTGATGTCGCGGAACATGCCGACCCGGCGCAGCAATTGCCCGTCATCGTCGGTCTGGCTGGCCAAAGACAGCCACAGCCGGTAGGGATGCCCGTCCTTGCGGCGATCCACCAGTTCGCCCTGCCAGCAACCGGCCTGATCCAAGGCGCGCCAGATATCGTTGATGATCCGGTCTTCCACCAGACCCGATGCCATCATACCCGGCGGCTTCCCGATCACCTCTTCCGCCTCGAAGCCGGTGATCAGGGTAAAGGCGGGATTGATGGCGGTAATGCGATTGTCCGGATCGGTGGCGAAGATGCCCTCGATGGCGTGGTTCACCACTGCCTGATACAGCGAGAGCTCTTCCACCTGCCGAGTGAGGTCTTCAACCTGACGTCGCAGCGGCTCACCGGACATATCGACCACGACCCCCCCTGGGCGTTCTTTGAACAGTCACAAGCATGCCCGCGATCTCAGAGCCGCGCAAGTATCCCACCCGCATGGATTGATTTCATTTGCGCCAGGGCTACCGGCAACTCGCGGAAGTCGTCGATGACCATATCGGCCCCCAACTCGGCCACCGGACCATGGGCATAGCCGAAGGATAAGGCAACCGTCGCCACTCCGGCCCGCCGCGCCGAAAGAATGTCATTATGGGAATCTCCGACCATCACCGCCTGGCTGGCCAACACCCCCAACCGGTCGAGAATAATGGTGACATGGGCGGGATCGGGCTTGATCGCCGGGGCGTCATCCGCTCCGACCACCACGTCGAAGAAGTGGTCGAGCGCCAGGGCCGACAGGACCTCGGCCGTCGCACGGCTCGGCTTGTTGGTGCAGACCGCCAGCGCCAGCCCGCGCGCCCGGAGCAGGGTCAGTGTCTCGACCACCCCCGGCCACGGCCGGGTTGTCTCGGCCGAGCGAGGCTCGTAATCGGCCAGAAAGCGATCAAGATAGGGGGCGACATCGGGACCGGGCAGCCCGCCCGTGGCGGCGAAGGCTTTGGCCACCAGGGTTCCGGCACCGTCACCGACCATGGCCTTGATCGCATCGGCATCCAGTGCGCCGCGCCCTTCCGACGAGAGCAGCCGGTTCACCGCTGCCACCAGATCAGGGAGGCTGTGAATCAGCGTCCCGTCCAGATCGAACAACACCGCGCGCAATCCTGACGTCATTGTAACCTGCCGAAACAAAGATTGAATTGGCCCGCACCGCCCGTTTGTGGCACCTTGCCGCGGCAACCGCAACAGATAGAGTCCCGGCGTCGAAAATGGCCTCACGCAAGCTCGCCGTCATCATCCTCGCCGCCGGTATGGGCACCCGCATGAAATCGGCACTGCCCAAGGTCATGCACCCCATTGCCGGACGCCCCATGGTGCAGCACCTGCTCGACACCGTGGCGGGGCTCGAGCCAGACCGCATGGTGGTGGTGGTCGGCCCCGAGATGGAGCAGATCACCCGGGCGGTAGCCCCCGTCCCCACCGTGATCCAGACCGAACGGCTGGGGACCGGTCATGCCGTCGCCCAGGCCCGGCAAGCCATCGGCGATTTCGACGGCGACGTTCTGGTGCTGTATGGCGATACGCCGCTGATCACCCGGGCGACCATCCTCCGCCTGCTGGCCGAACGGTGTGATCCGGCCAACCCGGCGGTGGTAGTGCTGGGGTTCAAGCCCGACGACCCCGGTCAATACGGCCGGCTGGTGGTCGGTGCCGAAGGCCTGAAGGCCATTGTCGAGTACCGCGACGCCACCCCGGACCAGCGCGAAAACCCGCTGTGCAATTCCGGCGTCATGGCCATGGACGGGACCCGGCTGTGGGGCCTGATCGACCGGATCGGCAACCAGAATGCGAAGGGCGAGTATTACCTCACCGATCTGGTCGCCCTCGCCCGCGCCGACGGTGCCTGCTGCGCCCATGTGGAAGGTGATCCCGCCGAGTTGCTGGGAGTGAATTCCCGCACCGAGCAGGCGGTGGCCGAGGCGGTGGTCCAGCTCCAGTTGCGCGAACGCGCCATGGAGGACGGCGCCACCCTGATCGACCCGGAGACGGTGTGGTTCGCCTGGGACACCAAGCTGGGCCAGGATGTCACCGTGTGGCCGCATGTGGTGTTCGGACCCGACGTCACCGTCGGCAATAACGTCGAGATCAAGGGCTTTTGTCATTTCGAGGGCTGCACCATCGCCGATGGCGCCCAGATCGGCCCCTATGCCCGCCTGCGCCCCGGAGCCGAGATCGGCCCCAAGGCCCATATCGGCAACTTCGTCGAGATTAAGAAATCAGTGGTTGAAACCGGAGCCAAGGTTAACCACCTCAGCTATATCGGTGATGCCCGGGTGGGCGAAGGCGCCAATATCGGTGCCGGCACCATCACCTGCAATTACGACGGCGTGAACAAGTCCTTCACCGATATCGGCAAGGGTGCCTTCATCGGCTCCAATTCCTGCCTCGTCGCCCCGATCAAGGTCGGCGACGGTGCCTATGTGGGCTCGGGATCGGTGATCACCAAGGAAGTCACTCCCGGCGCGCTGGCAGTGGCTCGCGGCTCGCAGATGGAAGTCAAGGGCTGGGCGGACCGCTTCCGGGCCCAGCGCGCCAAGCAAAAGGAAGGCTGAAGCCCCATGTGCGGCATCGTCGGCATTATCGGCAAGCAAGAGGTCGCCGCCCTGTTGGTGGAAGGTCTCCGGCGCCTGGAATATCGCGGCTATGATTCGGCCGGTATCGCAACCCTGGTCAACGGACATATCGAGCGTCGGCGCGCCGAGGGCAAGCTGATCAATCTGGAGACCCTGCTGAAGACCCATCCGGTAGCGGGACATATCGGCATCGGGCATACCCGCTGGGCCACCCACGGCGTCCCCACCGAGCGCAACGCCCATCCCCACGCCACCAAGCGCGTCGCCGTGGTCCATAACGGCATCATCGAGAATTTCCAGGAGCTGAAGAGCGAACTCACCGCCCTCGGCCAGGTCTTCGAAAGCGACACCGATACCGAAGCGGTGGCGCAGCTGATCGACTATTATCTCGCCCAGGGGCTGGAGGCGACCAAGGCCACCGCCAAAGCCTTGTCACGACTGCAGGGCGCCTTCGCGCTCGGCATCATCTTCGCCGGCCGCTCGGACATGATGATCGCCGCCCGCCAGGGATCGCCGCTGGCCATCGGCTATGGCGAGGGCGAGATGTATCTCGGCTCGGACGCCCTGGCCCTGGCGCCGCTGACCCAGAAGATCAGCTACCTCAATGACGGTGATTGGGCCGTCCTCACCGCCGATGGGGTCCAGGTCTTCGACCGTGATGGCCGACAGGTCGTCCGCGAAGTCCGCCAGACCCAGTTCTCCGGCGCCATGATCGGCAAGGGCCAGCATCGCCATTTCATGCTCAAGGAAATTTTCGAGCAGCCCGAGGTCATCGGCGGCACTCTGAAAACCATGCTCAACCCGGCAACCCGAACCATCACCCTGCCGGCCCTGCCCTTTGACCTCGCCAGCATCAAGCGGGTGCGCATCATCGCTTGCGGCACCTCGTTCTACGCAGCCTCGGTGGCCAAGTACTGGATCGAGCGGGTAGCACAGCTGCCCACAGAAGTGGATATCGCGTCGGAATTCCGCTATCGCGCCCCGCCCATGGAGGCCGACGGCCTCGCCATTTTCATATCGCAATCGGGTGAGACCGCCGACACTTTGGCCGCGCTCCGCTATTGCCGCGAGCGCGGCCAGCGCACCCTGTCGCTGGTCAATGTGCCGGAAAGCACCATCGCCCGAGAATCCGAGGCGGTCTTGCAGACCCTGGCCGGGCCGGAGATCGGCGTAGCTTCCACCAAGGCCTTCACCACCCAGCTGGTGGTGCTGGCCTGCCTGTCGGTGGCGCTCGGCCGGGCACGCGACACCATCGACGCCGCCGCCGAAGCCGCCATCTGCCAGTCCCTGACCGAGATTCCCGCCCTGGTCGCCGATGTGCTGCGCCACGACGACGCCATCCGCGTCATCGCCCAGAGCGTGGCCGAGGCCCGTGACGTGCTCTACCTCGGACGCGGTACCGGCTATCCCATCGCCATGGAAGGCGCCTTGAAGCTAAAAGAGGTCAGCTATATCCACGCCGAGGGCTATGCCGCCGGCGAGCTGAAGCACGGCCCCATCGCCCTTATCGATGATTCGGTGCCGGTCATCGTGATCTGCCCCTCGGACGAGCTGTATGAGAAGACCGCCTCCAATGTCCAGGAAGTGGTGGCACGCGGCGGGCGGGTGATCTTCATGTCGGACAAAGCCGGCATCGCCCATCTGTCGGCCAAGGCCGCCGCCACCCTGGAACTCCCCACTGCCGCCCCCTTCGTTGCCCCCATCCTTTACGCCATCCCGGTGCAGTTGCTGGCCTATCACGTCGCCATAGCCAAAGGCACCGACGTGGACCAGCCTCGCAATCTGGCTAAAAGCGTCACGGTCGAATAGAGCGCCCAGTTTTTCCGGAGCCGTTGTCCGGTGACGCTAAACAATCATACTCGACGTTAATGTATCATACTCGACGTTAATCAATCATACCAAGGCACCTGACAGAGAGATCTGGAGGCGCCCTTGCACTTTCGGTTGAGACGCCTATCCTTGTGCGGATGGGCCGATCGGCCGAGGGTGTCCCGATGGCGCGGCGGAAGTATTCCGTGGATGAAGCGTTGATCGCCCGCTACCGCAAGGAGGGGCGTGGGACAGGCATTGGCTTTGATTACTTGCCATGGCTGGAAATTGGGGATGTCCCTTCGCAGGGGCGTTCCCATCGCTTGCGCGGGGCCAAGACCGGGCGCGTTCATCACTTTCTATCGGACATCGAAGTCGCGCTGTTCTACGTGCTGGACTGGCATGACGCGGTAAGCGACATCCGTGAGCAATTCCCGTTGGACCGTGACGAGACGCAGGAGATCGCGAGGCAGCTGGGGGTGGTGATTGCGGATAACAAAGTCTCATTCTGAATAATAAAGCATCATCATATATAATAGAGTCCCATCCTGACTCCACTCCCTTGCCACGGAGAGCAAGTGGCGTATCATCGGTAGCAGCCCCTCCCTGGAGCTCTCACCATGGCGCGCCGCCGGACCTCGTTCGATGAGGCCAAGATCACCCGCTTCCTGAAGGAAGGCCGGGGACAAGGTCGCGGCGCCAGCTATCAACCCTGGCTTACCACCCAAGACGTCCCATCAAGCGGCCGCGAACACCGCGTGTTCAGCCGCAAGACCGGCCGCATCCACCATTTCCTCTCGGACGGGGAGTGGCGGTTGTTTTTGCATCTCGAATGGTGCGATGGCGTTCAGGATAGGCGTTTTCGCCCGGTGTGGTGCAGATGGCGGCCTCGGATGGCGGACGCGCGGGATTGAAGTGCGGGCTGGCCGAAATCGCGATGCCGGAGCCCTTGAACGATGCTGCGGAAGACGACCAGGTCTGGCCGTTGGTTATCCAGGACTGGCGTGGTGTGGCGAGTGCCGCTGAAAGACGCTTTTCGGCCATCCCGGACCATGTGCGGATTCTGACGGAAGGCGATATTTTTCTGGAGGCGATCGGACTTGTCCGGAACACTCCCGCCACCGATGACATGATCGTCGCCATCGGGCGGTTGCCTGGCGGCGGCCTTCACGCCCAGTGGGTGGAAGCGGTGAGGGAAAGAGGCCGCCAGGGCGGGCGGACGATTCTGCGCTTCTCGGCGAATTTTGATAATGCCAGAAGCACTATGAATGAATTGGCCGCTGAGTTCCCCGGCAAAATCGACTACCGCCAAGTTCCCCAATTCTTCGGCTGCTACGTTGCATCGCCCAAGGCGGTCATCGTGGCGGTCGAGGGAATGGCCGCACCGATGTACCGCAATCTGATGCGGGGAACTCCGTTCGCCTTCGGCTTCTTGCTGCGCGGCAAAATCGTCGGCATCAACTTTAACAAGTCATTGCAGGCCATGCTCCAGCTTCCTGAGGGCAAATGGTGGGACACCAAGCCTGAGTGCGAGCCGGTGCCACCCTCCGGCGCCAGCGCCATCCATCGCGAGTGGCGCCAAAGCCGGGTGTCGGATGGGCCCGTGGCGGCGTTGCGGATTTTGGTCGGTCAGTTGAAGGGCAAGCCGCATCTATATCCGGTCCTGGATTCCGCCCGAGCCGAGATCAACGACCCAGCCCTTGACATGGCCTTGCTGAAGGCTGGTGCGCTTTCCGGACTGGGTGCGTCGTTGCACGATCTGGCGGCAATCTATTGGCGGCAAGGGCAACTGGTTGAGACGGTCCTGGTGTCCAGCGCCGCGCGAGAGCGTGAAGACCGGCCCTTCCTTCCGCCGCACCTGCTCAACTTCGCCTGGCTGGTGGGCCTCGGGCGGGAGGAGGAGGAGGACGTCACACTCCCCAGCGCCAACTCCAGTGAGGCGGAGGTAAGGGCGTGCTGGGCGTTGGCTGCCATCAGCCTTCTGCGGGGAAGTGGAAGATGGTGCCTAGGCGCCCGTTTTTTGGACGCTCCGATCCGACCGGACTTCAATCCGTTGACCGATCTGGTTCTAAGCGCAGCCCAACGCGCCTACACCTATCCCGACAGCCCATTCCCTTACAGGGAATTGGCGGAGCTCGATGCTATCGGTGACGATGAGCCTCTTCGCGATGAGGTTCGCGGACAACTCAGCCTGATTCAAACGAAGAAATTCGACAAGCCCGGAGTGTCCCGAGTAACAGAGAAGATGTTGTCTGCGAGTATGCCGGTGGGAAAATTATCGAAATGCCTTTCCTCAGCCAAATGGCGGGATAATTTGGTTGACCTGGTTGATGCCGAGTTTTCTGGGCATCGCAAGGATATACCGAGCTTGGTACGTACTTTGGTTCGCGATGCAGCTGCTAATTTCGACGCCGGCACGGAACAGTTTCTTGCCAAAATGTTCATCCGGCCACTTAAGGATACGTTCGAGCTTTACAATCACCTCGTTGCGGTCGGCCCACTTCAGGCGCGGATACATCCGGAAGACCTGGAGTTGTGGCGGAGCGCAAACCATTATCTGCGGCAACGGGAAGAGGTTTCGCCTCCCGACGACCTGGCCGCTCCGGTAGAGGACTGCCTGAGGACCATGATCACCGGTTGGAGGCGTGAGCATGTCAAGCCCTGACACCCTGTTATCCCAGTGGTCCGAACTGTGGCGCTTTCCCGGCCTGACCAGGCTGCTGAGAAGCGAACCTCCGCCCGAGGGCTGGTCTGCATGGGATTTGTGCCGCGCGATGCTGGAAGCGGAGGAAGACGAGACCGCCGCTGGCGCGCTGCGTCTATACAATAATGCGCTTGACGACGGGCGCTTCGACGACGCCCGGAACTTTCGGAAGAGCTCCCGGTTCTGTGAATTGATTGGCCGATCCACCGAGGAGGTTGACGCGGAGATTGATCTCCGCCACGCCAAGACTCGGCGGGTGATGGAGGACAGCCTTAAGCGTTTACGCCAGGTGGCGCGGAATCTGACCATCTCCCTGCGGGATTTCAATTGGCATGCCGCAGCGGTGGAGCGGGCGGTCTCCGCGGGCCGGTTCCAAGCGGCGCGGGACGCCCTGGAGCAAACCGAAATCGCGCTGGCAGACTGTCTAAAGCGCGAGGAAGCGATATTGATCCCGGACGCGGCCCAGGTAAGCGATGATACCTTGCGTCAAGTCCGCCTCGCCCTCGCCGATAGCCGCCCAGGCTTGGCCCGGCTGATCGCGGAGCATCGGCAGTCCGCCCCGGTTCAGTCCGAGGTCCAACGTCCACCGGTACGGGATCTGCAGAGGGACGAAACATGGCTGCAGGTGACCAAAGGATTGCTCGGGATCGAGCGCATGTCTCCTTACATGGCTAGGCGCTGGGGCCGCGAGGTTTCCGACGAAACCGCCCGTGCTTTGCTGACGCTGCTGCATCGAGTCCATGAATACGGCGTTGCCAGAATGGACAATGAGTTCGTTTCCCGGTTCATTGGGGCCATCGGCGCCTGTTTTGGGCGGAACAGCGTGGACGACAATACAGCACCAGTTCGTCTGGAAGCCGTGGACTGCGGCTTCCTCTGCACCACAACCGCCCCGGATTGGCTGCGTCTGGCTCCCTTCCTGGCCAGCGACCAGGGGGATCTAACTATTCTATTGCCGCTGCGGAATGTGGCGCCCAATGACCTCGCCCCGGCCAGCATCTGCTTGGATGTATTCGGGATGAACTTGCCGAGAGGAACCCAAGGCGTGGTTTTCCTGGGAATTGGTGACCTCCTGGCATATCTCGGTAGCGAAGACAGGGCCTGCAGACTGGCCCGCACCTTAGCCCTGCAATTGGCTCCCCAAGAGATTCTAGCCGAAGATGCGCCGACACGCCGAGGGGCGCGTGGCCGGGCAACCCGTCTGCTGACGTTTGCGGCCGAGTTGGATGACATCGACCCATGGGGCATGCTGAGCGAAGAGGAGATGCGGGGGGCCGCACGACGGTTCCTGGCGCGCCTAGGCATTGACGTACTCGGTTATGATTTTGAACTCATGATGTATCTGACGTCTCAGAGACCGATAATTTTCTACCGCTTGCTACACTGTGCCATCCGTCGCAGCTTCTTCCGGGCTTCCCGCCAAGTGTCAGGGCATAGCGTATTCCGGCACATCCTAGCGGAGGAAAGTATCCTTGCCGATGGTGTCGCTATTGCGCTTGAGGACGCTGGAATTGACCTGGATACTGCCAAGGCCATTATTGATCTGCTTGACGAACATGCGTTCGGGGGCATCAACTTGGTCAGCAAGTGGTTCGCCGCCGACAAGTTCAAGTCGATGCTATCGGAATACGGCTTCAATCCGCTGGAGACTATCAGCCTCCTCGTTCGAGCCAGGCTAATAGATGAAGGCGATATCGGTTACAGGACTACCGAGAACGGTGTCGTCGAACGGATTCGCAGCCAGTAACGTTATGAAGTACGTACCCACATTGGATAGAACTACGGCACCCCCTGGGTCAGACCGGAATCGGGCGACTTAAGGCGTTGAGAGGGACGCTGAAATCTAAGAAACAACTGACTACGGGATGACACTTTATTATCTGACACGTAGCCTTCTCCCGATGGTTCTCCCACCATTCAGGATGAAACTTTACCTCTCAAGCCCACATGTGGCACCGTGAGAAATCAAGAGACTCCGGACCGGTCAGGATGAGACTTTGTTATGCGCAAACAGCCGTTGTCGGCGGGCGGATCGTAATCACCGAGCCCGCTCACGGCGGATGCCATCTTCGGTCTTGTCCGGAGCGCCGCCCTGCGGGACAGTGGCGCGGGATGTTCGCTCTCGGAGGCTCCATGGTCAAGTTGTTGTCCGGCCTGATGGTCGGGCTTGCCGTCCTGTTCTTCACTCCCCCGGCCGGAGCGGAGGAGGAGGGCTTTGCCATTGATCAGGTGCTCGGGCGGCCCGATGCGCCGGTAACCATCATCGAATACGCCTCCACCACGTGCAGTCATTGCGCCAACTTTCACCGGGCAATCCTGCCCGCCCTGAAGGCCAAGTGGATCGACAGCGGCCGGGTCAAGCTGATCTATCGCGACTTTCCCACCGAGCCCCGCCCCCTGTCCTTCGGCGCCTCCATGCTCGCCCATTGCGCCGGACCGCTACGCTATTTCCATGTGATCGAGACGCTGATGGCGCGGCAGGACGACTGGATGAACGCCCAGGACCGGCGCGGAGAGTTGAAGCGCATCGCCCAGTTATTCGGCATTGACGAGGCCGAGGCCGAGGCCTGCTGGATGCGGAAGGACCTTCTGGACGCCATCGCCCTTCGGGCGCGCAATGCCTTTGAACGGTGGAAGGTGGATAGCACCCCTACCTTCGTCATCGGCGACACCATCCTGGTCGGCAACCGCTCCCTGGAGGAATTGGACACGGTCTTGACCGTCGCCTCCATGGCGACGGAGGGCGATCCGAAATAGTCGTCCATCATGGCGGATGTGGGGGATTTCACACCGGAAGCCCACCGGCTGGACTAGACTGTACCGGAAGTCTTGGCGGCGGTGGGAGAGACAACGGTGTTGCGGCGAGTGATGGTGATGATGCTGGCCTCCACCCTCGGAGCAGTCACCGCCTGCGGCACGCCGGAGCGATCCCCCGCCCCGACGCCACCGGCGGTGTCGGCACCGCCCGCGATCAAGGTGCCGCCGCCACGGCCGGAGCCTCCGGCGAAGCGCCCCCCCGCGCCCCCGCCCGCCCCCCCCGCTCACGCCGATCTCCAGCCCGCGCCCCTGATCGGCCTTAGCCGCGACGAGGCCTCAGCCCTGATCGGCCCCCCCATGGGGGAGTCTATCCAGGGCATGGCCTCGGTATGGGACTACCGCCAGGGCGAATGCCGCCTGTCGCTGATGTTCTATCCCGAGGTTGAAACCACGGTCGAACGGGTGCTCAGTTATGAATTCGTCGGCGACGCCACCACCTGCCTCAACCGCTTTCGCGAAAGCCGTGACCGCCGTGGCAAATGACCCTTCGCCTCCCCCGCTGATCGCCATCATCGACGACGATCCGCTGTTCCTCGAGACCCTGGCGGGCAATCTGGCTGATTCCGGCTATGAGGTTCAGGCTTGGCAAAGTGGCGAAGCCTTCCTGACCTCCCTGGATTCCAGCCTCCGGCCGGACCTTGCCCTGCTGGACTGGAAAATGCCGGACCTCAACGGCATAGAGGTACTGCGGCGGATGCGGGCGAGCGAGGTCCTGCTCCCGGTCATCTTCCTGACGGTGCTGAGCGACCAGATTTTCGAGGAAGCCGCCCTGCTGGGCGGTGCGGTGGACTTCATCGAGAAGTCGCGCAGCTTCACCATCCTGGAACGGCGGATCCAGCTAATCCTCGGCCGGGCGGCTCCCCCGGTAACCAAGCCGGACTCCCCGGTGGCGGTGGGAGACCTCGGCCTGGACACCGAAAGCCGCCGGGCCTATTGGCAGGGCCGGCTGGTGGAGCTGACCGTGGGCGAGTTCGCCATGGTCCAAGCCCTGGCAGCCAAGGCCGGCCGCGACGTCAGCTACCGCGAGCTTTACGACGCCGGTAGGGGCAAAGGCTTCCATGCCGGGTCCGGCGATGACGGCTATCGCACCAATGTCCGGGCCAGCATCAAACGTATCCGGGAAAAGTTCAAAGCCCTCGACCCCGATTTCGAGCAGATCGGCAATTATCCCGGCTTTGGATATCTGTGGCTGGCGAATCAAGATGACGCCGGTTAGAGCCTACCTCCCCCGGCTCCACTCCTTCGCGGTAAAGCTGGCCTTGGCCGCCCTGATCTTCGCGGTGGTGCCGGTCTTGCTGTATGAACGGTTCAGCGTCGCCGAGGACCAGCGAAACGCCCTGATGCTGCGGCTGGTACAGGAGCAAGGCCGTCTGGCCGGAGAGGCGGTGTTCCCCCTGCTCGACCAGTTCTCGCCGCGCAATGCCGGTGCGCTCAATCAGGCGGTGAAACGGCTGGCCGAGGACGGCCTGTCCATCAAGGTGCTGTTTCGCCCGCCGACGACCACTGGCTCCGGCAATTTCCTGCTGGTCGCCTCGGCCCCGGAAACCAGCCCCCAGGAGGGGCGCGCCGCCATGGACCGCTTGGCGAGCACCGGCGTGCTGACCCATCTGAACGCGTCCTGCGAGGGCAAGGCGCCGCTGGCGCTGCGCCTGCCGCTGGGATCGGACACCGATGAGGGCGGTGATCTTCTGACCTATCTGACGCCCCATGCCACCGCCAACGGCTGCTGGGTGGTGCTGGCGGCGCAACCCACCGGCACCCTGGCCGGCCAAGCCATCGGACGCCCCTATTGGCAGGCGCCGGAAGTCCAGGTGGCGGCCGCCATCTATCTGGTGATGGCGGTTCTGATCCTGTCCATCTTCACCGATGCCTGGCGCAATCTGCGACGCTTTCGCGACGTGGCCCGCGCCATGGTCCAGGGCCGGGATGAGACCTCCTTCGCCACCAGTATCCATGTCCCGGAACTGGCCGAGGTGGCATGGGAGTTCGATGCCATGGTCGCGACCCTGCGGCGCTCGGAAGCCCTGCTGCGTCAGGCGGCAGAGGAAAATGCCCACGCGCTGAAAGCGCCGCTGGCGGTGATCTCCCAATCCATGGAACCGCTACGCCGCGCCGTTCCGCCGGACAATGTCCGGGGTCAGCGCGCGTTGGAGGTCATAATCCAGTCCATCGAGCGGCTGGACGGACTGGTCTCCACCGCCCGGCGGATCGACGAGATCATCGCCGGCCTGATCGAGCGGCCACGCCGACGCCTCGACCTGTCGGCACTGATGGGGCGGCTGGGCGGCGGCTATGTCCGCCTCGCCGCCGGGCGCTCCATCACCCTGAGCCTGCGTCTGGCCTCGGGCCTGGTGGTGGCCGGCGATGGCGACATGGTGGAAATCATCGCCGAGAACCTTCTCGACAATGCCTTGGATTTTGCCCCACCGGGCTCGATGGTGACCATGGAGCTGAAATCCGAAGCCGGCCAAGCCCAGCTTCGCGTCACGGATCACGGCCCCGGCGTGGCCGAGGGCGAGTTGGACCGCATCTTCCATCGCCATCTGTCGCGACGCCCGGATTCCCAGGGAACCACCACCGAGCATTACGGCCTGGGCCTCTGGATCGTGCGCCGCAACGCCGAAGCCATGGGCGGCCGGGCCTGGGCAAGCCGGAACCCGGCCGGCGGACTCACGGTCACGGTGTCGCTGCCCCTGGCCCCGTGACCCGAAGGTCAGGAAGCCTCCCCCGGATCAAGTCACAGGATGATCACAGC